>ERZ772969.2764-NODE-2764-length-10474-cov-5.766964_pt1 | contig 10474 bp, 7 predicted proteins | sample MGYA00511676_ERZ772969 | MGnify/ENA primary metagenome ERZ772969 (study PRJEB29015, sample SAMEA2737651) | human gut metagenome | biome: human gut; feature: human-associated habitat; material: faeces | place: China | collected 2012 ...
TGAAACCCGCATAAACACTGGCTTTTTTAAGCAACTCGATTTATTCAAACTCAATCGTTGCCGGCGGTTTTGTGGTGTAGTCGAACATGACGCGGTTGATGTTCTTGACCTCGTTCACGATGCGGTTGGCGGCGGTGGTGATGGTCTCCGTCGGCAGGATCGTGACCTCGGCGGTCATGAAATCCGTCGTAGTGACGGCGCGCAGAGCGATGGCGTAGTCGTAGGTGCGCTCGTCGCCCATGACGCCGACACTGCGCATGTTGGTCAGCGCGGCAAAGTACTGGCTCGGGCGCTGGGCCATGGGCAGCTTGTCGATCTCCTCACGCCAGATGGCGTCGGCATCCTGCACGATGGCGACCTTCTCGGGGGTCACATCGCCAATGATGCGGATGGCCAGGCCCGGGCCGGGGAACGGCTGGCGGGCGACAAGGTACTCCGGCAGGCCCAGCTCACGGCCAGCCTGACGGACTTCGTCCTTGAACAGGTCGCGCAGCGGCTCGACGATTTCCTTGAAATCAACGTAGTCGGGCAGACCGCCGACGTTGTGGTGGCTCTTGATCGTGGCAGATTCGCCGCCGAGGCCGGACTCGACCACGTCGGGGTAAATCGTGCCCTGCGCCAAAAAGTCCACAGCCCCGATCTTTTTTGCCTCATCCTCAAAGACGCGGATGAACTCCTCGCCGATGATCTTGCGCTTGCGCTCGGGGGCGTCCTGACCGGCCAGCTTCTTGTAGAAGCGGTCACGGGCGTCGACGCAGACAAAGTTGATGTCGAACTGGCCGCCCTCGCCAAAGACCTCGCAGACCTGCTCGCGCTCATTCTTGCGCAGCAGACCGTGGTCCACGAACACGCAGGTCAGCTGCTTGCCGATGGCCTTGGCCAGCATGGCCGCGCAGACGCTGGAATCCACGCCGCCGGACAGTGCGCAGAGTACCTTGCCGTCGCCGATCTTTTCGCGCAGGGCCTTGACGGAGTTTTCCACAAAGGAATCCATCTTCCAGTCACCGGCGCAGCGGCAGACATTATAGACGAAGTTATGCAGAATTTTCGTGCCGTTCTCGGTGTGCAGGACCTCAGGGTGGAACTGCACAGCGTAGAGGCCGCGTGCCTTATCCTGCGCGGCAGCCACCGGGCAGTTGGGCGTGTGGGCCACGATCTCAAAGCCGGGGGCGGCCTGCTCGATGTAGTCGTTATGACTCATCCAGCAGACATTTTGCGCGGGCAGCGTGTTAAACAGCGGGCTGGCGGTGTCCAAGTCGACCAGCGTCTTGCCGTACTCGCGCTCGGGTGCCTTGCAGACCTTGCCGCCCAGCATGTGCATCATCAGCTGGCTGCCGTAGCAGATGCCGAGGATGGGCACGCCCCAGTTATAAATTTCGGGGTCAATCGTGGGCGAATCCGGCAGGTAGGCGCTGTTGGGGCCGCCGGTGAAGATGATGCCCTTGGGGTTTTTGGCCTTGATTTTGGCAAGGTCGGTGCGGTACGAATAAATCTCGCAATATACGTTGCATTCGCGGACGCGGCGGGCGATCAGCTGATTATACTGGCCGCCGAAATCCAGAACGATGACAGTTTCCTGCTGCATGAGGAGACTCCCTTCTCTATTTATAGTCCTATTGGGTTATTATAGCACGTTTTGGCGGGTTTGAACAGATGGGGAGGGAAAATAAATTATTTTTGCGTTTGTGTGACGCAGGGGCGCCTTGTATATGTGCCCGGGCCGTGTGCGGCTGCGTTAGGTTTGCGGGCGGATCGGGAATCCGCCCCTACGGTGGTGGCGGGATGCTTGCGGTGGCGGGAACGGACACGGCGGCATGAGGGCATGCCGCCCTACGTCCCCGCATAAATGATACACGTAGGGCGGGGTGCCCCCACCCCGCCGCAAGTTCACACCAGCTCCACCTTATACTTTGCCAGCCAATAGTTCAGCTGCAAAAACCACGCGATAGTCTGGGGCGTGGTCATCAGCTGACCGTACCACGGGATGGGGTTATCCGCGCCGGAGGCCAGCAGCGTTTCCAGTGCGTCCGCCCGAATGATGCGCAGAAGCGGCGCGGCGGGGTCGTTCAGGACGGTGCGCAGCTCCGCCGAGACGGCAGCCAGGTAGCTGGGGTTCCACGTTTTGGGGTACGGGCTTTTGCGCCGCCACAGAACCTCGTCGGGCACCACGCCGCGCATGGCCTCGCGCAGGAGGCCCTTTTCCTGCCCGTGATAGTCCTTGAACTCCCATGGGACCGAGTAGAGATACTCCGCAATGCGGTAATCGCAGAACGGCACGCGGACCTCGAGGCCGCTGTACATGCTCATGCGGTCCTTGCGGTCCAGCAGCGTCTGCATGAACCATTTGAAATTCAGGTTCATCATCTGGCGCATCCGCTGTTCTGCGGCGGGCAGGCCGGGGCGGACGGAGGTCTGTGCCAGCGTGGCGCGATAGCGTTCATCCACGAACGTTGCCGGGTCGATGCCGCCCAGCACACCGGGCTTGATGAACGACGCGCGGTAGGCCGTGGACTGCGCCCATGGGAAGCCGTACCGCTCGCGCACCGTGGGGTCGCGGTACCACGGGTAGCCGCCGAAAATTTCGTCCGCGCACTCCCCCGACAGCGCCACCGTGGCGTGGGGCTTGATATGCCGACAGAACACGAGCAGCGACGCATCCACGTCCGCCATGCCGGGCAGGTCGCGGGCGTCCACTGCGGCGTACAGCGCGGGCACAAGCTCCGGCGTGTCCTGCGTGACCCAGTGGTGCCTGGCATGGAGAAAGTCGTTCATTTTGCGGATGTAGGGTGCATCCGCGCCAGGCTGAAATTTTGTCGCGTGGAAGTACTTTTTGTTGTCACGGTAGCCCACCGAGAACGTTTGCAGCTGGCTGCCCTGCGCCGTAAAATGCGCATCGGCGATGGCCGAAATCAGGCTGGAATCCAGCCCGCCGGACAAAAACGTTGCCACGGGCACGTCGGACACGAGCTGCCGCTCGATAGCATCGGTGACGAGGTCGCGCACCCTGCGGGCCGTGGCGGCGAAGTCGTCGGGGTGGTCGTGGTCCTCGAGCCGCCAGTAGGTGTGCAGGGTCAGGCGGGCGGTTTGGGTCTCATAGACAGCGTACTGGCCGGGCAGCAACTCCCGCACATTTTGAAATACGCCGCAGCCCGGCGTGCGCCCGGGGCCAAGCAGCAGCACCTCGGCCAAGCCGTTGGCATCGACGCGGGGCGGCACAGCCGGGTGCGCCAGCAGGGTTTTCAGCTCACTGCCAAATATCAGCGAGTCCTCCGCCTGCGCGTAGAACAGCGGCTTGACGCCGCAGCGGTCCCGCGCCAAAAACAGCGTACCTGCGTTCTGCTGCCAGACCGCAAACGCAAAAATACCGTTGCACCTGGGCACGCAGTTTGCGCCCCACTCGGCAAAAGCGTGGAGCAGTACCTCGGTGTCGGAGTGCCCGTTGAAGCTGTGCCCGCGGGCGGCCAGTGCGGCGCGCAGCTCGGGCGTGTTGTAGAGCTCGCCGTTATAAACCAGCACGTAGGTTTCACCCTGCCAGTCCAGCTGCATGGGCTGCAGGCCGTTTTCGAGATCCACAACCGCCAGCCGCGCGTGGATGAGCGCCGCCGCGCCGCAGATGTACATACCGCGCTGGTCCGGCCCGCGCCGCGCCAGCGTTTGCTGCATGGCGCAGTAGGCCGCGTACCGCCGCTGGATGGTCCGGGGGTCGCGCCCGACCTGCCCCGCAATTCCGCACATAAAAACGCCCCCTTTGCATGATTCACAAATGAATATGCAGGTGGGGGCGGGGGTATGATTTTTTTTGTTTCGGGAAAGGGCTTTGGCCGTTTGCGGTCTGTTTCTTACTTTCCCGCAATCGCGTCTGCAATGTGACCGGCAACGGCATCCTTGCTCTGGAGGGGCAGCTCGGTGACGCCTTGGGCGGTGATGATGGTCACAACGTTCGTGTCCACGCCGAAGCCTGCGCCGGGCACCTTCAGGTTGTTGGCCACGATCATGTCCATGTTCTTCTTGTGCAGCTTGGCCGTGCTGTTTTCAATCAAGTCGCGGGTCTCCATCGAGAAGCCGCAGACAAACAGCTTTTCCGGCTTATGCGCACCGACCCAGGCTAAAATATCGTCGGTGCGTTCCAGGGCAATATTCATCTCGCCGTCGTGCTTTTTGACCTTGTCCGCGGCGACAGTGGCCGGGCGGTAGTCGGCCACGGCGGCGGCCATGACGAGGGCGTCAGCGTCCATGGCGTTTGCCTTGACAGCCTCAAACAGGTCGGCGGCAGTGGTGAACGGAACGTTCTTTACAAACGGCACGGGCGGCAGCGTGCAGCCGGTGGACGCCAGCAGCGTGACGTCTGCGCCGCGCAGCATACAGGCGCGGGCCACGGCGTAGCCCATCTTGCCGGTGGAGTGGTTCGTCAGGTAGCGCACGGGGTCCATCGGCTCCTGCGTGGCACCGGCAGAGACGACGACCTTTTTGCCTTTAAGGTCTTTCGCGCAGGCCAGCTCCCGCAGGACGTAGTCGACCAGCACACCCTCATCGGGCAGGCGGCCCGAGCCGACGTCGCCGCAGGCCAGCATACCGGAACCGGACGGGATGACCGTGAAGCCGTAGTGCTCCAGCGTTTTGAGGTTATCCTGGGTGATGGGGTTTTCGAGCATGTGGGTGTTCATGGCGGGCGCGACGAGCTTGGGGCAGGTCGCGGCCAGCGTGACGGTGGTCAGCATGTCGTCGGCCTGACCGTGGGCCAGCTTGGCGATGACGTTGGCCGTGGCCGGGGCGATGAGCATCAGATCTGCCGCATTGGCAAGGCTGATATGGGCCACGTCGTACTGGAAGTTGCGGTCAAACGTATCGACCTGGCAGCGGCGGCGGGTCAGCGTCTCAAACACCAGCGGCGAGATAAACTCGGTGGCGTTTTTCGTCATAAGAACGTGTACATCCGCGCCCAGCTTGACGAGTGCATGCGCCACGTTGGGCATTTTGTAGGCGGCAATGCCCCCGGTGATGCCGAGGACAACGGTTTTGTTGGAAAGCAGCATAAAAAAATCAACACCTTATTAGTAGATAAGAGATAATAGATAAAAGATAATAAAAATGATGGAGTTTTTGCCTTTGGCGAAAACAAAATTACGCTGTAGTCATTATAGCAGATTGACGCTTTCTATGCAAATGCGTATAATATTTTTGAGCAGCGCAAAGCGTCGCGATCCACCTTTTTTATCTATTATCTCTTATCTTTTATCTATAAAAAGGACTTCACTATGGTTTTAGCAGTTGACATTGGCAACTCCAACATCTGCATTGGCGGGCTGGACGGGGCGGACCACCGCACCATTGCGTTCACGACCCGCATGGTCACCCGGCCCCGCTGCACCGAGGACGAGTACGCCGCCGAGATGAAATTTCTGCTGCGGCGCCTGCCTGTGGACCCCACCGCCTGTGAGGGCGTTATTGTGTGCAGCGTTGTGCCGCGGCTGACCGGCGTGCTGGCCGCCGCCTGCAAGCGGCTGACCGGGCGCGAGGCACTGGTCGTGAATTACACGCTGGACACCGGGCTGACCTTCGCCGTGGACGAGCCCGCCAAGGTGGGCCGGGACCGCATCGCCGATGCCGCTGCGGCAGCGGCGCACTATCCCCTGCCCTGCATGACCGTGGATCTGGGTACGGCGACGACATACAACGTTATATCGGACAAAAAGGTGTTTCTGGGCGGGTTCATCGTGCCCGGCGTGCAGACGAGCCTGCGGGCCATCAGCGCGGGCACGGCGCAGCTGCCGCCCATCGCGCCCGAGCCGCCGGAGCATCTGATTGGCGCGAACACCGTCGCCGCGCTGAACAACGGGGCCATGTTTGGCACCGCCGCCATGCTGGACGGGTTAGCGGACCGCGTTGAGGCCGAGCTGGGCCAGCCGCTGACCGTGGTCGCCACCGGCGGGGTAGCGCCGTACATTATGCCCTGTTGCAAGAGGAAGATCATCTATGACGCTGATTTGCTGTTCAAGGGGCTGGCACTAATCTGGGAGAGGAACGGGAAATGAGACTGCGGTTCAGGGGGGGATTTATTTCTCCCCTGAGGTCTGCGGTTGCGGAGGGTGCCCGGGCGGATATGGAATCCGCCCCTACGGGCTGTGGGGCGTATATATACATCCCGTGGATACTTGCTGCGACGGAAACGGCCACGGGTCGTCGGGGACGCCGACCTCTGCGGAGTTGCTGCCTGCCTATCCACTGGTTTGTAGGGGCCGCACATGTGCGGCCCGCGGCTGTACGGAGGCGCTCGTTTGCGGGCAGCCGCCGGGCCGGGCATGCCCGGCCCCTACCACACGATGATATTAAAAAAGCACAAAAAGCCGCAGCTATGCGTTTTCTGCACAGCTGCGGCTTTATTTACACTCTTTTATGCGCTCACATATCCGGCGTCACGGGCACGGCACCGTAGTTGCGGATGTTCAGGACGTGGCAGCTGCCTTCGCCGAAGCAGCCGTCGATGGCGGCCTTGTAGGCGTCCAGCAGGTCAACGGGCACAAACGCCTGAATGGTGCCGGCAAAGCCGCCGCCCTGCAGACGCCACGCGCCGCGGCCATTCAGTACGCGCTGGCTCAGGGCCAGGGCCACAGGCACGCCCTGCTCCTTCGGGTTCTTGATGCTGTAGGCGTTCTGGTTGAACTCAAAGCTGGAGTGACCGCCCTCGATAATGAGGCGCAGGAACGTATCAAAATCATCCTCGCGCACGGCGTCGCAGAGCTGGGCGGCGCGGCGGCAGTCGTTGTAGAAGTGCATCGCACGCACGACGGCGCGGTCCCCCACGGCCTTGCGCAGCTTGGGCAGAGCCTTGTAGAACTCGTCCTCATCGACCTCGCGCAGGACCTTTTTGCCGAACTGCTCGGCCACACTCTCCATCTCACGGCGGATGGCGGCATAGTCGTCGGTCAGGTCGGCGTGGCTGCCCTTCGTATCGCTGATGCACATGACAAAGCCGTGCTTCGCCAGGTCGATGGCCGTCTGGCCGACCACCGGGTGGGCCGGGTCCTTGAAGTCGATGGTGATAACGCCGCCGACGGCGCAGGCAGTCTGGTCCATCAGACCGCAGGGCTTGCCGAAGAACACGTTTTCAGCAAACTGGCCGATCTGGGCGATCTTGACCTGGTTGAACTTCTCCATGTCATTGTTGTTGTACTCGCCGCGCAGGATGGCACCGATGCAGACCTCAAAGGCTGCGGAGCTGGACAGACCGGAGCCGCGCAGCACATTGCTGGTGGTGTAGCAGTCAAAGCCGCCCACCTTGCCGCCCGCATCCACAATGCCTTTGGCGACGCCGCGGATCAGGGACGCGGAGTGCTCGGCCTCGCGCGGCTGCGGAAGGAGGTTGGTGACATCGACATCGTCAATTTTGTCAAAGCCCAGGGACTTGACGCGGATGACATTTTCCTCATTCGGGGAGACGACGGCCACCATATCCAGGTTGACAGAGCCTGCCAGCACCACACCGTTGTTGTGGTCGGTGTGGTTGCCGCCGATCTCGGTGCGGCCCGGGGCGGAATAGAGGCGCACCGTGCGGTTGGTGCCGTATTTCTTTTCAAATTCGTCGATCAGGTCGGTATAGCGCTTGCGCTGCTCCTGCACGGCGTCTGCACCGTACAGCTTGGCAAAGGCGGCGTCGTATTCGCCCTGTGCGATCTGCTGTTTGAGTTCAATGGTATTTGCCATGATTCCACTCACCTTTCCTGTCGGGCGGCTCTTTTCGTAGATATGCACAAATTGAGCCTTATGTTTTTAGGCAGACAGCCAAAGGAGCGGCTCCCTGCGGTTTTCTTGTTTTCAGTATAGCAAATCCTGCAAAAAAAGCAAACATTTTTTCCGCCTCTTTTATGGACTTTTGATGAATAGCTTGGTATAATGAAAATATCACACGAGCGAGGTGCCGCCATGACCATCAATGAGATGAAGCAATCCTACAAGCAGAGCTACACCGACAACGTCGAGCTCTCGATTTTTAACTGCGGGCATGAATACTGCCAGCCGGGCCACACCTGGGGCCCCGGCGTGCGCGACCACTACCTGATCCATCTGGTGGTGGCGGGCAAGGGTGTGTATCAGGTCAACGGGGCCTCGCACACGCTGCAGGAGGGCGATCTGTTCCTGGCCAAGCCGAACCAACTCATCACCTACGCCGCCGACGAGACCGACCCGTGGGAGTACTACTGGGTCGGCTTCAACGGCGCGTGTGCCAACAAGCTGGTGCAGCAGACGCCGTTCTCCGACGCGCACCCTGTACACCACTGCAAGGACCCGCAGACCGTGCGGGAGGCGCTGTACAACATCTACCTCTCCCGCGGGCCGGAGCCGCAGTGCGAGGCCCTGATGACGGGCTATCTGTATATCTTTATGGCGCACCTGATGAAGGAGGCTCGCGAGGCGATGCCCAACGTAGGCTCGTCCAGCAGCCAGTACGTGCTGGCCGCCATCAAGTATATCCAGTTCAACTACTCGCATGATATTTCGGTGGACGATATTGCCAAGGCCGTCGGCGTCAGCCGCAGCCACCTGTACCGCGTGTTCATGTCGAACGTCGGGCAGAGCCCCATTGACTACCTGACAAGCTACCGCATCAGCGAGGCGTGCAGCCTGCTGAAGAATTCCAGCCTGTCGATTGCGGAAATCGCCGTATCTGTGGGCTTTTTTGACCAGTTCTATTTTTCCCGCGTGTTCAAAAAGGTCAAGGGCGTGCCGCCGAGCAAGTACCTGGCCACGCTGGAGAAGGAGGGTCCTGCCGCACCGCAGGCCATCAACCCGTAACATTTCCCGCACAAATTATAAGGAGCAGACATGCCTTTTACAAAAAATCAGATCATTACTCTGGAGATCGAAGCGCTCTCCAACGACGGAAACGGCGTGGCCCACAAGGACGGTCAGGCCGTTTTTGTGCCGCTGACCGCCCCCGGCGACGTGGCCGAGGTGCGCATTGTCAAGCCGATGAAAACCTATGCCTTTGGCCGCGTGGAGAAGCTGTTGACCGCCGGGCCGGGCCGCGTCAGGCAGGACTGCCCGGTGGCCGGCCCCTGCGGCGGCTGCGGGCTGCGGCATATCAGCTATGAGGCCGAGTGCGCCGCCAAGACCCAGTTTGTACGGGACGCCTTTGCGCGGCTGGGCAAACTGGACGTACCGGTGCCGGACGTGCTGGGCGCACCCGACACGGACCGCTACCGCAACAAGGTCCAGCTGCCCGTGGGCACCGACGAGAACGGGCATATTGTGACCGGCTTTTTTGCCGGGCGCAGCCACCGCATTGTGGCCTGCACCGACTGCAAGCTGCAGCCCGCGTGGATGAACGAGCTGGCCGCCCGCGCCTGTGCGCTGCTGGAGGAGAACGGCATCACTGCCTACAACGAGGAGACCCACACGGGCCGCGTGCGCCATTTGTACATGCGTCAGGGCTGGCACAGCGGGCAGCGGCTTTTGTGCTTTGTGGTAAACGGCAACGGTCTGCCGAACGAGGCGGAAATTTGCGCCACACTGCAAAAAGAGTTTGCCTTAACGACAATTTTGGTCAACCGCAACAGTGAGCGGACGAACGTGATCTTGGGCCGCAGGACCCGCACCGTGCTGGGCCCCGGCGTCATTGAGGACACGCTGGCCGGTGTGCCACTGCGGATGGGTGTGCATGAATTTTATCAGGTCAACACCCCCGCCGCCGAAGTGCTCTACGCCAAGGCGCGGGAGTACGCCGGGCTGAAGCCGGACGATTTTTTGCTGGACCTGTACTGCGGCATGGGCACGATCGGGCTTTCGATGCTGGCGGACTGCAAGCGCTTAGTCGGCGTTGAGGTCGTACCGCAGGCTGTCGAGGGCGCGAAGGAGACCGCTGCACGGCTGGAACTGGACGCGGACAGAGCGGACTTCCGCTGTCAGGATGCCGGTGCAGCCGCCGCCCAGCTCGCCGCCGAGGGTGCGCGTCCCGACGTGATCGTCGTAGACCCGCCCCGCAAGGGCTGCGACGAGGCGACCCTGACCGCCATTGCCGAGATGGCCCCGCGGACCGTGGTCATGGTCAGCTGCAACGCCGCAACAGCGGCAAGGGATGCCAAGTGGCTGACCGAGCACGGGTATCAGGCCGTGGAGGTCCAGCCGGTGGATCTGTTCCCGAGGACAAAACACGTGGAGACGGTTGTCTTGCTTTCCAAGGGAGAGGTCGACTCGAAAAAGATTCGGGTTGAGTTCTCTTTGGAAGATATGGATATGTCCGAATTTCAGGATGGGGCAACCTATCCGCAGATCAAGGAGTATGTGTTGGAGCATACCGGGTTAAAGGTGTCCAACCTCTATATCTCACAGATTAAACGAAAATGTGGGATTGGGGTTGGTAAGAACTATAATCTGCCGAAGTCCGAGGATTCCAGACAGCCCCAGTGTCCGCCGGAAAAAGAGAAAGCAATCCGAGAAGCATTCAAATATTTTGGGATGATCTAACATCCCGCAAAAT
>ERZ772969.2776-NODE-2776-length-10431-cov-5.267540_pt1 | contig 10431 bp, 3 predicted proteins | sample MGYA00511676_ERZ772969 | MGnify/ENA primary metagenome ERZ772969 (study PRJEB29015, sample SAMEA2737651) | human gut metagenome | biome: human gut; feature: human-associated habitat; material: faeces | place: China | collected 2012 ...
GGGGTGGTCGCGGTCTCGTCGGCCATGGCCGGCGCGGCGATGGTGCCCGCGACGGCCACGGATGCGACGGCCGTTGCGAAAGCTTTCTTGTTCATAATTCTCCCTCCAATGCCATGCCCCGTATCGGGGTCGTGGCTCCAATGGAAACATCCCTGCGACGTTTCCGACAACCATTCCACGTGCCCCCAATCCGATATCGGCGCCATCGGCGTGTCGCGGTCGCGGAGGCATATGGCGCGCATACCCACCAGTCTACCCCCGCATGAGGCGGTGCCGGCGGGTGGGCGTCTACCGTTTCATGCCGTGACGTCCGTACGGGCGGACGCGTGGCCTGGACTCGACCATCGCCACGGGCATGCCCGCGAGCAATGCCACACCGGACACGAGCAGCGGGCGCGCGTCACGGCCGGTGGTCCTGGGCGCGTCCTCGGGATAGGGCGCGTCGTCCGGCATGCTCACGCGTTCGCCCGTGACGAGCAGCCGATACGTGTTCAGGAAGATCGGAGTGCAGGTGACCAGCGTCACCAGGTCGCGTCCCGGCTGGATGCGCACGTCGCGCAGATCGTCCGGATCGACCTTGCGGATGCGTTCGACCTTGTAGGCGAGGGTCTGGGCTGTGACCCTCACGTAGAACACGTCACCCTTCCTCAATTCGGTGAGCCGGGTGAACAGGGCCTTGTCGGCCACTCCCGTATGTCCGGTGATCACACTGTGGGTGCTTTGCCCGCCGACGGGCAGGCTGGTGCCGTGAAGGTGTCCCGCACCGTTCTCCAACGCGTACGCGTCGGCCCCGTGGCGGACGGGCAGGTCCACGCCGATGGACGGGATCTCGATGGTCGCCATGATCCCGTCGCCGAAATCCAGCAGGTTCTGGTATTCCGTGTCCGATTTGAACCCGAAATCACCATCGATGGTCCCGTCCTTGCCGGACGTCTCTCCGATGACATGCGGCGTGGCGGCGAGCCTCCGGTTGTACTCGCGGGCCTTGGCGACCATGCGCGCGTACTTCTCGGCGGAATGGTCGTCCTTCGCGGCCAGGGAGGACGATTTGGCCGCCCTGCGGGCCGCTCCGGCCTGTTCCACGCCAAGCCAAGCGAACGTGCCCACGCCCGCCAAGCAGAACACGACCGTAACGGCGATGAGCGCGCGGAACACGCGTCTCGCATGCCGTGCGCGTATGCGGCGCAGGCGCCGCATACGACGTCCCTCCGAAGCACGTTCACCCTCGATGATCCAATCCCAATCCATAACGTCCATACCTTTGCCACGATCCGTTCCACGAATATCGACGGTGATGGGCAACGGGAAGGGCCGGCGTCCGGACCATTCCGCCCACGTCCGAATGGAGTTGGTGGATGGCCGTCCGCCGGCCCTTCCGTCACCGGGTTCCGGTCACTCGGCGTCCGGCATGCCGTGGCCGTTCATGCGTCTGGTGAGCATGACGGTCGAGCCGATGCCGAACATGAGCAGCAGGACGCCGCCCGCGATGGCGATCGGCAGGCCGATACCGCCCGTTTCGACGAAGTTCTCGTGAACCTCCTGCCATTGCGCGTACAGGGTGATGTCCTTGTCCTGCAATGCGACCTTGCTGCCGCCCTTATAGACGACGTCCGCCTTACCGGGTTTAGTGCCCCAACCCTTGAACACGTACTTGTCGCGTTTGAACGACTTGGACGTGTCACCGGGAATGGTCACATCCGAATACTGCCAGCCGGTCGTGTTCGGATGCGAACCGGTGCCGCCGTTCGCGTTGTAGATCACGTTGGCCTGCAACCGCTGCCAGTGCGCGTACACGGTCACATTGCCCGTCAACGGCCTGGTCCAGTCGTACAGGCCCGCATTGTCCTGCGGTCCCGTGTACCAGCCGAGGAATCTGTAGCCGCGGATCTTCGTCGTGTCGCCCGCCCGCCAGCCGGACCCGTCCGCCGCGGCCGTGTTGTAGGGCACGGATACGGACGCCGGCGTGGATGGCATCTGACCGGTCCACGTGTTCGGCTTGTTCGTGTCGTAGGTGAGGACCGGGTTTCCAACCCACACCGCGTACACGGTCATGCCGCCCTCGACCATCGTGACCTGGGCCTGCGCCTGGGTCGCGTTCCGGTCCTGGTTCCAACCCAGCTGGGTGTGGCCCGGACGCGACAGCATGCTGGAATCCCAACAGTCGTCGTCCTTCGCCATGGTCGCCAACGTGATCTTCTGGCCGGCCGGATAGTAGACCTGGCATCCGGACACCACGTCCGTGCTCGTGTCGATGGTCCTCACGGTCACGCTGCCGTCCTCATGCGTGGTGGTGCGCTGCACGAGGTCCGACACCTTGCCGTCGGTCTCCGATTTCGCGGGCCGAGTGGTGTTAGCGGCCGCGCCGGACGGGATGGAACCGGTGGCATCCTGCGCGTTCTTGTCATAGGAGAGCTTGTAGGCGAGCTTGAACTGCACGTCGTCGATCAGATTGCCGGAGATGCCGTCGATGGAGCCCAACGCCTTGAACGTGAACCTGCTGACGTTCTGACCGGCGGGAACCACGACCGAACCCTGGAACGTGTCCCACGAGCCCAGCCAGCCATCCGTGTTCGGAGCGTTCACCGTGGTGGACTTCTCACCCAGCCTGTTGCCCCGGTCGGACGCGATGCGGGTCATCTCCACCGGCTGCTCGTGGCCGGGCGCTCCGACGAGGATCTGGATCTTCTCATTGGAGTTGATGGTGCCGTTCCGGTGCGCGTACCGGAGTTTCACGGTGTACACGGTGGGCGTGCTGTGCGCGGTGTCGATGTCCTGGTACAGGTACGTGTTGGCCTGCGATGCGGTGATCTCCGCGTACATGTTGTCGTTCGCGCGGCTGCGCTGGATCTCGACGATGCCGCCGCGCCCGTCGACCCTGGTGTCGGTCTGGTTGGACTTCCAGCCGAACTTGGCCGCGTCGAACCCGTTGAGGTGCACCCACTGCTTGGACGCCTCGCCCTTGCCGTTGAGGGCGCCGCTGATCTCCACGTCGCCGTGCGCCGGGTCGATGTTGGCGAAGTTGTACTTGTCGGTCATTTTGGACTGGCTGACGATGTTCCGCCAATCATGGTCGAAGTCGCTGTTGACGAGCTGCTTCGGCAGGCCGTTGGCGGCGTATTCCACCACATCGTCATCCGCCGCGAGACGCACGCTGCCATTGGTCTTCGACTTGGCCTGCTTGACGGTGTTCGCGGCCGTATCCGACGGAACCTGGCCTGAAGCGTCCGAAGAGTTCGCGTCATAGGTCAACTTGTAAGAGCGGGAGAACTCGATGTCGTCCACGAGATTGCCGACGTTGTTGCCGGGCAGGGTCTCAACCTCTTTGAACCCTTCGAGGCTCTTGAACATGAATACCGTGTTCTTCTGTCCTTCGGGCACCTGGTAATAGCCTTCGTACGTCTCCCACTGGCTGCCATGGTCTCGGGGATCGGTGTTGGATACCTTTGTGGTGATGATCGTGGACTTCCCGCCCACCTTGTCGCCATGGCCGTTAGAGGTGACGCGGGTCATCTCCACAGGCGTCGCATGGTCCGTGTCGGATCCCACGAGGACCTGCATCCTGTCGGCATGGGAGGATTGGCGGCTGGCGTGCTTGAGCCGGATCTTGTACAGCACGCCGCCGTTGCCGGTGGACACGTTCTGGTAGATGCTGGTGTTGTCCTGTTGGGCGACGATCTCCGCATACGTGTTCTTGGTGTTGCGGTCCTGCTGCAATTCGACCCTTGAACCGTTCTCGGTACTGGACCATGCGAACCTGGAAGAGTCGAAACCGGGGATCTGCCCGATCTTTCCGTACTTGGAAAGATCGGTGGCGGACATGTTGTACCAAAGCGTGCCGTCATCCGATTTGAGGAACGTGCGCAGATCGGCATCGCCGCCCTGCTCGTTCTTCTGAATGTCGGAGAACGAAGGGTAAGAGAAATCGCCATTAGCGAGGGAACCGTACCGGACGTTCTCGTCCGCGACTGTCTTCACGGTTCCGGTGGTCTTGGCTTTGGCGGGCTGGACGGTGTTCTCCCTGCCGCGTTCGTTCGACGGAACCTGGCCGGAGGCAGCGGTGGAGTTCTTGTCGTAGGACAGGCGGTACGCCTTGTCGAACACGATGTCATCCAACAGGTTGCCTAAATTGTATGCCTTCGCGTCAACGCTCTTGAATGTGAACGACGTCACATCGGAAGTGGCGACATAAACACCTTCATAAGTGGCCCACTGTCCGTTATGGTTCCGTGACGAATAAGGTGTGCCCTGACCATCCTTAATCTCCATCCCGTTCGACGCATGAGTTGAAACAGTCGTGGATGCCGTGGACTCTCCAGTAGCATCGAGTCCGTTCTGGGATTCGACGCGGGTCATCCTCACCGGCTGCTCGTTTCCGGCCGGCCCGACCAGGACCTGCATCTTATCCAAATAATCGCGGCTTAAACTGGCATGTTTCAACCGCACCTTGTATAAGGTGCCAGGCGTGGTGTGAATGTACTGACGAATGCTGGTATGCGCCTGATATGCGCACAGTTCGGCGTACATGTTGCCGGTACGCGAGTCCCGCTGGAGCTCGACCTCGTTCGTATGCCATTGCGAGGACCTATTCTGGACTCGGGCGACCTCGGTGGAATCCCAGGCGAATCTGTCCGAATCGAAAGTCGACGGGAGGGAGACCCATTGAGTTTCATGGGATGGGTCGTAGACCATCTTGTCCTTGCGGCTGACGCCCCACCAGTTATAATCCTTCTCGTCATAGCGATTCTTGCTCAGGACGTTGGCTCCCGGATATTCGAAATCACCATTGACCAGATGGTCCGGCAGATTCGACGTATCGTCCGCGACGGTCTTGACGGTTCCATTGGTCTTCGATGCGGCGGGCTGGGTGGTGTTCTCCTTGCCACGCTGGTTGGATGGGACCTCACCTGTGGCATTCGAAGAATTCTTGTCGTAGATCAACGGATATGCGGTCAGGTACGGCATGTACACGCCGACCGCGATCGCGCTCCACGCATTATTGACAGGATGATTCACCTGTTTAAAGGAGACCTCGAACCGGGTTGGCTGCGTTGCGCCGATTACGGCCGCGCCTTTCGAATTCGAATCGTCAGTAAAGGGTGCGTGCTTGCCAGCGGGACCTCCGGCCAATGTCACGTGGGTGGTGCCATAGCCGATGTTCGCTTCCGAATACGATTGGTTTGGATTGTCGTCACCAATCATGCCGAGCTTATCCAACGTCTTATCGGATTCGATGTCAGTCTGTTCGTAGGTCTTCCTGTCGTTGACGACGTAACCGCTCATCGTCTCAGCGTCACCGAAAGCGAGCTGGAAATCCTTCAACACGTTCACGCTCGCGGCGGTTTGATTGGCGACGGGCGTAATGTTGGAAAACATGACAGACGCCAACGGATCCGCGCTATTGCCTTGAATGTGGTGGAAAGCGAGAGCGGTGTTACCCGTGAGCCTGTACGCAGGGATCAGCCGGCTCCACTTGTCGCCGGTGAAGTCCTTCGTGGTCAACGCCGCGTTGTCGGTATGCGTGATGGTCGCGTCCGCGTCGATATGACCGCCGGGCACGTTGATGCGCACCGGTATCGGTTCGCCGGTCCGGCTCAATGGAAGGTTTGACCAGTCGATCCAGCAGAATTTGTCCGCGTATGGTCCGGTGGCGCCTTCACCGGATTGCTTGCATTCGAGGACGGTGCGGCCGGCCGCGTCGTCCGACACCGTCTTCACGTTTCCGTCGGTCTTCGATTCGGCGGGCTGGACGGTGTTCTCCTTGCCACGCTGGTTCGACGGGACCTCGCCGGCGGCATCCGAAGAGTTCTTGTCATAGGTCAACTTGTAGGAACGGGAGAATTCGATATCGTCAAGATCATTGCCGGAATACCATTCCGCGGACGCGACGGATTTGAAGGTGAAACGTACCGTGGTGACCCCGTCGGGCACGAGATACGTGCCGGAGTACGTATCCCACTTCTTGTTGTCCGCGCGGTCGGACGTGGTCGGGGTTGAGATGGTGGTCATCTTCTCGCCGACCTTGTTGCCGTTCTCGGACGCGATGCGGGTGGCCTCCTGCACGGTCTCCTTGTATGGTTCGCCGATCATGACCTGCATCTTGTCCACGTAGGCGCTGGTCGCGCTGGAATGCTTCAGACTCCATTTCATCATGGTGCCCGGCGTGACCTTCACATCCTGATAGATCGCGGTGCCCTGCTGGTCGGCGGTCAGTTCGGCGAACTGGTTGTGGTGGACGGAATCGTAATTGAGTTCCACATTGCCGGCCTCGCAGCTCATGCCGCCGGAATAATGCGTGTCTCCCTGGGTGGAGCTCCAGGCGAAACTCGACCTGTTCCAATTGGGAATGGCCCTGCCTGTGGTGGACATGGCGCATCCCGAACCGTATTTGCCGGTACCGGGATTGATGGTGGCGAACAGCTTGCCCTTGTTGAATTTGTTCGAACTCGACCCCGCCAAGCCCGTCCATGATGGTACGGATGGATAGTCGAAGCTACCGTTGACGATATGGTCCGGCAGGTTGTTCGTGTCATCGGCCGTGAGCTTCACGACGCTTTTCGTGGTCACGGCCGCGCCGTTCGTGTCCACCGCGTTGGCGGTGCCGGCCAGGCCGGTGCCTAACGCCGCGGCCGCCGTGAGACCGGCGAGAAGTCTTGTAAGGAATCCCATTTTCCCTCATCCTTTGTGATTCATATGTGAGTTCCGTATTTTTTGGAAGAGGGCCGGGATCGTGCGGCTGACAGGAGAAAAGGCCGCACGATCCCGGCTCCTGGATCCCCGGACCTTCGCTTTCGAGGCCGGGGACGATTCGGAAAAATCAGGCGATGGCCGGACCGTCGCCCAGGTTCTCGTGGCGGACTCGGTAGGCGGCGAAGCCGGACGCGGTGGCCACGAGGATGATCGCGAACGCGCCGACCAGCATGACGGCCATGGTGGTCGCGCCGGTCTGCGGCAGCTGGGTGATGTTGTCGATGTTCTTCACCACGGCGGTCGGCGTGGTGGCCTTGCCGTCCGCGTTGGTGACCTTGCCGGTCAGTCCCGGCTGGTCCTTGCCGGTGATGGTCACGTGGCCGTCATCGGTGATCTTGAGGGTGAAGCTCGGCTTGACGAAGCTGAAGTAGCCGGTCGGCACCTGCGTCTCCTTCACGGTGTACGTGCCGGCGCCCAGACGGGTGAAGTTGATGACGCCCTGCGCGTTCGTGGAGAATTCGGTCGCCTTGGACTCGTCCGTGCCGAACGTCCACTGGTTCGAGCTCGTGTTCCACACGTACCACTGGTTCAGGCTGTCGTTGTGGAGCTTGAACTTCGCGCCCTGGATGACCTTGTTGCCGTCGGCCGCGCTGATCTTCTTCAGGTTCACGTCGTAGGTCGGGACCGGGGTCTCATCGGTGCCCGGCCCCGGGGTCGGCACGTCCGGCGGGACCACGTTGGGCAGCCAGTTCGAGGTGACCAGGATCTGGTTGATGGCCTTGTTGGCCTTGGACGCGTTGACGACCTTGCCCTGATAGGTCACGGTCACCTGCTTGCCCTGGACGGTGTCCACGAAGCTCTGCAGGCTCGTGACCTTGAAGCCGGTGCCGTCGGAATTGCCGACCTTGTCCTTGCCGATGGTGCCGAACTGGTTGGTCACGTCCGTGCCGGACGACGTGGCCGCGTGGAAGGAGCCGTCCACGTAGACGATGCCGGTCATGTGGTCCTCGAGGGTGATGGTGTCCACGGCCAGCTTGTTCGGCACGGTGAACGTGGCCTTGAAGTCACGGGTCTCGCCGTTGGTCGCGGCCGCGGAATCCTTCCACGTGCCGTCCACGCTCTTGATCTTCTTGTCGATCTTGGTGACGTTGGTCTTGATCTGGGTGGAACCGAGGGTCTGGCCGTTGCTCATCCTGACGCTGCCGCCGATCGTGGTGGACACGAGGATCGGGATTCCCTGGGCGTCGACGACGAGATAATAGCCCTCCGGCAGGGTCAGGTTCAGACTGCCCGTGACGGAGGTCTGGTTGGTCTTCACGGCCGCCACCTTGCTGGACGCGGCGGTGGACTGCAGGGTGCCGGCGACCTTGCGCAGCGTGTCCGAAGCGGTCTTCAACCGCAGGAGCTGTTCGGCGGCGTTACGGCCTTCGGACGTGTTGTAGGTCACGCCGTTCTTGTTCAACGCGGCCTTGACCCACGCGTCGGTCGTGGCGTCCGGGGATGAGGCGCTCACGCTCTTCACGTTCGCGCCGTCCTTGACGACGTCGTTGTATCCAGCGACCTTGTACACGGTGAAGCTGTGTCCGGCGAGGGTGCTGCCGTCGCCCGCGTTCAGGGTGAGCGTGCCGTCGGCCGCGAACGCCGAGCCCGGGACGCACAACGCGGCCAACGCGGCGGCGGTCGCGCACGCGGCTGAGATCTTCTTCATATCCATACTGGATGTCTCCTTTGATAGGGATTCTTCTGTTTTCTGCACGGACGGCTCACGCTGCCGTGGAAGTCCGATATCGTCGGCGTCCGCTTTCGGATCGCCGGCCGGTTGCCGGATCTCTCAACCATTCCCACGTGCACATGGCCGTATGAGCGCAGATATTCGAACGGGTGGCACCCCAATAAGATGGATGGGGGCGTGGGCCGTTCTTTCGGACGAGCCACGCCGGCCTTGTACGGCATCCACGGTCCGGGAAAGGAAAAGGGCGGGATGTTGGAGAATCCTCCAACATCCCGCCCGTGGCGTCACTCATGCCGTATGGCGGATCCGAACGGTCATCGGATCATTTGGCGGCATGCACGCCGTGCTTGACGGTCGAGGTCCTGCGACGTGCGCCCAAGAGGGTCACGCCGACACCGCCGAAGGCGATGAGGGACAGCAGGACGCCGCCGATGGCCATGCCGGTCTTGGCGAGATCCTCGCGGTAGCCGCTCCAGTCGTCGGTGTTCGAGTCCACGGTGGTGTCCTCGCATAGGGTCTTGTCGCCGACCTTGACCTGCTTGAGGCCTGTCGTGTCGGACGCGTCGCCGTCGACCTTCGTGTCGGCGTCGGACTTCTCGTCGCCGGTCTGGTTGCCGTCGGTGGGCTGCTGGCCGCCGAACTGGTCGGTGACGGGGCATTCGACGAGCGGCGTGCCGGTGACCTTCACACGGTCGGTGTGCTTGCCGCCCTGCTCGACGCCCTTCAACGTGCCGGTGATGATGGTGGACTCGCCGGGCTTGAGCACGAGGGTGTCCCAATCGTCCGGATACTTCAGGTCCGTGACGTCGCCTTCGCCGGCGATGGTCCTGTCGACCATCTTGAGGTCCTTGGCGAGATACCAGGCACCCTCACCGGTCGAGGAATCCGTCTTGGACGTGTTGGTGATCTTGAACGCGATCTGCTGGCTGTCTCCGGCCATCTTCAACGCGTCCTTGACGTCGTCGCGGTCGCCGGCCTGTTCGCCGGAGGCCACGTCGTACTTCTCGATGTGGATCGACGGGGTCATGTCCGGGGTGCGGGTCCACACGATGTTGGACTGGAACTCCTTGTCGTTGAAGATCTCGGTGAACTGGTTCTCGACGCGTTCGGACACCTTCAGGCGCTTGCACTGGATGTACGCGCGCCAGCCGTTCTCATGCGCGTTGTCCGCGGACACGAGGGCACGGTACGCTTCGGTCGCCTCGACGGTGACCTGGCCGTTGGCGTCGGCCGTGGCGGTGAACAGTTCGCCGCCGAGCTTCGAGCTGTCGAAGCCGTTGCCGGCGAGCCTGTCGCCCTTGGCGGCGAGCACCTTGCCGTCCCTGTACAGGTCGCGGGTCGCGTACACGGCCCACTGGCCCGTGTACTGGTCGAACTCGGTGTTCAGCGGATCCACGATCTTCCACTGGCTGACCTGCGGGTAGGCGCGGTCGGCCGGGATGACGGAGCTGTCGAGCTGGTAGAGGAAGGTGCGGTCCTTGTACACGCTTCTGCCGTCGATGCTTTCGCCGCCGACCTTGACGGTCACGTCCTTGGCCGGGTTGACGGGCTTGAGCGGGTTGGACACCTCGTTGGTCTCCACGGTCGTGTCGTTGGTGACCTGGATGGCCTTGTTCCTGACCGTGTACCCATCCTTGACCTTGACGACCTTGTATGGCATGACGACCTGGTAGGTCTGGCCGAGGAGGTTCTGGTCGATGGCCGGATCGTTGAGCGGATCATGCTTGCCGTTGGTCGAATACTTGGCGAGGTCCTTCGGCTGGGGGTCGCCCTTGACGGTGACGCCCTTCTTCGGGATCCACGTGTCCACGGTCTTCGCGTACACGTATGCGACGCCGTCCTTGATCTGGATGTTGAACTTTCCGGTCACGTCCTTGCCGGACTGGTCGAGCACCTCGATCTTGGATTCGTCGATGGCGACGTACTCGTCATCGAAATCGTCGGTGATGCCGGCCTTCCACACGCGGTACGCGTTGTCGGTCTGCTTCAGGTCGAGGGTGACCAGATAGTTG
>ERZ772969.2780-NODE-2780-length-10422-cov-2.932382_pt1 | contig 10422 bp, 5 predicted proteins | sample MGYA00511676_ERZ772969 | MGnify/ENA primary metagenome ERZ772969 (study PRJEB29015, sample SAMEA2737651) | human gut metagenome | biome: human gut; feature: human-associated habitat; material: faeces | place: China | collected 2012 ...
AATCTGCTGCCACGTCCGAGCATGTGATAAATAACAAACTTTTGTATCAAATAATAAACGAATAAGAATTATGGGAAAACCGATTGGATGGGGTAAGTGTAACATCATTGTCAAAGACCTTGATACCGAAAACTCTAAGTGGACAAAGCTTGGAACCCCAAAAGAGAACACAACAAAACTTACCCCTACAAAGGGTGATAAGAAAGAAGCCCCAATTGAGGGTGGTGAGAACGAAGCTGTAAAATACTCTGCCAACAAATATATACTTGAATATGTGTTGCGCAGACTTGCAGGCCGCAAGAAACCTTTCAAGGATGTAAACGGTGTAATCGCTCATCAATATGCTGTCTTTGTTCAGCCAGAGGATATTACTGTTCCAGGCCCACGAATGGAAAACACGGTCGTATCTCTTTCTGATGAGTATAGTACAGAGGAAGGTGGTTTGCTCACCTACAGTCATGATGGATTGAAAGCAGAAAGCGGAAACATCGTGAAGTGGTGTACGATTGCTAAAGACCTTTCAACTATCAAGGAGGGTGCAACGCTTGAAGACACAGACGTAGTATTTACCGACGTAGATGAATAGTTCTTGGTAAGAAGTCAGGATAACAGACAATACGGAAAGACGTATGACAGCCGGATAGACGGCAGTAAAGCAGGTTGGAGAAGTGGTATCTCGTTACACTCATAACGTAAAGGACGGTGGTTCGAATCCACCACCTGCAACTAAATTGAAAGTTATGGATAAGACAAAGCAATTAGAATTAGATATTGCCGACACCATCATAGACAGACCTAAAGGTTTCAGCGTTGGTCGTCGGCATTTTTATTTATATCCTGTCACGCTCGGTAAGATGCATTTACAGCAGAGGGTGATAGCTAATCTTGAAATGAATACAGAATTGCTGAAACTTAACCCTTATATGGAGGTATTAAGGCTCGTAGAGACAAAGAAAGAGGATTGTTGTCTACTACTCGCTTATCATACCTTACAGACAAAGAAAGATGTGCTGAATAACAGAATTGTTACTATCCGTAAGAATATATTTCTCCGTGAAATGGAGAATGAAGACATAGCCACATTAACCCTTGCATGTCTTACCAGTGACAAAACAACGAGCATTGTCCAACATCTCGGCATAGACAAAGAATTGCAAAGTATGTCAGAGGTTGCTAAAGCAAAGAAAAGCAATAACACATACACCTTTGGTGGCAAATCAATATATGGAACGCTCATAGATGCAGCTTGCGAACGGTACAAGTGGACTTTTGACTATGTAGTGTGGGAGATAAGCTATACCAACCTACAGCTTCTATTGAAAGATAAAGTTAACTCGCTATACCTAACAGACGAAGAAATGAAGAACGTACATATCAATAATACATCAGGTATAATAGACGGAAACAACATGGAATCGGTAATGGAAGCCATACAAGAAATGGACTGGAAATAATAGGATACACCTTTACGAAATAGACGATAATAAAAAAGGAACATGGCAGGATTAAAATTTGATATCACGGGGGATAACGGAAATATGTTGTCAGCTTTACATGGAGTACAGAAAGGTGTAAGGCAGACACAACAAGTTGTAGAGCAAAGCGGTCAAGGAATAGAACAGATGTTTGCAGGTATTAAATCTGCTGCTGTTTCTGCCTTAGGTGCTTTTTCAGCACAGCAATTTGCATCTAAGGTTATGAATGTTAGAGGTCAGTTCCAGCAATTAGAAGTTGCCTTTGAGACGATGCTTGGAAATGCGGAAGACGCTAATAGGCTCATGACCCAACTTGTTAAAACGGCAGCTGTTACACCTTTTGATTTACAGGGTGTAGCAAATGGAGCTAAACAGTTGCTTGCTTACGGTATTCAAGCAGATGATGTGAATGATACGCTTGTTCGTTTAGGTGACATAGCAGCAGGTCTGTCTATGCCTTTGAACGATTTGGTTTATTTGTATGGTACCACGATGGTTCAGGGTCGTATGTTCACAATGGATTTGCGACAATTCCAAGGAAGAGGTATCCCAATTGCAGATGAATTGGCAAAACAGTTCGGTGTCGCCAAAGAAAAAGTAGGCGAATTGGTTACTGCTGGTAAAGTCGGATCAGAGGAAATGAAGAAAGCAATTATCTCTATGACGTCTGAGGGAGGCAAGTTCGCTGGTCTTATGGAGAAGCAGTCCCACACCATCACAGGTCAGATAAGCAATATTGAGGATGCAATCGATACTATGTTCAATGAGATTGGCAAGAAAAGTGAGGGAGGAATCAATACAGGTTTGTCTCTTGTTTCAAAACTCGTTGAAAATTGGGAAACGGTTGCTCGTGTCCTTGGAACAGTTGCTACTGCTTATGGTATTTCAAAGGCAGCTATCATTGCTTATAACGTATATCAGACGATTCATAATAGGCTACTGCAGGAGGCTGCCTTGCAAAGCAAATTGGCTGCGATGAATAACATCACTCTATCCAATTCAGCTGCAATGGCAGCTGCACGAACAACGCTATTTTCCTCATCAATAAAAGGGTTAACGGCTGCCATCGCTGCCAATCCTGTTGGGGCTTTAACGGTCGGTCTTACCACATTGTTAAGTGTCATCCAGCTTGTAAATACAGATACAGACAAGATGGCTGTATATACTGATAAGTTCGGTAAAGACGTTGCCACAACCCTTACCACACTTGACACCTACGCTAATACATTGTTAGGATTGTCAGAGGGGCATGACAAATTAAAATTGTCAGGAAGCACGTCTAAGAAAGTATTGGAGGAACTTAATGCTATTCTCTCTGATTATGGCATCACTCAAATAAATGAAGGGGATAATATAGATTCTGTGAACGCCAAACGTGAGCAGGCAATTCAACTCATCAAGGAGGAAAGCATAGAGCGCCAAAGGCTGAATGATATAGATGCTGTTAGCCAAGAGTATCAACAAGCTATTCAAGATGCGCAGAATCAGTTGATGAACGACCTTGGCAACGCAGTTTACAACAAAACTGGTGACACTTTATTGAATAAGATTTTTGGCAGTGCTGATGAAATTAGAGAAAACGCTTCTGCTATCAGCATGATTATAGGAGAGGTTGTTAGAAACAACATGAATCTTATAGTTAATAAGTCTGGCGAAGAGTATGACAAAGGAATGGATCAAATACGTTCCAAGATACAGAAGCGTATGAAAGCCATAGGGCTTAGCGATGAAGCTATCAATAGCCAGTGGGCTGACAATAGCTTGCTCAAGGCTGACGATATAATTCAGAAATATGTGAATAGCGTTCAGAATGCTACTGAGGCACAAGAGAAGCACCTCGATATGGTGAACAAATCCGCAGAGGCAGAAAGAAATGCGGCAAGTGCCTCCGTGGACTATGGGGACAAGATTGCTGCATTGGAAAGAAAATTGCAGGGACCAACAGACGGTGTTCATCAACTTTACAAGAATATTAGGGAGTTGATGTCACAGTATAAGGATAATACGATAGGTTTCCATATCAACTTTGACGGTAAATTTCCATCATGGATGGGCAAGATGGGGATACCAGAGTTAGAACGACTTTCAAAGCGTTTTGCAGCTATTGGTGCAAATCTGAAAGACGGAGGATCTGTTTTGGTAAATGGCAGAAGGTACACGAAACAGCAAGCTCTCCAGCGTTCAGCAGACTATGCGGAGGCTGCTGAAAACAAGCAGACAAAGCAAGACGAAAAAGAAAAGGAGGCTAAAAGAAAAGCAGAAGAGGAAGCTAAAAACAATGAGAGTAAGAAAAAAAAATATGCAAGTGAAGCAAAAAGAAGAAAGGATGAAGAAAGGAGAGAGAAAGAGCGAATAGCCGAAGAAATAAGAGGACGCAACAAGGCTATAGAGGACTATGAGAAAGGTGTTTTGGAACAGCAAAAGGAAACCGAGCTGAACCTACGGCAGCAGAATATAGACCTCAAGGAAGAAAGTTACGAGAAAGAAGTTGAGCAGATAAACCTCAATTACGACCGTTTGATTGCTGAGAACGATAAGCGTCGTAAGGATATGATAGAAGCCCTCAAAGACAACAAGGTCAATGAATGGCTCAACAAGAATCCAAAGGCAACAAAGGCGCAGCAGGAGAATTATAGAAACTCCCTCAACCTTACGGAAAGTTTCCTATCTGCAACACAAAAAGCACAGCTTGGGGAATATGAAAGAATAGCAAAAGAGAAAAGGACAAAGGGTATTGATGATATTTCGAGGTCACATTTTGCCTCTCTAAACTTTTATTTGAAGGAGTACGGTACGTTTGAGGAGAAGAAACTCGCCATAACCAAAGAATACGAAGATAAGATTTCAAAGGCTGGGTCAATAGGCGAGAAAGCCACTCTTGAAATGAAACGTGATAAGGATGTAGAAAGCCTTAGAAATGAAGAGTTGAAAGATTCTATCGACTGGAACGGAATATTCTCCGACTTACAAGGACACACTAAGCAGTATCTGCAAGGACTGCGCAATCAGTTGCAAGAATTGCTCAATACGGGTAATCTCCCCATTGACCAAATGCAGACAGTTTCAGAAAAGATTAATGCTATTGACGATGAACTCGGCAAGCAACAAGGAATTTGGGATTTTTTAGGGGAAAGAACTCGTGAGCACAACAGATTGCTAAAAGAAGCAGCTGATGCACAAGAAAGGCTGAACGTTGCCAAGAAAGAAGAAGAAAATGCTAATTCTAATCTCACTTCCATCAAGTTAGATGCTCAAAAAGGGCTTTCTAATGCTGGCTTAGACCTCAAAATAGAGGACATAACCACTTCCTCCCTCAATGGAAAAATAGACCTTACAAACGAAAAATATAAAGGCATGTCTGCAATCCTCCAAAAGCTGGCTATCGCAGAGGGGAAACTTACAGAAGCGAGGAGGAAAACGGCTGATGCAACTAATAAAGCAAGGCAGAAAGAGGATGCAGCCAAACGTAAGCCAGCTCAAGAGATTGCCGATTGGTTCAGCGATGCGCAAGATTTCATCAAGTCAAAAGGTATTGACCAACTACCAGACTTGTTAAGTTCTGTCGGTCTTGGAGGCATAGGGGATAAGGTTGGGAAAGGTCTTGACGGATTCAACAGTGCGGCAGGAGCGGCGGCTGACTTCGCAAGCGGTAATTATATCGGGGCTGCTTTGAAAGGTATCTCTGCCATAACGTCGTTTGGATCTGTATTGGGTATTGGCGGAGGAAACGAGAAAGAAGTTGCAGAAACCACAGAAAGACTGACTAAATCAAACGAGATTTTGAAAGCATCGATAGACGACTTGAAAAATAGTATAGAAAAATCTAACGGTTCAAAAGCAGTTGACAGCTATCAACGGGCTGTAGATAATCAGAAACAGGTGATAGAAAACACGATGGATATTCTCAAGTCTCAAATGTACTACCATTCTGCTCACCACTCCAATGTTTATTATTTGGATTTGAACAAGAGTGATTATGCAGACATAAACTCTACACTTGCCAAGTTTGCCAAAGATAATCCTACAGCGGAAACGAAGCGGAATAGCGTAAATAGTATTAATGACATTTTTCAACTGACCCCCGAGCAGATGAAAGTTATATCTACTGAGCAAGTAAAGATATGGCAAAAGATGTTGGAAGCAGGCAGGTACGACAAGTCCGAGTATTGGAAGAATTATATCGAATTGGCAGGACAACTTGAGGAACTGACTGAAAAGATTAACAACAACCTCACACAGACATCGTTTGATAGCCTCCACGATGATTTCGTGAGCACCATCATGGATATGGATGCCACCGCATCGGACTTTGCTGACAATTTTACAAAAATGATGGCTAAGGCTTGGACAAATGCCGCAGTAGGAAACATGATGGATGATAAACTTAAAAAGTTCTATGCCAAGTGGTCAAAGAAAATGCAAAGCAAGGATGCAGACAATAATGAAGCTAATTTTTCAAAATACGAGATAGACGAAATGCGTGCTGAGTATCAGACATTGGTTGACCAAGCACTAAGCCTAAGAAACACGATGTCGCAGATAACAGGTTATGGTAGTCAATCATCTGAACGGTGCTTCCTCTATAACCTATGAGCAGGCAACAAATCTCATAGCACTAATCACAGCAGGGAATATCTCCAGAGACCAAATAAAGGATATATTCTCAGCTATAATGGCAAGTGCAGGAACACTAACGGCTTTTTCATCTTCTACTAATTCAGCAGTACTGGAGATTAAAAACTTGATGATATATAGTAACAGCCATTTAGAGGACATACTAAAATATACGAAGTCAATATACTCTGAATTTTCAGATAAGATAGATAGTGTAAATAAGAACTTAATGGAAATACGATAATATGCTAACAGGTCAGTTAAAAATAAACGGTAAAGATGCTTATACAACTTGGGGTATCAGTATGGATGACACGTCATTGTCTGCACTCATGACACCTCCAGCTGTAAAACCTTACATCACTAACGATGATAGGACGAAGCATGGCAAAGAATATGTCAAGAGTGCTATTTACGTTGACTCACGTGATATAACACTACAACTTAACTTGACAGCAAAAGATGAAGTACAATTTATTACACGCTATGCATCATTCTGTGATGAATTAAGCAAAGGAATTTTAGATATAGAAACATCTTTTCAAAAAAACGTTGTGTATCATTGTCTGTACCAATCATGCTCACAGTTCAGCCAGTTTATGAGGGGAATAGGAAAATTTGTTTTGAAGATAACAGAAACGAATCCAAATAATCGTAAATAGTATTTGTTATTCAAATATATTTAACTAAATTTGAAGCATGGTAATCTATGATATACACGGAAGCAAGTTAATGGACGCCATCCTCACAGAGGGTGCCGTCCTTGAGCGTGAGCTTGGAAAGACAGACGTTGTAAAACTGTCTTGGAATAGTAACAAAAAGACAACGCTGCCAGTCGGTTCATACATCGTCCCATTTGATGACGGACTGAAATATCGCCTGTTGGACGACTACATGCCATCGGAGGGCAGCACAAGCGTGAAGTACGAGCCAGCGTTTAACCATCCGCTTGCTATTTTGAGTAGGATTCCGTTCCTGTATGACACGACAGACCAAGACGGCAACCCTATCAAGCAGCAGGAGTGGTCTTATGATGGGCTTACCACCAATGCGTTAGAGTATGCCTGCAAAGCTATCAATGAGGCGTTTGGCATCACAGACGAAAGCAAGAAGTTCACCTACACCCTGTGCGGAACGGTAGACGCTACCATCAGTTTCTCCGTATCGTCAAACGACATTCTGTCGGTGCTGTCATCCATGGCGCAGGCATGCAAAGACAACAGTTCAGAATGGCACCTGTCATGGGAAGACCATACGCTGTACTTCGGACAGATATTCATCAACTTAGGGGAGAAAATCCCATTGCTGAAAGTACACGACAATATCAACCCCGCAACGGTAAACAGTTCCAATGAGCCATATTACAACTGCTTCTATCCGCAAGGCTCATCAAGGAACATGTCACGCAAGGCACAGGTTGGAACAGGTAATGTGGCTACGTTGGTGCGACTTGGACTGAACAAAAACAAGTTTCCTGACGGTTGTATCTATGTAGACAAAGACAGCAACGTAATCACAAAGGATGCGTTCGTGCAAAGTGGTGCTGTCAAACAAATGGTGGCATTGTCGTTCGATGATGTGTATCCGCACATAGACTTATACGCTTACAACGTGCGTCCACGTTACCGATACCTCAAGAACCGACAGACAAACGAGATAGAAAAGGATGCCAATGGGAAAAACAAAGTGTACACCACATGGTACATGCGGCTTGCCTACCCAACCACCGTAAAGGATGACACAAAGACGATTGTCAACACCACGAACGACATAGACGAACAGGGAAAGCAGGTGACGCACTATTGGTACGACTATGATCTGAACGTCAAGGAGCAAGTGTTGCAAGGTCATACGCTCAAAGCAACGTTCAAGGTCAACACGCACACCACAAATGGAAAGTATGATGCCCTCACGCAGTCGCTCGTAGGACAGCCTAACGGGCAGGATGGTTTTGAGCTTGCCTATTTCGATAAAAACGATGCCAAAGAGATACCGTCCAACCAAAATGACGGTGACAGCGGTATCAACATCAAGGCTGGCGATTATGAGATAATGTTCTATCAAAATGGGGACGTCATCATACCAACCAACCAAGAGGAAGGACTGTTTCCACGAGGGAACAACCTACCTGACCTTACTTGTAACATTGTCGTGTTGTTCAACATCAAGCAAGGGCAACAAGAGATAGCGTCAGCACAAGAAGAATTGGCAAAGCGCACCAAAAAGGAGATTGAGCGCAGGTTCAAGGATAACAACAACTATTCCTTTTCGTCCAATCCTGTTGCGTTTGAGGAAAAGAACCCAAATCTCCACATCGGTCAAAAGGTAATTTTCAATGACGGTCAAGGCTATGAGTTAAGCACCCGTATCATCAAGATAGAGAGCAAGATAGATTTTCCTTTCATACAGAGCATTACCGTTGGCAACCAAGCCGTAAAGGGTGCGATTACGCAGTTGAAGGAGGACGTGAAGAGCATTCTGTCTGGCAATTTCAGTGGTGGTGGCGGATTGAACGCATCGCAGATAGAGACTGTCATCAAGAATTTCACACTCCCAAGATTCCTCCGCAAGGATGTTGCAGATGAAGCCAAAGGACATATTACGTTTTGGCAGGGTCTGACGGCACTTGTTAAGTCTTTCTTTAATGGCATTGAGAACAACGGTAACATTCGCAACGATGGGGACATCACCAATACGGGGAACATCCACACCAATAACCTCACGGTAACTGGTAAAGCTACGTTCTTTGAATTGGAGATACAGAAGGCAAAGGCAGCTGGGGGTATGTCGGTGAACTCTGCTGGTTCTTTCCACATTGATGCAGTAGTGGAAACGGAAGACGGATTTGAGTGCTACCAACGTGCGGAGAAAGACGGTGTGAAGCTTTTGCAGACTTGCGAGCCGAAAGACCAGATGATGTGTTCAAATGGGATGAATAGCCTCCCCATACCCCTCCAAGGGAGGGGAGACCAGACGAACGATGGAAAGCCGCATGCCATTGGCAATCACTACTATTGGCGATTAGCAACTAAAGCACCTAAAGAGGTGGTTATGCACACGATTGACGGTAAGGAAGAAAAGTGTCTGAAATTGGTACTGTCTAAAACTGACCGCCATAAATTGAAGAATGAAAGTCCGCAGGATATAGGTGATATCCCAAAGGTAGGTGACGACCTCGTGCAGATTGGAAATCGTGATAACAAGGAAAGGCAGAGTGTCATGATGTCGTGCGCTTATAATAGTTTTGACCCAGAGTTGAAGCCTTCCTATTGGGCGCATTACGTTGGTGTGAACGACTATGATATTTCCAAGCATAGATACACATGGTTTGCCGCAAACGGCAGTCAGGTGACGGGCAACTTCAAGGTGCAGAGCGATAACGGCGGACTTGAGCCTATTGAGGACTATGTGAAAGGGCTTGCATCTGAAAATAGTTCTGTGCTGTACAAGTTGGTGATGAGCAGTTCGCAGTTCAATGTAAAAACGGATGGGAGTTTTTCACCAGAATTCATCTCTATCTATGCTTATAAGGTACAAGGTGAAAATCTCACGCAGCTTTCGCCAAGTGAAAGCGTGAAGGTGGTTGTGACCAAGGGTGAGAAAAATCTGCCTCTTAGCGTTAAAAGCCATGTAGCTGTAATCAGTGGCAAGTGGAATTTATGGGCAGACAAAGAAGACATGAACGATGTGTTTAATGTGGATTTGCTCATCAATGACCAGTTGGTAGACAAGGTTGTAGACAAGCAGAAGATACATGTTGTCAGGGACGGAAGAGACGGTGTTAACGGGAAAGACGGCGTAGACGGGAAAGACGGTATCAACGGCGAGAAAGGTGCTGACGGCAAGGACGGAAGTGATGCAGTGAGCTATAAATTGATACCGATGCAGGAGGCAGCTGTGGCATACAAGGCGGAGAGTGGGGAAAAATTTGTAAGATTGCTTTTAGCGTACAAAGTACAGAAAATTGTAGGCGAGTTAACATCGGAATTAACTATTGAGCAGGAGGGCATGACGCTGTCTGTGCTTGGTGTTACTGAACAATTCGAGCAAAAATATGGGGCGTATGTCTTGGATAAAAAAAATATTCCATACAAAGAGGAGAACATCGAAACATTCGTTGTCACGCTGACAAAAGGCAGTAATATCGTAGACCGTCGTATTGTGCCTATCACGTTCAAGCCAAAGGTGGTGTTCGATATTGACACGAAAAATGGAGAAATAAGAAGCGATATTACCAACGTCAAAGGTGATATGAACTCGTTTAAGGCGACCATTAACGAGACTTCCAATACGGTGGGAAATCTTGAAAAGGAGTTCACGCAGATGAAGCTGA
>ERZ772969.2783-NODE-2783-length-10414-cov-4.059851_pt1 | contig 10414 bp, 16 predicted proteins | sample MGYA00511676_ERZ772969 | MGnify/ENA primary metagenome ERZ772969 (study PRJEB29015, sample SAMEA2737651) | human gut metagenome | biome: human gut; feature: human-associated habitat; material: faeces | place: China | collected 2012 ...
TAGAAGAATTGAAACAGTCGAGGAAGCATCCGACAGCGGAGAAAGTGGAAGCAATAAAGGATGCATTGAAGCATTTTGAAGTGATTTAATTGTAGCAGGGAAGGGGACAAATGAGTATAGATAATGTAATTTCCATAATTATTAGTATATTAGGTTCTTCTGTAATAACGTTGATATTGTCCACATTTATTTTTCAACCATTGCAAGATAAGAAAAAGTATGTTTTTGAGGAAAAAAAGAGAGTATATGAATCTATAATTGTATTTGCGCAAATTGTACTTTTTCCAGCCGAAGCGAAATTTTCTTTAGGAGTTGCAAGGTATAATATACAAGAGCTATCAGATGATGAAAATAGAAATAATGCAATAAATGATTTAAAGATGGCAATTCCTAAGTTGAAGTTAATTTCAAAAGATGATGGTCTTGTCAAGGAATTAGAAAAATTTATTTACCAGAAAAGTGAGGAACAATTTAATATACTTGTAAATCGATTGAGAAAGGATTTATACAAATAAAACTAGGTGTCTTGCGGAGGTTTTTATGGAACAAAAATTTTATGATGAGATAAAGAACATCTTGATAACAGCGAGAAATAAAGTCTATCAAACAGCCAATTTTGCAATGGTTGAAGCCTATTGGAATATCGGAAAATCAATCATTGAAGAACAGGGCGGTAACGAAAAGGCGGAGTATGAGACAGGTTTATTGAAAGAATTATCGAAACAAATGACTCAAGATTTTGGAAAAGGATTTACTGTTGCCAATTTTAAAAATATGAGGCAGTTTTATTTGACATTTCCAAATGGCTACGCACTGCGTAGCGAATTGAGTTAGACTCATTATCGGCTTTTGATGCGTGTGGAAAATGATAAAGCACGAGAATTTTATATGCAGGAAGCTGTAAAATCACAATGGAGTACCAGATAGCTTGACGGAGCTATGAATGTAAATCATGTTTGGCTTATACCAAAAGAAGCGGATAAACCTACTGATGCAAGATATAAAAAATGATGCAAGATATAAAAAAGTAGATAAATAGTTGATAATTATACTGTATGCTACCCTATGGAGGTGCGTTTTATGAGAGATAAAATCTTAATTGTCGATGATGAAGCCGATATAGTTTCTATGTTGAAAGATTATTTTGAATTTAATGGATATGATACCATAACAGCGGTTAATGGTTTGGAAGCAATTCAAAAAGCTGAAAAGCAACCAGACATTATTTTGTTGGATATTAATATGCCAGATATTGACGGAATGGAAGTATGTATGCGAATACGAGATTTTGTATCCTGTCCTATACTGTTTTTAACAGCAAGGATTGAGGACGGAGATAAAATCAAAGGATTTGGTGTCGGAGCAGATGATTATATTATAAAACCTTTTTCTATAGATGAGCTTGGTGCAAGGGTGGCAGCACATCTAAGGCGTGAACGCCGTTAAAGAGAATCTGCAAAAGTCCGTTTTGATGATAAATTAGCAATAGATTACACGGAAAGAAGCCTGTACTATAACGGGGAGCAAATCCCGCTTGCTAAAAAAGAGTTTGACATCATAGAACTTTTATCACAGCATAACATTGCTGGGAATGACCAGTGTACAGCAAGGAGCGTGAATGATATGAAAAGATTAGTAAAAACAGGCGTGTTCATGATGTTGGTGCTGATGATATTGGCATCACAGAAAAATGTTGCAGAAGCAAAGACGAAAGTCATTTATAAAAAAATGACGATCGATCTGAACAGGGATTCTTCCTTTTTTCGCTGCACACCGACGAAACTGCAGAAATATTCCAAAGTAAAAGTTTGTGTTAAAAACAGGAAGGTGCTGAAAGCGAAAGCAAAAGGCAGAAAATACATTGTCATGAAATGAAGAAAAGGCGGTAAAACGGCAATGACGGCCAGCCTGTATAAAAAATACAGACAAGTGCCAAAGAAGCAATGCTTTCGTGGAAGCATAGCCCAGGGCATTATCGAAACATTAAGAACAAAGGATATCATTGATGCGCATTAAGTATTAAATTATCAAATTTAACTTTGATAATTGACATATAACTTATTAAAGGTTAAAATAAAATAAATAAAGTTAAAAAGCGGAGGCGATGACAATGTGCACAGAGGTATTTGGAATACAGATTCGATATGAAGTATGGAATAAGCAGGAATCATTGCCGCTTTATATTGCTGGAAATTATGATTTTCAAACCGCGTACATTGAAGCACAAAAATGCATTATGATCACTCCAACAAGTGAACTTGCGACAATACCGGCATTAAAAAAGCAGATCAGCAGAATACAGAAAGTAGATGCGGTTCCTGTTATTTTAAATCTTCCTGCTGTATCTTATTACAGAAGAAAAAGTTTGATTGAGCATAGAATACCTTTTGTTACATCTAAGCAGATTTACCTGCCGTTTATGGGAGCATATCTGACCGATGAAAAAGAGGAAATTCCGAAAGTGAAAAAATTTATGTTTTCAACACAGCAGTTATTTTTGTTTTATTTGTATCATAACAAAGCACGAATGTACATGTCTGAATCAGTAGAAGAACTGCCGTTTAGTGCAATGACGATGAGCCGAGCAACAAAGCAAATAGAAGCGGTTCGATTGCTTCTCGTTAAAAAGGAGGGGGTAAAAATTGTATTAGAGTCCCAGTGTAGCAGGTGGGAATTGTATAAAAACGCAGAAAAATATCTTTCCTCACCGGTTCGCAGATATGGATACATTGAAAAGTCTGCTGTAAATTCAAACATGGTGATAGCCGGTGAGACGGTGCTGTCTGAAAAGACGATGCTGAATCCGGACAGACTTATCACTTACGCTGTGTATGAAAAAGAGTTTGACGGGTCATTGCTTATAAAAGAATTGGTGGATCCGGAGAAACAAGTCAGGCTTGAACTGTGGGCTTATGATCCAAAACAGTTTGCACAGAATGGAATGGCGGATGCTGCTTCGGTGGCACTTTCTTTTGAGAATAGTACAGATGAAAGAATCGAAGAGGCGGTAGAGGAAATGTTAAGAAAAGAATGGGAGAGATAGGATGGTTCGAGGAATTACTAATTTTAAGAAAAGATTTCAAGGCTATGAAGAACAGTATGTGATCATTGGTGGCACTGCATGTGATCTGATTATGGAGAATGAAGAATTGCCTTTTCGGGCAACAAAAGATATTGACCTTGTATTGATCGTTGAGGCATTGACAGCTGAATTTGGCGAAACTTTTTGGGAATTTGTCAAAGAGGCTGAATATGATCATTGTAATAAAAGTACAGGTGAAGCACAATTCTATCGTTTTACTGATCCGAAAAGCAAAGAATATCCCTACATGATTGAGATCTTTTCTCGTAATCCGGAAATGATATTGTTAGATGACGATGCAAGAATCACCCCATTGCCAATGGAGGAGGAAGTATCAAGTCTTTCTGCGATACTTTTGAATGAGGCGTATTACAAATTGTTAAAGAGCGGTAAAAAGATGATAGATGGAATCTCTGTGTTGAGTGCGGAATGTCTGATACCGTTCAAGGCAAAAGCGTGGCTGGATCTCACAGAACGCAAAGCGAAAGGAGAAAAAGTGGACAGCAGAAATATTAAAAAGCATAAAAACGATGTTTTTCGACTGGCACAATTACTTGATCAGGAAAGTAAACATTTGGATGATGAAGTGCGGGGGGATATGGAGCAGTTCCTTCTTAAGATGGAGAATGAAATGATTGATTTAAAGTCGATTGGAGTGTCAGGTTCCAGCAAAATGCAAATATTAAATCGATTGTATCGTTGTTATGAAATACAGAGAAAAGATATTGTTCTGATAGATAATTAAACGGTAGAAATGTTTGGTATTGTATGGAAGTGAAAAAATAAAATATAGCAACTGTTTATGAAGCAGGAAATGTATGTAAGAAAGATAATACATTTCCTGCTTTTTTGATTGGAGGAAAAATAATGCAGTTTCTCATCCGCCCGCCACCGGACAGGGCAGAATGAAAGTCCGGACAAATAAGTGAATCAGTCTGCATCCTGACGCAGAAGATGCAGGGAAAAAGAAATATGCGTAGAAATGAGGTTTATCATGAAATCAAAAGTGAAGAAAAGATGTAAGCAGATGCTTACGGGATTGCTGGCATTATCTATGCTGTGTGGCTTGATGCCGCAGAATACAGTGAATGTCAGTGCCGCAACAACAGCAAAAACAACGGTATCTTCTTATGGAAGGCAGGCGGCTTATTTTATGGAAAGCGAACTAGCATTTTCCATCGCAGACCGTTACATTTATATTCAGGATGCAACGGAAGGATATGATTATACAATCTATGATTCAGATTTCACAGAACTGGACGGTGGCGTTTATGATGATCCGGAGAACTCCATCTATGAGACATTGGACGAGATCAAAGATGTGCAGGAAGCAATCGCATTGTGGAAGGAGTTTCAAGACAGCCCGTTAAAAGGTATCCCTTCTATCGGAATCCTAGTGCACCGTATCACTGACATTTTGCCAAATAACTTGTATAAGTTTTCATCTGCTGCGTTGTCATCAATTGCCGTAGCCAGCTACGGCTCATTCTTCCGTCTTGCAGAATGAAAAATTCATTCTGTGTCATTTAACTAAATAGCAACATGCCAGTACACTAGAAAATACCCTTGCACATAATAGAAGTATGTGCTATCATATGAAAGTAAATTAAAGAAAATTCTTCAGGGCGGGGTGTGATTCCCCACTGGCGGTATAGTCCGCGAATCGATTATCAATATCGACCGAATCGGTGAAACTCCGATACCAACAGTATAGTCTGGATGAGAGAAGATTTTGGCTTGTTTTGTTATATTATGATTTGAAATGTCATGCCCTGGGATTATCGTATTTCAGGGCTTTTTGATTTTAAAATCCGTATAGTGCAATAGCAGGCACCTCAAAGAATTTTCTGCATAAAGATCAGATAATAATATGGTAAAGTTATTATTTATTTGATCGTATTAAAGAAAGGAAGAGGAAACATGGCATCAGCAGGAAAGACATTACAATTTACAAATGATTCAAAGAAAACAGAAAAAAGAGGAAATATTAAAAAAATGACGCTTACGGCTATGCTTGCTGCTATTGCAGTCATTCTTATGTATATGGAGATACCGGTACCGTTTATGCCGGGATTTATAAAACTTGATATATCAGATCTCCCGGCATTATTTGGAAGTTTTATATATGGTCCGCTTTGCGGAGTGTTTATATGTCTTGTAAAAAATGTACTTCATTCATTTGCAACTAATACGATGTTTGTCGGTGAGATTTCAAATTTTATATTAGGCTGTGCATTTGTGATACCGGCAGGTCTTATCTATAAAAAGAAAAGTGACAAAAAAGGAGCAGTGATAGCTTCGGTTACAGGAACGGTAGCTATGTCGCTTTTAAGCATTGTGTCAAACTATTTCTTCGTATATCCTATTTATTATAATTTTATGCCAAAGGATGTGATACTGAAAGCATATCAGGCAATTTTTCCGGGAGTGCACAGCATTTTACAGGCACTTGTAGTATTCAATGTTCCATTTACTATGTTAAAGGGATTAATAAGTGTTGTTATTGCGTGGCTGTTATATCTGCCACTGGCACCTATGATGCGTATTGAAGATTAAAAACTGCATTATGTAGAAAAATTATTTTTGCAATACCGATTTTCAAAGATTAGAGTATAGGTCTAATGTTAGAAAATCGGTATTTTTAATGTTATATGAAAATGCTTGTAAAATAGTGTGACACCAGGAGCAAAACGCTGGTTGTGCTCTTTCTTAGATTATTTTTGGAAATAGCAGAGATTTACGCAGAATAAAAAATACCCCAAAAGGCTCATTTGATTTTTAAAGGTCTAAGTTGTATACTGTAAAAAAATATGAAAAATAAAATGAGGATTGGTAAGTTATGGATTTATTAACAGGAATAGTATTGATGGTGGCTTTTTTTGTTGCAGCTATTGTTCTTATTTATCTGGCGGTAAGGTCTAAGAGAGAACTTGAACGCAAGAGAGTAGATTGTACGGAAGCCGCATCAGGAACAGTTGAAAAAGTAAGAAGGATAAGTGTAAGTGGTGAAAGTTGTAATTATTATCCGACTTTTGCTTTTTTTGACGGAAATCACATAGTGCAGGAGGAGTCTAAGATAGGTTATGCAAGAGACATCTGGAAAAAGGGTGATAAAGTTCAGATAAAATTCAATGCAAATGATCCGTCAGATTTTTTTATAGTGCATGAATCAATACCGACATGGGTGTGGCTTATATCAATAGGTATAGGATTTGCGGTCATAAGTGTATTTGGAGCCGTAATATGTTATTTTGCAGCAAAATATTAAACAAAGAAGCAATATTAATCAGAGAGAAAAAAACGGTTAAGTTCATTCTTGGATTTATATTGATGGCGGTAGTTTTGACAGCGTGTGGAAGTACAAAGAAAGGCAAAGCAGACGGGTTAATCGCTTATGCAAGATTTTTCACATTATGCAAAAAAGTGCACAGAAATGAGGGTTATTATGCAAGATGAAAAAAAAATTGATGAAAGTCTTTTAGGTAATGAAAAAATCGAGGAGGCAATAAAGCTGCTTCAGGGAGAGTGCACACAGGAAATGCTGGCACATACCCTTACAGTCATAAGAAAACAGATGAGAAAAGGCGGGCAGTTTATAATTGCGGTAGAGCCGTATATATCATCTGAAAAAATAAATATTGGTGTGGTACAGTCTCCAGACGGATTAAAGTGGTGGAGTGCGTTCACAAGCTTTGATGAGGAGCTTAAAGGCGGTAATGAAGTTAAATCTACATTTTTAACAGATATAGAACAGCTTTTTAAATCGGCACTTGAAGTTGGTGAAATATCAGGAATTATATTAAACCCATGGAATCGTACAATAATGCTTGATAAAAAACTTATCAGTATAATTCTTGGAAATGAAAACAGCTAAGTTTACCGCATATGTGTGGATGCAGATAGAAAACTTAGCTTTGTAATAGTTGTTATTAAAATTATACACACTTTTTTACCTGTTGTCATCAAAGTCATATCAGCTTTATTAATTGAAAGTTTTTAACTGTCGTTATCAAAGTTATATATGATTTTTAAACTGTTATTTTTATAAATGTATATACAGGATACCATCTGAGTGACGACTATTCTGTCAGGTATAGTTATCCTGTTTTTCTTTATGATTTCATATATTATATCCGGAAGTGACTTAGGATATATTTGTTTGTCTGTTTTGCGATTGCACGGTTGTGGAGTATTAGAGTCGACGGAATGAATTTTACAGGGAGCAGACAGTTTAGGATAAGCATTATGAGGAGTAAGATACTCTTGCAGCTTATAAATCTGCTCGTTACATCGGCTGACAAAAGTTTCAAATTCATCGTGCGTTATAAGGTTTTCGTTTAGATTTTCTAAAAATTGCATTTTTTTGTGATTGAGTTGTCTGAGCCTGTTTAAGATATAGTTATTGTTTTCGGAATTATCAGATGTTTTTACGGCATAAGCAGGTTCATTTTTTAATAATTGTTTAAAATTTTCAGTGTTCTTTAGTATATTGTTAAAATCATCTGATATTATATTTAAAATTGTTGATTCACTTATTTTGTGAGAACTACACTTATCAGTACCATATCTGTTGTAGCTCCCGCATACAAAAAATATTTTATCTTTATTTTTTATCTTGACCATGGCACGCCCGCAGTCACCGCATTTTAACAGACCAGCAAGGATATGTGTATGTGAAGAAGTTTTCATTTGTCTTACATTATTTGAAAGCATACTCTGAACAATATCAAATGTCTTTTTATCAATTATCGCTTCGTGTGTATCAGGTACTATTATCCATTTTTCGTGTGGAAGTGGTGAAGCTGACTTACTGCACATCATACGGAAAGATTTGTTCTGAACCATACAGCCAGTGTATATTTCGTTTTTTAAGATACTTCTTATGCTGCTGTATGTCCAGTAGGTAGTGGAAGTTAATCTGTTTGAATTTTTATAATTAAGTCCCTGCATTTTTTTATATTCGGAAGGGCAGGGGATATTGTCTGAATTAAGGATTTTAGCTATTGTATTTTGACCTTTTCCGGAAAGATACATGGAAAAGATTTTTTTTACGATATCGGCAGCAACAGGATCAATAATAAGTTTATTGTGGTCGGTTAGGGATTTTTTGTATCCATAACACGCAAATGCACCGATAAAATGTCCTGCCTTTTGTTTAGCTCTGAAGGTTGAACGGACTTTGCTGCTTATATCACGTGGATAAAAACCATTGAATAGATTTTTTATATCTATTATCATGTCATTTGATGTGTCAATATCAAAAAAATTTTTATCTATATTGTCATCAATGGCAATAAATCTTATTTTATGTGCTGGAAAGTAATCGTGTATAAAATAGCTTGTTTTAGGACTATTTCGTCCGAGTCTCGATAAGTCTTTAACAAGTATTCCTTTGATTAGACCATGTTCTATATCGTATAAAAGTTTTTTGAAACCGGGTCTGTCAAAAGTGGTTCCACTAAAACCATCATCGATATAAAACTTTTGAATTGAGTTATTATCGAGTTTTTTTATATATTCAGTAAGTTTTAGTTTTTGATTTGAGACGCTGAGACTTTCGGCTTTGTCGCCGTCCTCATGGCTGAGCCGTATATATAGTGCCCAGCAGCAGTTTGCATTATCTGGCATTGTGTTCACTCCTGTCTGATTGTTTTGATTTTGTGTAATTGTGAAAATAATGATATATTGTGGTGTGCTAATTGTTCAAATATAACAATTTAATAGCAGATTATAATAGTTTTGCAAATGCTTAAATAAGTACACGGTCAGTGGTTCATTTTTTAGGGATAAAATATGTATTTCTGCTACAGATTTCAGCATTGGGGATTTTGTCTAATGAAAGTTTAGAATCTCTATAAGATTCAAGTTCAAAATGTATTATTTTTTTTAACAGGTTTTCTGATGAATAAAGTCCTTTGTATTCACGAATAACAATGAGCTTATCATTTTCAATTTTCATAAATCTGCTCCTTCATCAATATAATATTCCCCCATGCAGCATCAAATGAGAGTGCTATTTTGGGTTTGTCGGTATCTACACAGTAGATAGGAAGCTTCTTTTTTGAAATTGTCGATGACATGGCTTGTCTTGATGTGCTTTTTTGTGTGCCTGACATTACAAATGCTATGGCAATGCTGGCAATACATACTGTTGACAGAATATATATTCCCGTTTTAATAAAGCAATATAGTGAGGATGTGTTTTGAGTGTCAGATGAATTTTTTTCGTTAAAAAACATTTTTAGATTCAAAACGGCCTCCTGAAGAATTGTTTTTTATATTTGTATGAATTTAATAAAATAATATGCGTTGTTTGTTTACGGAACGCTTAAATGATGTTAAAATAGCATAAAAAGTAATATATAATTATTAAAATGAGGTAAGTATGGAAAATGTAAAGATTTTAGAACATCCTTTATTACAGCATAAAATTTCGAGATTAAGGGATGAAACAACGGGAACAAACGAATTTAGAGCGTTAGTGGAGGAAATAGCGATGCTTATGGGTTACGAAGCACTCAATGACCTTCCGACAGAGAATGTTGAAGTAAAGACACCGATAGAAACCTGTAAAACGCCAATGCTTTCAGGTAGAAAGCTTGCAGTAGTTCCTATATTACGTGCGGGACTTGGAATGGTCGGGGGTATAACAGCATTAGTGCCAACAGCAAAAATAGGTCATATAGGTCTGTGCAGAAATGAAGAAACACATCAGCCGGAAGAATATTATTGCAAACTTCCTGATATTATAGAAGAAAGACAGATAGTAGTGGTGGACCCTATGCTTGCAACAGGTGGTTCAGCAATAGCAGCCATTAATTTCATAAAACAACATGGCGGTAAAAACATAAAGTTTTTATGTATTATAGCAGCTCCGGAGGGAGTAAGAGTATTGCATAGGTCACATCCTGATGTGCAGATATATGTTGGACACCTTGACAGAGAGCTTAACGAAGATGCATATATATGTCCTGGACTAGGTGATGCAGGTGATAGGATTTTTGGCACCAGGTAACAGTTCAGCCATAAAAAGATAATCAGAAATACATGAGCAACTCATTGTATTGCTGGTTATCTTTTTATGATAAAATAGCCATTCATTTATGAAATGATGTAAACGAAAGCTGCATTGCAGCGGTTGACAGCTTACGAATGTAAGAAATGGAAAACTGAACTGTTACGATGTTTTTTTTGCAAAGTGAAAAAGAAAAATGTGATTGTAAAAAAATAGGAATAATGCTTGACATTGATATCTCAGTGTGATAGTATAGTTTTCACTGTCGCACAAAGACGGCTGGAAAGTGAGAGCTTGTGCAATAGTGAAGATTTAGT
>ERZ772969.2787-NODE-2787-length-10394-cov-5.665345_pt1 | contig 10394 bp, 10 predicted proteins | sample MGYA00511676_ERZ772969 | MGnify/ENA primary metagenome ERZ772969 (study PRJEB29015, sample SAMEA2737651) | human gut metagenome | biome: human gut; feature: human-associated habitat; material: faeces | place: China | collected 2012 ...
GGCGCGGGCAGCAGCAGCCACTCCCCCGCCCCGGCCAGCGGGCGGGAAGCCAGCGCCGGGAAATAGGTTTTGGCAAAATCGAGCCACTCCGCCGGGGCTTTCGGCACCTTGGGCGGCTTGCCCTTCGGCGGGGTGGGCGCGTCGGCGTCGGCTGCCTTTTGCAGCTTCGCCATAAAGTGGCCCTCGCCGCCGTCTGCGGGCCAGATGCGGCGGGTGTATCCGGCGCGGAAATCCGGGTAGTCAGGGGCGCGGTTGGCCTCGCCCGGGCGGCCAAAGCCGCAGCCGGACAGGTCGCAGAGCGTGAACGCGGGGTGCTTTGCAAGGAAAGCCGCGATCTGTCCCTCGTCCTCCGCCGGGGCAAATGTGCAGGTCGAGTAGACGAGCACGCCGCCCGGAGCCAGCAGCGCCGCCGCGTTTTCGAGAATTTCGGCCCCCAGCTCCGCACAGTGCGCCACTAAGGCGTTATTGTGCTGGGCGGCGGCGACGGCCTCCTTGCGGAACATACCCTCGCCCGAGCAGGGCGCGTCGACGAGCACCCGGTCAAACTGCCCGGGCATCGCCGCGGCCAGGCGGGCGGTGTCCTCGTTCGTGATGACGGCGTTCGTCACGCCCATTCGCTCGAGATTCTGGCGCAGAATTTCAGCGCGGGCGGCGACGAATTCATTGGCCAGCAGCAGGCCCTGCCCCTGCAGAGCCGCCGCCAGCTGGCTGGTCTTGCCTCCCGGCGCGGCGCAGAGGTCGGCCACCCGCATACCGGGCTGCACGTCCAGCAGCGCAGCGGGGGCCGAGGCACTCGGCTCCTGTGCATAGAGCACGCCCGCGTGGTGCCAGGCGTGCCGCCCCGGGCGGAAGTCCGCCGCCGTTGTAAAGGCCGTGGGGCAGAATGGGGACGGCTTTGCGTCAAAGTCCGCATGCTGCGCGAACCATTCCGGCTTGCAGCGCAGCGCGTTGACCGTTACGCCGCGGGCAGGCTGCGGCGTGGCGTAGGCGTACAGCTCGTCAAAGCGCGCCCCCAGCAGTGCCCGCTCCCGCGCGGTAAAATCCTGTGGAAATTCCATAGCAGCCCCCTCTGCATAAAAAAGCCATGGGCGGGCAAACTACCTTTGCAGTCCGAAAACGACTGTAGATCGTTTTTACTTGCGAAAGGAGCTTACCACCTATGGCTAAGAATCAGACTAACAATTCGACGAACCGCACGACCAATCGCACGACGGACACGACCCAGAAAACCACGAACCGTACCCAGCAGAAAACCACCAACCGCACCACCAACACCACCGACAGCAAGAACTACAAGTGAGGCGGGTTTCCTAAGGCTCCCCCCTTTGGGGGGAAGCTGCCGCCCGCAGGCGGCTGATGAGGGGCGGCCTTGCCACTACAACCCGTTACCGGGCAAATTGCGGAGGCTTTCCCCTCATCCGCCCTCGGGCTGGGCCTCGGCCACCTTCCCCCTCGGGGGAAGGCTTTTTACTTATTACTCCGGCTTATACCCGTCCCACATCGCGTTGAACAATTCCTCAATGCGGTCGTTCCTGCCTTGCAGGTACAGCCAGCCCAGCAGGCACTCAAAGCCGGTGGAGGCGCGGTACTCCTGCACGGTGGCGTGCTTGGCGACAGTGGCCTTGCTGGCGTTTTTGCCGCGGCGCAGCACGGCGGCCTCGGCGTCGGTCAGCATCGGCTCGATGATGTCCAGCTCCAGATTCTGCGCGTGGGCGCTGACGTAATGCGTCGCCACGGTATGCAGACGATTGGGCTGCAAGCGCGTCGTGCCCACCAGGCGGGCGCGGACGAGCAGCTCCAGCACGGCGTCGCCCACAAAGGCCAGCGCCAGCGGCGACATTTCGTGAATGTCGACTTCGGATTTTTGTGTAAACAGCATATTTTCTACTACTTAGTACAGATAGTCGAATTCGTACTCGCCGATCTTGATCGTGTCCTCTTCCTCAACGCCCTGGGCGACCAACTCGTCCAGAATGCCGGAATCACCCAGCTGCGTCTGGAAATACTGCAGGCTCTCGTAGTCCTCGACGTTCGTACCGGCGAGGATACGCTCCAGCCACGGGGCATCGACGGTGAACTCGTGGTCGCCGGTGCGCTCCACCGTGAACGGGCGGGTCGGCTGGGCGTTCTTGTCGGGGCGCTTGTACTCGGCCTCATAGACCTTGACCGGGGGCAGATCCTTCAGGCGGTTGTAGACCAGCGCGGGCAGGTTGTCCACACCCTGACGGGTCGCCGCGGAGATGGGCAGGAAGGTCAGACCCTTGGCCTCGACGTACTGCTTGAACTCCTCGACCTGCTCGGGGCTTGCAATGTCGCACTTGTTGCCCAGCACGATCTGCGGACGGTCCGCCAGCTCGGCACTGAACCCGGCCAGCTCGTGGTTGATCTGCTCAAAGTCCGCCTTGGGGTCGCGGCCCTCGCAGCCGGAGACGTCAACGACGTGCAGCAGCAGGCGGCAGCGCTCAACATGGCGCAGGAAGTCGTGGCCGAGGCCGACGCCTTCTGCAGCACCCTCGATCAGACCGGGGATGTCGGCGCAGACAAAGCTCTGCTCCGGGCCGACGCGGACGACGCCCAGCACGGGGGTCAGCGTCGTGAAGTGGTAGTTGGCGATCTTGGGACGCGCGGCAGAAATAATGCTGATGAGCGTCGATTTGCCGACGTTCGGGAAGCCGATCAGGCCCACGTCCGCAATGACCTTCAGCTCGAGCTTGAGGTGCATATCCTCGCCGGGCAGACCGGGCTTGGCAAACTTGGGGATCTGGCGGGTCGGGGTCGCAAAATGGCTGTTGCCCCAGCCGCCGCGTCCGCCCCTGGCCACGACAACAGGCTCACTGCCCGTCAGATCGGCCACGACGAGGTCGGTCTCGGCCTCCTTCAGCACGGTGCCGCGGGGCACGCGGATGACCAGGTCGTCACCGTCTGCGCCGCTCATCCGCTTGGCACGGCCATTCTCGCCGTCGGGCGCGGTGTATTTGCGCTTGTAGCGGAAGTCCATCAGGGTGGACAGGTTGTCGTCGGCCACAAAGATGATGTCGCCGCCGCGCCCGCCGTCACCGCCGTCGGGGCCGCCCGCCGCCACGAATTTTTCGCGGTGGAACGTCACCGCACCGTCGCCGCCCTTGCCGGCGTGCAGCCAGATCGTGGCGGTATCAATAAAATTACTGGTTGCCATGTGGTACCTCATTTACAAAAAATCACAAAAAACGAGCGAGCCGCAAAGGCCCGCCCGTACCGGTTTTTTTACTGCTTGACCGTGCAGCGCTTGCGGTCACGGCCCATGCGCTCGAAGTGAACGCGGCCATCGACCAGAGCGAACAGGGTGTCATCGCTGCCGATGCCGACGCCCTCACCCGGATGGATGTGGGTGCCGCGCTGACGGACCAGGATGTTGCCGGCCAGAACAAACTGACCGTCGCCGCGCTTGACGCCGAGGCGCTTGGACTCGGAATCACGACCGTTCTTGGTAGAACCTACGCCTTTTTTATGTGCCATTGTGATTTACCTCCTTAGCCGTTGATCGCGGTGATTTCCACCTTGGTGTAAGGCTGACGATGACCCTTGCGGACCATGCTGCCCTTCTTGGGACGATAGGTCAGGATGTTGAGCTTCTTGCCCTTGCCGGTCTTGACGACCTTGGCAACAACGGAAGCGCCCTCAACAACGGGAGCGCCGACCTTGACAGAGCCCTCCTCGCCAACGGCGAGAACCTGATCGAAGGTGACTTCGCTGTTGTCCTCAGCGTTCAGCTTCTCGACGTAGACAACGTCGCCGACCTTAACGCTGTACTGCTTGCCACCGGTTTTGATAACTGCGTACATAGTGGATAACCTCTTTCAATAAGTCTCGCTGGTCTGTAGGGCGTTGCACCGATAAAAGCACACACTTATAGAGCCCATACCATGCGGCTCTAGTATCATACCATATAGGAGCAGGGCTTGTCAAGGGGTTTTCGGGCGTGGGAAGGTTAAAATTTCAGAATTTCTTTTGCCTTCCCCCCCTGGGGAAGGTGGCCCCGCAGGGCCGGATGAGGGGCAAGTCTGCGGTTATACCCCATCCGTGGGCTGCAATGGCAAGGTTGCCCCTCATCAATCCGCTTCGCGGACAGCTTCCCCCAAGGGGGAAGCCTTTATTAGCGGCCCTGCCGCTCTGCCGCCTCCACCGTGTTCAGCATGAGCATGGCACGGGTCATGGGGCCGACGCCGCCGGGTACGGGGGTGATGTAGGCGGCCTTTTCGGCAGCCTCGGCAAAGTTCACGTCACCGTGCAGCTTGCCGTCCGCACCGCGGTTGATGCCCACATCAATGACGACGGCACCGGGCTTGACCATGTCGCCGGTCACAAAGCCCTCGCGGCCCACGGCGGCCACGAGAATATCCGCGGCGGCGCAGACTTCTTTCAGGTTCTTCGTCCTGGAGTGGCAGATCGTGACCGTGGCATTCTTCGCCAGCAGCAGCAGCGCCGCGGGCTTGCCCACGATGTTCGAGCGGCCAATGACGACGGCGTTCTTGCCCGCAATGTCGGTGCCCGTGGACTCGATCATGCGGATGCAGCCCGCCGGGGTGCAGGGCAGGTAGCACGGCTCGCCGATCTGCATACGGCCCACGTTGACAGGCGAGAAGCCGTCCACATCCTTCTCGGGCGGGATAGCGTCGATGACAGCCTTCTCGTCGATCTGGGCGGGCAGCGGCAGCTGCACCAGAATGCCGTGCACAGCGGAGTCATCCGCCAGCTTCTTCACCTCGGCCAGCAGGGCGTCCTGCGTGGTGTCGGCGGGCAGGTTGATGCTGCGGCTCTCGATGCCGCACTGCGCACAGTCGTTGATCTTGCCGCGGACGTAGACCTGGCTGGCGGGGTTCTCCCCCACCAGAATGACCGCCAGGCAGGGGTTGATGCCCCTGCTTTTCAGCTCCCTGACCTTTTCTGCGGCCTCGGCCTTCGTGGCGGCGGCCAATGCCTTGCCGTCAATGACAGTTGCTCCCATGATAGTTCCCTCTTTCAAATGTATTTTTTGTCCGCCGGGGCGGGCAAAACGGTGTCGGGTCTTACACCAGCAGCGCCTATCGCCGCGCTGCAAAGCGTTTGTTTATTCCTTCGGCGTCTCGATCTCCTCGATCTCGACCTCGCTCAAATCCAGCGCATCCAGACGCGCATTCATGGCATCGGTGGCCTTGACAAACTCAGCGTGGGGTGCGCCGGCGGGCAGGATGTCCGCCGTGAAGCGGTCCCCTGCCTCGGCCTGCTTTTTCAGGTCCTTCACAGCCAGCGGCACCATGAGCGGCTTGCCCTTGGCATTGCGCAGACCAATGACCATAAGCGCGGCGGCCACGATAACCGACCCAATCGCCACCAGCTGGCTGGCGCGCAGACCGGTATTGCCGATCAGCAGCGAGTCGGTGCGCAGCCCCTCGATCCAGGCGCGGCCCAGGCCGTACCAGATGATATAGCTCAGAAAGATTTGTCCGTTGAACCGCCGTTTTTTGTAAAGCGAAGCCAGCACGGCGAAGCCAACCAGACACCAGATGCTCTCATACAAAAACGTCGGGTGCACCGGCACGGCGGGGTCCACGGTCACGCCCGCGGGCAGCGTGACCTGCACGGATTTGAGATACGCCTCCGTGCCCTCGCTGTACATGCCCCAGGGCAGCGTCGTGTTTGTACCGAAGGCCTCCTGATTGACGAAGTTGCCCCAGCGGCCAATGCCCTGCCCGATCAGAAAGCCCAGCGACACCAGATCAAACAGCGGCAGCAGCGGCACCTTGCGCCATTTTGCGGCCAGGGCGCCGAACACAAACGCGCCGATGACCGCGCCATAGATGGCGATGCCGCCCTTGCGGATGTCGATCATCTCCCAGAGGCTTTGATACGCAAAGGGTGCCATAGCTACGTAATAAATACGGGCACAGACGATGGCCATGACCGTGCCGATGGCCACAACGTCCACCAGACGGTCCGAGTCGATGCCGTAGTCCACGGCATTGCGGAAGGCGTAGAGCATCGCCAGCAGCATGCCCGCCGCGATGATGACGCCGTACCAGTAAATGTTGAACCCGCCGATGGCCAGCGCCACGCGGTTGACCGTCAGATCCAGGCCCAACCCGGGAAATTGCACATGATAGACCATTTTCAACTTAACCTCGTTATTTTTCTGCCGGGTCGATCTGCACGTAGGCGCGGTTTTCCTCCCGCAGGGCCGTCTGCAGCAGGGCGTTGGCGTCCTCCACGGTCAGCGCGGCCAGCGCGGCGATCTCGTCCGCCAGCGTTCGGCCCTTCAGGCAGGCCGCGGCGGCCTCCTCGGCGGCATCGTCCACGGCCTCCACGTCGCCCAGCAGCTCGCCGTACATCTGGTTTTTCACAAGCATAAAGACCTCGGGGTCAACGCCCTCGCGGCGCATCCGCTCGATCTCCTCCTGTAAAAGGTCCACGACCTGGCGCGGGGTGTCGCTCTCGCCGGTAAAGGCCACGGTACAGGCGCCGCGCACAGCGATAAAGTCACCGGAGAACTCGGGGTTGACCAGCGCTTCATCGTACAGACGGCGGTAGAGCTTCGTCAGACCGCCGACGACCAGATCGCCCAGCATGTCCAGCAGCAGCTCGCGCTTCAGGTCACCCTCGGCCAGCGGCTCCTCGCGGTAGGCCACGCCGAAGCAGGGCTTCGTGACAGGCATCGTGAAGAACGCTTCCTTGTGGGGCAGCGGGCCGGTCTGCGCCGGGATGTCCCACTCGACCTCATGCGGGGCACGGGCGCGGTACAAGCCGTTGCGCTTGCAGGCGTCCACAGCCTGCGCCAGCGTGATCTTGCCCGCGACGCTCAGCACCATATTGGACGGCGCGTAGAACCCCCTGGTGCAGCTGTAGAGCATCTGGGGCGTCAGCTCGGCAATGCTCTCCACCGTGCCCGCGATGTCGTCGCGCAGCGGGTGGTCGGCGTAGAGGCAGCGGAACAGCGCGTTCAGCAGCCGCCAGTCGGGGCTGTCGTCGTACATTTTGATCTCCTGCCCGATGATGCCCTGCTCCTTGGCAATCGTGGCCTTGGTGAACCACGGCTTGCCGACCATGCCCAGCAGAATGTCAAGGTTCTCGTCAATTTTCTGGGTCGCCGAGAACAGGTAGCAGGTGCGGTCATAGCTGGTAAAGGCGTTGGCCGACGCGCCGGTCTTGGCGTAGAAGGTGAAGGAGTCGCCCTTGGGCGTCTCGCACATTTTGTGCTCCAGAAAATGCGCCGTACCGGCGGGCAGTGTGACCTGTTTGCCGTCCAGCCTGAACGCGCGGTGGACGGAGCCGAAGCCCGTGGCGTAAATCGCGTGGACGCTGCTGTAGCCCGGCATCGTGCGGCAGAGCACAGTCAGGCCGCTGGGCAGCACGACGCTTTCACAGCTGACGGCGGCAGCGGCGCGCGCCTGGGCAGCGGCGAAGCTCTCGTGATCGTTATTCAACATCCTCGCTGCCTCCCTTCCCCTGCGTGCCCGGCTCGGCGGTCACGGCGTAGCAGACCGAATAGCTGTAGCTCTGCAGCGTCTGGCGCACCTCGTCCAAACTGACGGCGCTGGTCAGCACCTTGCCATACTCCGGCGGGTAGAGCGGCTCGCCGCGCGTGATCTGGCCGTAGTACCAGTTTTCCAGCGCGGCCAGGCTGTCGCCGAGGGCGTCCATGCTGGACAAAAGACCACGGCGGCAGTCGTCCACTTCTTCCTGGGTGATGGGGCCGTTTTTCAGGCCCTCCAGCTCGGCAATGATGGCGGCCTCGGCCTGCTGCTCCTTGCCCGGCTCGACGCCGGAGTCGATCATCATAACGCCGGTGGCGCGCTGGGCGGCAGAACCGCAGTAGTAGCAAAGGGACTGTTTCTCGCGCACGTTGCGGAACAAACGGCTGGTGGCAGAGCCGCCCAGCACGCTCATGGCGACGCGCAGGATGCTGACACTGGGCGGGTTGGGGTTGGCCTCGCCCGTGGTGAACAGCATACAGAGCTTGGCCTGGGTCAGGCCGGGGATCTCCTCTTTAAAATGGCGCAGCGGCGTGGCGGGCATGGCGACGGGCGCGGCAAACGGGCGCGGGTCACGGCGGATGCCGTCGAGCTTTTTCAGCAGCATATCGGCCACGCGGGCCTCATCGACGCCCTGCACCATCACGTCGATGTACGCGGTGGAGAGGATGCGGTCATACTCGGCCTTGAGGCTCTGCGGCGTCACATTGACAAGCTCGCCGGGGTAGCCGCCCAGCTCGATGCCCGCGGGGGTGTCGCCGTAGAATTTGCGGCGGGCCTGCCGCACGCAGTAGAGACGCTTCGAGTTGAACTCGGCCTCAAGGCGGCGGGCCTGGGTCTCGGTCTCGATGCGCACGGCCTCGGGGTCGAACGCGCCGTCCACGAGATACGGGTCAAAGATCGTGCCGAACACAATGTCGGCGTAGGCGGCGGTCAGGTTCTCCCCCGCCAGCGCGTAAGCGTCCTTGATGCCGCAGATATCGGCGGAGAGCACGCGGTCCGTGCCCGCGCTGGCCAGGTCAACGCCGAGGTCCGCACCGTACAGCTCAGCCAGGCGGCGGGACAGCGCGGTCATATCGGGGCAGGCCGCGTAGCCGCGTTCCAGCACAAGGGCCAGCACCGCGGCGTCGGTGGCGGATTCCCGCTTTGCCGGAAAGCGCAGATGCAGCGTGATGCGGCAGCGGTTGAATTTAGAAGCATCCAGCGTTGTAATGCAAACGCCGGGCGCGAGTTGTTTACGTTCCAAATCGTTATTCCTTTCAAACATCAATAGATATTAGTATTATACCGCTTTAGCGACGTAAAGTAAATAAAAAACTTGCAACAGATGGGGTAGATTGTTTATAATAGAGTCTGGAATCGCCGCTTTGTAGGGGGCGGCATCCCCGACGCCCCGCGGGTGGGCGACACCTGCCGGGTGGTTTGTAGGGCGGCCAGCCCTCTGGCCGCCAAACCCCCTCCCTACAAAACGAATTTTAAAGGGGCATCTGCCGTATACTTGCGGGCCGGGCATGCCCGGCCCCTACAGAGCAATTCTATATAAAGAGGTATACTATATGAACACTTTCACCCTGAAAGGCACCTTCCTCGACACCCCCGCCCCGGACACCCTCCGCGTCCGCGAGGGCTATCTGCTGTGTGAAAACGGCCTGTGCGCCGGATTCAGCGAGACTGCCCCTGCCGGGGTGGAAGTTCTCGACTATACGGGTAAAATCATCACGCCGGGTCTTGTGGACCTGCATCTGCACGCGCCGCAGTACAGCTATTGCGGCACGGCGATGGATCTGGAGCTGCTGGACTGGCTGCAGCAGTACACCTACCCCGAGGAAGCCCACTACGCCGACCCGGCTTACGCCAGGCTGGGCTACTCCTATTTTGTGCGCGACCTGAAAAACAGCGCCACAACGCGCGCCTGCATCTTTGCGACGCTGCACACCGACGCAACGCTCGAACTGATGCACCAGCTGCGCGGCGCGGGGCTTTCCGCCTTTGTCGGCAAGCTGGGTATGGACCGCAACAGCCCTGACAGCTACCGTGAGCCGTCCGCCGCCGCGGGTCTGGCCGAGACGCGCCGCTGGCTGGATACCTGCCGCGCCGAAAACACCCTGCACACGGGCCCGGTGCGCCCGATGATCACGCCGCGCTTCACCCCCAGCACGAGTGACGAATATATGCGCGGTCTCGGCGAACTGGCAAGAGAATACAACGTACCTGCGCAGAGTCACCTGTCCGAGAATCCGGGTGAGATCGCGTGGGTCGCCGAGCTGTGCCCCGGCACAAAATTCTACGGCGAGAGCTACAGCCGGTACGGCCTGTTCGGCGGCGGCGTGCCCACCGTCATGGCGCACTGCATCTACAGTCCCGATGACGAGGCCGCGCTGATGAAGCAGAACCGCGTCATGATTGCCCACTGCCCCACCAGCAACGAGAATGTCATTGCGGGCATCGCCCCCGCGGCGCACTACCTGCGCGGCGGCTGGCGCGTCGGCCTGGGCAGCGACGTGGCCGGCGGTCAGACGCTGGACCTGTTCACGGTCATGGCTACCGCCGTGCAGGTCAGCAAGCTGCGCTGGCGGTATATCGACCAGAGTGAGAAGCCGCTGACGATGGTGGAGGCGCTGTATATGGCGACTGTCGGCGGCGGAGATTTCTGGGCCGATTTTGGCGAGAAGGTCGGCCTGTTTGAGGACGGCTATGCGTTTGACGCGCTGGTGCTGGATGATGACCCGCTTAAAAATATGCGGGCGTTCAGCGCTGCGGAGCGTTTGGAGCGGTATGCGTACCTTGGCAAGGGTAAGCTGACAGCGAAGTTTGCAGCAGGCGAGAAGCTTTTGTAATAAATGGTAACGGGCAGAACCCCTCAGGCCTCGTAAACTCGGCCAGCTCCCCTGATGGGGCGCCTTTTTGCGC
>ERZ772969.2788-NODE-2788-length-10392-cov-13.289542_pt1 | contig 10392 bp, 8 predicted proteins | sample MGYA00511676_ERZ772969 | MGnify/ENA primary metagenome ERZ772969 (study PRJEB29015, sample SAMEA2737651) | human gut metagenome | biome: human gut; feature: human-associated habitat; material: faeces | place: China | collected 2012 ...
TCTTCGAGATGGCAGAAGTCGTAACTCCTGCCTCCTTGAGACGTATTGCCTCAATGACTGTTTCAGTTTTATATTTCATAAAATTTCCTTTAAAAACTGTCAGTTGACAGCGAATAAAGGATAGTTCGCCCACGGAACTTTAAGAAGAAACAACGGAAGTCTTAGAAACGGAGCCAGACGGCGGAGCCATTCTCAAACTTTTAACTTTGAGAAGGATTGACGGCAATTTGAAATGAAACAACGGCGTTTTGAGATTTAACGACGCTCGGAAGATAAAGCTTGACGTAACTCAAAGAAAAAGCAACAAAAAGCTGAATTTCGTCAGGGGAAATTTTAGAGTCAGTCAAAGATGCGAGGCCAAAGGGAAAATTTTAGAAAAGCTGTCCAATCCTTTGAGATCAAAAAGCGGAAGATTGATATTTACGGAAATTATGAAGCCAACGGTGTTGAGAAAAACCAACGGAAATTTGAGATTTTTTCTACATTAATTTCAAAAAAATCCAGATTTGGACGGATACTTTTGCGGATCATGATGCAACGACTTTATTTAGTACGTCGCTGGCAGAAAATAATGCACGGTTGGCGAAGACGGAGGAGTTGGATATTCGGGTGATTGTAGGAAATCCACCGTATTCCGTAGGGCAGGAGAGGCAAGCGGACAATAATGAAAACGAGCGTTATGACAAATTAGATAGCAGAATTTCTAAAACTTACGCTGGACGCACTGATGTTACATTGAAAAACTCTTTATACGATTCATATATCCGTGCTTACCGCTGGGCTTCTGATCGCATTAAGGACAAGGGTGTTATTGGTTTCGTGACCAATGCCGGATGGATTGAATCCAACAGTGCTGACGGGATGCGCAAGTGCATGTCTGAGGAATTCAATTCTATTTATATCTATCACCTGAAGGGAAATCAAAGAACATCTGGAGAACGCTCCCGTAAAGAAGGAGGTAAAGTTTTCGGAGAGGGTAGTAGAGCGCCGGTTGCGATAGTGTTATTAGTCAAGAATCCAGATGACAAAGAAAAAGGAAAGATTTACTTCCACGCTGTAGATGACTATCTGACAAGAGAGGAAAAACTGAATCAACTTGTCAAAGCAAAATCAATTTCTAATATCCAATGGCAGAGAATCTACCCCGATAAGCATGGAGATTGGCTGAATCAGAGAGATGATTCATTTGCTCACTTTATAAAGATAGATGCGACGAAGTTCAAAAAACAAAAGACAGAAGTAAGTGTATTTCCACCTTCGGTTAATGGAGTTAAGACTGATAGGGACGCTTGGGTCTATAACTCCGCCGTTATTGCCTTATCTGAATCGGTAAGAAGACTAATCAAGGGTTATGAAGAAACTGTAAAATTGTCTAATGATATGTCTGTGGAAGAGGCAGTAAAGCAAGTCAAACTTCCATGGACTCGATTGCTTAAAACCAAATTAGAAAAGAACGCCTTAATAATCTTTGATTCTAAAAAGGTGCGTAACTCCATTTACAGGCCGTTCATTTTGCAAAGACTCTATTATGACAAGAAAGGAGGGGTGATAGAGCAACCTGGAAGATGGGACACTCTTTTCCCTACTGTTGCGTCAGAAAACCTCGCTATCTGTGTGACAGGAATCGGAAATAAAGCTTTCTCGTGTTTAATGACAAATAAAATTATTGATCTAAATGCACTGGAAGCAGGTACTCAATGTTTTCCACGCTACATCTACAAGTCAATAACGGATTCTTTGCAAAATTCCGAGGATGACCTGTTTGCCAATGAAAGCGAAGCTGTCACGACGGATGGTTTTGTCAAAGAAGATGCTATCAACGACGATGCTCTGAAGCATTTTCAAGAAGTTTATTCAGGAAATCCGATTAGTAAGGATGACTTGTTTTACTACATCTACGGGATTCTGCACAGTCAGGACTATCGAACGAAATATGCGAACAACCTGAGTAAGGAGCTTCCTCGAATTCCACGAGTTGCAACTTACGAGGATTTCAAGGCATTTTCTGAGGCAGGAAGAAAATTAGCGGACTTGCACGTGAATTTTGAGAAGCAGCCGCGTTATAAAGGTGTCACAGTACAGAAACGCGAAGGCTGTTCCTTCCGAGTCACTCAGATGAAGTGGGGCAAGATTGCCGGCAAAACAGGGAATGCCGCGAAAGACAAAACTCGACTGATTTATAACGAGGACATTACCATCGAAAATATTCCTCTCGAAGCTCAGGAATATGTCGTAAATAAGAAGAGTGCGTTGGATTGGATCGTGGAAAGATGCCGAATCACTGTAGATAAAGATAGTGGAATCATCAACGACTTTAACAAGTACGGAGAGGAAATGGGCGACCCGACTTATCTGTATGACTTGTTTCTTAAAGTGATTACAGTTAGTCTTGAGACGATGAAAATCGTGAAGGCGTTACCGGCTCTGGAGATTCATCGTCTGGACAAAGAGAGTGATTAAGTTTCGGAGGGTTTATGTCAGGGAGCTTTGAAATTAGGAATTTTTTCCGCAAAATGCCTGCGGACTTAATTCACGAGTATTTTGCCGCAAGGCATGGAATCACTTTTGGAGTGCCTGAGGAAGGTTCGGAGCAAACAGAATTTGATCGCCAGCTGGCTGATTGGAAGAATCTTCCGCAAGAGATCAAAGTTTCTGCGGAAAGAGACTTCATAAAGATTAACGATATGGCAGATGAAGCAGGAATCAGAGCCATATTGGATGAAGCCGAGTTTCAAGACGGAGGCCATGAGAAAATTTTAGCCCAATGGGAGGACTTCCCTTTGAACAGGCGTGTCTTTTATACGTTTTTGCACCGCTCGGAACTATGGGACAATGCCTGCTTATTTCACCATTCGGACAGTCTTCCTCAGAATTGGTGGAAAAAACGCAAAGGGTTTGGACATCTGAAAGCAGAAATGGCGCCGGAAGCAATAGAGGCTTTGGCAAAAAGATTAGGAGACTATTTCTTTGAGCATGACGGTAAGGGAAAGAACTGCCGAGTGGAAGTACTGAGAAGAAGGAATCAGGATTATTTTTTTGCCTATCCCGAGGATTACTCACGAGAAGTCTTAGAGTGGAACGGCAATAAACTTTCAGCCAGAGTTGCCAAACAAGCCTATACCGTTATTTTTATCTATGTCCAGGACGAGGGAACTTTGGACCTGATGTGCAAAGGGAACAAGACCAGAATCTATGAAATTCAGGAGCTGTTTGCACAGACAATTTTAGGCATAGAGAAACTGCCCGAAAACGAGAGGGACAGCAGAATATATGAACTGGCGCCGCTACTGAAACCAAATTTTAAATTTCGATACGAGCCGTCTTCCATTATTCAGAGCGTGGCAATTTCTAAAATACGCTTAACCAGACGATACACATGGGACAGTCGAGTAGTGCTGGAATCTCCGATGTGGAAGAAACAGCCGGAGAAGATTTATGAGATTTTGGAGTCTTTTTCCAAGGCTTGTCCTTTGGATAGTTTCTTTGTCACACAAGCAGAGCTCAAAGTTGTGGTACTTAACGAAGACGGTAAAGAAGTAACAGAAACGATTCGTCTGACAACTCCGAATTTATGCAACCTACATCGAGAGGGAACGCATGCCGTACTCAGAAAAATGCTGATTGACTCAGAAATTGAGCCAAGGGATTTGAGCGATGGCGGGCAGACCTAAGAAGAGAATCGCAGAGCTTCTGAGTAAAGATGATCCGTTATGCGTTTTGTTATCACTTATCAGCGATAAAGAGTCGTTTGTTGCTATTAGCCGGTATGAAGCCTTAAAGTGGGCGCCGGTAAAGTTTGAAGCGCTTTTGCATTCCGAACTTCTCAAAGAGGTGCCTCCAATCAGAGCCGTCCGGTGTGACAAGTGCGAATACTTTTGTTCAGAAGTTCCGGTAGTGCAAAGAGGCGGCAGGTATTGGATTATTTGCCAACAGCGGGAAGATACCGGAAGAATACCCGTTTCTGATGAACAGATGAGGGGTTATCAGTTTTCAGTGGAAAGTGTCAAAGATTATCTATATAAATTACTTGACTGCAAACCTTACTTCGCAGGCCCCAAAGAAGAGACAAACAAGCAACAAGAAGTGATTGGTATTGTTCACTCTGGCAAGTTAAGACTGACTGTACAGTTGCTTTATCAGAACTTTTACTGGCTATTAAAAATTGGAGAGAATACTCTCGAGGTAAAAGATGTGATTGGCTTTGACGGGCACTCCTATGTTTTACAGTCAGCTCAAAAACAATATTTACTTTGTGCAGACAAGTCTGATGAATCACGAGACCGGAGAAGAGCAAGGCTTTTAGCAACGGTGGATTATTACAAACAGATAGGCATCAGTCCGATATATGAGACTATTGCCAAAGAAGAAGGCGTTTCTTTGTACGCTATTAAAAATGAACTGAAAGAAGCCAGGAAGGATCGGACAATACTCAAACTTAAGGAAACTTACCTGAAAGAATTGAGAGAAAGGCATTTCGGACTCTCAGAGTAAAAAAATAAAAATAATTCCCGCAAGCCCCGTCATTACGGGCTTCAAAAAGGCATCTATCGAGAGTAAATTACTCTGGGCTTAATGAAAGCCATGTTAAACAGACTTCCAAAGGAGTCCAAACATGGCTTTAAAGATATTAAGAGCCTCGCAAGCTCAAGAGGCAACCGGCCTTCCCCGATCCAGCTTTTACTCTCAGGTGGCAAAAGGGCTTCTGCCACCCTCGATTCAGCTTGGCCCCCGCAGTGTCGGGTGGGTTGAAACGGAAATCAACGCGGTCAATGTTGCCCGGATTCTGGGCAAAACGGATGAAGAAATCAAATCGCTGGTCATGCGGTTGGTGAAAGAGCGTGTTCATTTGGCAGAAGGAGCGGCAAATGTCTAGTTCCGTCAGCACTCTTTCTCCCGCAATTCTTTCTTCACAACCGATTGAGGTATCTAATCATGAATTTCTTGAGAGCATTTTTTGCAAAGCATCCGAACTTAGTGGAACCGACAGTGCACCTGTGTGCGTTTCTTTTAGTTGTTCTCCCGCAGTTGCTTGTCCTGCTGATTGGTATGGCTTTGCTTGGAACAAGGTAAACGAGCCCAAGGACATTCGGTGCAATTCGTACTTTTCTATTTCAGCTTTCCGGTCGGATGAACACGGAAAGTATCGAAGAAAGAAAAGTCAGTTTGTCGGGCAATTCGCTATTGCTTTTGATGATGTCGTAGCTCAAACGGTAGCCGGCAAAACTAAAGCTCAGATTCCTTGGAGTCAAATTAAGCTTGCTCCTTCATGGGTATTAGAGACATCCGAAGGAAACTTCCAAATCGGCTACATCTTGGCTGAACCGATCACCGATAAGCAAACAGCCGACGTACTGAGCAAGGCAATTATCCGCAAAGGATTAAGTGACCCCGGCGCCGGCGGCCCTTCGACAAGGTTAATGCGTCTTCCCTATGCCTCCAACACCAAAACCGAGCTGCCTTTCCGCTGTCTAATGAGACAATGGGAACCCAAGCTCAAATACAGCCTACGACAGTTTACGGATGCTTACGACATATCTTTGTCTGAAACTAAGAAAGCAAAAGCACCGTTGCCGGCCAAAGCAAAAACGGTGCAGACTGCTTATGACGGTAATGCCGTGTGGAAGCCAAAACCATCGGTCAATATTGTAGTGGAATCTCTCAGATCGCGAGGGCTGATTAAATCAGAGATAGAGTCGGGAAAGTACGACATAACTTGTCCGTGGACAGAAGAACACACCGATCAGGTTGATTCCGGCGCCTGCTATTGGGAGCCCGATGATGAACACCCTATCGGTTCATTTAAGTGTCAGCACGCTCACTGTCAGGAAAGAAATATTTCCGATCTTTTAGAGTTTCTCGGTATCGAGCCGGAAGAAGCCTATATGAAAGATCGAATCTTTCTGAATCCGGGAGAAATCAATAGGATTGTGGAAGCCTCAGAGAGAATTCTTGCGGAAACGGGCTTGTTTTATCAAAGAGCTGGCCGAGTGGTTGCGGTTTATCCGCAGCAGGGAGCTGCGGCACTCAAGGAAGTAAACATCCACGATCTTACGCTCGAGATGGCAAAACTGTCCCGCTGGCAGAGATATGACGGTAGAGCTAAAAGATGTGTTCCGACAGACCCTTCCGCCAAGTGCCTGACTGCATTGTTGGAAAGTCAGAATCATAAATTCTTGCCGGAGATTGAAGCGATTGTAAGACAACCTATCTTGCAAGAGGACGGAAAAATTGATCTTCAAAGGGGGTACCACCCAAAAACGCGGCTTTATTGCTCGTATGACCCTGAGAAATATCAGTTGGAAGAAAAACCATTTTTAGGCGATGCGCTAAAGGCGTTGGCAGAGTTAAGGAAGTTATTGGAAGAGTTTCAGTTTGAAGATTCCAGTGACGAATCGGCGGCACTGTGCGCAATGCTGACGGCCTCGGTGAGAAGCCTGCTTCCGTTTGCACCGATGTTTTTAATCAAGGCGCATCAGCCCGGGACGGGCAAAGGAGTCCTCTCTGAGCTGATCTTTCTTATGGCTACAGCGGAGAAACCCTCTCCCATCGCCTTTCCTAAAGACTCGGCTGAATGCGAGAAACTTCTCTTGGCTGAATTACTTAAGGCACCGTCCGTATTGTTCTTCGATAATCTGACAAGTGATCTTTATCCGCACAAGTATCTGTGCTCGGCTATTACCTCGGAAACATTGACTGGACGAGTATTGGGCGAGTCAAGAACAGCAACGGTAGGAACGAAAACGCTTATCCTGGCTAACGGCAATAATGTAACGCCGGTCGGAGATATGACCAGACGAGTCGTTCCTATATGTATTGATACAAAAGAAGAGATACCGGCTTCTCGAATTTTTAAAAATCCCAATCTGCTGCAACAGGTTAGAGAGAGTCGGGAACATTACGTCAGTTGTGCTTTAACAATTATTTCCGCGTGGATTAACACCGGCAAGCCGCACACAGAGTGTCCGAACCTTAACTCTTTTGAAAAGTGGTCTGAGTGGTGCCGGCAACCATTGCTCTGGCTTGGGTTGCCTGACCCGGTAAAAAAGGTGTTTACAGCTATGAACGATGATCCTGAAAGAATTCAGGTAGGAAGGGTTTTTAACGGAATAAGGCGAGAGTTTGAAACTGCGTTGTTTAGTGTAAAGGAATTGTCAGAGCGAGTCTCACGCTCTGTTGATTCGGAACTGCTTAGAGAACCGCTGGAAGATATCGGATGCTTTGACGGATGCATCGTCAATCGCAATCGCTTGGGTTGGTGGCTAAAGAAAAAAGTAGGATGGACGGTTGATGGTATTCGACTAAACCTGGTCTCGGTAGATGCTCACACCAAGCAGCCTAAATATCAACTTTCTATCTGCAAACATCAGGAGTAATCAATCATGGAAAAGACTTATCAAGTAAGACGCTTAAACGCGGTTAAACATGGAATTCTTTCTAAAGAAGCCGTTCTGCCGCATGAATCCAAAGATGAATTTGAAGATTTGCTGGCACAGTACGAAGCGGACTTTGTGCCTGCTAATGCTACTGAGAATACTCTAGTTGAAGAACTGGCAACTATCGTATGGCGAAAGAAACGACTTCTGAAAGCGGAAAACGCCAAAATCAATAACGGCCTCTCAAGCGCCTTGAATCACTCCCAAAGACTTTTAAACAGCACGGCTCCCCTGTCTTTGCACATTGAGGATGAGAAGATAGAGGTGAGAGAGTTTCTGAAGCTCTCTGCTGAGGAGCTGGAAGAAAAACGAAAAGGGTTGGAAACCGAAGAGCAAAAGAGACGGCAGGCAGAAGAAACCCTTTCGAAAGGCGGAAGGAGCTGTACAAAAAGAGCTGCGGAATGCCTCGGAGACTTTCTGCTTAATCTTTGGTATTCGGATGAATATGCTCAGCACGATAGGTATGGACTGTCGGTTTTCTTATCGGGAAAGGCAAAAACTGCAATTGAACAGACCCTGGCGGTTGTCAATCATGTCTCTGAAATCAAAGAACAGGCATTAGGAAACGCAATAAATCAGGTCAATTTTGAATCATTTGCCAGATATGAAGCACATTTGGACCGTAAATATGAGCGAACACTTGCCATGCTCATCAAGTTAAAGAGTCTTTCCGGGAACGCCCCACAAGCCTCGTAAATCGAGGATGGAGCGTATAGGGACGGCACTGTTGAGTTCGGAAATGACAAAATATTTGGGAGAAAATCGGATGGGCGGATATGGTAGTGGCCGTGTCGGGGAAAGAGAGCTGATTACGAACCTTCGTTTCTTAAATGTTCGATGGCTGAATAAGCAAGGTTTGTTGAAAAGCAAGGGAGTTAAAACGCTCAGTTGGAGACGCAACGGTAAACCATGGGGAAAAATGGAAGTCCTTGTTGAAGAAGACCGCATCCGGCTGATTTACAAAGTAAGCCGCAATGACGGACCTTGGGAGGATAAGGACGTAGAAATCAAATTATTGAAAACTTCGTGCCGATTCGGAGGGTTTCAGTATTGGTTTGAGTGTCCGGTCTGCCGGCGCCGTGTCTGCTGTGTCTATTTGTCGAATACGTGGTGTTGCAGGCATTGTGGACACTTGGCTTATCCATCGGAGAATGAGGATGAAATTGAGAGGTTGCGCAGTAAGGCTCTTAAGCTCAAAGAAAAACTGCGAGGAGAATACTGGATAAAGCCGAAGGGAATGCATCAGAAAACCTATGATCGCTTGCGAGAGGCTTTCTTAGAGGCTGAAGCGAAAGCCGATGATGCCTTTGATGAAAAGTTGCAACAGTTAGATCAAAGACTGATGTCGTTTGGTAAATTCCACCCGTAGGGCGGGTCAAAAGTAAAACGAGCACTCTTCTGAGACCGCGCCCCCAGCTAAATTTTTGTGCGTGCAAAATGGGAGATTTTTAAAGGTCGGAGATTTTGCGGGGTTTTACTGGAAAAGCCCTGCAAGCTAACTCTTTGAATTTAAAGGAAACCACGGGGTTTGCGGGGTTTTGCGGGGCTTTTTCCTCGGGATTGGAAAACATGTCACGAGTGAAAATATTTATTCAACCTAAAAGCTCTATTTCTAGAATCTGACAAATTTCTAATTTGCTTTAAATAAAGCCCTGCAACTCCCCGCAAATAGTATAAAAACAAGTAAAAACAATAAGTTATGTTGCGGGGCTTTACTTATAAAATCCCCGCAGATAATCATCAAAGCCCCGCAAAAATTTTCACATAGTGAGATTTCGGCTTATTTGTCCAAACGGCTGTAACAGTATTTGCCCCAGCAATCCATTACGAAGCGTCTTTCCTTTTCCAGCTTTGCTCGGTCGTATGCTCCGTTGTAGGCATCGTTCTTTGAATGTAGTAGACACAGCTCTACGGCTTCTTGGTCAAACTTTCGGTTATTGCCCAATTCATCATCTTTAGCCCAAGTGCGAAACGTGGCACGGGCTGTACCGTGGACTGTGATAATACAAGACTTTCCCGTTTTTTTCGTCTTGTGAGGGTCTATCCAGCCGATACCGTCCTCGGTAAATTTCTTCTCATGAAGACCACGTAGAAACATATTAATTCCGCAGTCTGACAGGTGAGAACCCCTGTTGCTTGGGAAAACTAGCTCTGTACTGTTAAATCGCGGTAAATTTTTGAGAAGAGATAGAGCTTGTTCAGAAAGGAAAATTGTTCGGTCCCTGTTGGGTATTTTTATCTTGTCGTGTTCCATAGGGATTACCCAGATTCCTTTCTCCAAATCAAATTCATTCCACTGGGCAAATCTAACCGCTTTAGAGCGGGTAGCTGTCAGAATAGAAAATTCGCAGGCACGCGCAGAAATTGAGTTATAAGAATGAATCTCGGACATTAGCTGAGGAATATCCTTTACAGGACAAGACGCATAATTTTGTTTTTCTTTCTTGTTTTTTTGCAGAGGCTCCATTAGGACGCCTAAGGTTCCGTCCATCTGTGCTGGATTTTCTTTGTCCTTCCTCTTTTTTAATGCGATAGCCCACTGAAAAATCTGTCGAAGATATGTTTTTACTTTCTTTGCTGTACTCGGTTTGGTTTGCCATATTGGCTCAAGAATGGCTCTTACCATTTCGGGACTGATTTCTTCGATGTGAGTCTCACCAATAAAAGGATAGACATTCCTTTCCAAGATTTGAATAGTACACTTTGGCTCTCTAATGTTGTTAACCCAGTAGTCGTGACTTTCTCGATCCTCAATCCATTGTTGAGCAACATTTGAAAAACTTAATTCGTAGCTTTCCTTAGCCAATCTTTTTTCTTCAGCGGCCCTTTGTTTGTTTTTTCTCTCTTCTTCTCTTTCTCTAATTGGGTCCTTTCCGGAATCAATCTGTTGCCAAGTTTCAAATGCTAGTAGTTCAATCTATAAATACGTTATCAATTAAGTAAATGCGGACTCGATGTC
>ERZ772969.2789-NODE-2789-length-10392-cov-2.836026_pt1 | contig 10392 bp, 5 predicted proteins | sample MGYA00511676_ERZ772969 | MGnify/ENA primary metagenome ERZ772969 (study PRJEB29015, sample SAMEA2737651) | human gut metagenome | biome: human gut; feature: human-associated habitat; material: faeces | place: China | collected 2012 ...
GGCACGATGTTCGATAGACGACTGTTCTCCATGGCTCCCGGCGTCGGTCGGTTGGTGGCGGCGAAAGTGCTATGCCAGTGGATAGGCCTGCTCGCGAACGTCGTCTTTGTCTTCACGTTAGCGCACATGCTTGAGTACCTGCTGCTCGGCACGGAAATCACCGCACTCAATGGTCAGCTCAGTGGCTTCGCCGCCCATGTGGGTACTTCGACGTTTGCCGCTGGACTGCCGGGAGGGGCGATTGCGGCCTATGCGATCGTCATCGTCTTCGCCATGGTGGTCCGTTTCCTCATGCTGCGCTCCGCAGCCCACTTCGGCACCGAGGCTGCCGAACGGGTCAAACTTGCATTGCGTGAAAAACTGTTCAATAAGATGCTTGCACTCGGCCCCTCGTATTCGCAACGTGTGGGCACCGCCGACGTGGTGCAGTCCGCCGGCGAGGGCGTCGAGCAGATTCAAAGTTTCTTCGAACTGTTCCTGCCCCAGTTGTTCTATGCCGTATTGGCGCCGATTACGTTGTTCCTTGTTGTGGCACCGATCAATGTGCCGACCGCTGCGACGTTGCTCATCTGCGCGCCGCTCATCGTGTTGATCGTGGGACTGGTGGCGATGCGTGCCGCCCGCGTATTCAAACAATATTGGGGCAAGTACACTGACATGGGCTCCGCATTCCTTGATAATCTGCAGGGGCTGGAAACATTGAAGACCTTCGACGCCGACGCCAGCGCTGCGCAGGAGATGGACGAAAAGGCCGAGCAATTCCGCGTGATGACCATGAATGTACTGCAGATTCAGCTACGTTCGCTTACCGCGATGGACGTGGTCGCCTATGGTGGATCGGCAGCCGGCATCATCGTCGCGATCTGGCAATACATGGTTGGCGGACGATATCCGGCCGGCATATACGATTGGCTGCCGAACTTTTTCCGTTTCGCCGACTTGGGATCGTTGCCGCTCGCCGGAGTGCTGATTGTGATCCTGCTGTCCGCCGACTTCTTCATTCCGTTGCGACAGTTGGGTTCCTTCTTCCACGTCGCCATGAACGGCATGACGTCCACAAAACGTATTTTCGCTTTGTTGGACGCGCCCGAGCCGACCCGCGGCACGGTCAGTCTACCCATCTATGGCAATGGTGTCACCGTCGACTTCCGAGACGTCGCCTTCCGCTACGCCTCACCGTCCAATCCTCCGCAATCGGAAAACGCCGCGCACGGCACGGCCAAAGGTGATGCCCTTCAAGATGTCTCCCTCACCGCAACCCCCAGCAATCTAACCGTGATCGTAGGCCCTTCCGGTTCCGGCAAATCCACTGCGGCCAAACTTCTCGCCGGCTCTCTAGTCGGGTATGAGGGCTCCATCGCTTTGTCTGGTTCGCCTTCGGCGATCTCGAACCCATCTGGCGGAGATGACGGGTCCATATGCGAATTGCGCGACTTGACCTGCGAATCATTGACAGGCAACGTCACCCTGGTCGGAGCCAACAGTCACCTGTTTGCCGGAACGTTGCGCGAGAATCTGCTGATGGCACGCCCCGACGCCACCGACGGCGACCTGTGGAGCGCCCTTGATGCGGCGCGAATCGCGGAATTCGTACGGGCCGATCCACGGGGTCTCGATCTACGCATCGACCAAGGCGCGGCGAACCTATCGGGCGGTCAGCGTCAGCGCATCGCCATCGCTCGGGCGCTCCTGCGCGGTAGTGCCGTCTATGTGTTCGATGAGGCGACCAGTAGCGTCGACATGGAAAGCGAGACCTTGATCCTGCAGACGATTCGTGAACTTGCCGGCAGTGGCAAGACCGTCATCATGGTCACGCATCGCATGGCCAATGCGGTCGATGCGGATCAAGTGGCGGTGTTCGAAAACGGCAGAACCGTGGAAACCGGCACGCACGCCGAGCTCATGGCGGCCGACGGCGTGTATGCCAAGCTGTTTCGCGCTCAGGACAGTGTGGAACGAGTCGGAAAGCGAAAGGAGGCGGGTTATGGAATGTCCGCTCAGGGGCTCCGGATGTCCGATTCCGCCGAATCCGACACGAACGAAACCGCGGAGGCGAACCCTGACCTCGCAAGTCACGAGCCGCAAGTCCAGGTACCTTCCACCAGTGGCGGCGTGTCCGATTGGCGGCTTGTGAGGCGACTTCTGCATGAGGTCGGCCCTCTGCGCAAATGCATGATCATCGCTTGCACCTGCGGCACACTTGGCCATCTCGCGGCCACTTTCCTACCGGTTTTCGGCGTGGCTGCGGCATTCGCTGCGATCAATCTGCCGATCTGGCATATGAATCTGACCGTTGCGATCGCGGCCATGATCGTCTGCGCGCTGATCCGTGGCGGTATGCGCTACGCCGAACAGTACATGAACCATAATGTGGCTTTCCGCCTGCTTGCGCTGTTTCGCGCCAAGGCGTTCTCCGCATTGCGTCGCCTTGCGCCCGCCAAGCTCGCAGGCAAAGGCAAGGGCGACTTGATCGCGCTGGTCACCACAGACGTGGAATTGCTTGAGATTTTCTTCGCTCACACCATTTCTCCGGTCGTAATCGCCGTTGCGACCACCGTCATCTATGCCATCGCATTGCTTGCGCTGAGCCCGGTCTTCGCCATCCTGCTGATTGTGGCTCATCTCATGGTCGGTGTCGTGCTGCCGAAGCTGTTTGCGCTCGCAGTGCGCGGCCTAGGCTCCGGGATTCGCGGGGAATCCGCCGCACTTGATGATGAGATGCTTGATGACATGCGTGGTCTCGACGAGATCATCCGTTTTGGTCAGGGCGAATCGCGGCTTGCCGGTATCGTTGCCCGCACTCGTTCCCTGTGGTCGCATCGTGCTCGTTTGAGTGCGCGCAATGGCGATTTTGCAGGACTTGGCGCGGTGCTGGTGATGTTGTTCACCGTGTTGGCCGTTTTCCTGGCGATGGTCATGCCGAATTTCGCGGCGTATGCCGGCCCGGATGCCGTCATGTCGATTGTTGTGCGACTGACCGTACCGCAGCTTGTCGCCGCGTTCGTGCTGGTTGCCAGTTCGTTTGGTCCAACGCTTGCGTTGAGCGCGCTGCCTGCGAACCTGACGCAGACTTTCGCTTCGGCGCGCCGCCTGTTCTCGTTGATGGACGAAGCTCCTGCCGTGGTCGAGACCGGATCCGCGCGTCCGGAATACCATGGCATGACTGTACGTGACGTAACGTTCGGATATGGGTTGGCGGATTCCTCGACTCCCGTTCTCTCACACGTTTCGCTTGACGTGCCGGAGCATGGAATTCTTGGCGTTCAAGGCCCGTCCGGTCGAGGCAAGTCCACGTTGCTCAAGTTGCTCATGCGCTACTGGGATCCGCGGTCCGGCGTGATCGAATTGTCTGGGATGCCGCTGCCTCGGGTCGATGCCGGCTGGCGTCGGCGGGTGCAGACCATGATGAGTCAGGAGACGTATCTGTTCGATGGCACGATTCGTGAGAATCTGATGATTGCATTGCCTCAGGGAGTGTGCGGAGACGATTCCGCCACCGGCAAGCCGTCCGTCGGTTCCGATGCCGACCGTGCGAATGCCGAATCCGAATCCGGCACAGGTGCCGTCGCTGACTCCGGACCACAAGACGGCGCGGGTCTTGACCGCGTGCTTCGCGACGCGCTTGACAGGGCCTCCGCACTCGAATTGGTCGATTCGCTTCCGCAAGGTCTTGACACTCCGGTCGGCGAGCTTGGTGGCCGGCTGTCTGAGGGGGAGCGTCAGCGTATCGGACTCGCACGCATGTTCCTTCGTCATGCCGATCTGGTGTTGTTCGACGAGCCGACCAGCCGTCTCGACGCCTATAACGAATCGGTGATCCTGCAGTCAATCAACGGTCTTGCGGAGCAGGGGAGCATGGTCGTACTCGTTTCGCATCGTGATTCCACCATGCGTATCGCCGATGCGATCGTGCACATGTAGGCGTCCGCAATGTGGTCGTATGGCAACCGTTGATTATTCGTTTTTCTGATATCGTGCGTAACCGACGATTCGAAAGCGTGATCGGCGGGTGAGGCAAGAAAATCGGGCGAAATCGTATGATTGTCACCTGAATCGAAATCGCAGGGAATGGCGAGATGGTGAAAATGAGGTCAAAAATTTAGTGAAACCAACTTTTTGAACCACTGTGATATTCAGTTTATGTAATTTGTTAATTACAAATCGTTAGTATCTGTATCGTGAGTAAGACTACCGACGAAAGGCTGGCGATGGCCAACAACAGAAATGAACTGAATAAGAAACTGGCGCAGATGCTCAAGGGCGGCGTGATCATGGACGTCACCACTCCGGAGCAGGCGAGGATCGCGCAGGATGCCGGCGCGTGCGCGGTGATGGCGCTCGAGCGCATCCCGGCTGACATCCGCGCCGCCGGTGGCGTCTCCCGCATGAGCGATCCGGCCATGATCAAAGGCATTCAGGAAGCCGTGTCCATTCCGGTCATGGCCAAGGTGCGCATCGGCCACATCGCCGAGGCGCGCATTCTGCAGGCCATCGAAATCGACTACATCGACGAATCCGAAGTGCTCAGCCCGGCCGATGACGTGTATCACATCGATAAGAATCAGTTCGACGTGCCATTCGTGTGCGGTGCGAAGAATCTGGGTGAAGCGTTGCGACGTATCGCCGAGGGCGCATCCATGATCCGTACCAAGGGCGAACCGGGCACGGGCGACGTCATCCAGGCCGTACGCCATATGCGCACCATGAACAAGCAGATTCGCGAGCTCGTCTCCCTGCGCGACGACGAGGTGTACGGCACGGCCAAGCAGCTGGCCGTGCCGTATGACCTGGCCAAGTATGTGCATGACAACGGCCGCCTGCCGGTCGTCAACTTCGCCGCAGGCGGTGTCGCGACCCCGGCTGACGCGGCCCTCATGATGGAGCTTGGCGCGGAAGGTGTGTTCGTGGGCTCCGGCATCTTCAAGTCCGGCGACCCGGCCAAGCGCGCCGCCGCCATCGTGCAGGCCACCGCCAACTGGCAGGATGCCGACCTGCTTGCGCGCCTGTCCGAGAATCTCGGCGAGGCCATGGTCGGCATCAATGAGGACGAGATCGAGACCATCATGGCCGCCAGGGGTGAGTGATTTCTCGCCCATATCGTTTTGACATGTCGTTCTGACGGGGCACATGCCGGCCTCGTCGTTCCGGATGGGTGCGCCCATCATGCTGAACAAACGCGGCGAGCCGGGAATCGTAGGATTCTCGGCTCCCGCTTGCCGTCGCATAAGGAGATCCGATGGTTGTAGCCGTTGAGTATATCGCAAAGGAAGAGTCGGCCGATGTGGCCGCAGGTGCCGAATCCGCCCGTCACGGCGTGACCGGCATTCTCGCAGTGCAGGGTGCATTCGCCGAGCATGCCGCCATGCTGGACCGTCTTGGCGCCCCGTGGAAGCTGCTGCGTGCCGTCGAGGATTTCGATGACTCCATCGACCGTGTGATCCTGCCGGGTGGTGAAAGCACCACGCAGGGCAAGCTTTTGCGGTCGACCGGGCTGTTTGACCCGATTGCGGCGCATATCGCCGCGGGCAAGCCGGTGTTCGGCACCTGCGCCGGCATGATTCTGCTGGCACGACGGCTGGATAATGATCCGAACGTCTACTTCGGTGCGCTTGACGCCATCGTGCGCCGTAACGCTTATGGGCGTCAGCTCGGTTCCTTTGCCGCCACTGCCGACTTTGGCTCCGCTCCCGGCGAAAACGCCGTCGTGGTCGCACCGGGCGAGCATGTTCCCCAAGGCGTCTCGTCCGATGTCATACTCAAGGATGTTCCGCTGGTGTTCATCCGTGGGCCGTTCGTGGCCGAAGTCGGTTCGGCGGCGACGGTCGAGACCGAAGTGAACGGCAATGTGGTCGGCCTGCGCCAAGGCAACATACTCGCCACGGCCTTCCATCCCGAGCTTACCGACGATACCCGCATTCACGAGCTTTTCCTGAGTTTGTAGCGAAACCGACCGTATGCTTGGGCCTTCACTTCCGGTTGCTCGACCGGGGTGAGGGCCTGCATACGAAGGATTGCCGGGGTTGATTTCAGACGGAGGGGGAAACTTCGGATTGATGCCCCCTAATATTTGACTTCGGACTTATCCCTGGTGCACGCTCTGCCGGCGAACCGGTTTTTAGGGGGATCGTGCGCTGTCGGACGCGCCACATTGGAATGATGTTTCCCTTGATTGATGATTTCCAAGTATGAGAGCTTGCTCAGGGTAGAGCTGAAATCTTCGGTCGGTCAGATGCCCGAGGCTACGACTGAGGGAAAGTCGTCTGTCGCGAAGTGAATGCGAAACGCCTGGAAAATCAAGAGTCAATCGATTGATTAACGGATATCGGAAAGGGGATGTTCGACTGGATTTGACATGCTGATACAGCTGTGTATCATAAGAGTCAATGATACACAGCTGTATCAGGAAGGAAACAGAGCCAAACAGAAGCAATCCCAAGGCTGTCCGTAAGAGGGCGTACCGACTGCCATCATCATTGGTACAGCGGTATATCAAAACGGACGGCAGAGTGGGACGAGGCTCCTGATCGTATCGGACGAAGACGGTCTGATGCTGGCTCTCGAAGGAGGAAACATGCGTAACTCTCAGAAGGTTCTTGCGGCTCTGACCGCGGTGATGACCCTCACCGGTCTGGCCGCTTGCGGCAATGCAAGCGCCAGCAATGGCAACGCCGGTGACGCCGACAAGGCGGAACTCGTGTTCTGGGGCTGGGATACCGGCCATACCATGAGCGACCTCATCAAAGACTTCCAGAAGGCAAATCCCGGCATTACCGTGAAGTTCAACAACACCGGCACCGCATCTGACACGCAGACCGCACTGAGCAACGCCATCGCGGCGGGGAAGGGCGCCCCCGACGTGGTCATGCTCGAGGACCCGACCGTCACGCAATTCGCGGTAACCGGAGATTTGGCGGATCTGAGCCAATTCGATGCCGATAAGCTCGCCGACGATTTCTCCGCCGGTCCATGGAACAAGCTGCAGTACGGCGGCAAGCCGTACGCGCTGCCAATCGATTCCGGTCCGGAAATGTTCTTCTATAACGATGCGGTATTCAAGAAGGCCGGTGTCGATGGCACTCAAATCAAGACCTGGGACGACTACTACGAGGCGGCCAAGAAAGTCAGGGCCATCGGCTCCTACATGACCAACAATTCCGGCTCCAGCATGGAATACCAGCCCTTCACCGCGCAAGCCTGGCAGGCCGGCAACTGGCGCGTGGCCCAGCTGCCGCAGTGGGAGGAAGGCGAAGAGGCCTCCGCCGAGGATGGTGGCTCTGCGCTCGCCGTCGTCTCCCAGTCCAAGCAGCAGGCCGCCGCCTACAAGTTCGTGGAATACCTGACCCACGGCGAGGGCGCCAAGACCATGGCCGACACCGGTACTTTCCCGAGCCTCAAGAGCATTCTCACCTCCGAGGACTTCACCGACCCGACCACCGAGGCCAACAAGAAGGTCAACGATTACTTCGGCGGCCAGAATGTGAACGAGGTGCTTTCCGAAGCCGCCCAGCGCAAGGTTTCCGAGTTCTCCTACCTACCGTACAATCCGTTTGCGCAGTCATCTTTCGGCGATCAGATTTCCAAGGCGTACAACAAGGAGATCACCTTGAAGGAAGCTTTCGCCAACTACGGCAAGGCGCTCGCGGAACATGGCACCCAGCAGGGCTACACCGTCACCAACAAGGGTTGAGTTCCGGTCCGGTATTTGCCGGCCGTCCATACTTCCAACCGCATAACCAGGCACAGGGTAAGGCAAGGCGGGGAGATGTCCCGTGCGGATCCTCGCCTTCCGTATGCCCGAATCGCAACCATCTGCGATTGAACGGCCGACAAAGCGGTTGGCGTCAGCAGTTGCAGCGCAACAGAAAGAAGCAATCATGACCCAAGCAACAGCAAACGTTCCGATGCAGTTGCATACACCTCCCGACCAGGTCCGCGTCAATAGGCATCATGCGGATTGGCGTGGTTGGAAGTTCATGTGGCCGTTCGCGTTGGTGTTCGTGTTCGTGTTCGTCATCCCAATCATGTACGCGGTGTACATCAGTTTCTTCCAGAACAGGATGATCGGGGGCACGCGGTTCGTGGGATTCGACAATTACGTCCGTCTGCTGCACGACCGGCAGTTCTGGAGCGCGGTGGGCCGGGTGGCGCTGTTCACGGTGGTGCAGGTGCCGGTCATGCTGTTCCTGGCCGCGGCGATGGCGTTGGCCCTGGATTCCATGAAATTGCACGGCACCAGGTTCTTCCGTATCTCCACGTTCCTGCCGTACGCGGTGCCGGCCGTGGTCTCCACGCTGATCTGGGGGTTCATGTACGGCGCGAAGTACGGGCTGGTGGGCTCGTTCAACGGCTTCTTCGGCACGCATCTGGACGTGCTGGCCCCGGGCGTGCTGCTCGCCTCGATCGGCAACATCGTGACCTGGGAGTTCACGGGCTACAACATGCTGATCTTCTACAGTTCGCTGTCCACGATCCCGCATTCGCTGTACGAGGCCGCGTCGATCGACGGCGCGAGCGAATGGCAGATCGTCAGGTCCATCAAGCTGCCCGAGCTGCGCGGCAGCCTGGCGATCACGGTGATCTTCTCGATCATCGGCTCGTTCCAGCTGTTCAACGAGCCGAGCATCATGCAGAACATGGTGCCGGGCAACGCGATCGGCACGTACTACACGCCGAACATGTACGCGTACAACCTGAGCTTCGCGGGCAACCAGAGCAACTACGCGGCCGCCCTGGCGATCACGATGGCGGTGATCACGATGGCGATCGCGTACGCGGTGCAGCTCAGGAGCATGAAAGAGCAGATGAGGTAGGCGCGCGGGCGCGTCGCCTCACGGGCAAGAGGATTCAAGGAGCATCAAGATGAGCAATGCAAGCAGCGCCGCCGCGGCGGGTCCGAAGGGGCGGGAGAAGGCCGCCGGGAAGGCGGAGAGGGAACGCCGCAGGCGTGTGGCCAGGGACGAGAGGGCGGAGCGGGCGAGGGCCGCGAGGTCGGGGTTCGCGAACGTCGCGAATCCCAGGCGCAGCGCCCTGCTGACCCTGGTATGCGCGGTCTTCGCCGTCTACTGCCTGTTCCCGTTCTTCTATCTGCTGGTCAACGCGACCAAGACGCAGGCGGACTTCACGTCGACCTTCGGTCTGGGGTTCGGCAAGACGTTCGCCCTGTGGGACAACATCGTCACCGTGTTCACCTATGACGGCGGGATCTTCGGACGCTGGTTCCTCAACACCGTCCTGTACGTGGTGGCCGGCGCGGGAGGGGCCACGCTGCTGGCGATCATGGGCGGCTACGGTCTGGCGAAGTTCCGTTTCCCGGGGCGCAGGGCCGTGTTCGTGGTGGTCATCGGCGCGATCAGCGTGCCGGGCATCGCGTTGGCGGTGCCGCAGTTCCTGCTGTTCGCCAAGCTGAACCTGACGAACACGCCGTGGGCCATGGTCATCCCGAGCCTGGTGTCCACGTTCGGCCTGTACCTGATGTGGATCTTCTCGGACCAGGCCGTGCCGACCGAGCTGCTCGAGGCGGCGCGCGTGGACGGGGCGGGCGAGTTCCGTACGTTCTTCCAGGTGTCGCTGCCCTTGCTGGCTCCGGGCATCGTGACCACGGCCCTGTTCGCGATCGTGGCGACGTGGAACAACTATTTCCTGCCGTTGATCATGCTCAAGGATTCGGATTGGTATCCGCTCACGATCGGGTTGAACCAGTGGAAGGACCAGGCCTCCACGGCGGGCGGGCAGGCGATCCAGAACCTGGTGATCACGGGTTCGTTGGTCACGATCGTGCCGTTGGTGATCGCGTTCCTGTGTTTGCAGAGGTATTGGCAGTCCGGCCTGTCCGCCGGCGCCGTCAAGGAATGAGTAGGGGCGGGCCGCACCTGGCGGAGGCGTGGCCCGCCATACTGTGCGAAATATCGATTTAGAAAGCGTTGCTACACCGTTGTATCATGTGGGATATCAAAGAATCGGAAGCGGCAAACGCATCTTTCAGGAGGCTTAAATGACGACAAGAAGAACCTTTTCTTGGCCGAAACTGCTGACTCGCAATGGCGGTGGCATAGCGTTCGGTGGCGACTACAATCCCGACCAATGGTCTGAGGAAATCTGGGACGACGACATCCGCCTGATGAAGCAGGCCGGTGTCAACACCGTGGCCCTGGCGATTTTTAGCTGGGATCGCATCCAGCCCACAGAGGATCGCTGGGACTTCGGCTGGCTCGACCGCATCATCGACAAGCTCGGCAAAGCGGGCATCGCGGTCGATCTTGCTTCCGCCACCGCCACCGCTCCGCTTTGGCTGTACGAAAGCCATCCGGAGGTCCTTCCGCGAGACAAATACGGTCATCAGGTCAACGCCGGCTCGCGTCAGTCGTGGAGCCCGACCAGCCCGGTATTCAAAAC
>ERZ772969.2791-NODE-2791-length-10391-cov-8.772252_pt1 | contig 10391 bp, 9 predicted proteins | sample MGYA00511676_ERZ772969 | MGnify/ENA primary metagenome ERZ772969 (study PRJEB29015, sample SAMEA2737651) | human gut metagenome | biome: human gut; feature: human-associated habitat; material: faeces | place: China | collected 2012 ...
AGCAGGAGCAGGAGCAGGAGCAGGAGCAGGAGCAGGAGCAGGAGCAGGAGCAGGAAGAGCTTCCTTCGTCTGTATACCCTTTAGCAGAAATTCTAAGTGGTCGGGGTTGTAGTTAAGTTGCTTTTGAAGATTTGCCCAAGAGTAACCCTTGCCTAACTGTGAAGCCTTGAAAGCTATATCGCGGTATTCGAATGAGAAGCCGTTCATCTTACCGGTAGAGGCAATGTTAGCCGTCCAGCCGACTTCTGCCTCTTCCAGCCTCTTGATCAAAGTTAAAAGGTCAGGTGTATCTGCCAAACTTTTATCAAGTATCTGTTGGAGAGCTTCCTTAGGGGAGGGAACACCAGTCCGGGCCGATAGCATTTGTTCGTTGCGAGAGATTCTTTTTCGCTTCGGTTGCCTTGGTGTAATCGCAGAAGCTGTCTTGGTAATTGTCAGGTTATGAGCGATTTCAAGTTCACTGATAATCCGGGTGCTGATGAGGTTTTCATTCCTACCTAAGTAAAGCTTTCCACCGGCCATGTCGATTCTGCTTGCGATAATGTGTATGTGCTGACCTTCGTCGTCATGTAAGACATAGCAACGGAGATGGGTATCACTGAACCCCATCATCTTCATGTAGCCGTCAGCTATGTTTACCCATTGGTCATTCGATAATGCTTCTCCGTCAGGCAATCGTAGAGAGTTGTGCCAAACGGGTTTTGCGACATCCTGGCGAAGATGCTTGGTGCTGTCGAATTCAGCGACCAGTTCAAGGGCTGAATCACCTAACATGTTCCCGCCAATGACGACTGGATCACTTTTGTGGTGTGCTCCCAGCTTCAATGCATATTGAACAACACCTGCGAAGCTCTTACCCCTCTTGATCTTCCGCATACCCTTCACGAGCGGTACTCCAAAAATCTGTTCTTAACAAGCTGTGACGAAGCTCTTTCAGTTGTCGCTTCACAGCGAAAAGCTCGGTGTGAGTAAGCTGGCTATCTTTACTCTTACTGTCGATATGGAGAGCAATACGGTTTAACTTCTGATTGATCTCACCCAAAGTTTTCCATGTATCGATGTTTACAGGAGGCACAATTGTTGGCAGCTTCTGTAACAAAGCCATACGTAACCATTCGCCTTTACTCGTAGAACCGCGTTTCGTATTGAGGTGTTGAAGTTCTGCGTTATTCAGACGAACGCTGACACAATGAGTTCTGAGAGTTTGCGGTATTAATTCTTGCAGATTTGAAGATTGCTTTATTAAAGGTGCGATGCTTTTTGAAATGCGAGGCATTGATGGGTTTATTTCCATATAAACTCCTTTTTTAATGTTGATGTCTTTAACTATTATACATGCTCCTGAAATAAGTCAATATTTGCAGGAGCAATATTTAATATAATACTTATAAATATGTATTAAGAATGATATTCCCAATCAATTTTATGTAGACCATAGTTCTTTATGAGTAGTCCAAAAGGACACAACTCATCATCATGAGCTCTTAATATAGGGTTTGTTGTGCAGAGACTATTAGTGACATTAGGATTTGAAACTCTACATAAATCTATCAGTGCGCAATTTCTGTCACTGCCTGAGACATAAATCATAAGGGCGAGAACTGTTAGAAGTTGCATAAATTCATTCTGGTCAAAGTCTTCTGGAAGTAAGGAAATACATTCCCCATTATTATTCATAACAAGGGGGATACCTATTTCTTGAATGAAACCGTTTATTTTTATGAAAAAATCATCACCATTTAACCTGAAAAGTTCGGCAAATATAAATTTATTAGATAATTCGGTTTTTGCAAAATCAATAACAAGTTGTATCCATCTTTGGATGTTGGGGAAATTGTTTCCAGAATAAGTTAATGATAATGATTCTTTGAAATCAAATAGTCTTCTCTGAGTTTTGGTAAATATAGTTTCATTAAAGCCTCCCTTTGCTTCCCATGGGCGATTAATGAGGTAGTGACTACATGAATCGAAAGTATCAAGAACAGAAATCATATTATTGATTTTTAATTCTTCAATAATATTGAAAAACATATTTAATGGGTTGTCATTATATAGACAATATTCAACGAAACATACTCTAACTTCATCAGCAACATAATCAAAGCCTAAAAAATCAAATAGCGAATCAACAGTCATATATGGAAAGTGAGGATGAGAAGTTTCCCAGTGCTTAGTTTCAATTTTATGTGCAATATATTCAAGGAAATCTCTTGCCCCAACATGGTATTCCGAGTTGTTTTCTAAGACTAAGATATATTTAAAAACCCTAGCACCAGTATCAATTGTGAAAAATTCATTCTTTAAAGATTTGATTTTAACATTTTCATCGATGAAATCGTCGCATCCCCATGTTGAAGAGAATTGTCTGTCAGTCAGTTGGGTATCGTCATCCCACTCAGAAAATGGTCGTATAATTTTTTTTACTTTATTTGCATGAAGGAGGACACTAAGAAATCGTCTTTTTGAGGTTAGTGTGTTTCGTATGGAATATGGGAGGATTAGATCCTGTAAAAAATGTATATATTCATGAACAAATGTTTGTTCGTTATTCCGAACACACTCCTCAATTTGTTCGTTGGATTCGATATGCATATAAAAGTTCGATGGGGAATATGAACCATTTGCTGCTCTGATTTTCATTATATTTGTCACCTCTTTCGTTATATGCTTAGTACTGTGGATTAAAATAACATTACTTGTAGGCTTTTGTATAGTCAGTCTTTTACAACCAAAGGGCAGGAAAAGCAAGGCGACCAAAAGAAGCTCCGCTTCCTTTGGTTAGCTCTTGCTTGAGTTGACAAAACATAAAAGGATGTTAGTTAATATATATTAATTGTAGGAGGGTTTTATGAATAAAAAAATAATGACGTATATTGTGATAATTTATATCGCCTCAATTTTAGCATCCTTAATTTATTTAAACTTATCGGACACTTTCTCGATGAGGTATTTCGAATTGTCCGGTTTAAAAGAAAAAGTCATCACTACCTATGTAGCGGGTTCATTGTTTTTTTCACCATTATTATTTATGATATCGGATGCTATTAACAGTGAAAAATAGAATTCTTCATTTTTCAGATTTATATTTTAACATATTTTCTTTATATTCAAATCGTGCAACGATAGCTTTTACTATTAGTAATATGGTATAGAGGCAAATGACAAGATAACCAATGTTATTTATCATGAATTTATCAAAAAAGTCTATAGACGTATTGGGTAATGTTTTTAAAGTTAGTAAGGCAGTTGTTAGAGCACTTACTGAAAATAAAACAGTATCATTTGCTGATTTAATCAGATCACGTTCAGTTTTATTTTTTAATTCTACCAAACGATAAAAGAAAGGGATAACAATACAAATTGGAAAAACTAATAAATATGGTGAGCTAAGGTCAAAGAAAAAAAATAATATTATGAGAACAAATAATAATTTTATGCTTTTTTTGTACGTGTCTATCAGCGGTTTTGGAATTTTTTTCATAATTTTATTCATTTTTAATTGAGCCAGCAGTGGCTGGCTCTAGTGGTTAGGCTGCCAGACCTTCATTGGGGCGATCTGAATCTTCTCTGCTATCTTTTTCAGCAGCATAAGTAGATTCACGTGACTTAGTAGACATCCCTGAGCCGTAGATCTTCTGAGCTTCACTATTTTCTGGTTTCCAAGCCCAGTTTGAAACATCTACTTTTTGTTCCGATTCCATTTTTTCAAGAAAATTTAAACCAAATACATTCATAGTTCACCTGCTATTTGAAGTTAACCAATTTGCAATGGACCCGGAAATATCCATGCCGGATAAATCTTCGATCCACAACCATTGACCAGCAGAATTCACCTCTAAGAACCACCAGTCATTATTTTCATCAACGATGAAATCTAAAGCCCCATATCGAAGGTTTAACTTAGACATTAAGGAATTTATTTTTTCCTTCACCGAAGTGGGGGCATCAATTTTCCAGTGCGGTGTATTAGGTATATCGTATCTACGCCAATCTATTTTTGCCTTGTTTGAATGCTGAGAGTCTATAGCACAAGCAAAATGTTCATCTTCAATTACTGTGTATCTAACTTCAAATTTTTTATTAACATATTTTTGAAGAGTAATTGGATTTTCTGAATAGTTTGCAAAACTTTCTAATTGTTCTAAAGTTATTTTGTTTACATATAGACCTAATAACTCACCTGATTCAGAGATATACATATCTTGAGACATGAATTTAAGAACCGAATCAGGGTAAGTAGTTAAGAAATTTTTGAGGTCTTCTTTGGAGTTTGAAGTTATAAATAGTGGATTATTTAGCCCAACTTCATTAGCTATTTTGTGTTGAAAATACTTGTTATCAGCGAGAGTTGCATCTCTTACATGATTAAACCAGCAACTTTCAGATAATGCATTATATAGACCAAAAAGGCTTTTATTCCATTCAGATCGCCATAATCTGAAACCATTACTTTGATCTTGCTGTTGTTCAGAATTGACTTGAACAGATACCCGCCTTGGCCAAACACATTTTACGGATGAATTTTTGATTGTTTTTCCGTTCTGGGAGATAGTCCATTCAGAGCCATCAAAGCTAATTTTTGTATCTTTAAGGGCTTCTATATCTAAATTCAAACGGAAATAGTTATCACCGAGTTTCATCGAAACTATGTCTGCATGAACATCGTTACTGTCAGTAAGTATCAAGATCATTGTTAGGATGTATCTGAATTTTTTTGTTTACTTAATATCCGATAGTTATGTTTCATCGTCAATATTAATTTTTATTGAATATAAGGTATTGATTTAAAAGTAGTTTAATCACCGCATTGGTTTTCATAATGTAATTTACATATGGTATTATATCATTTCTTTTAGTCTTTCTTGTAAATTACCTTGCTTTTACTTGACTTAGTCAGACTTTTGTACTCGATAGCTTTGTGCTTCTTGTGGCTATGGAGTAATCTAATGTGTAATAAAACTATGCTAAGGAACCAATCGATTACTATGTATATCAATAAATTAGCTATTAGAAATTATAAAAACTTTCGAAGCTCAAATTTCTGCTTTGTTAAAAACTCAGTGAATACAATTATCGGTGAGAATGCTTCAGGTAAAACAAATTTGTTTAATGCTATGCGATTGATTCTTGATGACTCACTTCCAATGAATTCAAGAGTTCTATCAGGTGAAGATTTTTATCGTGGCTTAAATGACCCCTTCGGGCACTGGATTATTATCACAATGTATTTTGATGATTTAAGTGAATCTGAAGAAGAACAGGTTATTGCGAACTATACAATAAATAATGGTAACGAAGAGGCATTAAAAGAAGGAAATTATACATTTATATATCGCCCAAGATTTCATATTAGGCAAAAGCTATACGAGTTAACTGTAGATAATAAAGATTTAGAATCAAGATTAGAGGCTTTTACAGAGTTGAAATCAACTTGTATAATATCCAAAGAGACTTACGAGGCTGTCGCTTTTGTTAGAACAAAAGTTGATTTTAATAATGACGAAGTTTATAAGCAAGTAGTTGGGGATTTTGAAAATTACATTTTTTCAAATCCCAATGAAGATGATGCTACAGTCATTGGTGTAAAAAAACCGCCATACTTCGCCTTAGGTAGTGAAGTTGCTTGTACTTATGTCAAGGCTCTTCGCAACGTGGTAGCTGATTTAAAGTATTATAAAACTAATCCACTGTATAAATTGCTCACTTTAAAAAGCAAACAAATTGATGATAGAAAAGATATTTCTGAGAATGTTAAGAACATTAATGAACAAATTTCAGCAATTCCTGAAATTGCTCGACTAAGTAATAAAATATCAACATCTTTACTTAATACGGTTGGCTCAACATATTCGCCAAAAATATTGGTTTCATCACAACTACCCGAAGATTTTACTGAATTAATCCAATCACTTGGATTAGTAGTCGAGGATTCTTTAGATTATGACGGTTCAGGAAGAATTGATGATTTAAGTCTTGGGGGGGCAAATTTAATATATTTGGCTTTAAAATTATATGAGTATGAAGAAATTAGAGATGCTGAAGAGCATATAACTCATTTCCTATTGATTGAAGAACCAGAGGCTCATATACATAATCATATCCAGAAAACTTTATTTGACAATTTTAATTTTCAAAATACTCAAGTCTTCGTTTCGACTCATTCAACCCAAATAAGCTCTGTTTCTAAAATCTCGTCGATGAATATTTTGGCTCGGCAACGAGGATATACAGATATCTATCAGCCTTCCAACGGACTACAGCCAAAAGAAATTTCGTCAATTGAAAGATATCTTGATGCAATCCGTAGTGATGTGTTGTTTGCTAAAAGTGTAATTCTCGTAGAGGGTGATGCTGAATTAATAATAATCCCAGAACTTATAAAGGTCACTTTAGGTATTAGCTTGGATGAATTAGGTATTAGCTTAATAAAATTGGATGGGACTGTATTTAAGCATATTTCAAATCTTTTTCATAGTAATAGATTAAAACGCTATTGCGCAATTTTAACTGATAAAGATTTGGCATATGTGCAAGAACCGGATGAACTATTTGATGCTGATTTCGTTGAATCTTTGAAAAACGCTGAGACTGACGGTTTACGCAGAGAACGAGAGTTGGCAGAGTATGTAGAAGGCAATCAATTTGTCTCCGTTTTTTATGCAGAGAATACGTTTGAAACAGAGCTTGTTCGGTATGATGAAAATTCCGATCTTTTCAACAGTGTCATTAGGACAACATATAAAAGATCAGGTGATATTGAGCGAGTTGTTGCAGGTATTAATTCCGATGATTTACGGGTAAGATTTAGAACTGCTCTTTTTTTCGCCAATAAAATAGGTAAAGGGTGGTTAGCTACTGAAATGGTAGAGTATCTCCATAATGAGAATCGTGTTCCTGACTATATATTAAAAGCGATTCATTTTGCACTTAAAGATAGAGAACTGAATGCTGTGCTTACTAAAATGCTTGCCTATAATATGTCTTTAATGGGAACTCACTGGGATGATGTATGCAACAAGATTAATTCTGAACCTGATTTTGATAAAAAGATGCAAGAGTATAGGAAACATTTCAATGATAGCTTTTCTAGATTTTGGGAGTTGTAATTATGCCATATAGAAATTTGACATCTGAACAACTAGATGCTGTAAAATTTGATGGCAATCTATTACTTACAGCTTGTCCAGGTTCAGGAAAAACAAAAACATTGGTTTCCAAACTTTGTTTTATCCTTGAAAATAAGGAGTTGTTTGATATAGGTAAGAAAAAAATTGTGGCATTGACATACACTAATGTTGCAGCAGATACTATTCTCGAAAGAATTATTTCATATGGTATAAATAGCGATTCATTGTGGATTGGAACAATACATAGTTTTTGTTTAAATTGGATTATAAAGCCTAACATTGATAGAATTCCAAGGCTCAGCAAAGGTTTTAATGTAATTGATGAGTATGAAAAAGAATTTATATTAAATGATCTGAGAGAACGTTATAACTTATCTCCTTACGATAAAATAGATACGCTTTTAGACTTAAGTTTTACTCCGGTATATTCTCGAAATACTGCTGAATATTCAGTGGTAAAAGCCTATCACTCCTATTTGTATGAGAATCGATTAATCGATTTTGATTTGATTTTGAATTTAACGTGCAATTTATTATTGAAGAATGATGTGCTATGTGAAAGACTATCTTTAATTATGCGATATATTTTAGTCGATGAATATCAAGATACCTCTCATATTCAATATGAAATACTAAGGCTGATAGTAAGTAAAAGAAATTCCTTGGTTACTTTTATTGGTGATAAAGAACAAGCAATATATACTGGATTGGGAGCGGTTGTTAAAAATAGAGAAGAGTTGTTCGATTACTTCAACCTTGAAGAATTAGAAGAAATGAGGTTAACCGGTTGTTTCCGTAGTAGTCAATCGATCATAGATTTTTATAGCAAATATAAAGATGATGCCTATTATATTAATTCATTGTCAGAACTGAAGACATTTCCTTCTGTGATACTCAAGGAAAATAGTGTTGATATCACCCAGTTGTCTGTTTATGTTTCAGGAATAATAAGAACTCACTTAGAACAAGGTATTTCTCCTGGTGAAATTGCTGTTCTATGCCCAAGTTGGTTTGATGTAATAAAATTATCCAATGAAATTATATCACTAAATTCTGATCTGGATATCGATGGTATCATGGTTTCTCCCATACCTAAAAATAATGAAAACTTGTGGCTCAATCTTGTAAAGCTTGCTTTAATTGAAAAGAATCCATCTAATTATCTTGTTAGGCAAAAACTTTTGCGAGATTTACTCAAAGAATTAAATGATTTAGAGTCATATACAAAATTCTTATCTCCAAAGCAAATCATAAAAGAAATAAATAAAATAGAATTTGCATTGGATTATAATTGTGAAATAGATATTTGGATAAAAAATCTTATAACTAACTTCTGTAGTTCATTAGGATTGGATGTTAATAATCAAAGCTATGCTTATAAAGAAATGATCTGCTTGATAGATGCTACTAAAAAACGAATGGCTAAATATAGTATGAACTATAGGGCAAATGATCTTCATTCTTTTTTTAATTTTAAAAGCGGAGTTAAAATTACGACTTGTCATTCGACAAAAGGAGATGAGTACGATGTCATTATTTGCACCGGGCTATTAAATGGAAAAATACCAAATTGGAATGACATTATAGATTGTAGCCCTGCACATCAAAATTATGTGGCTCGCAGGCTCTTATATGTCATAGGGTCTCGTGCAAAAAAACATTTATATTTGATATCTGAAAGCGGTCATAAGACACAAAAAGGTTATCCATATCAGGTCACTCCACAGCTTTAAGTACCCTTTGGTAGCAATAACTTTGGTATTATTGCTACGGGGAAATATAGTACTTATTTTCTTTTCTGCTTTGTCAATTGTTTAGGCAGCATAAGCTTTTAACCTTTGAGCTTGCACATAGCCGCTCCACCATTGCATGAGAACCACTCGTTCTGCGAGATAATCTGCGCGATTATATGCGGCAATTATTTCATCTTTCTTCGAGTGAGCAAGGGCCGCTTCTAAGACATCTGTCCTGAACTTACCCGACTCCTCTGCGGCCGTTCGTGCAATAGATCTCATTCCATGGGCTACAAGCTCTCCACCAAAGCCCATACGGATTATGGCCGCATTCGCTGTTTGTTCATGCATATGATTGAGTGGAGCTTTGATACTGGGGAAAACCCACTCTCTGTGCCCACTGATGGCTTTCATTGAATCCAATATTCGCAAAGCTTCTTTACTTAATGGGACCTTATGTGGCTTCTTCATTTTCATAAAATCGGATGGTATGTTCCACATGCCGGTTTCTATATCAATATCTGACCATCTTGTGCGAACAGCTTCACCAGGGCGAACCCATGTGAGAAGTTGCCACTCAATCAGTAGCCTTGTTTCTAAACGGATAGAAGCATTGTTTAGAGCAACCAGGAAGCGGGGGAGTTCGGAAGGGGGTAATGCTGGCATGTTCTGTTTCTTCGGCTTACTGAACCGTTGCCCAAGGTTATCAGCAGGATTGAACTCGATAAGTTCCTCAGTTGCAGCATAACGAAAAATTTCATTTAATCGGGAAATGATTCGCCGTAAAGTTTCGAGGACTCCTCTTTGCTCAATAGGATCGAGATGTTGCTTTAAGAGTTTGGGGCGGATCTCATTGATAGGAACATTACCCAAGCCGGGAAAGATATTTCTCTCCAGGCTTCGCCAGATGTCTTCTGCATGGTCTTGTGAGATACCTGAGGTCTTTACCTTCTCATCTAACCATTTCCTTGCCACGGTTTGGAGAGTGTGTTCAGTAGCATTCTTTAAGGCATTAGCTTTATTGTTGTTATGGACTTGAGGATCAATGCGATTGGCAAGCAAGGAAAGGTATTCATCTCGCAAGGCTCTTGCTCTTGCCAGAGTGAGGTGAGGGTAGGTCCCAAGGCTCATTTTGGTTCTTTTCTTACTCACTGGCACCGCATATCTGAAATACCAATTCTTCTTCCCTCCTTTTGCGAGAGGAGCGATTCGCAGGATCAAACCATCACCGTCAAACAAGTTGATTTCTTTGTCGGCTGGCTTGGTGCTTTTGATTTCAGTGTCAGTGAGCTTCTTAGCGATTTTTGCCATTTTGGGACCCTCGATTTTTGGACCCTTCGTTGTGGGTCCCATTCAGGGTGCCATAAGTGATAGTTCTCAGCAATTCTCACTAGCCTACAATAGACGTAAAAAAGCCCGCAAGGCTGGTTCCATGCGGGCTTAGTAGACTTCATTGTACTTCAAACAATTAGAAAGTGGTGGAGCTGGCGGGAGTTGAACCCGCGTCCGAAATTCCTACATCCTCGGCACT
>ERZ772969.2792-NODE-2792-length-10386-cov-2.891685_pt1 | contig 10386 bp, 9 predicted proteins | sample MGYA00511676_ERZ772969 | MGnify/ENA primary metagenome ERZ772969 (study PRJEB29015, sample SAMEA2737651) | human gut metagenome | biome: human gut; feature: human-associated habitat; material: faeces | place: China | collected 2012 ...
TAGTGCTCAAAAACAAGAATAATAGAGAATGGGGTAAGGTTTTGCAGAGGTCTCATTCTCTAACATCGACGCCAAAGACTTACCCGCCGCACGAGCAATGTCTTCGTGAGTAAGCGTGGAACTCACACTGTTGGGCGTAACAATTTGTCGTTTACTCTTCACCACTACCTCGCCCAAAGTAATGGTATCTTTTAGATGTTGCCGAGGTATGTGTTCTATATCCTGCGCACTCGCCAACGTATTATTGCTCATCACCATACACGACAATAGGATGACAAGCCATAATTTTTCCTTTTTATTCATTTGTATAATTTCTTCTTTTCATTCAATAGGCATCGCCTCAGCCATCCAATCATGATTGAATGGTCTTCAGTTTGCACTATTTTTCAATAAGATAGGCATCGCCTCAGCAATTACAAACAAGTTTGATTGCGTTCAGCTCGTACTATCTTTGCATAAAACAGGGGTATGAATATCATCATTCTTCAGCCGAAAGAAGTCTCTCTCCTCCGAATTATGAATTATGAATTAAGAATTATGAATTAAAAAAGGTGGCGAATGAGCGTTTACCGTAAGCGGCTCACGATAAACTATTTGTGCTGTAAATAGCGGTTTAACAATACGTTTTACAAGCAACACAGGCTGCCAAACAAAGAGTTTGGGCATGCTCATCTTGCACAGGTCAAAGTTACAAATGTAACAATACGCCTGTACTGTGGTTTGGTGTTGCTCTGTTTGGTCTAAGTGCTGTACAGTTATGCTGTGCGCATGAACGTCTTTAACGAGAAGAGCCGGGATGAAGGTAAGCACCATCATCCACGCCATCAATCTGCGTTTCATCCTTCTTGTCATCATTCGCACTAAAATAACTGTTCAATCTTTAGCACGCAAAAATAGACAAAATATAGTAATCGCATGGTAAAGAAACCATTATTGTCGCTATTTTTTCATTTATCTTAACAAAAATATTGCTTCTTTACAAGCGTTTGACAACCGTAAAAAAGGCTGATCTCCGACTACTTCTTGGTTTGAAATTGATCTATCTTGTTCAGATAATAAGTCTTGAAATCGTTCCAATGGTAATAGGGAGCGATATCGGTTGGGAGGGGTAGGGTGGTCTCGTCTTCGTTCAGAAGCACCTTCACGAGGATGTCGTTAGGACGCGCTTGCGAGCGGTAGAACACAAACTGCAGGTTGCAAGCCATGGGGAAGATGCGGTAATCCAGCCAATTCTCATCATCCAAACGTTCCAAGTCCTCTATCTGCTTACCGTAACCATTGATGTCTAACAGGCACACCAGGGGCATCACCATCGTGTCGTGACCATAACGAAGCGTTGCGCCGGGGTGGGAGAGAGCCACGCAACTGTCAGCCTCGGTGATGATGCGGCGCAGCAACATGCGTTGCGAATAGGGCTGAACAGCGCCATTCAGGGGTGACGGGCCATAGTTGATGTACCACCACGCATTGGTTTTGAGCCAAGCATCATACAACTCGTCGTGAGTAAAGAGGTCTAAGAGCGACAGCTGATGGCGCAGTTCGGTGCTCTGCACGTTGCTGGCAAGATTGTAAAGCTGGGTGTTTAATTGTGTAGCGTCGACGTGTTCACGCCAATAGCTTTCATCCTTAAAAATTCGGTTCATCACCCCTACATGGTTGTCATGCCGCTTGGCAAAAGCCTCGTAGATGTCTTTTACCTTTCCGGGCATTTTGTTTTTGTATAAAGCCGTGTCGCCATACACCAAATAGGGCATGTCATACGCACTGGCATCGTGCGTGATGTGCAGTTGAGGATTGAGCCTTGCCAGTTGCAGCAACGCATTTTCCATGGACAAGATGCAGCGAATGACGGTGCTGCTCTTGGCATCTACGTTTGTTTTTCCACTCAACACTTCTGGAAAACGCTCGAACATTCGCCGTGCTATTTGTTGGTGTTGCTCGGCTCCACGCAAGGTTAGCTCACCCAATCTTCCTTTTGCCTCATTACAAATCATGCTTACTTTGCGCAACACCTCTTTGCCTGTGGGGGTCAATTTTCCCAAACTGTCGGCCTGTTGCAGCGTGCGAAGCGGACCGTTGTAATCGTTTGGGTCGATGAGATAGCGCGAACCGTGCCGTCCATAATGACTGATGTAAAACGGAACATATCCCTTTGGGGCAAGCGTGAGCTGCGGTTTTAGCGGCCCGGGATAAGCGTAATAGCCGTTGGCAGCCAACAAAGGGTTGTTGAAAATCTCGGTTTTAGAAAGTTGAGCGTTTGAGGTAATCCAACAAAAGCATAAAGACAGGATGATTAAAGTTTTGTTCATCGTGGTAATTATTGATTCAAGAATGATGCAAAAGTAATGCTTTTGCAAGAAAAAGCAAAGCGTTTACTTGATGCTTTGCAAAAGTTATGCTATCTTTGCCTCAAAGAGTTTTCGCAGCAAATGCGTAAAACATACGTCCTTGCAAGCTGCGCATGCTCTTTTTGTCAAAACAATGAATGATCATGTCAATACCCAATGAATGGTCGGACGACTATTGGTTGCTGTTGATGCAACTGTACCTGAAGAAGCCTATTGGCGTGAAAGCCTTGTATTCGCGCGCCATGGTTGACCTTAGCTTGGAGCTACACATACCGCCACAGACCTTATACGAGCAGATGTTTCGGCTGAGACGACTGGACACACCACGCTTGGAAAAGCTGTGGAACGAGTATGCCGAGCACCCCAGCAAATTGGCTCGCGGGGTTAAGTTGCTGAGAAAGATGCGGGGATTTGGACAAGCTGCGTCGTTTTACGATGGGGTAGAGGTGAACGAATCATTTGAACACGACTTCAAACCGCTTGCGGCTGACGCGGAACTCACACCGATGATGCTCATCATCATCTTGGATTTGTATTTCAGGCTCGTACCCATTACCATGGTAGCCGAAACACCCGAGATTGTCAGTCTGGCCAAATTAATGCGCCTGAAACCAGGTAAAATCGTGGAAGTGATGACGGTTTTCAAGTTCTGTGACCCATATCTGAATCGTGATGACATGATGATTCACCCGCTGCTTGTACCCTGTCAGGACATTTGGCAGCGTTATGGCAACGCCAATCCGGAACACTTGTCCGCACTGGCCGCACAGCTCAAGGATTATTTTAAAGATTGATGGTAGACGCTTTCTTTGCGTGTGCCAACCGAAAGCGAACCTGCCGGCTGGGCAATCTTGGAAAATTACCCTCAAAAGAAGCGGATTATAAGAATATCTTTTGTATTTTTGCATGTGCGTCAACAGTACATGAAGAACGCACGCGAACATCATCAGAAGGGACTGGATATACAGCAATGGCCAACAAACTCATACAAACTCAAGAACAACGACAACAGCAGGTACAGCGACTGTCACAGCAACAAATGTTGCAAGTGAAGCTGCTGGAGATGCCGTTGACCGAACTGGAGGAGAGCGTTAATGCCGAATTGGATGACAATCCGGCGTTGGAGAAAGCCGAAGGGGAGGAACGCTATGAGGATGAAACGGATGGCCGGGACGAACGCGAGGAAGACTTTGCCGAGCGAACTGAACGCGAAGAGCGCGAAGAAGCATTGGACAAAGCCCTGGAAAACATCGGCAGAGATGATGAGATGCCTGACGCTTACGGAGCCTATCATCCGCAAGACAACGCCGACTATGAGGAGATTGTCTACGGAGACACCAAATCTTTCTACGACAAACTGAAAGAGCAGATGATGATGGAGAACCTCACGGACACGCAGAAAGACGTGATGGAATATCTCATCGGTTCGCTCGACGACGACGGTTACCTGCGAAAGGATGTAGAATTGATTAGTGACGAACTGGCCATCTACCACAACATCGACGTCACGCCCACGCAAATAGAGGAGGTGTTGTATACCCTACAAGGGTTCGACCCTGCGGGCATCGGCGCCAGGTCGCTGCAAGAGTGTTTGCTGTTGCAGGTGGAAAGGCGTCCAGAGAGCAAACTTAAAGACATCTTGCAGCAAGTAGTGACACGCCAGTTTGACGCGTTCACCAAGAAACATTGGGACAAAATACAGGCAAACCTCAAACTATCCGACTTGCAACTGCAAGCGGTTCAAGAAGAGATACGTAAGCTCAATCCCAAACCCGGCGCATCAATGGGCGAGACCATGGGCAGGAACGTCCAGCAAATCACACCCGACTTTATCATCGACGTGGATGATAACAACAACATTTCGTTCACACTGAACCAAGGAAAAATTCCACAACTGACCATCTCTCCATCGTTTTCCGACATGGTAGACACCTACAAGAACAACAAGGAGAATATGAACCGGCAGGAAAAGGAAGCGCTGTTGTATGCCAAACAGAAAGTAGACAAGGCGCAAGGGTTCATCGATGCCATCAAACAACGCCGACATACGCTGTACATAACGATGAAAGCGATTATAGACTGGCAGCGTAAGTTCTTCCTCGATGGTGACGAGTCAGACCTCAAACCCATGATTCTGAAAGACATTGCCGACAAGACTGAACTGGACATCTCTACCATCTCGCGCGTGAGCAACATCAAGTATGCACAGACGAAATGGGGCACTTTCCCGCTCAGGTTCTTCTTCACCGACAGCTATACCACCGAAGATGGGGAAGAACTCTCTACCCGGAAAATCAAACTGGCACTGAAAGAAGTAATCGACCACGAGGACAAACGCAAACCGTTCAGTGATGAGGCACTGGCCAAGGAACTGAAAAAGATGGGATTTCCCGTGGCTCGACGCACCGTAGCCAAGTACAGAGAGCAATTAGGACTATCGGTTGCACGGCTAAGGAAAGAATGATTGACGCATCGTTTGTCATGAATGACGCTAAAACATGAAGAAGAATCCATCCGCAAAGATACAACCTGCGGATGACACAATATGAAAGAAAAGAACATTATTTTGGCCGCTCGGACGATAAGCATCGTCTTTACACCTTTCTACCTGCCCGTGCTTGGGTTGGTAGCACTGTTCATGTTGAGTTATCTCAACAGGCTGGTTCCTTGGTATTACAAGCTTACCGTCATCATGATGGTGTATCTTTTCACCGTATTGTTGCCAACCTTGTTGATACACCTATATCGAAAATACCAGGGATGGACACTGCACGAGCTGGGAATGAAAGAGCGACGAATGGTGCCTTACATTATCTCGATTGTGTGTTACTTCGCATGTTACTACATCATGAACCTGTATCACATCCCACATTTCATCAGCAGTATCCTCATCACGGCACTCGCCATCCAGATTATCTGTGCGCTCATCAACGTCTGGTGGAAGATATCTACCCACTCGGCAGCCATCGGTGGCGTAACAGGCGCATTGATGTCGTTTGCCTTGTTGTTTCACTTCAATCCTACTTGGTGGCTCTGTTTGGCCATCTTGTTCGCAGGATTGGTGGGGTCGAGCCGCATCATTCTCAAGCAACACACACTTTCACAGGTGAACGTTGGATTCATTGTTGGTCTGATATCCGCCTTCTATATTATCTCAATGATTTGAAATCAAACTCTTAAAACAATATGAATATGAAACCATTAGTAAGCATCATCATGGGTAGCACAAGCGATCTCCCAGTCATGGAGAAAGCATGTAAGTTTCTGAACGACCTGAAAATACCCTTTGAAGTAAACGCTTTGTCGGCTCACCGCACGCCCGCTGCCGTTGAAGAGTTTGCCAAAGAGGCCGCAAACAGAGGTATCAAAGTAATTATAGCCGCTGCCGGAATGGCTGCTGCACTGCCTGGCGTGATTGCCGCCAACACCACATTGCCCGTCATCGGCGTTCCTATTAAAGGAATGTTAGACGGCTTAGACGCCATGCTCAGCATCATACAGATGCCACCGGGCATTCCAGTTGCCACGGTAGGGGTTAACGGTTCCATGAACGCTGCTATCCTTGCGGTGGAAATGTTGGCACTGACAGACGAAGCGATTGCGCAAAAAATCAAAGATCATAAAGCAGGATTGGGCGCCAAAATCACAAAAGCAAATGCTGATTTGGCAGCAATAAAAGATTACGAATACAAGACTAACTAAGAGAAACGTGTACTCATGACAGATCTTTTTAATTATCAACGCCGTAAATCGAACGTAGTACATGTAGGTAATATCGATATGGGTGGCGATAATCCGGTACGCATTCAGTCGATGACCACAACCGACACGAATGACACACAGGCGTGCATTGAGCAGGCAGAACGCATCATTCAGGCTGGTGGAGAGTTGGTACGACTCACCACACAGGGTAGGAGAGAGGCCGAAAACCTGAAGAACATCCATGACGGATTGCATGCCAAAGGATATGAAACACCATTGGTAGCCGACGTTCACTTTAATGCTAACGTGGCTGACGTGGCTGCACAGCATACCGAGAAGGTTCGTATCAACCCGGGAAATTATGTAGATCCCGCCCGAAAGTTCATCCAATTAGAGTACACGGACGAAGAGTATGCGCGCGAACTCAAAAAGATTGAAGACCGCTTTGTACCTTTTCTCAATATTTGTAAAGCCAACCACACCGCCATTCGCATAGGGGTAAACCACGGATCGCTATCGGATAGAATACGAAACCGATACGGTGACACGCCCGAAGGCATTGTAGAAAGCTGCATGGAGTTTCTTCGTATCTGCAAAAAACAGCAATTTGATAATGTCGTTATCTCCATCAAGTCAAGCAATACAGTAGTGATGGTGCAATCAGTGCGCTTGCTTGTCGACACAATGGACAAGGAAGACATGCACTATCCCTTACACCTTGGCGTGACAGAAGCTGGAGAAGGCGAGGACGGACGCATCAAGAGCGCGGTGGGAATCGGTGCCTTATTGGCAGATGGCATCGGAGACACCATCCGTGTATCGCTTTCTGAAGAACCCGAATGCGAGATACCTGTGGCCAAACACTTGATAGATTACGTCGCAAAGCGTGCCGGACACCTGATGATTCCAGCAGAACCCAACAAACACTTCAACTATCTTCGACCTGAAAGGCGTAAAACACGTGCAATTGGCAACATCGGTGGAAGCAACGTACCCATTGTCATTACTTCGAATGAAGGCTGCAAGGCCGATTACATTTACGTGGGAAACCAAGTTCCTAAATATGCGGAAGACCGGAAATATATCGTTGATTACAGCGAATATCACGGCGAAAAACATACCTATCCCATCTTTCCAGCCATGGCTATGCCATTCATTGGTAGCATGAAGTCGGACATCAAGTTCCTTGTGTTGCAGTTCGGAACGCCTACAGAGGAATATGTTGCGTGCCTGAAAGCCCATCCCGAGATTGTTGTGGTGTGCATGAGCAACCACCAAAACAGGGTAGGAGACCAGCGAGCACTGGTTCATGAGATGATGAACAACGGTGTGTCCAATCCCGTAGTCTACGCTCAAATGTACCGTCATGATGAGAAAAGCGACTTCCAACTGGACGCATCAGCCGACATGGGCGCATTGATGATAGACGGATTGACGGATGGTATCTGGCTCATGAACGACGGAAAACTGTCCGATAGCGTATTGGAAGACACGGCATTCAATATCTTACAGGCAGGAAGACTGCGCATGAGCAAAACCGAATACATCAGTTGTCCGGGCTGTGGACGCACCTTATACGACCTGCAACAGACCATTGCGCGCATTAAAGACGCCACAAAAGAGATGAAAGGCCTCAAGATTGGTATCATGGGATGCATTGTCAACGGGCCTGGAGAGATGGCTGATGCCGATTATGGTTATGTAGGTGCCGGCCCAGGAAAGGTTTCTTTGTACAGAAAACAAACTTGTGTGGAGAAAAACATTCCTACGGAAGAAGCGGTAGAACACTTGCTGAAACTCATCCATGAGGACCAGAAAACGGCCAAATCAGCAGCTGGACCAACCGCATCACTACTGACTTAAATACTTATCTACATGAATTAAAAAGGACGATACATGCTCGCTGCCGACAGATACGCCGACAGCGAGCAGCCGTATGCACGCTACTGACATAGCTATTCATTCAAGAAGGCTTCTTCTTCGGCCTTGGCAATGATTTCCTCATCGCTCATTCTTTGAGCGCTTATATCGTCTAAATGTAGCTCATCAATCTCATCTACCAAGTTGGAGATAACGGGTGATTCTTCACGAACCTCGTCTTGTGACTCCGTAAAGACCTCTTCCTGGAAGGGTGATTCGTGCTTTTGTACCGGTAGGTCATCGCTCTTCACCACGATGAAATCATCCTGTGGATGCGTATCCGGCACAATTACAACCGGCTCTTCTTCCATCTTGGTGCGGTTGGTCTTGGCAGCAAACACCTCATCGATGAACTGTGGCTTACGCTTCAGTTGCTCCAACGTGAGCTTACTGGCCAGCTGTTGACTCTCTTTTTTGCTGAATCCCTCACCAAAACACCCCTCAATTCCTTCCAATTCGGCTGCATACTTAAAGACCGGGTTACCGTTTTTATCCTGCCCTTGATTCAACAGCTTGAAGTTAATCTTCACCTTGTTTTTCTGGCTCCATTCAATCAGCTTACTCTTGAAATTCACTTCCTTGTAAGCCACCTTATCGATGTTGAGCATTTCCTTCAAGATACGGTCTTTCATGAAGCGCATGCAAGCATCATAACCACGATCCAGATAGATGGCACCCACAAGCGCTTCGAACGCATTTCCGCCCATATAACTGTTATGAGAGGCGTTGCGTCCGCTACTAAGGATGAGCTTGCAAATACCCATCTCATTGGCCAACTTGTTCAAAGTGCTGCGTTGAACCAGCTTACTGCGTGTGTTGGTGAGAAATCCCTCACGCTTACCGGGAAAATGCTCGTACACGATATGCCCTACGGTAGCATCGAGAATGGCATCGCCGAGAAACTCCAAACGCTCGTTATTCACGGGTTTGCCCTTGGCATTGCGACGCATGACGCTCTTATGCATCAAGGCCAATTTGTAATAACTGATATCGTGTGGATAGAAACCGATGATACGGTATAAAGACGAATAAAGCTCCCTCTCACGACGGAAGGGGAGCTTTATCCGATCGAGAATATTACTCAGCATATTTCTTGAATACTACGCAAGCGTTATGTCCACCAAACCCGAACGTATTACTCAATGCTACACGTACCTCACGCTTCTGAGCTTGGTTGAACGTATAGTTCAGTTCGTAATCAATTTCAGGGTCTTTGTCATCCTCCTCATGATTGATAGTGGGAGGAATGATGCCGTCCCGAACGGCCAACACACAGGCCATAGCCTCTACAGTACCTGCTGCACCCAGCAAGTGGCCAGTCATACTCTTGGTAGAACTGATATTCAATTTGTATGCATGGTCACCAAACACATCCTTGATGGCTTTAACCTCAGAGATATCTCCAACAGGTGTAGAAGTACCATGCACATTGATGTAATCAACATCTTCAGGCTTCAGACCAGCATCTTCTAATGCTGCGGTCATCACCAGCTTAGCACCAAGACCTTCCGGATGGCTGGCCGTGATGTGATAAGCGTCGCCACTGGCACCCTCACCAATCATTTCGGCATAGATTTTGGCACCGCGCGCCTTCGCATGTTCCAACTCTTCAAGAATCAAACAACCTGCTCCCTCGCCCATGACGAAACCGTCACGACTGGCACTGAACGGCCGTGAAGCATGTTCAGGGTCGTCATTACGCGTTGACAACGCATGCATGGCGTTGAATCCACCCACACCACTGGCCGTAATGGCTGCCTCGGCACCACCTGAAACGATGATGTTCGCCTTGCCCAGACGAATGAGATTGAATGCATCTGACAAGGCTGTGCTCGAAGAAGCACACGCACTGGTTGTGGTATAGTTGGGACCATGAAATCCAAAGTGAATGGAAATCTGTCCGGAAGCGATGTCGGCAATCATCTTAGGAATGAAGAATGGGCTGAATTTAGGGCCGTTTTCATTATTCAAGGCATAATACGAAACCTCTTCTTCGAAGGTCTTAATACCCCCGATACCCACACCATAGATGACACCAATACGGGTTTTATCTTCTTTTTCCAAATCAAGTCCAGCATCTTTTACACCCTGCATGGCCGAAATCATGGCCAACTGAGTGTAGCGATCCAGCTTGCGTACGGCCTTTCTATCAATGTAATCGTTGATATTCAGGTCTTTTACCTCACAAGCAAACTGTGTCTTGAAGTTGGAAGTATCAAATAATGTAATAGGAGCAGCACCACTCTTACCTGCCAACATGCTTTTCCATGTTTCTTCAGGCGTATTGCCAATAGGTGTCACGGCACCAAGTCCTGTTACTACTACTCTTTTTAATTCCATTGATTGAATAAAAAAAATTGATTAAAGGCTGGTTCTATAAATTACCACCGCACATAGTCATCAAATGTTTATGAAA
>ERZ772969.2795-NODE-2795-length-10364-cov-2.358328_pt1 | contig 10364 bp, 6 predicted proteins | sample MGYA00511676_ERZ772969 | MGnify/ENA primary metagenome ERZ772969 (study PRJEB29015, sample SAMEA2737651) | human gut metagenome | biome: human gut; feature: human-associated habitat; material: faeces | place: China | collected 2012 ...
AAATATTCACTTGTAGTTGGAGAAATCAATGAAGCAGCACGCGTACTTCCTATGTCATTGAAGGGTATACAACCATATGTATCTTTAATCTTAGTTTCTCCTTTAGAGTTCTTATTCATTTTATTAATTATATCTAAAAATGTATCATTAAAAAATTATAAAATATACAAGAAGGGAAGTGTATAGGTATGGGAATGAATATAGGTATAACTGATTATACTCTGGGTATAATTACAACTGACAAAAATATGAAACCAGTTGGAGGGTGTCCTATAATTTATGCAAATGATAATAAAGATTTGCAAAATACTTTATTTAAGAAGGATTTCTCATTAAAAGGTGATATTAAATCAGCTCGGCTCTACATCACTGGCTTAGGTTTATACGAAGCATACTTGAATGATGAAAAAATCGGCGATGAATACCTTACACCCGGCTCAACAGCTTATGACAAATGGGTTGAAGTTCAGACTTATGATGTAACTAAGCAATTAAAAGAAAACAACGAGATTTTAATTTCAACTGGTGACGGTTGGTATAAAGGCAATATCGGTTTTAATGGTGGTCAAACTAATATTTATGGCGACCAACATATGGCGATTGCTGAATTGCATGTTGAATACGAGGATGGTCATGAAGAAGTAATCAATACTGACGATTCATGGCAAACAACAAGTGGTCGAATCACTAAGTCAGGTATTTACTATGGTGAAGATTACGATGCTACCATCGAGATTAAGGATTGGCATGCAGCGACAGAACTTGATAAAGATACTTCTGTTTTGAAAGATCGCTTAAGTTTACCAGTTACTGTTCATGAAGACTTAAAGCCAGTTGAACTAATTCATACTCCTAAGGGTGAAGAAGTATTGGACTTTGGTCAAAATCATGCAGGATTGCTGGCATTTTATAATCGTGAGCCTAAGGGAACCAAGATTACCTTACAAGTTGGTGAAATTTTACAAGAAGGCAACTTTTATCGTGGCAACCTAAGAGAAGCACGTGCTGCCTTTACTTACATTTCTAATGGTAAAGAGGGTTGGGTTCGTCCCCACTTTACTTACTATGGCTTCCGTTATGTCAAGGTAACAGGCAACACTAAGCCAATCAATGTTGATGATTTTAGAGCTCCAGTTCTTTACTCTGATATGCAAGAAATGGGTAATGTTGAAACAGACAATAAGTTAATTAACCGTTTGCTTAAGAATATTCAATGGGGTCAAAAGTCCAACTTCATCGATGTTCCAACCGATTGTCCACAACGTGATGAACGCTTAGGTTGGACTGGGGATGCCGATATTTTCTCTAATACTGCTGCCCTCAACATGAACGTTTTCGAATTCTTCAAGAAATATGCTAAAGATATGGCCGTTGAACAAGAAGATCATGATGGTATGTTGACTATGTATGCTCCTAAGATGGGTGTTGACGATGGTGGTGCCGCTATTTGGGGTGACGCCGCAACCTTTATCCCTTGGAATATGTACAAAGCTTACGGCGATTCAGCTATCCTTAAGCAAAATTATAATGAGATGAAGGCATGGGTTGACTGGATTACTAAGCAAACTAAGGTACCAAATCTTTGGGTTGGTTGTTTCCAATTTGGTGACTGGCTTGCACTTGATGGTGAAGTTCCAGGCTTGCCAACTGGTAAGACAGATGAAGATTATATTGCTTCAGTTTACTACTATGCTTCAAGCAAGATTGTTGCTCAAACCGCTAAGGTTTTAGGAAAAGATGAAGATGCTAAGAAGTATCAAAAACAAGCTGAACAAATCTTACAAGCAGTTCGTGATGAATATATCACTGAAAATGGTCGTTTAGCCATTGATACTCAAACAGCATACGCTTTAGCTTTATACTTCAACTTGGTACAAGAAGATAAAAAGTCAAGAGTTGCTAAAGATTTAGTTACTCGTTTGCACAAGGATAATGATCACTTGAAGACCGGATTTGTTGGTACACCATTTGTTAACCAAGTTTTGTCGCAGAATGGTTATCACAAGTTAGCCATGAAGATCTTCATGCAAGAAAATTTCCCAAGCTGGCTTTACGCAGTCAAGTTAGGTGCTACTACTGTTTGGGAACGTTGGAACTCTGTTGAAGCAGATGGTTCAATGAATCCTGAAGGTATGAACTCACTTAACCACTACAGTATTGGTGCGGTTATGGAATGGGTTTACCGTTATGTTTTAGGTATTGGAGAACATGAAAATGGTTATCAAAGAATAGAATTTGCACCAATGTTTGATTACCGTTTGAAGCATGTAAAAGGGCATTATGACAGTTCATATGGTCGCTTTAACGTAGAATATCAAATTGAAGCTGATGAAAAGCACACTATCAAGGTTAGCTTAGATGTGCCATATGGTGCAGTTGTTAAAGTAAATTTGCCTAGAACTGAAAAGATTACTATCAATGGTGAGGAAAAGGATAATGGTCTTGAATTAACTGCAGGTCATTATGAAATTAGTTATATTCCAATTCATGACTACATTGAACGCTATACTGAGGCAACACCAGTTAAAGTAATTATGAGCGACCAAGAATTGGTTGCTAAGATTGATGAAGTTAGTGATGTCTTGAAGATGTTTGAAAATGATCCTAATGGTTTGCAAGGACCAATGGGTGGCATGACTTTAGCTAAGATTAATGAAATCAATCCAGCAATTAATATTCCGGCTGAAGAATTTGAAAAGATTAATGCTGTTTTGGTAAGTACCCCAATTGAAAGTGAAAGAAAGTAGTTAAAATGGTTAAATCATATCAAAATCCAATTATTCGGGGGATGCATCCCGATCCAAGCGTAGTTAGAGTTAACGATACTTATTATTTAGCCAACAGCACCTTTGAATATTACCCTGGTGTTACTGTAATGACTAGTAAAGATTTGCTTAATTGGAAAACTATGGGCGGGGTTGCCACCGTTCCAGAACAAGCAGATTTAAGAAAATCAAAATCCAATGAAGGTATTTTTGCGGCTAATATTCGTTATCATGATGGCTACTTCTATGTCATTACTACTAATTTTGCGGAATTTAAAACATTCATCATTCGCGGGAAATTAAATTCTGATGGAATGATCGAATGGGAAAAGTCTCGTGTTGAAATCGATGTACCCGGCATCGATCCAGATATCTATTTTGAAGATGGGCGTACCTATGTCCAATTCACAGGCTACATTGATGACAAAGGAACCAAGGCAATTCGCCAAGTAGAGATTGATTTAGCAACGGGTAAAATCTTAGATGGACCAAAGATTCTGACTTATGGTACCGGTGGTCGTGATGTTGAAGGTCCACACATTCTTAAGAAAGATGGTTGGTACTACTTGCTGGTTGCTGAAGGTGGAACCGGCGAAGGCCACATGATTAATATTTTCCGTAGTAAAGAATTATGGGGATCATATGAAAGTGATCCAGATAATCCAATTTTTACTAACCGTGATCGTGCTAATGAAGCTATTCAAAATGTAGGTCATGGTGATTTATTTACTGATCCAGATGGTAATTGGTGGCTTGTATGTTTAGGTACTCGGCCCGCTAGCGTTGGCTTCAAGCAAATTACTAATTTAGGTCGAGAGACTTTGCTTTATCCAGTTGAATGGGAAAATGGTTGGCCGGTAATAAATAATGGCGTGCCAACAGAAAAAGTTGATTTAACTGATTTTCCTCAACATGCCGCTACATTAAGTCATGAACAAAAGATTAACAATTTTGTGGATGATTTTAGTGAAGATAAACTGCGTCCAGAATGGTTAACTTTACGCAATGATTTAGGTGAAAATTTAGCTATTGCTAATGACAGTTTAGTTTTAAAGGGTAATGAGTTAACTATTAGCGATTTATCGACAGCTAGTTTTGTTGGTTTGCGTCAAACTGAACATGAGGAAACGTTAGAAGTTAAGCTTAATAGTGAAAAATCACAATTAAATGATGGTTCATTTGGTATCGCTAGTTTGATTGATGCTGAAAATCATGCAGCCTTAATGATTCAAAAGAGCGAGAACGGCTTTGATGTTTACCGTGATCAACAAATTGCTGATATTAAGTTGAATGAAAAGATCGGTCATTTAGATAAGACTCCAACTAGCTTTAAGTTAGTTAATACTAAAGAAACCAAAGTGTTTAGTGTTAGCGATGGCGAAAAAGAAGTTTCCTTTACCACCGATGCCATTCATTTGTCTAATCAAGCTATTGCAGCTTTGAATACTGGTGATATTGAAGGATTGTACGCTCGAAATGAAGCGGTTATGGCAATAGATGAGGTAAGAAGATAAATATGCTTAAAGGATTATTGTTTGATTTAGATGGTGTTTTAACCAACTCAGCTAAGTTTCACTTAACAGCTTGGAACAATTTGGCAAATGAATTAGGCATCACTTTAACTGATGAGCAACTTGACAGCTTGCGTGGTATTTCAAGAATGGATTCGCTGGAATTGATTCTGAAATATGGCGGTCAAGAAGACAGATACACCGAAGCAGAAAAAGAAAAGTTCGCTGCAGAAAAGAATGCCAAGTTCGTTGAACAAGTTGAAACGATGACGCCAAAGGATATCTTGCCAGGTATCCCAGAACTTTTAGCAGATGCCAAGAAGCAAAACTTAAAGATGGTAATTGCTTCAGCTTCAAAGAATGCACCTAAGATTTTGACTAGATTAGGAATCATGGATGAATTTGATGGCATTGTTAATCCAGCAACGCTTCATCACGGCAAGCCAGATCCTGAAATCTATGAAAAAGCTCAAGCCATTGCGGGCCTCAAGGCTGATGAAGTCATCAGTTTTGAAGATGCAGCAGCAGGTATTGAATCAATCAAGGCTGCTGGCCAATTTGCGGTTGGAATTGGTGATGAAAAGCTGCTCAAGAGCAAGGGTGCAGATTATGTAGTTCCATCTACAGCCGACTTGAAGCTGAGTGAGATTGAAAAAGTTTTTGAAGAAAAAGAATAAAAATTAAAAAGCGAATATTTCAGAAAAAGTATTCGCTTTTTTGTGTTATAGAAGGAAAAATCATGAAAAGAATAGCAACAGATGAAGTTCAAGATTTTGAAATTGAACATCAAAATATAGTACGTAAATATGCACCAGAGAGCATGGTGTTACTAAAAAATGACAATATTTTACCGTTAAATCATCCTGGCAAAATTGCCTTATACGGTAACGGAGCACGAAACACAATCAAAGGTGGTACTGGCTCTGGGGATGTTAATGTACGGCATTTTGTTACAGTTGAAGAAGGATTAGAACAAGATGGTTTTGAAATAACAACAAAAAGATGGCTGGATCAATATAGTGAATTAAAAGCTAATTACGTTAAAAAGTTTAAGGAAGAGCTAGTTGCTAAGGCTAAAGCAGAGGGCAAAGATGTCTGGGTGGCCACAATGGGAGTGACTCCTCTTGAACCAGATTATGATTTAGATTTATCTTCATCTAGTCAAGCAGAAGCTGCTGTTTATGTACTAGCTCGAGATTCAGGTGAAGGTGCGGATCGTCACGCTGAACGTGGTGATATTAAATTAACTAGGACTGAAGTACATGATATTTTATCTTTGGCTAAGCAATATAAAAAGTTTGTTCTAGTATTGAATGTCGGTGGTTTAGTTGATTTAAGCGAAGTAAAAGATCAAGTTCCAGCTATATTGCTGATGAGTCAATTGGGAAGTGCGACAGGTAATGCTTTAGCTGATGTGTTGCTGGGTAAGTCTTATCCTTCTGGAAAATTAGCAATGACTTGGGCACCAATTGAGCAGTATCCATCTACTGATAATTTTGGTGATATTAATGATACCTACTATAAGGAAGGAATATATGTTGGTTATCGTTATTTCGATAGTATGAACATCACTCCTTTATATGAATTTGGCTACGGTTTGTCATATACATCATTTAAGTTAAAGACCGAGTCAGTAAAAGCTAATGCTAAGAAGGTTGAACTTAAAGTCAGAGTTTCTAATATAGGTAATGCTGCTGGTAAAGAAGTAGTTCAAGTATATTATTCAGCTCCAGATTCGGTAATGGATCAGCCATACCAGAAATTAGCTGCTTATGCTAAAACTAAAGAACTAGCTCCAGGTGAGGAGCAAGTATTAACTTTGACCTTTAATACTAGTGCTATGGCCTCCTATAATCAGGAAAAGGCCGAATCAGTATTAGGTCATGGGGATTATTTGATCAGAGTTGGCAATAGTTCAAGAAATACCAAGGTTGTAGCAAAAGTAAATCTTGATCAAAATACTGTAATCGAAAAATTTAAACATATTGGTGGGAAGACTAATTTTAAGGATTTTATTCCTAATAAGAAGCCCATCTCTTATTCTGGTGAAAAAGAAGAAATAGAGAGTGCTCCTGTATTTTCATTACATAATAAGGACTTTGAATTAAAAGAGAATCACTATCCTAAGCCAACTTTTAATGCTAAAGATAATGACAAACAAATTGATTGGTCGGCAGTAGTTAATGGTGATGAAACAGTCGAAGACTTTGTAGCAAGCTTAGATAATGAGACGATAGTCTACTTGTTAACAGGAAATTATGAAAAAGGTAAGAGCCTATTTATGGTAGGAAATGCAGGAGCAACGGTTGCAGGCTCTGCCGGTGAAACAACTCATCAATTAACCAGATGGGGTGTGCCAAGCTTAGTCATGGCTGATGGTCCAGCTGGAATTAGATTAAGCACTAGTTATACGCTAGATGAAAAAGGCAAGGCGCATGCTTTAGTCTCAGAATTTGGTGATTCTGCGGGTGTGCCTAGGGAAGACTATAGGCAAGAAAATACTACTACTTATTATTATCAATATTGTACGGCTATTCCGATTGGAACAGCGATTGCGCAAAGTTGGAATCCAGAAGTTGCGGAAGAATATGGTGATTTAGTTGGGAATGAAATGCAGTTATTTGGCATTGATATTTGGTTAGCTCCAGCTCTTAATATTCAACGTTCACCTTTAGATGGTAGAGATTTTGAATATTACTCAGAAGATCCATTGATTAGTGGTTTAAACGCAGCCGGAATTACCAACGGTATTAGAAAGCATCCGGGCTGTACGACTACGATTAAGCACTTTGCAGCTAATAATCAGGAGACTAATCGAGTTTACTCCAATAGTGTGATTAATGAGAGAACATTGCGCCAAATTTACTTAAAGGGCTTTGAAATTTGTCTTGAAAATTCTGAGCCATTGGCAGTAATGTCATCTTATAATTTGCTTAATGGAATTCATACTTGCAACAGATATGATTTATTGACCGATGCTTTAAGAAATGAATGGCATTTCAATGGTTTCGTGATGACGGATTGGTTAGTAACTTCAAGTTTCATTCCAAATGAGGGGGAGTATACATGTGCTTCTGCAGCTCAAGATGTTGCGATAGGCAATGACATGACAATGCCCGGGCTGGAGGAAGATACTGAAACGATATTAAAAGCTCTTAGAAGCGGAGAATTAACTCGTGAGGACCTTGAAATTACAGCAAGTCGAATTTTGAAGGTTATTTTGAAATTGAAGATCGAGAAAGAAGTAAAATAAAATACTATGAATGATTCATTACTTTATCCAGTACAAAACAATTTTAGAAATGAACAACTATTAAATGGCTGGTGGAAGTTCCAATTTGATCCAGAGGGCAAAGGCGAACAAGAAGAATGGATGACGAAGGGATTGCCTAACCCAGTAGATATGCCCGTACCAGCTAGTTTTAATGAATTGTTTTCAAAAAGTAAAGAGCGCAATTATGTTGGTGATTTTTGGTATCAAACAGAATTTTATGTACCAAGTGGCTGGGATAAACAAGATCTCTTACTTAGGTTTGGTTCGTTAACTCATCGAGGGACAATTTACTTGAATGGTATAAAGATCAGTTCACATGAAGGTGGATTCTTACCTGTTGTAGTAGATATCACTGTTGCAGTTAAAATAGAGGGTAAAAACCTATTAGTAATTAAAATGAATAATGAAGTTAGCTCTGATACTTTGCCAGTTGGTGCCATTCACAAATTGCATAATGGTGAAAAGGTAATTACGCCTGGATTTGACTTCTTCAATTATGCAGGTATTCAACGCAATGTTTGGCTGTTAGCTTTGCCAAAAACGAGATTGATGGATTACCAAACTAGCTTTGAAATTAATGAAAGTGATGCTGAAATCAAATATCACGTAAGTATATTAGGTGAAGCTGATACACAGGTGGAGCTTTATGATAAGGAAAATCGCCGCGTAGCAGAGACTGATGGCGCAGATGGCAAAATGCAAATCAAGGATCCGAAACTCTGGACTCCAGATACGCCATACCTTTATACCATTGTGATTTCAAGTTTGGTTGCTGGTAAAAAGGTAGACGAATATTCAGCCGACCTTGGAATTAGAACTTTTGAAGTCAACGGCCATCAATTCCTTTTGAATAATCAACCGATTTACTTAAAGGGCTTTGGTAAACATGAAGACTTTTACATCAATGGTAAAGGGCTTAATCCTGCAGTCATTAAGCGTGATTACGCTAATATGAAGTGGATTCATGCAAATTGCTTTAGAACTAGTCACTATCCTTATGATGAAGAATGGTATCAAGAAGCAGACTGTGAAGGCTTTTTGATTATTGATGAAGTTCCGGCAGTAGGGATGATGCATTGGGGTAATGGCGACTTTATTGCTAATGGTGCGCATCCAATCAAATCTTTCTTTGATGGGGAAAACACTGCTGTCTTGAAGCAAAGACATTTAGAGGCAATTCACGACATGATTAAACGTGATCATAATCACCCTAGTGTGATTGCGTGGTCATTATTCAATGAAGCAGAAACTACCACGGATACTGCCGAGAAGTATTTTAAAGATATTTTTTCTTATGCACGTACATTAGACGAAGAAAAGCGTCTAGTGACAGGCACTTTAGTTTTGAATAGTTTACCAAAGACTGATCGTGTTCATGATATGTGCGATTTCATTTGCTTGAATCGTTATTACGGTTGGTACATTAAAGGTGGCGTAGACTTTCCAGATGCCGAAGGCGCTTTAAGAAAAGAAATTAAAGAGTGGTTATCTGTTGAAGATAATAAGCCATATGTATTCACTGAATTTGGTGCGGATACACTTAGTGGTCAACATTCATTGACTGGTCAGCTTTGGACTGAAGAGTATCAGAAGAAGTATTATGAAATGAACTTAGGTGTCATGTCAGATTACCCACAAATTCAGGGTGAATTAGTTTGGACCTTTGCAGATTTTGAGACATCAGAAGCAATATATCGTCCATTAGGTAATAATAAAGGGATTTTTAATAGAGCACGTGAGCCAAAAGAAGCTGCATTCTTGTTAAAGAAGATCTGGAAAAATAAGTAAAATATATAAAAAACTGTCGGTGATTAAATCGGCAGTTTTATTTTGGTCAGGCAGATGACTTTCTCAGGCAGTACAGATTCCTGTATAGTAAAGATAGGTCTAAGGATGAAAATAATACAAAGGAATTTAAAGAATGAGAAAGAAAAATATAATATTTAATTTATTAGTTCTGCTGTTAATAAGCTTTGTAGCCGCTGGCTGTAGTTCAAAACAAACTTTAGAAAAACTACTGTTGGCACGCCAACGTTGTTCTTCCATGGTTTTGGTTCAGGTTATCATGCGGAAGAGCAGATGGTTAATGCAGCTAAAAAGGCAGGCGTTACGAATGAATCGATTATTGCTGATGTGATGCCAGAGAACAAAGTGATTCTTAAAGGAAAATTTTCTAAGAATGCAAAGAATTCTATTGTTGAAGTTAATTTACAAGATAATCAGAATGGTTCAAGTAAAAATGTGTTAGCTGTAATAAAGAAGCTACAAGCTAACTATAAGTTTAAAAAGATAAATTTGGTAGGACATTCTTTTGGTAATTTAATGATTGCTAATTATATTAATGAGAATTACGCTGATAAAAAATTGCCAGTGATGAACAAAGTAGTTTCAATTGCAGGTCATTACAATGGTTGGCTCGGCGAAGCAGTTGGCAGAAGTGGTAAAATTGTTGATCCTAAAACTGGTAAGCCTGATAAATTAGCACCTGGTTTTAAGCAATTATTAGGATTACGTAAGCATTATCCTAAACAGACTAAGGTCTTGAATATCTATGGCGATAAAAAAAGATGGAAGTAAAGGTGATGGATCTGTTTCAGTTGCTTCGACCCAGACTTATAGATATTTGATTAATAATCGTGCTAAATCATATTAAGAAGTTGAAATAATGGGAAAGATGGCCCAACACAGTAAGCTTCATGAAAATAAAGAAGTAGATAAGACTTTGATCAAGTTTTTGTGGGGTAAATGAAAAATCTGTTGTAGAAATAAAACAAACTAGTTTAGCATTAGATTATGAATGATAGTAAATTCATA
>ERZ772969.2808-NODE-2808-length-10314-cov-3.569354_pt1 | contig 10314 bp, 7 predicted proteins | sample MGYA00511676_ERZ772969 | MGnify/ENA primary metagenome ERZ772969 (study PRJEB29015, sample SAMEA2737651) | human gut metagenome | biome: human gut; feature: human-associated habitat; material: faeces | place: China | collected 2012 ...
AATAATCCGAAGCAAAAGAAAAACCGTTGCACTGGAAATCCGTCCGGATTTATCGGTTCTGGTAAGGGCACCTTACTGGATGGCAGACTGGCAGATCCGTAAATTTGTCGATGAAAAATCAGACTGGCTGTATGCCCATCTCCGGGAAATGGAACAAAAACAAAAATTGGAAGCTGCACGCCCGAAAGCCGCACCTTTAAATTCCGGGGAATTGCAGGTGCTTGCAGATGAAGCACTGCGCGTAATTCCGGAACGGGTACAGTTTTATGCCCCGGTTGTCGGCGTGACCTATGGCAGGATCACCATACGAAACCAGCGTACACGCTGGGGAAGCTGCAGTGCAAAGGGCAATCTTAACTTTAACTGCCTGCTGATGAAAGCACCGCCGGAAGTGCTGGATTACGTGGTTGTCCATGAGCTGTGCCACCGGCTGGAGATGAACCATTCACCACGCTTCTGGGCACAGGTGGAGCGTGTGCTTCCAGACTATAAGGTTTCCCGCAAATGGTTACGGGAACATGGCAATGAGCTTATGGATTTAAACCCATAAGAAGGAGATACCGGTATTCCTGCATCTCCTTCTTGCTTTCATGTTATTTTTTACATGTAATATCGTTCTGTTCTCAATTACTTTCTATTGTATAAGTCCCCTCTTCAAAATTTACATGCAATTCGGCATATGCCCCGTCATATTCCCAGCGGATTTCCAGAGAACTCTCCTCTCCGGAGATTGTCACCTCTGCACCTTCCGAAAATGCCTTATGGGTATTCCTCATACGGATTAGCGCAAGCTGTTTTTGAACCACATCTTTTTTCAGTCCTTCCGCGATCTGATCAACGGAAAGATTTGTCCGGTTGATTTCCTTATGTCCGGATTCCCCCGCACGCTGCACCGCTTCATGGTCATTTTTTCCGGCAAACAGATCCAGATACCAGATCTGCGGTTTGCCCGGCATAAACATCTGAATTGCCCGCGCCAGAAGCATCTTCTGATCCGATTCCCCAAGTGCACTGTAATATGTGGCATTTACCTGATAATACAGATTCTTTTGTCCATGTAAATTTTTGACCATGCCCCCACGGGATACAATCCGGTCAATTAACGACTGGATCTCCTCTTTTGGAAGCAGTCCCTTTAAATCCAGAAGCGGGATGCCGTCGTGACAGCCGAGCATGTTGACCGTGGAGATCTTCTTTTCCACAATTTCCTTCGCCCATGCCGCAAGGTATGTTCCGCGCCTGTTCTCAATCGCATCAATGACCAGTCCCGGCAGGAAAAAGTCGTAGGTCGCATAGCCTTTTTCTGCAAGCGTCTGGTATATTTTTTCGTCATACGCTGCGTGGATCTCCGGCAAAAGCGTAAGTCCCAAAGGTTCTGCCAGCGCATGAATCTTCTGTAAAAGTTCCCATGTCTCCGGATCATTGAGGAAGTTTTTCTTTCCCGGTGTCTTCGGCGCATAGGCAAAGGCATCCAGCCGCACGATCGCCGCTCCGTAAGAAGCTATTTTCTCCAGTGTTTCACGATAAAACTCCCACACCTTTGGCGACTGGATGTTTACATCCATCTGTCCGAGATAGTGTCTGCCATGCACTTCCTGATAAAAGGTATTCCAGTACGGCACCTTTTTTCCATCCGGAAATTCCACCATCAGGATCGGCAGCCCGGGTTTGCGGAAAAACATCTGCTTCAGGCAGCTTTCCTCCGGCTGGATATAGCCTTCCTCCGTCATGGTTCCATGCCCTTCCCAGAAGCGGTTCCAGTCGATGAAAAAATCGCGGTACGCAGAAGCCTCCCCTTTTTCCACAAGATCCTGAAACTGTGGGGACTGTGCGGAAGCATGGTTTAAAATAAAATCCAGTTTCAAGTCAATCCCCATATTCTTTAACTGGTCAAGGTCTTCCCGGTTGGCAAGCTGCTCATTCAGGTCATAGTCGATCACGGAAAATCCCCGGTCGAGATCGGAATGGTACAGGCTCGGCAGAATATAAAAAGAAGAAAATACATCCTGCAAATCCTCCGTTTTCAGCAATGTTACGATATTCCCAAGATTTCCTCCAAGACTGTCTGGATATGCATTGAGCATCGGTTTATGGTTCATAAACTCTTCCGTCCTTTCCCACGATTAATCCTGCATTTTTGCGCTGCACTTCAAGTTTTTCCTGTTCCAGTTCTACCACGCGGCAGATAAACGGGCTTGCGGCATTCTCATCGCGGTTTCTGCGGATACGCCGCTCCCTGGTCTCCTCTGGGGAACTTTCCAGAAAGACGGGCAGATCCACACCATGTAAATCGTCACTGCCTCCGTGTGTCCACTCCAGAAGTAATACGGATATTCCGGAAAAATCGGTTTCTTCCGATGAAATCTCGCCATCTTCCCGTCCCATATGCCGCAATGTGATCGTATCTTTTCCCTCATGAAATGCCGCAAGCACTTCATTGATCCGGTCGAAGTCAATCTCTTTCTTTGTCCCGAGATATCCACGCAGTCCGTCTTCCCCTGCCTCTTTATACACACGCATCCGTTCTTCATCGTTGCGTTTTGGAATCCGGTGTGGATAATCATCGCCCGAGAGCAGATAACAACCCGTTCCGTCATTTAAAAAGTACTGCTGCAATGCCGTTGCAAGTGTTGTTTTTCCGGAACCGGAACCACCGTAAAGGCTGATGACCACTCGATTTTTGGCATTCCTGTCACACCATTTCTGCACTTTTTCATATAATGTTCCAGCCTCTTTCAGTTCTGTAAAAGCAAACTGATATGCCTCATATTCTCTGGTAAACGGCGGAAGCGGAATTCCCGCATGCATCAGTGCTGCACCGGAATACTGCCTGCCGCTCTGTTCTTCCAGATACACGGCATCCGGTTTTAACCCACGCAGGCGGACATAAACGGTCGCCTGATTTGCCTCTGCCATAAGACGCACCACACTTACCAGTGCATGATCCTGTTGCTCTGAGACGGACATCCATGCCGCAATTTCATCCGTAAACGGATCCGACAGCCGCCAGTACGTTCCCTCGTTAATGAGCGTTTCATACTTCTTGTACGTTTTGATCTGCTCCCGGATCTGCTGTTTTTCCTCATCCGATAAAAGCGCCGGGTTTAATTCGTAACCGAAAGTTCCCGCCATCGCCGTCACCCCACGGGTATGGAAACTTGTCACCCGTCCGGTCTGGTGATTTGGCACCGCCGAAACATGCGCCCCCATCGCGGAAACCGGATAGAAAAACGAAGTTCCGTACTGGATTCTTGTGCGGTTGATCGCATCGGTATTGTCGCTGCACCAGATCTGTGGGGAATAATAAAGCATTCCTGCGTCAAACCTGCCGCCGCCACCGCTGCATCCCTCCAGCAGAAGATCCGGATAGCGGCTGCACAAACGCTCCATGAAATCATAGACACCAAGCACATAATCATAGGAAAGATTTCCGGCATAAACATCTGCCATGCTGCGGTTCATATCCCACTTGACATAATCAATTTTTCCCTGATCGAGCACGGCACAGATCTGGTCAAATACACAGTCGCGCACTTCTTTTCTGGAAAAATCAAGCAGTAGCTGGTTTCTCGAGCGCACCGGCTTTTTCCCGGGAATCCGGATCGCCCAGTCCGGATGCGCCCGGTACAGATCACTGTCTTCATTGACCATCTCCGGCTCAATCCAGATGCCAAATTTCACGCCCTGCTCATGCACACGGGTAATAAGATCTGCCAGACTGCCCCCCAGTTTCTTTTCGTTGACCTGCCAGTCCCCAAGGGAAGAATTGTCATCATTTCTTTTCCCGAACCAACCGTCATCCATCACTACCATATCAATTCCAAGGGAAGCGGCTTCTTTTGCCAGATCCACAATCGTATCTCCCGTAAAATCGAAATAGGCTGCCTCCCAGCTGTTGATCAGCACCGGACGCTGCATATGGACATATTTGCTGCGGCATACATGGTTGCGTATGCAGTTATGATACTGCTGCGACAATGCAGACAATCCATCTGCCGAATAGGATAAAATGACTTCCGGCACCGTAAAGGTTTCTCCAGCCGCGAGCGGGTAGGAAAACAGTTCTTCATTTAATCCAAGAAGCAGGCGCGTCTGGTTGAACTGGTCTTTTTCCGCCTCACAGGAGAAATTGCCGCTGTATACAAACAGCATGCCATAGCAGCTGCCTGCCGTCTCTGTTGTCCCTTTTTCTGCCAGAATCACTGCCGGATTATACTGATGGCTGGATGTTCCCCTGCGGCTGCCAAACGCAATCGTTCCATGTCCCAGCGGGGTGCGCTCCAGATTGCGCTCCATGGCATGCTTTCCATAAAACCGCAGGACATCAAAATCTCCCTGTACAAAATCCAGACAGGCTGCCGCTGCCTTTTCGATCGTAATCTGTCCGGTTCCCGTATTTTTAATCCGGACACTCCTTGTAATGATATCGGTTTCTTCTAAAACGCCATACAGCAGATGCACTTCAACCTGTGCGTTTTCATCTGCAAGGACTATTTCCAGTGTCTGTGCTTCGTTTTCATCTGCCCAGACAGCCGGAAGTCCCTGTAACTGATACTTGCCGCTTCGGATCTCATAGCTCTTAAAAAGCAGATCTGCACTTTCCACCCCTTTTTCATTTTTGATATTCAGTGCAATATTGCGGTAATCTCCAGTGCCAAGGGACGGATACTCCTGTGGCAGCGCATCCAGCGAATAGGTGCGGTCCATGCCCGCTGCATAAGGATTTCCGGAAAATCCGCGGTCTGCATAGGTTAAGACATAATCCATGGAACTGTTTGTTTTTTCTCCGTAGTACAGATGCAGCAGATATCCCAGTGGATCAACCTGCATCTGATAAGTTGTATGCGCCGTATGCAGGGTAAATATTTTTTTATTTGGATTGTATATAATTGCCATAGAAGCCACCTCGTTTTATTTTTTATCCTTTGACTGCGCCGTTTGCCACACCATTCAAAATCTGTTTCTGACAGATCATATAAAAGATCAGGATCGGGATCAGTGCCAGAATATAGGAGGCAAACGCCAGATTGTAATTGGTTCCAAACTGTGTCTGGAAGTTAAGCTGTGCAAGCGGCAGCGTATTCTGTCCGGTTCCGGACATGATCACAAGCGGTGTCATAACATCGTTCCAGGTTCCAAGGGCTGTCAGAATCGCAACCGTCGCATGCATCGGTTTCATCATCGGGAATACCACTCTCCAGTAAGTCGTCCAGGTACTTGCCCCATCAATATCTGCTGCTTCTTCGAGTGCTTCCGGAATATTTTTTAAATATCCACTGTAAAGCAGGACATTCATTGGCATGTAAAATACCAGATACAACACGATGACACCGGCACGGTTTCCAAGTCCCATGTGTGCCGTCTGTTTTACCAGAGGCATCATTAAGATGGAAAATGGAACAAACATACCACTGACAATATACAGATAGATAAAACGGAAACTTTTTCTTCTTGCCATGCCCCGCCCGATCACATAGCCTGCAATCGAGTGGATCAAAATTGCCAGTACGATCGTTACCAGAGTGATCAGTAAACTGTTTCCAAGAGAACGCCAGAAATCGGTCACTTCCATTGCCTGACGGAAGTTTTCAAAACTCCATTGTTTCGGGAAAGAAAGTGCACCCGCCACATCGTTTGTCATCTCACTTGGTTTCTTAAATGCAATGATCGCTGCCATATACAGTGGAAAAAATACGGTAACCGTCCCCAAAATCAGAACAATCGTAAGTACCCGGTTTGTTTTCTGTTTTTCTTTCATCATAACTGCTCCTCCTTCTTATTCATAACTGTCATCTGGAAAAGTGAAATTGCCACAATCACAATAAAGAAAATAACTGCATTTGCACTCTGGAATCCAAACTGTCCGCCATCCATACCATTTTTATAAATCAGGTAAGAGATCGATTCGGTGCTCTGTGCCGGACCTCCCTTGGTCAAAGACATGATCTGGTCGAATACCATGAGAAAATTCTTTGTGCTCAATACCAGATTGATTGTTACAAACGGCATAACCAGTGGAAATGTTACTTTCCAGAACTGTTTCCATTTACTTGCTCCATCAAGCATACTCGCCTCGTAAACTTCCTCCGGGACGGTCTGCAGACCGGAAATATAAATAATGGTATTCATGGCAACTGCCTGCCATACACCAACAATCAGCACACCAATCCACGCGTATTTTTCACTTGCAAGAATACTGTTCTGTAAAAATCCAATATGGAACACATTTCCCACAGTTGGAAGAATGTAAGTAAAAATAAAACTAAAAATATAGCCGATGACAAGTCCTCCTAAAATATTCGGTACAAAGTAAATACCGCGCAGTGCACTTTTAAAACGGATTGCACTGTTTAATCCAACTGCCATGATCAGACTCAGCACATTTACCAGTATCGTTCCTGCCAGTGCATATTTAAACGTAAACAAATAGCTTTTTCCCACGCGGGAATCCGTAAACAGATCTGCATAGTTCCGGAATCCGACATAATCGTAAGTTCCATATCCTTTATAATTGGTAAAACTGTAAATCACACCTTTGATCATTGGAAGTGTATTGAATGCAAAAAATAAGATCACAACCGGTATGATAACCGCCCAGAATGTTTTGTCCCTGTTTGACATTTTCTTTTTCATTGTGCATCCTCCTGTTCTTTCTGATAATCCTGTACTTTCCGAATCAGATCCCGGTTGTAGCGTTTCCAGCCGGAATCAAATTTTTTCAAAAACTTTTCCTGTGCATTGTCGCTTGTATCCAGCAGGAACGTCTGGATCATGGCATCCACACTCATCTCACTCGGATAATGGTGATCCTGATAATCTGCCATGCGGTTATTTTCAATGTAAGGACGCATATCCTTAAGTGTTTCCGGAATTGCAAAATCCCCATCCTTGCAGGCAATTCCGCCCTGATCATCCAGATAAATCTGAATGGTTTCATCGTCATACAGATATTTTAAAACTTCATATGCTGCTTCTTTGTTTTTGCATGCTTTCATCACAGAAAACTGTAAATCAATTCCTGAATTTAATACATTGTCTGATTCGTTATCATTTGCAGGAAATGTAAAAGAGCCGATATTCATGTCCGGGTTGACCGATTTGATCTGCGGGATCGCATAGCTTCCGATCGGATACATGGCAGATTCCCCGCGGGCAAATGCTGTACATGCATCGTTATAACCGTATGCATACGGATTTTTTTCTGCATAATCCAAAAGCGCACGCATCTTTTCTGCTACCGGTTCATAAGTCCTGGCAAATGTGGTATTTCCCATATTTACCTGATTGCAGGTGTCCGAATCGGTAAGTCCGACTGCCAGCGCATTCCACGGAGCCAGACAGGTCCAGGTATCTTTAAATCCCAGATACAGCGGAAGTGTTCCGCTCTGTTTTATTTCATCACACAGTGTGGTAAATTCCTGCCAGGTGGTCGGAACTTTCCAGCCATTTTCCTCAAACAGATCTTTGTTATATAAAATTCCTGCCGCGTTTGCCACATATGGAAGTGCATACGTGCCATCCTTTGGAATAAACTCCAGTTCCTTATCCATATCCAGATATGCCTGTTTTATGGTCTGGACTTCATCCAGATCGGAAATATCATCAAACAGATCTGCATCTAAAAAGTTGGAATAGTTGATGTCTCCTCCGATTGCGATGATATCCGGATAATCCTCCCGGATAAAACGTGTCTTTAAAATGGTCATTGCTTCATTTGGAGATGAAATCGTCAAATGAATGTCATCATGTGTTTCATTGAACCGCTTTTCAATTTTTTCAAATGCCTTAACTGCTTCTGGTTTGTAGGAAACCACTTCAATCTCCGTTTTTCCATCCGCCCTTTTTTCGCTTCCGCATCCAGCAAGTCCTGTCATACACATACCAAGTGCAAGCACAGCCGCAAGACCACGGAAAATATTCCTTTTTGCCATATTCCTCTCTCCTTTTCTTAAATATATCCGCTTGCCTTTTTGATAATCTGATTATAACATACCTTTATGCGTCCTTAAATACCCACATTTTTTTAATTTTATACCCAAATGCAATATTTTGTGCTATAATAGATACTAATATCGCATTTTGGTATATACGGAGTGTTTTATGAGTAATACATTTTTTAATATTTTTCCAAATGAAAATTTTATTGATCTGTGCATGTATCAGTTTGGATACGAACAGTGTGATCCCGGTCATTCTTTCGGACCTGCAACACGCAACCACTACCTGTTTCACTACATTCTTTCCGGAACCGGAACACTTATGGCAGACAATGCAAAAGGGGATACACAGACCTATTCCGTAAAAAGCGGACAGGGGTTTATGATTTTTCCCGGCCAGATCAACACTTACATTGCCGATGAACAGCTTCCATGGGAATATATGTGGATCGAATTTGACGGCTTACGTGTAAAAGAGGCTTTAAGTGTCACAGATTTGTGCAAAGACGCGCCCGTTTATCATTCCCATTCCAAAGAATTACGGAAAAAACTTGCCGATGAAATGCTTTATATCGTCAATCATCCGCAGGAATCCTCCTTCCATCTGATCGGGCATCTGTATCTGTTTTTGGATTATCTGCTGCAGTCGGCAAAATCAGCAACGCTGATCTCCAGTGGGCGCATGAGTGATTATTACATAAAAGAAGCGATCAATTATATGGAACAGAACTTTCAGAATACTATTTCGATTGAAGATATCGCTGCGGTATGTGGCATCAACCGGAGTTATTTCGGAAAAATCTTCCGCAACTCGACCGGTCGCTCCCCACAGGAATTTCTTATGAACTACCGCATGGTAAAGGCTACGGAATTATTAAAGCTGACTTCCTTATCCATTGCAGATGTCGGCTCTGCTGTCGGATACGAAAATCAGCTTCATTTTTCCCGTGCATTTAAAAACATTTATGGTATTTCCCCTCGGGAATGGAGAAAACAGAACAAATAGCTTATGCTTCCTGCTTCTTTGCAGTAAACAGTTTCTTCAGACAGCTGAATGCAACCAGCACACCGAGAACCATCAGAAGAATAGCCACGATAAACTGCAGACCGTCTACCAGGAAAGTTGCCTGACCACCGGCAATATTGGAAACCAGTGCAATGGTCTTCTGGATCAGTGCGGTAAACGTAACTGCCAGCATAACAAACATCGGTATGTAAAGTGTCCAGCCGGTTCTTCCGGTTGTCTTTAAGAATACCGCAAGTGCAATCAGTACAAGTGCTGCAAGCAGCTGGTTCGCAGAACCAAACAGTGGCCAGATATTATTGTATCCGCCAAGAGTCAGTAAATAACCAAAGAATAAGGTAATAATTGTTGCAAAATATTTATTGGTCAGAACTTTCTGCCAGCCCGGCATCTTGGAAGTATCGGTGGTATCTCCGTAAAACAGTTCCTGGAAAGACATACGGCCAATTCGCGCAACGGAATCCAGAGAAGTCAGTGCCAGTGCAGATACACACATGGTCATAAATACAGTGGCAACCTGTACCGGAATACCGAATTTTTCGAAAAATCCTGCAACACCAGCAGAGAAAATAGAAAACGGAGTACCCTCCGGCTTTGTTCCGTTTACGGCAACCGCACCAACAACAACCAGTGCAATGACTCCGAGCAGTGACTCTACCACCATGGCACCATAACCGACCATCGGCATATCTTTCTCATTACTGATGGTCTTTGATGATGTGCCGGAAGAAACCAGACTGTGGAATCCGGATACCGCACCACAGGCAATCGTTACAAATAAGGTAGGGAACAGATAACTGCCATCTACATTAAATCCGCTAAATGCATTCAGCTTCATAGTCGGATGCTCTGCAATGACACCGACAACAGCACCAATAATCATACCGAGCAGCATGAATGTTGTCATGTAATCACGCGGCTCCATCAACAGCCACATCGGCATAACCGATGCAAGGAACAGGTAAGCCATTACAATATAGATCCAGGCTGTCTTTGTTGCATACATTGGAAGTTTCATACCAATGACAAACATAACAACCAACAGGGCAATTGCGACAACGGCGCGCACCCACTCTTTCATCTTTCCGACTTTTTTCTGGATCAGACCAAAAATGATTGCTACGACGATAAACAACATGGAAATCGATGCTGCAGCGGAATTGGCATAGCTTGTTGCCTTTGTCATTCCCTCGACACCTTTTCCGACAAATGTTCCGGCAACCATATCGGTAAATGCTGCCATAACAAGCAGTGTAAACAGCCAGCAGAACAGCATAAATAATTTCCGTCCGGTTCTGCCGATGTATTTTTCGATGATCATTCCCATCGATTTTCCTTCATTCTTGACAGATG
>ERZ772969.2809-NODE-2809-length-10312-cov-2.868578_pt1 | contig 10312 bp, 8 predicted proteins | sample MGYA00511676_ERZ772969 | MGnify/ENA primary metagenome ERZ772969 (study PRJEB29015, sample SAMEA2737651) | human gut metagenome | biome: human gut; feature: human-associated habitat; material: faeces | place: China | collected 2012 ...
TTGTGACAGAATCGGTGCGTAGTCTTCGTAGCAGTGAACAGGAAGATTACGCATTGCAAAATGATATCCGAATTCGCGCAGTTCGCGGATGCGGTCTGTATACATGGATACCGGAGGAAATGTCTGGTCAATCAGGAGAATCGGTGCATGGTTTGTATTTTTGCACTCGGATTCCAGACTGCTGAAAATAGAGATATTATTTAAAGATACAAAAATCGGTTTTCCTCCGGAGAGTGTGGTGGTTCCAAGCTCCTGAATCAGTTCCAGCCCGTCTACATAGGCAGCCCCGTCAAACTGTCTGGAACCAAGAAGGCTTGGGTTCATAAGAAAGTTATTTTTTCTGGTAAACAGAGAATAAGCACTAACGGACATATTCCGGTCAAAAAAAGGAATGAGTGTAAGCATCATAAGCGTATCTCCTATTCTATCATGTAAATCCCTGATGTAAGTTTGTCTTTGGATTTATTATACTATATAATGCTTAAAGAAACAAATATTTTGTGCAATGTGGTGAAAAAAGAAACAAAGCAGTTGACAAATGAAAGAGGATATGGGTAAAATACAAAAAGATAATAAACAGGGAGTAGTTTGCATCCGGTGTGTCCGGGTGTTGTGCAGGCCGTCATCACGTTACAGGAAAGCTGGAACCGGGCTGTACACGAAGAAACGAGACTTTTTATTGCATTATTCTGGTGCAAAAAAGTCCCGTTTCTTTTTTTGTACCACAACACAGGGAGGGCATGCCATGAAAAAATACTGGAAGTATTCCAAAGAGCAGCTAAGAGACGTATTTTCTACTACGGAGCAGGGATTATCCGAAATGCAGGTGAAAAAAATCCGGGAAACATGTGGGGAAAATATACTGGAAGAGGGAAAAAGACCCGGGCTGCTGAGGGTGTTTTTGTCACAGTTTGCAGATTTACTCATTGTCATTTTGCTGATCGCCGCGCTTATTTCCATGTTATCCGGAAATGCAGAGAGTACGATTGTAATCGCAGTTGTCCTGGTGATGAATGCAGTTTTGGGAACGGTGCAGCACCAGAAAGCGGAAAAATCACTGGACAGTCTGAAAAATCTGTCTGCACCGTGTGCAAAAGTCATCCGGGAAGGGAAAAAGAAAGAGATCCCTTCGAGGGAACTGGTTCCTGGAGATCTTGTGGAACTGGAAGCTGGTGACATGGTTGTGGCAGATGGAAGGATTCTGGATAATTATTCCCTGCAGGTCAATGAGAGTGCGCTGACCGGAGAATCCACCAATGTAGAAAAGACACAAGGCAGTCTGCCGGAGGATCTGCCGCTGGCAGACCGCAGAAACATGGTATATTCCGGAAGCCTGGTCACTTATGGACGCGCACAGGTTCTGGTTACAGGAACAGGGATGCATACAGAGATCGGAAAGATTGCCGGGATGATGAATGATATCCGGGACCGTAAGACACCATTACAGGTGAGTCTGGATCAGTTCAGCAAAAAGCTGGCAGTTCTGGTTATGGGAATTTCAGCAGTGGTATTGGGGTTATGTTTATACCGTAAAATGTCGCTTCTGGATGCATTGATGTTTGCGGTTGCACTTGCGGTAGCCGCCATTCCGGAAGCACTCAGTTCAATCGTGACCATTGTGCAGGCGATGGGAACACAAAAGATGGTAAAGGAAAATGCCATCGTCAGAAAGCTGAAGGCAGTGGAGAGCCTTGGGTGTGTATCGGTGATCTGTTCGGATAAAACCGGAACGCTGACACAGAATAAGATGACCGTGCAGAAAGTTTATGTGGACGACAGGGAATATCTGCCCGGACAGCTTTCCATGGAAGAGCAGCTGCACAGATATCTGGTATATGATGCGGTGCTTAGCAATGATGCAACATTGGAGAACGGAAAAGGAATCGGAGATCCGACCGAATATGCCCTGTTGGAAATGTTTCGTAAAATTCCCGCACCGAAAGGGGGAATGATGGGTGAAGGCGGTTACCGGGAAGAAATGCTTCGAAGCTGTATGAAACGTCTCGAAGAGGTTCCGTTTGATTCTGAGCGGAAACGGATGAGCACAAGATATTGCCTGCACGGGGTCGGAACCATTCTGACCAAAGGGGCACCGGATGTATTGCTGGAACGCTGTGATTTTGTCCGGAAAAGTACCGGAATTGTTCCACTTGATCCGACGGAGACAGAAAAAATCAAAAAAAAGATTGCGGAATTTTCCGGGCAGGGACTGCGTGTGCTGGCATTTGCGTATAAAGAGAGTGAAGGACCGCTGACCATAGAAAGCGAAGAAAATCTGATCTTTCTCGGGCTGATTGCCATGATGGATCCGCCAAGACCGGAAGCCATTCAGGCGGTTGCCGATGCAAAGAGAGCAGGAATCCGCACGGTCATGATTACAGGGGATCACAAAATTACCGCGCGTGCGATTGCAAAACAGCTTGGAATTTATCAGGAAGGGGATCTGGCTGTGACTGGAAGGGAGTTAGATGCCATGAGTGAGAAGGAATTGCAGGAAAAACTGGAAAAAATCTGTGTATATGCCAGAGTTTCGCCGGAACATAAGATAAGAATTGTAAAGGCATGGCAGAAAAAAGGACGGATTGTTTCCATGACGGGGGATGGTGTCAACGATGCACCGGCATTAAAACGCGCAGATATCGGAGTGGCAATGGGGATTACAGGAACAGAAGTGGCAAAAGATGCGGCAGACATGATTCTTTTAGATGATAATTTTGCGACCATCATTCAGGCGGTGGTGAATGGAAGAAATGTATACCGGAATATAAAGAATGCTATTTTGTTTTTGCTGTCCGGCAATATGGCAGCGATTCTGGCGGTACTGTATACTTCACTTGCAGGACTTCCGGTTCCGTTTGCACCGGTGCATCTGCTTTTTATCAATTTGCTGACGGATTCGCTTCCGGCAATTGCGATTGGCATGGAGCCGGCAGATGCAGCACTTTTAGAGGAAAAACCAAGGGATCCTTCTGCCGGAATACTGACCGGTTCGTTTCTGGGGAAAATTGTGGCAGAGGGAGCGTTGATTGCGTGTCCGGTCATGACTTCTTATTATATAGGGCTGCAGCAGAGTACCGCGCTTGCAGCAACGATGGCTTTTGCAACGCTGACACTGGCACGCCTGTTTCATGGGTTTAACTGCCGGAGCCAAAAGTCCATGGCACGGGCTGGACTTGGGTCCAACAAGTACAGCATGGGAGCATTTTTGGGTGGATGTATTCTTTTGGGACTGGTACTTTGCGTTCCGGTTTTTGAGAGGCTGTTTGATGTGGCAGAAATGGGAGTGCTGATGTATGGATATATTCTGCTGCTGGCATTTGTGCCGACATTGGTGATTCAGATGGTAAAAATGGTCAGGGAAAAAATGCAGGAAGGTTTGTAATTGACTCCTCTTTACTTTAGCATGATAACATGATAATATGGTAAACATGTAGTAAACAGAAGAATTAATAATTAATGGAGGAACATTATGAAAAAGAAACTTGCAGTATTGCTGGCAGCAGCGCTGACACTTGGTATGACTGCCTGTGGTGCATCCAAAGGAGCAGGAGATACCGGAAAGAGCGAAAAGAGCATGGTATATGCAGTAGAGGCAGGATCTGCCGGAGAAGAAGCTGCAAAAGAAAAGGGATTTCAGTACAATTCCGTTTCGTCCCAGGCAGATGCCCTGATGGAAGTTGCTTCCGGTACATCTGATGCAGCGATCATTGACCTTCTGATGGCAGGTGCCATGATTGGTGAGGGCACCAGTTATCCGAATCTGAAGCATACAGACGAACTTACGACCGAGGAGTATGGCGTTGGATGCCGGAAAGGATCGGATCTGGCTTCTTATATCAATCAGGTGTTTGCTGACTCTTATAAAGACGGAAGCATGGAAAAAATTGCCGAAACCTACGGTGTTCAGGAAGCACTTGTAGAGCAGAAAGATGCCACCTTTGAACAGTCCCCAAAAGACAGTGACGTGGATTACATCAAGGGAAGAGGAAAACTGGTTGTCGGTGTGACCGATTTTGAGCCGATGGATTATAAGGATAAAGATGGAAACTGGATAGGTTTTGATGCAGATATGGCAAAACTTGTCGGAGAAAAACTTGGTGTAGAGGTTGATTTTGTAGAGATCGACTGGGACAACAAGGTCATGGAACTGAATTCCAAGAATATCGATGTCGTATGGAATGGAATGACTCTGACGAGCGAGGTAACTTCTGCAATGGAATGTACCAATGCTTATTGTAACAATGCACAGGTAGTTGTCGTACCAGAGGGGAAATAAATCATGTTCTGGACAGTAACACAGTCACTTTTGACAGGTCTTGCCACCACTTTTGAAATTTTTATACTGACACTGATTTTTGCGCTGCCGCTTGGGCTGGTGCTGGCATTTGGTCTGCTCAGTAAGTTTAAACCGCTGCAGCGTCTGGTTCAGATTCTAGTCTGGATCATCCGTGGAACGCCTCTGATGCTTCAGCTGATCATTATTTTCTATGGACCAGGGCTCTGGCTTCATACAACGGTCTGGAGCGGAAATGAGAGCGGACGGATTACCGCAACCGTAGTGGCATTTGTGATTAATTATGCGTGCTATTTTTCTGTGATTTTCCGTGGAGGAATCGAGGGAGTTCCGGCAGGACAGAGGGAAGCCGGACAGGTGCTTGGCATGACAAAGCATCAGATCTTTTTCAAAATCACATTGCTTCAGATGATCAAGCGTGTTGTACCACCGATGTCAAACGAGATCATTACGCTTGTAAAAGATACCTCTCTTGCGCGTATCATTGCAGCCTATGAGCTGACCTTTGCCGGTGCTGCATTTATGAAATCCGATGGCCTGACCTGGCCACTGTTTTACACCGGTGTATTTTATCTTATTTTTATTGGTATTTTGACGCTTTTATTTAATTATATTGAGCGTAAGCTGGATTACTTTAAGTAGGAGGATAACATGGCAATCTTAGAGGTATCACATATAGAAAAACATTTCGGCAGAACGAATGTATTAAAAGATGTCAGTTTCTCCATGGAGGAAGGCACGGCGCTTGCAATTATCGGATCGTCCGGCTCCGGAAAGACAACGCTTCTGCGCTGTCTGAATTTTCTGGAGCGCCCGAATGGCGGAACGATTACGGTTAATGGAGAGAATTTGTTTGATGCATCAACAGCCGGAATGGAAAAGGATGCGGATCTGCGCAGAAAACGTCTGCATTTTGGCATGGTGTTTCAGTCATTCAATCTGTTTCCACAGTATACAGCGTTACAGAATGTGACGCTTGCGGAACAGCTTCTGGCACAGGAACGTCCGGATTTCAAACAGAATAAGAAAAAGATCTTGGAAGAAATTGATGCACACGGCCGACAGCTGTTAGAGCGCATGGGACTTGCGGAGCGTATGGATCATTATCCGCATCAGTTGTCCGGCGGACAGCAGCAGCGGGTGGCAATTGCGCGCGCACTTGCCTTAAAACCGGATATTCTCTGTTTTGATGAGCCGACATCGGCGCTTGATCCGGAGCTGACCGGTGAGGTGCTGCGCGTTATCCGCTCACTGGCGGACCAGCACACCACCATGATCATCGTCACCCACGAGATGGCATTTGCCCGTGATGTGGCAGATCAGCTGATTTTCATGGATGGTGGTGTGATCGTGGAGCAGGGAGACCCGCACCAGGTGATCGATCATCCGAAGGAAGAGCGGACAAAGCAGTTTTTAACCCGGTATGCACAGGGATAATTTTTACAGAATAAAATAATAGGAAAAGCCATCGTAGAGTTGTTGAGGAAAACGAGTCTGCGGTGGCTTTTTTCATATATTTTACAATTTTTTACAGTAGCAGGATAACAGCAGAAATGTAAAAGGGGTATGATAATAAAAGTAAGAATTGTAAATGATAAAAGTGAAAAGGAGTGCTTTTGCATGGTAAAAATTTATGTGGTGGACACCAATGTTCTGATTCAGGCACCCTATGGATTGCAGTGTTTTGAAGACAATCAGGTGGTGCTTCCGGTGGTCGTGCTGGAGGAACTGGATAATCTCAAAAAATCGGAAGGAGAGATTGGCGCGAATGTCCGGACAACAATCCGGATGCTGGAGGAACTGCGGTTACAGGGAGATTTGCTGGAAGGGGTAACGCTTCCGGGAGGAGGAACACTTCGTGTGGAGAAAAATTATCGGGACGTTGCATTGCCTTCGGATCTTCCGGAAACCAAAAGTGATAACCGGATTTTGAAAGTATGTCTTGGATTATCACAGGAAAAATCGGAGCAGGTGGTACTTGTCACAAAAGACATTTTGCTGCGCATCAAAGCACAGATTATAGGAATTAAGGCTGAGGATTTCCTGACCGAGCAGGTACTTGGACATGACGCACAGTATCGTGGAAGAATCTGTGTCTATGCACCGGAAGAAAACTTTAAGGATTTTAAGAAAAAGGGGATTCCGGTGGAAACCATATATCAGGTGGATGAAGAGGGGAAAACTGTCATTCCGCAGTTGTATGAGAATGAATTTGTAATCATCCAGAGTGACCAGTCCACAAAGAAAACGCAGCTGGGAAGGGTAGAACATGGTGTGATCCGCAAACTGGAATACCGCAAGGCACAGCCTTATGGGGTAAGCCCGCGCAATGCCGGACAGTATTTTTTACAGGAGGCGCTCATGCAGCCGGCAGAGAAAGCACCGCTTGTGATTGTAAAGGGGATGGCAGGAACCAGTAAGACGTTTTATTCGCTTGCGGTCGGTCTGGAGAAAATGCTGAATAATCCGACAGGAGAGTACAGAAGAATCATGATCTGCCGGCCGAATGCACAGTTTGATGAGGATATCGGATTTTTGCCGGGAGATGAACAGGAAAAAATAGGACCGCTGATGCGCCCGATCATTGACAATTTAGAGCAGCTGATTGATTCCAATGAGCAGAGCCGCTATGAAAACGAGGCAGAGCTGCAGGATAAGGTGGAAGAAGTGTTTGACCGTGGAATTATTCAGGCGGAGGCGATGAATTTTATCCGTGGCAGATCCATTGTAAAAACGTATCTGATCATCGATGAGGCACAGAATATGACGCCGAATCAGATGAAGGGTCTGATTACCAGGGCTGGAAAAGACACAAAAATAATTCTGCTTGGAGATCCCAATCAGATTGACCGTCCGTTTCTGGATGAGAGGACCAATGGACTCAGTTATGCGGCGGAACATATGAAAGGAAGCCCTCTTTGCTGGCAGATCACTCTGACCGCGGAAGAATGTGAGCGTTCAAAGCTTGCGGCGGATGCGATCACACGAATGTAAGGAGGGACATCTGTGAACAGTTACTTATACGGATTTACAGAAAATGTATGATTACATACAGGCAGGTATGGAAAAAATAGAAAAAAGAAAGCAAGGAAACAGGTATGAAGGAAACAAAAAAAGAAACAAAAAGAGAAACGAAAAAAGCAGCATGTGCTTTTTCGTATGACGCGATAAAAAAAGATGAAGAAATTAATTTATTGATCGAGCGTGGAAATCAGGTACTCGGTGAGCTGGGATTTACCGAGCATTCCATCAAACATGCAGCCAAAGTGGCACAGGAAGCTGCCCGCATCTTAAATGAACTGGGGTACAGTGCCCATGAGATAGAACTGAGCAGGATAGCCGGGTATATGCATGACATCGGAAACAGCATTAACCGTAACGATCACGCCCATACAGGCGGCATCATGGCATATCAGATCCTCAAGGAGCGCAAAATGCCACTGTCAGATGCAATTCTTGTGGCAACTGCCATCGGACAGCACGATGAGGCAACCGGTACAGCAGTGGATGCGGTTTCTGCGGCACTGATTCTGGCAGATAAGACGGATGTGCGTCGCAATCGTGTGCGGAACCAGGTCATTGCCAATTTTGACTCTCATGACAGGGTCAATTATGCGGCATTGGGGTCGCATCTGGAGATTAAGAAGGAAAAGAAAGTGATTCAGATGGAACTGGAGATGGACGATACGATGTGCACGGTCATGGACTATTTCGAGATTTTTTTGCAGCGTATGCTGATGTGTAAACGTGCGGCAGAGGTGCTGGGATGCAGGTTTAAATTTCTTGTAAACGGCAACAAGCTGTGTTAATTATAGGACTTATCGCCTATTGTGGTTACATCCTGAAATGTTTACAATGGGAGAGTCGGACGAATTGTGTAGGACAATTGGTTCGGTTAAAATGTAAACAAAAAGGAGAATACTATGAAAAAGAAATTAGCTGCGATGATACTGACACTTGCGCTGGCAGCAGGTGTAATGGCACCGGTACCGGCATATGCCGATGGAATTACGGTTGAGGAAACTTCCATGGACACGGCAACGGAGAAGTCGTTTGATACTGATTATACCGTAAAATGGGATGCGGATAAGGTATACTGGAACAAGGTTACGCTGGATCAGCAGGGAATCCTTCGGATTCATTTGAATGAGGAGGATCCGAAATCCCTGGAAAATTATGATGTAGCTGTTTATACAGCCAAAGGGGAAAAGATCTGGAAGATCATGGTGGACTGTGCAGGGGCAGCAGCAGATAATTATGTGGGGCTTGCAAAGGGAACTTATTATGTATCACTGCAATCACATTACCAGTTTCGGCCTTCTACAACGTATCGTTTTTCGTTTGAAAAAAATAATGCCTGTGAGCTTGAGCCGAACGAGAAGAAAAATGATGCTGTAGATATGAAAGTAAACACCATGTATACAGGATTTATGGAAAATACTTATGCCGGTGAGAAAGACAATGATGATTTTTATGCAATTACATTGAAAAAGGGACAGAGCTATAAATTTATCTGTGATGCAGACTCTTACAGTGAAAAAACAACGATTGTAAAATTGCTTGGTAAAACAACAAAAACAGATTTTTTCTGGCCATCTGTGGGGGCAGAGGATTTCTGTGTGTCATCCGGTGATGTGTTTATTGCGCCTTATACAGGAACTTATTATGCATATGTAAATAATTATTATGGAAAACAGTACAAGTACGAAATCGGAGTGAAAAAAATAAATCTGAAGGCTCCGACCGTATCTGTTTCTGCCGGAAAGAGCAGTGCAAAAGTAAGCTGGTCGAAAGTAAATAATTACAGATATGAGGTACAGTATGCAACCAACAGCAAGTTTCAGGGCGCAAAAAAAGTAAGTGTTCACGATCAGAAGACTTCTGTTACAATCAAATACCTTACTTCAAAAAAGAAGTATTACGTGCGGGTTCGTTCCTGTGCCAAGACAGAAAATGATAACAATAAGAAAGCATATTCTGCATGGTCGAAAGTAAAGACCGTTACCGTAAAATAAGAATAATAGACAGAATGAAAACCGTTGCAGCCGCAGCGGTTTTTTGTCTGGATATAGGATGAAATTTGTTCTTTACAAATAATAAATAAAAGCATATGATACTTTTATAAAATACTTTATTTAAGAGGAAGATTATGCCGGAAAAAAGAGAAAAACGCAATATAGCAAGAACTGAAATTATTAATTACATGTTGAACCATTCCGTTACATCAAAGGCAGAACTGGCAAAAGAACTGGGGCTTAGTATGCCTACAGTTCTGACAAATGTCAATGAGCTGATTGCAAAGGGACTGATTGTAGAAAATGGAGAGTATGCATCTACCGGGGGAAGAAAAGCCAAAAGCATAGGAATTAACAAGGAATATTGCAGGGCAATGGGACTTGTAATTACCGCTAATCATCTGGAAATGGTACTCGTAAATCTGGGATATGAAATCGAACATCTGAAACGTGTCCGTTTAAAATTTTCACCGGATATCGATTATAGTGTAAAAATTGCCGGGCAGGTACAACAGTTTCTGAAAGAATGCAAAACGGAGAAAGATATTTTAGGGATTGGAATTGCAATTCCCGGAATTATCGATCAGAATGAGAAGACAGTTCTAAAATCGCATGCTCTTCAGGTAGAAAATTACAGTCTGCGTTTTTTGGAACAGGCATTGGGATTTCCGGTTTATTTTGAGAATGATGCTAATTCCGCTATGCTTGCGGAAGATACACAAAAATATAACAATGCGATATACCTCTCCTTAAATCATACTCTTGGAGGGGCATTTTGCATTGATGGAAAACTGTTTCGTGGACAGAACCAGAAGGCAGGAGAGTTTGGACATATGATCCTGATTCCCGGAGGGGACAGATGTTATTGTGGAAAGCAGGGGTGTGCAGATGCTTATTGTGCGGCAAGTGTGCTGACTGGGGACGGAAAAAATTCTCTGGAAGTATTTATGGAACAATTGAAACAGGGAAATAAGGAAGCTGAACAAAAATGGGAAAGATATCT
>ERZ772969.2822-NODE-2822-length-10272-cov-10.496721_pt1 | contig 10272 bp, 14 predicted proteins | sample MGYA00511676_ERZ772969 | MGnify/ENA primary metagenome ERZ772969 (study PRJEB29015, sample SAMEA2737651) | human gut metagenome | biome: human gut; feature: human-associated habitat; material: faeces | place: China | collected 2012 ...
CCTGCTTCGATTCCTTCACCAGCCCCACGTTGATTCGCTGCTCAATACGGGTCATGTACGGAACGAGTGAATAGTTGATGAAGCCAATGCCAAGGTTTTCAATATTGTTGAAGGTGGCGCGGTCAGTGTTCTGCACCATATGCATCGGCACCCTGTACAGGCGGCAGACTTCCTCCAGCTGAAATTTTCTGGTCTCAAGAAACTGGCTGTCTTCGGCGTTGAGTCCCATCGACTTCCAGTCAAGACCCATTTCAAGAATCATCGGACGATGCGCATTGCTGAGCCCAAGGTGGCGATCTTCAAAATCTTTTCTCAGCCGTTCATAGGCTGCATCAGTCAGCGTTTGCTCAGTACGGAGAACGCCAGAAGTGACCGCGCCATTTGCGAACAATCGGGCGCCGTGTTCTTCTGTCGCCATACCCAAAGAAATGGCCTCCCTTGCGTATGCGATTGGGTTCAGGCCCACCAGCCCGTCAAAGGTCAACGTCCTGACGTGCCAGATATCATCCTGACCCAGCACATCCGTAGAACCATCAGGGAACGTGACCTGATATACCGGTTGCCACTGACTGTTAAGCTTAGGGTCAACGCAGCCCGGATCAATGGGTAAAAGCTCGACCACCTCACCCAGCGCTTTGACCTTGTAGGCATAAAAATTACCGCGCAGGCAAAGACACACAATGACCAGCTCCCAGAACTCCTGAGGGGTCATATAGTCATTTGGCTTCATGGTCAGTAATTTATGCAGCCTTTCAGAGGTCGCTTTTTGCTTGCTGTTACCAGTGATTTTGTACAGGTTGCAGGGAAGCATCCCCATAGACTCAGCCAGAACTCTTATGCAACCAAAGACTGCTGTAAGTCGCATCGCTTTCTGGCTGCTAACGCGCTTTCCAGTGTAGGTGTCGTAAGTCATCCCTACAGCTTCCGCCAGTTCCGCTGGCGTCGTGACCGATGCGGTGCTTTTCGTAAACATTCCGGGAAAAAACATTAGCCACCCTCCCCGGATTCAATTTTCCAGTTACCGGAAAGGGAGCGGGATACAAGCCATGACCAGAGCAGGCACAGAATACCGCCAGTAATGTAGCCAGCAGGGGGGTAAATAACCCAGGCACCGAATGAGAGCAGAATAGCCCCCAGCACACCAACAAGTGGCGCGAGTATCATCAGGATCATAATTGCCTCTTAAAGTGAGCGCACGCCATAGCTTTCGAGATGATTTGAAAGGGTTTCTTCCTTTTCAAATAACATTGCCCGTCCAATCGCCATAATCAGAGCAACAGCCCCATCTATTTTATTTTCGTTTTGCTCTTTAATTGGCCGAACAACATCATCATTTCCAGGCAGGTGCTTACCCACCACGTTTGAAATACACCAGGTCATTATCGGATTACCGTCATGATGAAATCGACCGGACTCTACAGCGGCCTCAAGCTCTTTCATCGGGTCAGACATGTTGGTGTAGTTCTGGATAATGGTTATAGGGTTGAGCTGTTCATCAGCAAGCTGATGAGAAAGGTTTGTTGCACCGTGCGGGTCAATTGGGCTTTGTTCAACCGGAGTTTGCTGATTATCACGCTTGGCATCTTCAAGTATTACTCGGTAATCAATTTCCGCACCATCAGTCACGGTGATATATCCTGCTTCAACCCATTTACGGTAACGCTCAGCGGTGCGGTGATCGTCAACATCGTTGCTGTATACGGTGTCATACGGAACATAGAAGCGCGGAGATATACAGTAATAATGCCGTTTCCCATCTATTTCACGGGTAAATAGCCGAACCTTAGAGTTCATATCCAGCTTGCGCGCAAGGTCAAAAGACAGAATGCAGGGCTGTCCTTCAAACTGCTCAATGGTGAGCGTCTCATCCTCACATTTTCGCCAGCTTAACAGGTTGAAATAAGCAGCACGTGCGGCGACCCAGATATTCAGGTGTTTCGTTTTGAATATCCCGGCCATGCGGGGATTATTTTTGGCCCTGCTTTGCTGGCTTAAGAGGAAATCCGAGTAAACCGACACCCCCATATTGGGATTGGCTTTGTGAAGAACAGCGGGATCGGTCCAGTCATCACCCTCATCAACGGTGTAAATGACGCCAAAAAGCTCATCATTCGGCACGGTTCCGTTCAGCATTTCGATAACTTCACGACGCTTATCGTAGCAAGGCCCCTCAATGTTATAACCAGCAGTGGTTATAGCCCACATAATCGGCTGTCTGCGGGCCCCCATGCCGGTGATCATTGTGGTATACAGCGCATCGCTTTCGTGCTCGTGATATTCATCAACAATAGCGCAATGCGGTGACTGCCCGTCACCAGGATTACCGATCAGCGGTTCAAATCTGGCGCCATCTTCAGGACGGCTAAGGTTCTTGGCGTTAACCTCTATTCCAAAGGCTTCAACGAGTAGTGGCGTGCGTTTGCACATCAGCCGCGCAGGTCGAAATACTTCCCATGCCTGCTTTTCAGTGGTTGCACCGGAATACACCTCCGCACCAAATTCACCATCACAGGTGAAACAAAAAAGCGCCACACCGGCGCTTATCGCTGACTTCCCGTTTTTCCTGGGGATTTCTGTATAGACCTCTCTGAATCGGCGCAGCCTGCTGCCTTTATGAACCCATCCAAAAGCGCAGCAAATAATAAATAATTGCCAGGGTTCAAGGGTAATAGGCATCCTTTTAAATGCCCATTCACCTTTGGTGTGCGGGAGAAGTTGAATAAACCGTGCGGCACGCTCAGCAAGGTCTTTATCAAAGCGGTATCGAAATTTCTTTCCCTGCGATTTTGACAAATCGTCGATATGTCGCTGGCAGGCATCAATGACATACTGGCATGCCGGAATCTTTCCGGCGACAACATGCCTTGCGTACTGATTTGCAGCGTTAACGTTTGGATAGGCTTTTCGGCTCATGGCGTGATCATCTTCAGGAATGGGTTTTCGTTCTTTTTCTTCCCGGCCAGACCGACCAGGCGCTGTCGGCTGCTGGGGTCCAGCCCCAACATTGAACCGGTAGAACTCATTTCCGATTCCTGTTCTTTTTTAGCCGTAAGTTCAGGGTTTTTAATTTTCCCGCCCATTGCGCCAGTGATGGATAAACCATCAACAGCTATATTTTTTACCGCCCTGCGCCAGAACTCATAGGCAACGCACCAGCGCTCCAGTACTGCAAGATCGGTCACGCAGAGCAAGCCCTGTCCGCATAATTCTTTGGTCGTAAGCTCCCACATGATGGATGCTAACGGGAGTTCCTCTTCTGCAAACCAGTCCGGAGGTGCTACGCCATTGATGGGGGTGAATACTGGTTCTTCTTTATTCAGGGCTCGCTTGCCGGGGTTTCCGGCCAGCTCCTTGCGCGCCGTTGGCTTTGGTCTACGCCCGGAACGCCCCGCCGTTCCAGCCATAAGCGTTACTCCTGGTTAAATTTCATTTTTCGCGGGTATAAAAAATTGACTGAGGCGGCGGTCCTTTTGGCGGTCGCCCGTAGGGATTTGATCCCCCCCCCGGCCTATTTGACATTCATTCTCACTTGCAACATTTGATTTCATTCAAAATCATTTCAAATGCAACTAATCGAGATGAAAGTCATCATTCAGGGTATGCCGACGCCCGGCGGTCGCATTGCGCGGGCAGGCGCTGGAGTTGTGCCCTGACTGACCGCAGTAGCCGCAGCGCAGGTTTGCACGTCGCGAGGAACCACCCCACGTCTTAGGGCAATTTGCGACAGTGTGCATCTTTGAGCCGCAATAGGTGCAGCGCGTGTAACTCATCGCGTTCTCTCCGTGGCTGTCTTGTGACGATGGCAGGGCCAGCACAGGCTTTCGAGGTTCAAATCGTCATCGGTCCCCCCATGAGCCTTGGCCTTGATGTGGTCAACCGACTTTGCTGCGACAGCTCGCCCGCTGCGAAGGCAGTTCTGGCACAAATGGTTATCGCGTTTCAGGATGCGCGCACGCCTAATATCCCACTGGCTACCGTAGCCACGCTCGTGTCGACTCTTTCCCTGTTGATGCTGTTTCCAGCCTTCATTGCGATGCTTTTCGCAGTAGCCTGAGCGGTCCGTGGTTGTACCAGGGCATCCACGCTTACGGCAAGCACGTGGAATTAGTGCAGGCATGTGTTCCCCATAAACATGATAAAAAAACCGCAGGCGTTCGCATGCGGCTTTTTTTAAATATTAATTAACAATTTGGGATGATTTAATCGTAAGATTCTTGATTATTTTTCAAGAGCACTTTGAATAGCATCAGCCAATGCACCTATTTTCTTAGTCACGTTTTCTAAATCGTAACCAGACTTTACCCCACCCATTGCTGTTGTCGAAGAAACAGAAGCTTTGGCAATTTCCAGCGCCGCCTGAACAGCAAGAAGTCTCTGGTTCAGCTTGATTGCCTCTGCATGGTCTTTTGCTACTTGATCGAAATAGCTCTCTAACATTACAACCTCCTTTTGTTATGGAGGTTTTAGATTACCGCGATGATTTATCCGAATAAAGCATTATCGGGCCACCTCTGGAAGTGGCTCTGTAATGCATTAGCAATCCGCATCAGAACAGGCTACCGCGCGGCTGCCCACATACAGGCTTCCTGCATTTTTGTGCGGGCGATTGCTCTTTACGGTGGTGCCATCCTGCGGTTTAGCTTCGCTCATTTTGTAGCCCTTTCGGTTGTACCTAATTTGCTTTTACTGGCTCGTAGGTGGATATTGTTGGGAGGGAAAGCGTGGAGATAACCAAATGAAACAGATACTTTTTACATGGTTTGCTTTTACAAATACCTATGCCTGCATCACCGCCAGCATTAACGTGAACAACTCACTAATGCTTGATTCAGCTGTGCCGTGGATTGTTGGGGTTTCTCTTGGAGTAATCACCAATTACCTATTGGCTAAGAAACTGAAGGAAAGCGGGTTTCTGTAGCCCTGCCTGTTGCTAGCCTGCTTACTTCTTAACGCTGTCCGGCATCACAGCACCAACAACGCCAGCCAGCGCTACGCCGCCAGCCATGACGGTTTCCTGAATGCCCGGCGGCATCTGATAACCAAATACGCCTGCAACAACAAGAATGATGCCGCGCCAGGTTGACGGCTCTTTCAGTCGATTAATGAGATAGTTCATAGCTTCCCCGTGTTTTCGATAAAAATATTTCTCGCTCTGCCTTGCGGCGATTGGTTAGCCCAGACATTGCTTTCCCGCCTGATTTATTCCAGCGAAGGAACTCATCAGCTGCGCCTTTCACATCACCTGCATTCAGCTTTTTCATCAGCGTTGAGGTGGATAGCGCTCGCGTACCGATGTTATAGGCCAGCGACACAAGCGCGTCATACTGGTTCTGGGTAACGGATACCCTGAGCATTTTGCTTACCGCCTGGTCAAAGCTCACCACGCCAGTACGCAGCAGACGGTCCGCTGTTGCGTCGTCAATCTTCATTCCAGGCTTGATAGGCTTTCCGTCTACTTTCCCCGTCCAGCCGTAACCAATCGTCCAGGGGTCACCGCCGGTGCCAGGGTCTGGATATGCAGTTAACCGGCAACCCTCAAATCGCTTAATCAACGCAATACCGTTATTACTGATTTGCATCTTTAATCCCCGTCAGGCGCTCCCAGAAATAGGTCAACGCTACGGAGCCCATCGCGCCGCTTATCCCCGCGGTTGCCAGAATCATGTAAATGCTCAGTCCGCTTTCAATGCTCACCAGGCCAGCAATAACGCCGGTAAACCCTGAAACCACCATTTGGGCAAGAGCATTGATCAAGCTCCATGTTGCCTTGCTCTGCTTCACATCTATCAGGTAGCGGACAAGTCCACCCCAGCAAGCAATGATCAGCAGAACCAGCCAGGACATCCCGGCAATGCTCTCTTTGTCTTGCATACGTTTAGCCATAGTTACCGCCTCCGATGGAAGATCGGGAAGCTGTGTGTTTGAAAAGGGTCAGGCCCGTCAGGCTGGATTTAACAACGAAGCGTGTCGATGATGATTCCTGCGGGACCTGATAATAAAAAAGCCATGCAAATGCATGGCCTTGTGATTTGAATCCGTTATTTACAAAATGTATTCGAGACAGTATCTTTCGACTTCCGGACAAAAAAACATATACCGGGACAAAATCTAAATGTAACTGCCTTGCCTGCATGAAACCATGCGGGCTTTTTTTTCGCCCAAAGAAAAGGCCCGTCGAAGCGAGCCTTAAAATGGGTGCCATACCGGCCGGAGTTATGCACCTAACGGAGCGTCCGGGAGGTATGGGCTTAGACAACACACCCCTCTCGGGTGTGGCCTGCGGATTCGCAATCATTTGCAGGTCTTCAGTTGCCGCTATATGGCGGCGTTTTCCCGGGTTTGATATTGTTGATTTGCGAAGACCAACAAATAAACAGGGAAATTTATGAACGGGGAAATGCTTTACACCCTCGATAGGCTGGGAACACTGTCGCCCGGTATTTGCATTGATTTTTTAGATACCTACTGCCCCTTTCCGGAGCTTCAGGATCACGTTGCCAGCCGTTTTTGGCCGCAAGTATCAAGGCATGGCAATAATTACTTTTTCAACTTCAATATTAACCTGAGTAGCTCCAACGAGAAGGCGAGCGTCTTTATTGAAATGCTTCTCGAAGAAAGAAGACGATCCAGTTATCCAGATAAACCGTCTCGATTGCGTTCACTGTTTGCCTGTGAATCAATCAAGGCGGCGGCGTGGTTTAGAGGCTCCAGCAAAGTCCCATTAAGCACGCCAATTTTTGAAGTTTATCCATCAGGTCGCTGTCACCGTGCAGACATGAGGTTGCTTAATGTTAATTGCACCCCACCAGAGCTATCACATCGGCTGGATCTTTACTGGCAGGGTGAGACAAAACAACTTCACGATGGGTATGAGCCTTTTTGGGAAGTGCTCGTACCTTTACCCGCCGCAATCGGTGCGCGAATTCAGGAGTAACGGATTATTGCCCTGACGCCCATTTCATTTCCTTGACCGAAGTGACGCTGGCAGAGCTTTAATTCCCGGATGGCTTTTTCCATTGCTGCAAGTGCATCCTCTACGCGATATCCATCAACCTCAAGTACGAAAGTTTTGGGGTTGCTGTTATTGATGTCCGGGAATAAAGAGTGTTCGTGCTGTCCTGACTGCTGCATAGCTTGTCCCCGGAAAAGCAAAAACCCCGCCGAGTGGCAGGGTTCAGAATCAGTTTCATTTGGATGTACGTATCCATGATTAGAAGCATACACGACAACTTCGGACAAAATCAAGTCTTATGCACCGAAAACGCAAAATAATGTCGCCATTGCTTTAAAAGTTGGTCGCTTTCTGAAATTCCTTATCGGCATGGCGCTCTTCCTTCCAGCATACGTCCACCAGCGCATCGCAGAAGGGCTTCCAGTTACGGGTCCATGTTCTGACGTGCAGATCAGGAATGAGGGTCAGAATCGCTTTGTATGCGGCGGTTGATGGCACCGTTGAGAATCCATTCCCCGAACAACGCTCACACGCCTTGTAAACTGGTGCCCCGCGCTCTTTGGTCGCTTTCCGATCCAGCACCTGACCGGAACCACCACAGCGGCAGCGGGCGTTAATGGTACCTTTTCCGCCGCATGCAACACACTGCCGTACTACCCACTCCTGCCTGATAATCGGGGCGACAATTTCCTCTCCGTCGCTTTTGTGTATCCCAGGATGCTTAACAACGGCCTCAACTGATTTTGTTACACCAGCTCCCTCACATGCCTTGCAGGTCCCGGTGGTTTCAGCTGAGCGGGAATATTCTGCAAAGGCAAATTGCGCCAGAATCAGGCAGCAGCGCCCCAGCGCTTTTCCCGCGGCCTTTCGCACGTTCTTTGGTGCTGTATCAAGGGCATGTCGCGCCAGCGCCTGAATTGCAAGCTGTTCATCCGTTTTGCTGATACCAGCCTTTCCGAAGAAAGCGGCCAGGCCGAAGCGTGCCCTGCTGCTGGTCACACCGATCCCGGTCATAATGTCTGTGCCATTCAGGCGATTCGGCGATGTGCTTTTCACGTCGTCGCTGATGTGCATGCCCTGAGGGCTAAAGTGTTTGAGGGAGGCTTCAAGTTTCATTCTTCGCACTCCCCGACCAGGTTCAAAATAATGCGATCAAACAGCGAATCCCGTTCCTCAAAATAGTCACATGCCAGTAACCACTTGCAGACTGTTAATGCTTCAGCCCGGGTAACTGGTTTCATGACGCACAAAAGGTCAGTGAGCCACCCGCGCCGATCCCAGTTAATCTGGACGTAGCCATCGCCATTTTGTGTTTTATACCTGTGACGAAGTACGGATTCCCAGTAATCCCATTCAATGGTTACATCGCTTAATGTCCAGGGAGAGAGGAGGATGTTTTTAAAACCTTTAATTTCTCTTACGCGAAGTTCTTCCGCCTCACGACTTAAGTTTTTTTCATCGGCCCAGTTTGCATAAATATGACTGAAGCGCTCCATAACAAGGCGCTCAGCATCAGTAATTTTATCAGGCGAAAAGTCCTGTTCGATGGTGAAGAATTGGTTATGTTGCAGATTGTTATTGTTCATCATGCTGCCACCTTTTTATAGAAAACTTGTTCACGAACCTGATCGCCGTTCATAAGCATATCATTGAAATCTCCGTTATCCGGCCAGCGTATGCTGACTTTGACCAGGTCGTTTTTCGCCAGCAGGTTTGCGTGGGCGCACTCGAACGCCGCGGCATGTCCAGTTGCAGAGTGCTTGTCCATGTCGGCAAAAATAATCAGATGCTTCACACCTGCCGGGACCCGGAATTTCTTCATAAACCCGCTGTTGATTACCGCCCAGGTATTGACGCCATAAACCTGATAACAGGAGAGTGCTGTTTCGATACCTTCGGCGATGCCGATCGTCGTTGATACCGGAAACATGCGAATGGCCACAGAGCGAGCGTGATCCAAATAACTGTCCTCTTGAAGCGACTTAAGACGTTTCGCACTATCAATATCTGCTTTCCTGTCGCCGTCCAGCAGCGTCTGGTGCAGGTAACAAAGCTCGGCTTTGTCATCGGTAGCCAGGGCATACAGAGCCTGATATACACGCCCAGCATGGCGTTGGCGGTCACAAAAACGGATGCCTTCTGCCGGCAGGCGACTTATCCCACGTTGAAGAAGGTAACCAGCCGCGCTAGTTCCCCGTAAATCGAGCAACTTGGAAAACTTACTGATGACTCGCTGGCGCTGCCGCGCCGCCGAACTGTTAGCAGGCACGTTGATGCGCTGATAGTTATTCCCGATGAGCTGGTCCACTTCTGCGCAGATGGCGGAAAAGCCTTTTGACTGGGTCAGGGTCAGCAGCTTCATCCCGTCACCGCTACCGCATACACAGATCCATGTACCCTGACCGTCACGGTCATCAACGCGATACTTCCCCCGCGCCTTACAGACCGGACATTCTCCCTTGTAATGGTTTTTCCCGGTGATAGGCGGCAGCCCGTAATATTCAAAAATTTCTGACCACCGGCCTTTTGCTGCTTCTGCTGTTTTCATATCACTGACTCGCACTATTTACGTTTTTCTGGAGTTTTCGTTTTGCTTCGATAATTAATTGCCCGTCGCTGCCCTCAGGAGGCTCATAGTTGATACTGGCGCTCGGAGGTGGAAATAGATCCTGGTCAGGTTTCTTCCCCATCTGCTGCAGGCGTTCGCGGCGTTTAGCAAATTTGATAAGTTTGTGTTTGATGTGATTGCTGACCTCCGGTGTGATCTCCATTGGAAAGTCGCTTAAGCCGTTGGGCCATTCGCCGAATTTCTCCTGAAAGGTATGAGCACACCAGCCATCGCTGACAGGTTTCCCCTGCGCCGCACGATGACGCTGGTAAAACTTGATCTGACTCCACCAGGACTGCTTGTCGCTTTTGGTATAAACCGTTTCGTGCTTGCTCATTTTTTTGATGTTGCGGGTGCCGTCAGTCTCGACGTCCTGACCAACGAGCGGTTTAAATCCGCACTTTGGGCAGACGTAAACGCCGGATGGCTTCATGAAATGACATTCGGGGCATTCTTTCGGAAGTTTTTCTTCGCGTTCCTTAGTTGCGCCGGCAGCGGCCGCTTTCATGCCGTCGTTTTTGGATGGCAGATCGTCGTATTCGATGGAGTCAGGGAAGCCGAGGCGATGCACAGTGCCACTGTGATCAAAAATCAGGCAGGCATCTTTCCCGGGTGCAGTTCGCAGTCCGCGGCCAAGCGCCTGCAACCAGCGGATTTCACTCTTTGTCGGCCGGGCGTAGATAATGCAGCGAACATCGCTATCAAAACCGGC
>ERZ772969.2826-NODE-2826-length-10264-cov-2.731903_pt1 | contig 10264 bp, 10 predicted proteins | sample MGYA00511676_ERZ772969 | MGnify/ENA primary metagenome ERZ772969 (study PRJEB29015, sample SAMEA2737651) | human gut metagenome | biome: human gut; feature: human-associated habitat; material: faeces | place: China | collected 2012 ...
CTGTTTGTTACAGATAGGTATTATAATATTCTACAGTCAAAGTATTATTTCTATATCGGATCAGTAGTTTTACTATTTATTGCATTAGCAAATTAAAAAGTTAAAAAAAGGACTGTACCTTAACATTTTCAAGCCGTTAAAGCACAGTCCCTTCGATTACTACTATGTTTTATTATAATTCTTCACCATTAGAAGCTATTACTTTTTTATACCAGTCAAATGACTTCTTTTTACTTCGTTTTAATGTGCCGTTACCTTCATTATCCTTGTCAACATAAATAAATCCATAACGTTTTTTCATTTCTCCTGTTGTAAATGAAACACAGTCAATACAGCCCCATGGTGTGTACCCCATAAGTTCTACCCCATCGTCAATTACAGCTTTTTTCATTTCTTCAATGTGAGCTTTTAAGTAAGCTATTCTGTAATCATCATCGATTGTTCCGTCTTCATTTACAGTATCAATTGCGCCAAATCCATTTTCCACAATAAATAGTGGCACCTGATATCTTTCATATAACAAATTAAGTGCATATCTAAGTCCAATTGGATCAATCTGCCAGCCCCAATCACTTGTTTTTACATAAGGATGGCGGAGAGATAACAAGAATTCACCACCACCAGTATCTATATCCAGCAGTTTCATTTCTGGTTTTAAGTAATCCAGTATGATGTTTTGATAATTCCAAGGCAAGTCCGTTTCTTCCGTATATTTTCCCTCGATGTGAGAAAAATCCCATCCGTGGATATGTGCAACACTTTCTTCTCTTTTCCAAATGTCTATCAATTCTTTTTCTTTCATCGTAACTACTCCTATTTTGAATATTTTTGTTTTGTACATCAATTATAGGCGCAGCCAACTGACAACATCATAAAATAAGCTCGATACAATCTGTTGCCAGATTTACAACTGCACCGAGTAGTTACCTCGAATAAGTCTCATTGTGTGAGTTCACCGCCTTTCGAATTGCTTTGTTCAGTATATCACTTTTTGAACAAAAAAGAAAGTATCCTTAAAGTGATATATTTCAAAACATAATTCTTGCCATTGGTTTTCAGTCAAATTTGTCTATGTAAGACCGCAAGGCAGGTTGCCCTGCGGTGCATTCCGAGAACAGAGGAAGTACCCGACGGGTACAAGGAAATATCCTTTGTCTGCCTGAGATCTGACGGAGCATACGAGTCACCGAGTACAGTTGGTGTTATGACAAGGTCGGCAAAAAAGAAGCTGGAAGGATTTGAAGATTTCCATTTTCATATGCCGAGACACACATTCACCAGTAATCTGCTCTCCAATGGTGCAGCACCAAAGGATGTGCAGGAACTGCTTGGACACGCTGACGTAAGTACCACAATGAACATCTACGCTCACTCTAAAAGGGAAGCGAAACGAACTTCCGCAAGACTGCTTGATAAGGTGGTCGGGGAAGCCTAAACAAAAAATTTCCCTTGTTTCGGCTCATAAGGGCAAAAACAAGGGAAAATACATAAGGAACGAGTATTAAATTGCTGATTTTCCTTGAAAATACAAGGGTTTCGGAGGATTGATTAGATAAATCCGAATTTATGGGATCAGATTGTAAGATAAAAAGCCTTATTTATTCCCTTAAAACCCACCCTTTTGATATGCTCTGGCAATAATATAGGATGGTTCATAATATGCGCTACAATTATAATTATCTATTATATCACAAATATCACTATTATAAACCCTATATATTTCATCAACATAATTTTCATTCCAAAGAGTCGTATCAACAATCAATCGCTGATATACTTTCCCCATCTGTATTGCTGACGGGATCTGGCTCACTAATTCTTTATTCACATCCGAAATATCAAAATCGCCATTTTCTAATTGGTAAGTTTCAATCCAGTTTTTCATCTAAACTTTCCTTCATTCACAAGTCTATGCAATATACTTTCGATGCGACGCTTTCACATTATTCTGGTTTACGATTGCATACTGCATTGTCGTGTCTATCTGAGAATGTCCCAAAATTTTCTGTACCTGTTCTATCGGCATTCCCTTATCAATCGCCCTCGTTGCCATCGTTCGCCGGAACTTGTGCGGATGTATTCTCTCCATGCTTATTTTTCTGCCAAGCTCACGAACCCGGATTTCCACACCGCTGATTTTTAATCTGTCATATAGAGCATCTAAAGTTGTAAATAATGCAGGATTATCGTCATGACGGCTATTAATATTTAAATATGTTTCATTAGATGTCTGCTCTCTCTGCGGTGCTTCACTGGATAAATTTTTAAGCAGCACTTCCTGTAATTTTTTCATCTGTGCAATGCTCAAAAAATCGGCCATTTCATTTAATATGCATACTAATTTTTCATCCATGTTGGTACTCTATTCCTTTCATACCAACATCCTGCCCCAACATAACTGTCAAAATTTTCTTTTTTCGTTTTACAATTTTATAAAACAAACCTATGCAATTTTAAAAATCACATAGGTTCTACATCATTTTAAGCCAACTAATTTTTTTATTGCTTCTTCATCCCAATTATCATTTGCCCATACAAAATATTCTGTTTTTCTCTTCTTAAAAATTCTATATGGAACAGACGTATTATCATAGATATGCATTACATCTGCTATCTCAACTAATTCAGGAATAAGTTTTAATGCTAACGAATAAAATATCCTTTATATATAATTTGCTCATTTTATTCTAGCGTTTTCTTCAGATCGACGTTACTATCCAAATTTAATTTATAGAATTGTATTTTCCAAGTAGCACTCCAGCAAATAAGATGGATTTTCATAATAAAGGCTGCTGTTATAATCATCAATCTTTGCACTGAGAAAAGAATTATATACTTTTATCAGCGCATCCACGATACCAATTTGTTTTTCCTGTGCCACCTGTTTGATCAAACGTTTATATACTTTTGCAATATCCCAATGAGAAGGTATCGCATATCGGCAATCCGCTGCATTGTCAAATATTCCATCCGGGATTTTCGCTTCTTCTATAAAATCTTCGCATACCCTGTCAATATTGTCACAATGATAAACATCTGCCAGATCATAGATTTTCTGCAGCCAGTCTTTACCAAGCCAGTTTACAATATCAGTTCTCTTATTTTTTGTTTTTCTTGCAATATAATCAATCAGACCACATACAAAAAATAAAATCCAGCCATTCATCTGTCATCTCACGAAATTCTTTGATGTTTAAATCCTGATTTAAACGCACGTCATAAATCGACACAATTTTTGCATCATAGCGTCTTGCCCATCTCTGCGCCTGTTCTTTTATGATCGTGCAATAAAAACCAACGCCAAAATCTTTTGTGTTGCGTCCTACGCAGATTTCCGGGTTTTCAACGGGTGTATAACCGCCATGATAAACTGTCCTTTTCGCCATAATGTCTACTCTTTCTTCTACTCCGCCTCATGCATCTCCACTCCCGGCTTTGCCTCCACCGTATGTGTTGCCTCATAGAGTGACGCCGTCGGTGCGACCGGGCTCATGAGCACTTTTCCGGTTCCGCGGTACACATTGACGAGTCCTTCGCCGCTGACTGCCGAACCCACAAGCGTTTTCGTCGATCTCTCCACAGTAAATTCCAGACCAGAGGACCAGCAGACTGCAAGATTTCCGTCAATTTTTAATTCATCATTGTCAAGTTCCACCTCAATCAGTTCTTCATACGGCACGTTACTCTCCAATGCTGCGACACCTTCCCCGACCAGACTTAAGTTGAAAAATCCTTCTTTGCCAAGCACGGTCGATGAGATTGTTTTCCGCGCCGTCAGCTTATTTTTTACGGTTCCGGAACAGGCATAAAATATGCCATCCTCGATCGTCATGCCCTTTTCACCCCAGGATCCGACATCCACTAAGATCAGATATTTATAGGTAGGTTCTAACACCAGAATGCCGTTGCCGACGTATTCCGGTTTGACTGCTGTCTCCTTTGTGATCGCACCTTTGACCATCTTGCCGACAAAATCACCGACTCCCTTGATCCCTGTGGTTGCTTTCACATGACCTGCCATCCACTGCATGCTGCCCGCCTGGATAATGGCAGACTCTTTTCCGTTTAGTTCAATAACGATCTGGCGTCTGCGGACACCCATTTTACTCATAAAGTACTCATTTCTCGCATTTTCCGGCGCAACGGAGGCGTCTGACTGATACTCTAATACATGAAAATTTCCAAGACTGCTCACATATTTTCTTGCGTTGTTTTCTAAATTTTTTATATTCATTTAAACTCCCTTTCCTGCGCTGCTTTCTAATAAAAACAAGTTTTGCACACTGATCTCCTATTCTTTCTTATCCGCTCCATTATAAAACAAACCGCTTTTCTTATTCAATCAGTATCCGTATCATATTTAAAACTTCGGTTGTAAAGTCAACGTTTTCTGGTAGATCTCAACTAATTTTTCACGGTTCTTTTCACTGATAAAATAATAATCGCTCTGACTCCCCTCTGCCATGATATAAGGTCCAAAAGTCCGTATCCCACAAAACAGCACAGTTCCTTTCGATGCAATGGCAAGCCCGTATCCTTTCTCTGATAAAATAAGCGGCATTCTTAACTTTTTCCCACCATAGGAAACGTATTTTGCTTTTGCTGTCACATCCATAAAATCAGCAGCAAGCAGTCCCTTTGCTTTCAAATGTTCGGACTTTTCCCATTCAAAAAATGTCCAGTTACATCCGCCTTCCTGAAACCTCGGTTCCTCCGCTTTTTCCGTAAGCAACAGTTGCTTTTTCTCATTGTAAAAACAGACCGCTCCATTATTTTTTGCAATGCGCACGGTAACTTTTTCCGTTGCAATTTCCACCAGCGTTTTGGATTCCTTTGCACTCCATGAAAATGCTGTATCCGCCTTTCCTTTCCATGCTGTATCGCCAATTTTTTCCGTGACACCCTTCACGAAACTGACCCGGATCACCTCCGGTGTGATCGGTGTGATGCGTAAAAGTCCGTACATACTGGAAAGTTCCACATAGCTTTTTGTCTTTTTGATCCATTTGATGGCAAAATTGTTTCGGGAATGGCCTTTAACACGGAGGATCGCATTGTCCGGGATCGCGCCAAATTCGTACGGAGACAGGATGATTTCCTCCGTATGTTTTCCTTCGTTTTTTCCAGAGTTGTCTGCTGCTTTTCTGACTGGCGCTGCCACAGCTCTCTTATAGGCAGATGCCATTTTCTGCCCTGTCAATGTTTTTCCTCTTGTCTCAGCCTCATTTTCTTTCCCCTGCGGTTTAATGACAATGTGCTTCGGACCGATATACTCGCGCTCTGCCATATCCTTTGCGCCCTCGATCCTGCGCTGCTGTTCGATCTCTTTTTCCGTGTGCTGCACCCGTTCAAATTCCGCTGCTTTTGTCAAGGTTTCTGCCGCAAACTCTTTCATATGTTTTCCTTCCGGGACTTTGTCGGCAAGGATCCCGGTCAGTTTTCCACGGTACAAAACCACAAGTTCATGCAGTGCGCGGGTCGCAGCCACATACAGAAGTTTGACATGCCCGTTATCCGACGGGTATTTTTCCTGCGTCGGATCAAACAGCAGCACAGCATCAAATTCAAGTCCTTTCGTGTAGGAGACAGGAAGCACCATGACGCCATCCCCGAACTCGGCTTTTTCCAGATCTGTTTCTACAATTTTTACATATTTCTTTAGTTCTTCCGCAGCCTGTGCCGCTTCCGCCTCATCACGACAGATCACAGCGATCGTCTCATAACCGTCCTGCTGCCATTTTTTGATCGTGGTGACGGTATCTGCCAGCAATTTATTTTCATCCGGATATGCCACCGTCTGCACCGGATTTCCGTGACGGATAATCGGCTCTACCGGATAAATGGAAAAGTCTCCATGGCGCAGGATCTCGTTTGCATACTCTGAAATCTCCACCGTGTTGCGGTAACTTTTCCTAAGAAGTCCAAACGCATCGAAGATCCCGGTCAAAATCAGTTTTTTCAACTCTTCCCAGTCGTTTAAACCATACTCAAAATGAATATTCTGGGATGTATCACCCATGATCGTGTAAGTACAGCCATACAGACAGTAATGCAGGCATCTGTATGACATCATGCCAAAGTCCTGCGCCTCATCAATCACTACATGGCCCGCCTCACGCACCGGATCCGTCTCTTTGATCCTCTTGTAAATATATGCAAGCGCCGCAAGATCATAGACATCAAACGAGTTTTCCGGCACATCGACTTCTTTTCCTGCCTCCTGCTGCGCAAGTAAAAATTCTCTGTAAAAAGTAAATACAGATTCTCTCCATTTTCCATCCCCAAAATAAGACGCGTATTTTTTGTCTAAAATCTTTTTCTCTTTTGGCGGAAAAGTCACGGACTTCCCGGAAACCTCATTTTCATATTTTGCATACAAAATCTCATTTAACATGAGTATCTTGCTCTGCATGGAAACTTTCGGATTATTTTTTAAATAACGTCCGATCTGCTTCTTTGATAACAGGAGATTTCCAGTCTTTTCCATATAAATGTCTTCTTTTGCGATCGACTGATTCTCATAGTTCTGGCAGAATTTTTCTAAATCCAGAAACCACGCCGTGCCGCCCTTGATGCTGTTTTTTGCATCTGTCTTGTCGATATTGTGGTAAGAAAACCGCGTCTCGTCCCAATCCTCATACAAAAGGCGGATGAAAAGCTGCTCCATCGTCATCTGACGGATTCCATACACATCAAGTTCCGGCAGAACACTTGTAATATAATTCAAAAGGATCCGGTTGCTTCCTATAATATAAAAGTCCTCCGGGCGGAAATCATCTTTATAATTATATAGAATATAGGAAATACGGTGCATCGCCACTGTCGTTTTTCCGGAACCGGCGACACCCTGCACAATGATGTTCGTTTTCGGCGAACGGCGGATAATGAGGTTCTGCTCTTTCTGGATCGTCGCAATGATCTCGCCCAAAACTGCCTTTTTATTTTTTGCAAGGTATTTTGTCAGCAGTTCATCGTTGGCGACCACATCCGAATCAAAGAAATCTTTTAACCGGTCATTTTCAATCTCGTAAGTGCGCTTGCGTTTCAGATCAATCTCAAATGTCCCCTCAGAGCTCACGGTATACTGGCATGTTCCCATCCTGCTCTCATAGTATACTGATGCAATCGGTGCCCGCCAGTCGAGCACGACCGGATCAGAGCTGCTGTCCGTGATGCCGACTCTTCCAATATAATAAGCCTCATCCGCTTTCGCCTTTGGATCCCTGAAATCAATACGCCCAAAATACGGCTTCTTACGCGCCTTTTCATAGCGCACCAGTTCCCGTTCATCCTCCTTTAACCGCGCGGTTGCATTGTTCCAGAGTGCCAGTCCTTCCTTATCCTTTGCATCGTAGACTTCGAGGAGATCGGCAAGATCTTCATTGATCTTCCGGATATCTTCTTTCGCATGATCTAAATTATCCTGCGCAATCTCTATGATTTTACTGAGCTGATGCTCCTCGTCTTCCTTTGTCAGACCAGGGAATTTCTTAAACAGCTTTATGATCTCATCTAACGAATCCACCCTCGCTGCCAGCTTCCCACGCAATGCCTCATCCGGTTCGGTCTGATCCGGCACCATCACAACATTACAGCCTGCACCATAAGCACTGCATACACCGTTTGGGGAATCCTCAACTGCGATACATTCCTCCGGCAAAAGCGCAAGCTGTCTGCATGCATACTGATAGATATCCGGTGAAGGCTTTCCATGTTCCACCATCGTTGCACAGATGATCTGATCAAAATAACCGTAAAGACCAAGCTGCTTTAAATACTGTTCCGTACGCACCTGATCTGTCGCCGTCGCGATTGCACGGCGAATACCCTGTGCCTTTAAATAATCAAGAAGTTCGATTGCACCTTTTTTGATCTCAATTCCATTTTTTTTCAAACACTCTCCCATGATCTGCTTGCGATAATTTCGTATCGCCGTATAATCCAGATCCGGATCACGAAACATTTCTTTTAAATGCTGTGGTGCATATGGCTGCCCAAGTGACCGCATGGTAAGTGCCTGTTCATCCGTCATTTCATACCCAAAATGCGCCAATGCCTTTGGCCAGAACATGCGGTAATATTTTTCCGTATCGATCAGTGTGCCGTCCATATCAAAAATTACGGCTTTTATGTTTTTTGTATTCATGCTTTTCCTCTTCTATCCCGAACCATTACCTCAATTGTGCAACAACCGGCTGCATAAATCCCTGCCAGAACGATTGTCGTGAATTAGAATATTTTAACACATTTATTTTCACACGACAACGCTATTTCGAATGGCTGATACATTCTGACGGATGGCAGAGCCAAAATCTTTTGAAAATGATTCTTTTCGCATACGAAACTGTCACAGAGGAAGCAAAAGACTATGCATCTTTATGACCTGCATACAAGACAAACTATATTTCAGACGTTCCATCGTGGCTCTTTTGCATACCCCATAAACAGATCAAAGATCGCACGGTAGCCTTCTTCCTTGATATGCATTCCCTCAATCGTATACTCTGCTTTGAGATTTCCATCCCGGTCTTTTAACGGATCATTGAGATCTATATATTTTGCATGATGTCTTTCCGCAAGCTCCTGCACTGCCTTATTTGCCATCGCAATTTTCCCCGGTACCACTTCCTGATTCAATTTACTGTAACGTGCAATTTTTTCTTCTTTCGTCATGTTAATCCTCCTCGAATTCCATTTCCTTAATAAATGCTTCCACTTCTACCGGCAAACGTTCCTCGCGCCATGCTAACAATATCTCGGTTGTAAGATCAGCGTCCGTAATGCCATAAACACTCATCGAGTCAGACACACGCATGGACTCTGGCAAAATTGCCACTCCAATCCCTTTTTCTGCAATTGTCATCGCTGTTCTTGCATCCTCACATTCATAATAGATATCGCAGGTCAGTCCAACAGCCTCAAACGCTGAAATAATATAATTCCGATACCGGTGTGATAATATCAGATGTTCCTTTGACAATTCTCTCAAACTAATCTGTGATCCATCCTTTTTCCTGAATCCCTCTATTCCCTCATATCCATCTGCTGCCACGGCAGCCAGTTTTTCCCGAATCAGCCTCTTTGTCTTACAACCGTTCAGCGTGATCGGCGTACGCAGTGTTGTGATATCTATCATGTGCTTTTCTAATTGTTCTTTTAAATTGAATGTCGATCCCTCACGAATATCAAAATGAATCCCCGGATATTGTTTTGAAAACCTCTCAATATATTCTGACATCATCAGAACCGTAGATGGTGTAATACCAATATGTATCGTTGCAGACTGGCTTGCCTTGACCACCTCACGCTTTGTAACATCTAATATTTTTAAAATACTGCCAGACCTTGCATACAACACCTTTCCAGCTTCTGTCAATGTAATTTTCCTTGTTCCACGAAAAAAAAGCTGTACATTAAGTTCTTCTTCAAGCATTTTCATCTGATAACTGACCGGTGGCTGTGTCATTTTAAGAACTTTCGCAGCACCACTCACCGTTCCCTCTTCCACCACTGCTCGAAAATATTCCAACTGTCTGATTTCCATGTTTCCCTCCTCTCCTGTTTTTGTCAGTATATATAAAAAATATTGTTTTATGATATAAAATAAATATTTTTTATATATTATAATTTATGCTATACTGCTTTTCAAGAATTGAATTTTTTCAAAAAAAGAGGATTACCATGAAACGCATTGATTTTGAAAATGGAACCGTCACCGAAAATATATTAAGTGCGGCTCTTCCTATGCTTGCAGCCCAGATTTTAAGTCTGCTCTATAACATTGTAGACCGCATTTATATTGGTCGTATCCCGAATATCGGGACCACAGCGCTTGGTGCTGTCGGACTTTGTTTTCCGCTTATTATGATCATCACGGCTTGCAGCAATCTGTTCGGGAGCGGCGGCGCACCGCTTTTTTCGATCAACCGTGGAAAAGGTGATAAAGAACAGGCAAACAGGATCTTAAATACCTCTTTTTCCATGGTATGTGCCAGTGCACTCCTCCTGATGGGAACCGGTCTTCTCTTTGCAAAACCGCTTCTCATTCTTTTTGGTGCCTCAAAAAATGCTCTGACTTTTGCCAGACCTTATATGATGCTGTATCTGCTCGGTACACTTCCATCCATGATTGCTACCGGCATGAACCCTTTTATCAATGCACAGGGTTATTCCACAACCGGGATGTTTTCCGTGGCAATCGGTGCAATCGCAAACATTCTCCTGGATCCGCTCTTTATTTTTACCTTCCATCTGGGCGTAAACG
>ERZ772969.2827-NODE-2827-length-10260-cov-2.882509_pt1 | contig 10260 bp, 10 predicted proteins | sample MGYA00511676_ERZ772969 | MGnify/ENA primary metagenome ERZ772969 (study PRJEB29015, sample SAMEA2737651) | human gut metagenome | biome: human gut; feature: human-associated habitat; material: faeces | place: China | collected 2012 ...
AACTTACATTTTGAACCAAAAAGAAGCCAAAAGATAACAAAACGTATTTCATAAAAATTTAATGACTATATACGGTGGTAATTTATAGAACCAGCCTTTAGTTTGTTATTTCACCTTGGCCTCTTGTGCCTGGCGCATCACCCTGAGCCAGTTGCCGCCCCATATCTTGGCGATGTCTTCTTCGCTGTATCGGCGACGAAGCAGCTGGATGGTGAAGTTGATGAGTTCGGACGAATTGGCCATGCCTGGCACACCGCCGTCGCCATCAAAGTCGGTTCCGATGCCAACATGGTCGATGCCCATGATTTGGATGGCGTGTTCGAGGTGGTTGATGCCGTCGATGATGCTGGCCGTTGCACCGTCTGCCCGTAAAAAGCCATGGTAGAAAGTGGTGTGAGCCACGCCTCCAGCCTTAGCTAAGGCGCGAAGTTGGTCATCGGTGAGGTTGCGTGGCACATCGCAGAGCGCCTTGCAGTTGCTGTGGCTGCATACGATGGGAACCCTACTGATGTCCAATGCGTCGTAAAAACTTTGTTCGCCTCCGTGCGAGAGGTCAACCATCAGCCCGCAATCGTTCATCTCTTTGATTACTTTCTCGCCAAATTGGGACACGCCGTGATGGGTGTTCTGGCTTCTGCGCGCACTGTCGCAGATGGCGTTGTCGCCGTTGTGGCAGAGCGTGATGTAGGTAACGCCGCGGTTGGCAAAATGCTGCACGTTGTGAATGTCGTCCTCAAGGGCCAATCCGTTCTCAATGCCAAGTACGATACTCTTTTTGCCTTGCTGCTTGTTCTGATACAGTTGTTCGGGATTGCGTGCCAAGGCAAGGTAAGAATGGTTGGCCTGCACGATGTCTTCTATCTTGTCAAAAATAAGATCGGCGTAGGCTTTTGGTCCTTCAACGGGGAAGGGTGCGATGTCTGTAAACGCTTCGTCTGGCTTGTTTTGGGGCAGGTAGGCCACCATGATGACGGCGTCTTGCCGCCCTTCGGTCATCTTGTGCAGGTCAACGAGGATGCGACTGTCGCGCTGTTCGAAGTGAATTCCTTGCGGAAAGAACATCGGTGTGTCGCAATGGGTGTCAAGAATAAGGTGGCGGTGATGTAGCGATTTGGCCATTGAAAACTCGCTGGCGCGGTTGACAAGCCATTTGAAAAGTTTTTGTCCCTCATCACCTAACCACTCTGGATGCCACTGCACGCCTAAGATTGGCTTGTGTTCCGTGCTCTCCATGGCCTCGATGATGCCATCCGGCGAGCTGGCTGTTGCCTGGAAATGCGAGCCGGTGTCGCTGACAGCTTGATGATGGAACGAGTTGACGAATATTTGTTGGGTGCCGTAAATGTCGCGTATCATGCTCTCGGGTGAGAGGATGACGCTGTGTGTGGGTTCACTTTTGTCAGCTTCTTGCGAATGCTTGAGGGTGGCGTTGATGTCTTGTGCAACCTTTCCGCCTAAGGCCATGGCCAACGTCTGCATGCCCCTGCAAATGCCAAACATGGGAATTTGTCGGTTAAAAGCCAGACGTGTGATGAGCAGTTCGGGCAAGTCGCGCGTGGCATTGATGCCATGCAGCTCTTTTTGGGGGTCCTCTCCAGCCCACAAGGGGTTGTGGTCGCCACCGCCAGTGAGCAGCAGTCCGTCAATGTTTTCCAGGGTGTTGATGATTACTTCGGGGTCGCTGACGGGTGGTATGAGCACGGGTGTGCCTCCGGCATCAACCACTTGCTTGTAGTAGCGATCGCGCAATGTGGCGTCGCTATCTACATAGTTGGTGGTAATGCCTATCAAGGGACGGTGATGGGCGGCAGGGTAGGAGGAGTGAATTTGGTTGAGGTGAGAGTTGAGGTCAAACTGTTTCATTCCTCGTCTACATTTGCAGGTATTTCACGTTTGATGCTCTGCTCGAGCGAAATCAAGGTTTCGGTGCTGACAACGCCTGGAATGGTTTGCATACGGTTATTGAGCAAGTCCATGAGTTGTTCGTTGTCGCGTGCGTAAAGCTTGATCATCATGGTGTAAGGACCAGTGGTGAAATGGCACTCAACGATTTCGGGAATCTCCTGAAGTTCGGCGACAACCTTCTTGTACATGCTGCCGCGTTCGAGGTTTAGACCTACGTAAGTGCAGGTAGAATAACCCAGGCTTTTCGGATTAATATAGAATCCGCTGCCCGTGATGATACCTTTTTCCACCAGATGCTGTACGCGTTGATGAATGGCTGCACGCGAAACGCCACATTGTGTGGCTACATCCTTGAAGGGAATACGTGCGTTAGTTGATAAAATACTTAAGATTTTTCTGTCCAACTTGTCGATCTTGTCTGCGTCTTTTGCCATAGATTTCTGTGTTATATTGTTATTTTGATAGCAAAATTAGGTAATATTACTGATATAAGCAACAAAATGTGAATAAAAATGCGATAAATTGTACCTATTTGACAGATATCTTGCAGAGTGGTATCTTGCTTATATTTGCCACAACAAAAAAATAGACCTAACAGAGAAAGAGGTATGCTCTCGTCCTGTCAGGTCTATACAGTGATGATTGATGTGTGTAAGGATGGCGCTGTATCGATGGGCAAATGGCCAAGGTTTAAGGTCGATGACAGCATGTCTTCCCTTTGTGTTTATTTCTTCGAGGCAGCTGGTGCTTTCTCAATACTGATTAGTTCAACGGTGAAAATCAGGGTAGAATAGGGTTGAATTTGTCCGGCCTGACGCTCTCCGTAGGCCAGTTCTTGCGGGATGTAGATTTCCCATTTGCTACCTACCGGCATCATGGTGAGGGCTTCTGTCCATCCCTTAATGACCTGATTGCAGCGGAATGAGGTGGTTTGCGGGTTGCGTTTGTACGAACTGTCGAACACGTTTCCGTCGATGGTTTTGCCCTCATATTTCACAGTTACCTTGTCATCCTTTTGTGGAATCTCGCCCTTTCCTTCGGTAATCACCTTGTATTGCAGGCCGCTGGCAGTTGTTTTCACACCTGGCTGTGTGGCATTTTGCTTCAACCAGGCTGTGTTGGCTGCGATGTATGCCGACTCTTTCTCTTTCTTCACTTGGGTTCTGCGCTCTTGAAACAGTTCGCTCGCCTTTTCAACGGAATAGACACTCGTGTCATTCTGTACGCCGGCGAGGAAGCCCTGGTTGAAGATTTCGGCATCAATAGCGTTGGGTGTTCCCTTGAAGTCGTTGGTGGTCTGCGGCAAAATACGGTTTTTTACCATCCTGGCGATGGCAGCACCCGCATGACGAGCCTTGAATTGAGGCGAATCAATCTGCTTTAATGCCTCCTGAAAGCCTGCGACAAATTCGGCAATTTGCGCCGGATCCATCTCGTATTCCTGTTGCAAGAAAGGCATCAAGCCATTGGTTGCGGCCAATCCTGCCGCGTAACTCAAGGAATCTTGCGGTGTAAGCAGTGGCTTAACGGTTGTTTGAGCCTTCTGTTTCTTGTCCTTCTCTTTGCCTAATGCGGCCATGCTGACCGATGCAACCGATAAGAACAATACTGAAAGTAACAAACTCTTTTTCATCATCAACATTTTATTCAAAAGAAAAACTCACCTTGTATGGTTGATTCTTGCGGTGCAATGCCACAAAAACAATCAAATACAAGGCAAGTCTTCGTATGTTTATTATATATCGTAGTCAGCAGTTTACTTCTCGATGCTGATTAATTCAATCTTGAAAATCAAGGCGGAGAAAGGCTTAATCTGACCTTGTTCACGCTCGCCGTAGGCCAACTCTTGTGGAATATACACTTCCCATACAGAGCCTACAGGCATGTGAACGAGAGCTTCTGTCCATCCTTTGATGACCTGATTGGCACGCAAAGAAACAGGCTGTCCATTCTTATAAGAGCTGTCAAACACTTTTCCATCGAGAGTCTTGCCTTCATAATGAACCTTTACCATGGATGTATCTGCTGGCATGGCACCGTTACCAACCTTGATAACCTTGTATTGTACACCGCTTGGCAATGTCTTCACGCCATCTTTCTTCTTGTTCTCAGCGAGGAATTTCTCACCAGCTGCCTTGTTGGGGCCATATTCCTTTTCCATGACTTTGGCTCTGATTTCGCTCATCTTGGTTTGAGCTACCTGTCCAGCCTCTTCGATGCTCATGAGACCTTTCTTACCCGTTGTACCGGTGATGAAGCCTGCCATGAAGTTCTTCAGTGAGATGGTCTTGGTTGAATCGCTGCCAAATACCTCTTGGTTGATACCGGTAATCATCTGATTGCTGATTTGTTGACCGATCTGGATACCTGCATAGTAAGCGGCACGGCCTTTGTCATCTCCAGCATTGGCACCTTCGTTCAATCCCTTAATGAACTGATCCATGTAGGTTGTGTCGATGTTCATGCGGCCAATAAGATACTCTTTGAGTCCTTGAGTCTGTGCCAATCCGATGGCATAGCTCAATGTATCCACGTCTGTCTTGAGGTTTGCCTTGGGTGTTGAGTTGCCGCAACCTGTAAATGTTGCAGCAGCGATAGCCATTGCGGCTACGAATGTAAGTTTTTTCATTGTTATTTGTTGTTATTAAATTACTTTTATAAGCTCTACATCGAATACCAATGCCGAGAATGGGGGTATGGCATTGCCTGCTCCCCGCTCACCATATCCGAGGTGATAAGGGATGAAAAAGCGGTACTTGGCACCTTCCTGCATCAGTTGAAGGCCTTCGGTCCAACCGGCGATGACTTGGTTCAAGGCGAATGTTGCAGGCTCGCCTCGTTGAATACTGCTGTCAAATAGCGTACCATCATGCAGCATTCCTTCGTAATGGCATGTCACCTGATCGGTCGCTTTCGGCTTCTTTCCGTTGCCTTCTTTCAGCACTACGTATTGCAAACCGCTGGGAAGCGTCACCACACCATCCTTTTTTGCATTCTCAGCCAGGTAGGTTTCGCCAGCCTCCTTGGCCACTTTGCCTTTCTCTTCGGCAGCTGCGCGTTGCTTCTTCTCTTGTTCTTGGAAGAAATTCTGCACCAATGTCTGTGCTTCTTGATTGTCTATTTTTGGCTTTGCACCAGCGATTACGTCTTTGATTGCTTGTGAAAAATCATCGATATTCAAACTCTGGGCGCCCATATCAGACAATTGTTGACCAATGCCAAGCCCCAAAGCGTAGCTTACTTTGTCCATTTTAAATAATCTATTTTGATAAGTTTTGCTTTTTAACAAGGGCAAAGATAGCAAAAAACTATCACAGCTTCGAGATATTTCTCAAAAAAATACTATTTTTGTAGAATATTAGTGTAAAAGCGAAGTCTATCCATTGATAGGCATGGGATTAAGAAATGGTAAGATCATGAAGAAGATTGTATTTCTGACAGGTGCCGGTATGTCGGTAGAAAGTGGATTCAAAACATTTAGAGGAAGTGACGGATTGTGGGAAAACTATCCCGTTGAGCAGGTGGCGACGCATGAGGGTTGGGAGGCCAATCCAACGCTTGTGACCAACTTTTACAACATGCTTCGAAAAAAACTCTATGCGGCAAAGCCCAACGAAGGGCATCGATTGATTCAGCAACTCGAAGAGGCATACGACGTAACCGTCATCACTCAGAATGTTGACAATCTGCATGAGCGGGCTGGTTCTTCGAGAGTAATCCATCTACATGGCGAACTGGTCAAGGTATGTTCCAGTCGTGATCCTTACAATGAGGCCTACATCCGCGAATTGCCCCAAGAGAATTGTACCGTAGAACCTGGGACCAAGGCTGAAGATGGGTCGCTCTTGCGCCCATTCATCGTTTTCTTTGGCGAGAGTGTGCCCATGATTTCAGTTGCAGCCGAATACGCTCGTGAAGCTGATATCTTTGTCATCATCGGGACGTCGCTTAACGTTTATCCCGCTGCGGGATTGGTTCAATATACCAAACCCGATTGCCCCATTTATCTTATCGATCCCGAAGCGGTGCATACCAGTGGCATTCGTCATCTCAAGCACATACAGAAAGGGGCCAGTGAAGGAATGAAAGAACTCATGAAGGTCTTGGACACCAACCAATAAAGAGGGCCATTGCCCTTTCAACCCATGATGATGTTTGCACATAGCTGTAAGCTTATACATTAATAAAACCAATCAATCCATGGAGGAATGCTTATGATGAACGAACTAATTGATAAGCTGCACATAGAGCAATGCTCATTGGTGCTGCTGCACGAAGGAAACATTCGCACGTTTGAAGGTAAGGGAGTGCGAATGCTTTACAATCTACTGAACGATGAACCCGAATCGCTTTTTAAGTCGAAAGTAGCCATCAAGGCAGTTGGTAAGACCGCCGCCAAGGCCATGGTAGATGGTGGTGTAACCGAAGTCTACGCTGATGTGATAAGCGAAGAGGCGCATAATAGGCTCAAAGACGCTGGCATAAAGGTGGATTACGATAAGAAAGTAAACCACCAACGCTTCTTGGAAATATGGAAGCAGATGGGCGAAATCAAAGATTGATGCCACCCCTATGCAGCAATTCCGCAGCTAACCTGATGGCCAAGTTCACCGTTTGTCGTGAACGGTATGGCCCTCAGGGCATGCTGTTTGTGTGAGGTAAGCGCTATACAGTTAATGGGAAACCTGCATGTAAGCTAAAACCTTATTGGGTGAGGCATGCAGAATCTCCGTAAGCTGATCACCCATTGTGCTGCCGAACACCCATGCGAGCCTCAACGACATTCACCACATAGTCGCCCAGTTTTTCACATTCTTGAATGATATCCATGTAGATGGTACCAATGGCATAGGTATATAGATGCGCATTGATATCGGTGATGTTGGTTGTCTTGAGTTGATTTCGATAGCTGTTGATTTCGTTCTCGATGTTAAAAGATAGACCGGCATCCAGATTAGCCTTACGTCCAGAGAGGATGACGTTCATCTGTGTGAGGGCATCGTCGGTGAGTTCGAACATCTGATGCAACTGCTCGTACAGTTTTTCGGGGAACTCTTCCTTACCAGTGCGCTTGCGTTTCAAGGCACGGGCAATGTTGTAGCAACTGTCTCCGATGCTCTCTATCTCGGTAATCTCTCGCAACATCGATCGTATCTTCATCTTGGTGTCGTCGCTAAGGTGCGCCGTTCCTACCTGATCCAGATAGTTGGCAATCTCTATTTCCATATTGTCGCTGATGCCTTCGTATTTCTCTATCCGGTCGAATATTTTAATAAACTTGCTTTCATCCTTTTCGTTAAGCAGGTCTCTCACCATCCCAAACATGCGCTGCATACGTCCGGCGAACGACCGTATCTCCTTATGTGCCTCCAAAACTGAAAGCTCTGGCGTCTTCATGATGCCCGCTTGGATGAATTGCAGACGGAAGTCTTCCTCGTCATCGCTGTGCCTTGGCTTGATCAGCATGCATACCAACCGTTCTATTTGAGGGATGAACCATATCAAAACAGCTGTATTCATGATGTTGAAAGACGAGTGGAAGGCCGCCAAGACGATAGGCAGTTTTACGGCCAATTGCTCCTGTGTCAGGTTGTGTCCCGTGGGGTCGTAGTGTACTAAGCCGCACACGGCATTGACAAACGGATAGAACACGCACAATACCCAAATCACTCCGATGAGGTTAAACACCAAATGAGCCAATGCGGTTCGTCGCGCTTGCGTGTTGGCTCCTAAGGCCGCAAGGTTGGCTGTGGCCGTGGTTCCAATGTTCTCACCCATGACAAGCGCGATACCCAGATAGATGGGAAGCACGCCAGACGAGCATAACAGGATGGTGATGGCCATCACGGCAGCCGACGACTGTACGATACAGGTGATGATGGAGCCAATAAACAGAAAAGAAAGTATCGTAAGATAGCTGTCAACGTCGAACGATTTGAAAAAATCAATGATTTGCGGATTGCTCTCCAATTGCAGCTCTTTGCCCGACGTGTTGAGCAGAACCAAGCTGAAGAACATAAAAGAGATACCGAAGAGAAAATCGCCTATGTACCGCATCTTGCGGCTGTAGATGAGTATGATACCCACAAGGAATGCCGGAAAGACAAAGCTGGTCAGGTCGACCGAATATCCTAAGGACATGATCCACGCCGTGAGCGTGGTTCCAATGTTCGCACCCATGATTACCGATATGGCCTGAGCGAGGGTCAACAGTCCCGCGTTGACAAACGACACGGTCATCACCGTGGTGGCTGAAGATGACTGTACGGCACAGGTGATGAACGTACCGGTGAGCATGCCGGTGAACCGATTGGTGGTCATTGCACTCAAAATGTGGCGTAACTGTGAGCCTGCCATCTTTTGAAGAGCTTCGCTCATTACTTTCATACCGTAAATCAGCAGAGCCAATGAGCCGATGATCTTGAAAAAAATCGCTAAATAATCACTCGTTGTCATAATAATTGAATTGTAATGCGATATAATTTTTGCGCTTCAGTAGAAAATCGTTATCTTTACGCTCCGTAGCATTTTATTAACCAAAACGAACGAGGCTGATGAAACAAGTATTGCAAATATGTTGCAAAAATAACAAAAAAACTCAAGACGTTGCTATCGGAAGCACACTTTCTGATGTATTCAAGCAATTTAATTTGAAAATGCCTTATGGGCCCATCTGTGCGAGAGTGAACAACAGGGTTGTGGGAATGAACTATCAACTGTACCACAACAAAGATGTAGAGTTCTTGGACATGCACGACGCTTCGGCATCAAGAAACTACACTCGAACGCTGTTCTTCATTTTGTGCAAGGCTGTTCACGACCTCTATCCGGGGTCGAGAGTGGTGATTGATATTCCTGTTTCCAAAGGCTATTACATCAATTTGCACATCGGACGCGAGGTAACCGATGAGGATGCAACGCGCATATGCGAACGCATGCAGCAAATCATTGACGAGAAAATTCCCATCGAACGCTTCGAGGTGCGTACCGAAGAGGCCATCCGCATGTTTGAGCAAAAGGGTGATGAGGCCAAGGTAAAACTGCTCAAGAGTATTGGATCGCTGTACACGGTGTACCACCGTATCGACGATTATGTGGATTATTACTACGGTGCGTTGCTCACCAACACGTCGGACATTTACCTGTTCGGACTGGAAAGGTATTTCGAAGGCTTGCTGCTGCGCATTCCATCGAAGCACGACCCCTCACAACTTGGCGCGCTCGTCAAGCAAGACAAGATGTTCGAAGTATTCCTGGAGCAGCATCGTTGGCAGCACATTCTGGGCGTGAGCACCATAGGTGACTTCAATGAGGCTGTGAAAGCGGGCCATGCCACCAATCTTATTAATGTGAGCGAAGCCCTGCAAGAGAAGAAAATATCGCAGATTGCCGACCAGATTACCACGCACCCAGAGGTGAGGGTGGTGCTTATAGCCGGTCCGTCCTCATCGGGTAAGACCACCTTCTGCAAACGACTGAGCATCCAATTGCTGGCCAACGGCATTCGTCCCGTGCAGATATCGTTGGACGACTACTTTGTAGATCGCGAAAAAACGCCCAAGGATGCCGATGGCGATTGGGACTATGAAAGCATCCACGCCTTAGACATCAACCTCATCAACTTGCAACTCAGTGCGTTGTTCAGGGGTGAAGAGGTAGAACTACCCAAATATGATTTCCTGTCAGGTAGAAGCGGAATGAGTGGTAAACGACTGCATTTGACCGACCGGCAGGTGCTGCTGGTGGAAGGTATCCATGCACTGAACCCGGAACTGACGGCACAAATCCCGAAGAGGCAGAAGTTTCATGTGTATATATCGGCACTCACCAGCATCTTGTTGGATGACCACAACTACATTCCTACCACCGACAACCGACTGCTGAGGCGCATCATCCGCGACCATAAATATCGCGGAGTGAGTGCGCAGGAAACCATCAGACGCTGGCCGAGCGTGCGGGCCGGCGAGACGAAATGGGTGTTTCCCTTCCAAGAAAACGCCGATGTTATGTTCAACACCGCCATGCTTTACGAGTTGGCCGTCATCCAGGAACAGGCCGCTCCTTTGCTCGAACAGGTGCCGGAAAACTGCGTAGAGTATTCGGAGGCTTATCGCTTGCGTAAGTTCTTGAGCTACATCACCCCCATACCCAGTCGCGCCTTGCCGCCAACCAGCCTCGTCCGCGAGTTCCTGGGCGGCAGTTCGTTTAGGTATTAGCTACGCCTGTGCCGATGCAACCTGCGGCAGATGCAAGGATTTCAATTGATTATAATGTAAAGTGAGCAAAGGCTTGTAAAGGGCGGTTCTATAAATTACCACCGTAAAGTTTTATTTATGTTTGACGGTTTACGTTTTG
>ERZ772969.2832-NODE-2832-length-10250-cov-2.907406_pt1 | contig 10250 bp, 7 predicted proteins | sample MGYA00511676_ERZ772969 | MGnify/ENA primary metagenome ERZ772969 (study PRJEB29015, sample SAMEA2737651) | human gut metagenome | biome: human gut; feature: human-associated habitat; material: faeces | place: China | collected 2012 ...
AACTTCGCAGCCCCATGTAAAGTTTTGCTTCGCAAAAGGGGCTGCTCACCCCCACATCACGTTCATACGCGCCTGAACAGCAAAGTATTCAGGTGCCGAGCGAACAGTAACAAAACAAGCTGCTATTTTTAAAGAAAGACAGTGTCCGGCTGAATATCAATCCGGACACTGTCTTCCCTGTCATTTTCTGACGGTTACACACTTTAAATTTTTCTATTTACTGACCTTAACTTTTTTCATGGATGAATATTTTCCATACACTTTTTTGCCCGTGGAATCCATTTTATAAGCCCGGATGCGCACATAGTATATCTTTCCTTTTTTCAGTTTACTTATGGTATAGGATGTCTTCGCCGTATTTTTCTTTGTGACCACTTTTTTGAATTTTTTATCCGTACTGTAAGAAATCTCGTAACCTTTTGCGCCGGATACTTTCTTATATTTCAGTAAGATCTGTTTACTCTTGCTGTTTTTCGCAGACGTAAGAGAAGCCTTCGCCACTTTTACTTTTGTCCACTTTGCATACAAAACGTACTCGGATTTTGCGCTGCTGCTGATACTTGTGATCTTCTTTTTAAATTTTGCATCCGTATACCAGCCTGCAAATGCGTATCCTTTGCGTGACGGATTTTTCAGCGTTACTTTCTTTCCATAATAAGTTGACGGATTCGAGGCATTGTTTTTACCTTTATTCAGTTTGTAGGTAATTTTATATGGTACTGTAACCGTACAGGATGCCTGATAACTGCTGTTTTCAGACGAAGTCACCGTGATCTTCGTTCGGCCCGGTGCCTTTGCTGTCACACTACCGTTGGCATCCACGGTGGCAATCTTTGTATTTGCCGATTTCCAGACTACCTTTTTGTTGGACGCATAAGACGGTGATACAGTTACATTTAAGGTGAGCTTCTCTCCTCTTTTTACCTCTGCTGATGTCCTGTCTAAAGTTATTCCTGTTACTTTCGCCTTTCCGGTGACAGTCACATAGCAGACTGCATATTCATCACTGCCGTCCGTTGCCGCAGCCCGGATTTTTGCTTCACCCTCCGATTTTGCAGTGACAAGTCCGCTTGCAGAAACCTCTGCCACTTTCGTATCAGAAGAAGTATATTTGAGTTTTTTATTTGTGGCATCCGAAGGTGAAATATATGGTTTCAACTGATAGGTTTGACCAGCTTTCAATTCGATCTCATCCTCATCAAATTCGATCCAGTCTATCAGCTGCGGTACGGTTATCTTACAGACTGCTTTTACATTTCCAGCCGTTACTGTAATAACTGCTGTTCCAACACCACAGATCTCCACATATCCGGTATCCGAAACAGTAGCAACCTCTTCATTGGAACTTGTCCATACCACTGCATCTGTGAAATTCAAAGGTGCGATCGTCGCTGTCAGCTGGAAATCGTCATAGCGCTCCGCCGTTTTTTCTGTACTATCCAGACTGACTGAGGTTGCATGAATATCCTGTGTGACGTACTTGATTCCTTTTCCGCTCGCATAAGTCTGGACATAGCAATCAGACGGACCGTACATCGTCATTTTCTTTGGATAGGAAAATGCATTTGATGCGATCGAAGTTGTGTTGCGCGGGACTGTGATCTGCGTCAGCTTCGTGCAATTGACAAATGCACTGTCACCGATCGTGGTCACATTGTAAGGGATCACGATGGATGGCAAAACTATACAGCCGTAGAATGTCTGGCTCTCAATTTTCTTTAATTTGCTGCCTAATGTAATATCGGTCAGGGCTTCACATCCATAAAATGCAGAACTTCCAATAGACGAAACGGTATCCGGTACCGCTGCCTTTTTCAAGGCTTTACAGTTTTTAAATGCGTTGCTTTCTATTTTTTCCACCCCGGATGGAAGTATTGCTTCCGGCAAAGATTCACAGCCAGAGAATGCGGAGTTCCCGATCATGGTCAGAGTGGATGGAAAATTGATGGTGGTTAACTTTTTGCAGCCGGAAAAAGTGCTTGCTGGTATTTCTTTTAAGATATCTGAAAGGTGCACTTCTGTCAGGCTGGTGCAATTATTAAACGAGTACATGCCAATACTCTTTAAATTTTCCGATAATTTTGCTGTTCTTAGCGAACTACAATATTCAAATGCGGATCGTTGAATTTCTGTTACGCTATTTGGAACATCAATCTCTTTCAGATTGATACATCCGCCAAATGCTCCACTCTCGATCACTGTTACCGTATTTGGAATTTTTATCTGCTCAATTCCCGTACACCCTGCAAATAATCCTTCCGCTATCTCAGTCGTTCCTTCCTCAAACGTAATTGTTTTTAAATTTGCACAGCCTTCAAAAGGTCCTCCATCAATGCTTGCACTATTCACACCATACCGACATTCTTCCAAACTTTTTGGTATCTCTATTTCCGTTAACTTATTATCATTTCGAAATACCTCCCACCTCATCGTTTTTAAATTCTTTGATAATGTTACACTTGACAATTCTGTACATTCTGCAAACGCATTTCCTTCAATATCGGTTACATTATCCGGTATTACTATTTTTTTCAATGAAGTACATGAATGAAACATCAATTGCCTAATCACTGTAAATTTCTCATTCACCGGTAAATACACACTCGCCAGCTTGCTGCACTTCTGAAATGCATAACTTGCAATCTTTTCTACACTGTCCGGTATCACAACACCAAGCAGTGACGTACATCCGTAAAACGCACTGTCTCCAATACTTTTTACACTATCCGGTATGCTGACCGATACCATACTTGTATTATTTTTAAACGCTTCATCCCCGATTGCCGTTACTGTATCCGGTATCTCCACAAACGTCTGCCAGCCGTTATATTTTTTCAGCACACCATTTTCAATGACGAAATTAACGGAATCATCATAATACATTCCATCCCCGTCACCATAAATCTGTGCATAGTTAGATGCACGATACAGGGAAATTCCATTTTCACTGGAACTGTCGCCGCTGCCATAATATGACGCCCAGGTGCTCCACTTTATCGTCCACTGATGGATCACACATGCCGGTTCTGAGGCACTTAACCTTGCATTACAGTCATATACTGTGACACCGTTATCATCCGCACTGACAAACACCATCGTATGCTGTCCGCCGTTACCACTGCCACATGCCTGTATGATATCGCCAAGTTTTCCCTGCTGTAACAGATTTTTTACACTGTCTGTTGTCACACTGCTTCCCGAAATCTGTCCCACCAGATCTACATTTTCTTCACTCTGGTATTTATACTTTGCGTTTCCATAATAACGGTTTGGCATATTACAGCCGAACAACTGATAAAATATCATTCTTGCAAATCCAAAACACTGGATTGCTCCACCCCAGTCGCCGTTCCAGGTCTGACCTGCATTCGGTTTGTACTGGCTCTGAATGGCTGCAAATTTTGCTTTGATACTGGCTGTACTGTCATAATTTTCGTCAATGACATTTCCATGATTATCCCTGATCGTTGCAGAATCGTCCCTGATCGTTAATGTGCCATCATTCACTGCCTTTGTTGCATTGGAAAGACAGCTGTTAATGTAAAGTTCATAATTTACTTCCGAACCCATGCTGCTTTCCCAGCAGTCCATCTTCGAATATAATCTTTTATCCCTGCTTTTTACCAGATTTTTCGATTTTGAAAGCAGCATTTTCGTGCATGCAGCATTAAAATTAACTGCTGCTTCAAGATAACGCATATCATCTGTTGTTCCTTTTCCAGTGTAAAACAAATGCTGGTAATGTGCGACTGCCCGGTTTGAATCCATCCAGTACTGATATAACAATGATGAATAGACGATATCCGAAACAGATGGGTTGTAACGTTCATACACAGATGCAATCATCCCTGCTGCTTTATTCACGATTCCCCACGGCAGGCTGCTGTAATCAAACATGCCTGAAACAATGCTTCCGGCTGCTTTTTTTGCCTCTTTCTGCAGGGCACTGAGTACTTTATCTGACAGATAATGATCTACAATATACTGCGCCGGGTTTTCCACAATCTCATTGCGCAATGCAATCAGTTCATTATAAATAGACGGATCTTTGACATGTTCATGAATGATCATGAGATCGTCGATAGCCTGAACTTCGATCTCCTGTATTTCGATCATACCGCTGACCATCAGGAAAATTTCATTTGTATCATTTGTGAATTTCATGAACAGATCCATATTTTCATATAGACCGTCCACCATTTCCCCGATTTTTTCATCTGACATTAATTTGTTTTTATTATTCTCTACCAGAGTTTTCCGGTATGCCTCTTTATCCTTATCTTTCAAAAAATCGTATACTTTATTGACAACCTTTAAGTTTTCCTCTACCTTTCCCGCTGTTTTGGTAAGATCCTGATTTGCCTGCAGATACTCATATACAACCTCTCTTGCCGCCTGTTTTTCAAAACTTTCATAGGTATTATCGCCAAGATTGCATTTTGACCAGAATTCCTTCCACAAAACACTGCTTCCGGTCTTTATGCTGTACATAAAGGACGCAACCGTTTCATCTGTTGCCGAGACACTGTTGATCGCATCTAAAGACATATCCCCACATTTTGCAATAATATCATCATACGCTTTATTGTTCAGATAGGACGGCGCTAACATATAAAGCTGCTCTTCTGTAATATTGTAAGAACTGGATGCAGAAAAAACTGATATTTCATCAATGATTTCCTGCTCGATCTGCTCCTGTTCTTCTGCGGTGAGTTCAATGCTTTCTGTCTCTTCCGTAACAACCTCAGTTTCCTCCGACACCTCAGATTCCTCGATCCCCTCGGTCTCTTCGGTCAACTCCGTTTCAACTGACTCTTCGGTTTGCTCCGATTCAGCTATTTCCGTCTCTTCCGCAATCTCTGTCTGTTCCTGATTTTCCCATTCCTCTTTTTCTTCCGTCAGCCTCTCAGAATTCTGCGTTTTTTCCTCTGACCTGCCTGTTTCCGTCTCAATGTGTTCTGACCCAGCTGATTTTTCATCTTCCTGATCACTCTCATTCTCCTGATCTCCAGTCTGGATTTTGACGGAATTATTTTCACTCGGGCTGTTTTCTTCCTGTGTCTGCTGACCTTTCGCCGCTACATCTGCAAGCAGCATTTCCGGTGCCGCTGTAAATGTCATACAGGCACAAAGCAGCCATGCTATCATTCGTTTTTTCATAACTTTCTCCTTTCGCATATCTGTTTCCTCTGCTGTTCATACTTTTTTATTATTATATAACACTTTCTGGATGTTATCAATACAACCTGTGTGTTTTATATAGTTACATTTTTTATTGATAAAGTAGAGTAATAAGGAGATTTTTACATGATACGATTAAAAGAACTAAGGGAAGCAAAACACATGAGCCAGCAGGCTGTCGCAGACGTATTTCATGTCACGCAGCAGACAATCTTTAAATATGAACACGCACTTGCAGAACCGGATCTTGATGTGATTCTTCACATGGCAGATTTTTTTGATACTTCCGTTGATTATCTGATCGGCTATACCGACGTTCCATTCCGGTATGAAGTATATCCGAAAGATTCTATTACACAGAGTGAACAGCGTGTCTTAGAATATTACAGACGACTCTCTCCTAAGGTACAGACTCTGGTTCAGGCACTTGCTGATGAAAACGAATAAGTATATCATTGAAAAAACAGGAGAAAATCTTCACTCAAAAGATTTTCTCCTGTTTCACGATTACGGTGCTTGTTGATTTAATATAGTCTGGATCTGCTCTGCATTTTTTCCAGTTACTTCTGCAATTTTTTCTATTGAGAAGCCATACTTAATCATATTGCATACAAATTCTGCCATGGCTTTATCTCTGCCGATTTCAATGCCTTTGCTTTTGCCAATCTCAATACCTTCACTTTTGCCAATTTCAATGCCTTCGCTTCTGCCAGCCTCATACTCTGCCTTTCGGAGCTTCTTCTCTTCCCACTCTTTATCATATTCCAATATACTCACCATCTTTACCTCCGAACGATTCTTCCGAAGAAATTCCACCAAAATTCCTTCTTTGATACATTCATCGATTGCCCGTGCAACTGCATCGTTTAAGTTCATTTCTGATGTATATTTGCGGACTCTCGCTACATAAATGGCATATTCCTTCAATGTCTGACACTGCTCCATCAGCTCTTTGTTATGTCCTTCATTGACGTTTAACATCAGGACTTTTAACTCCAGGTCCGGCTCACCAGCCAGATGCTCATAAGCGTTTGACAGTCGAAGTTCCACCCGGTCATCCACTGCATCCGTTCCATTATAAAATACCATAAATTTCGGTGCCGGTATCTTCTGCAGGCGGGACGAATACAAGGACTTATCATCAACATACTGCTGATATTCAATTCCTATGTAAATCAGATCCCGCAGCGGTATGTTAGGATTTAACGTGGACTGGTGCTCGTAGAGATAAATATTCGTCTCTAACATAAATGCCAGGTCGTTTTTCATCCCATGTAGATCGCATTTTCCAGCGTGACGATTTTCAGATCATCCGCGTTCTGATAAGCATTCCCGGTTACTGCATTGTACAAAGATAAAAGGTTCTCTTTTCTTCATATTCAGTTCCTCCTATGTGCAGGAGGCTCATCCAGATCTCCTGCTTTTCATTTTTGTGAATAAAAAGCATAGATTTCTGAAATGTTTTTTGAAATGTAGACGGATGTGTCATCCTTATGGTCATGTGAAGCAAATGCAACTGTCTGAATAATTCTGTTCACATGGTAGAAATATGCTTTGATTTATCTTAGCATACGTCATTCTTCGTATGCAACTGATTTGAAATTTCTTGTGCAGTCTGCACAAAAAAGAAGGTTCATTTTGAAAGAAAGACAGTGTCCGACTTGGACACCGCCTCTTTTTTACACTGCTTTCCACACCTGTTGTGTGACCGGCAACATTACACCATGCACGCCCGTGCATTATAATTTCCCGATATTTCCGGCAGCTCCGACATCACAGACAGTTCTAAAATATCTCCCGACGCCCACACAAGGATCGTTTCTCCAGAAATCGAAGCCATCCCGGTTTTTGAAACATTCATGGAATATTCTTTGACGACTTCCATGGAAGATCTCATAGAATGCTCCATAGAATATTGGTTTCCACCCTGACTATTGCCCACGTTCCGACTTTCAGGCGGCATTTCAACATTTATCCCAAGTCCCGAACGCCCCTTCTGTAGCCGCTCCGCCGGTTCATTGGACAGTCTTATTTCCGGCATGACCGGCATATCCTGCACATTCTGTACGGACTGCACAGACCGCCCCCCGGATACCGCCGGTTCTTTTGGCCTGTGCTCATCACAGGCTTTTGCGACAGGCTCATTTTGCTTTTCCACCACGTTGCGATTTTGGGGATTCAGCTCTTTTTTTCTCCGCTTCACCCGCACAACCCGCGGTGCCCTGACTGACTCAATGTAGAGGACATCCTCTTTCCGCTGCATTTTTTCTAACAGGATTTCAAGAAAAATTGTACCATAATAATTTCTACGGTATTTTTCCTGTTTCCTGAATTCGGACTGTACCCAGCCTGTCTTTGCCGTCTGCTTTATTTTGATCGATTCTTCACCGCAAAACTGATCTGTCATCATGCCTTACTGTTATAATAGCTATTGTTATAATAACTGCTGTTATAACTCTGTGAATTATTCGCGTAGCGTGCATAACGGTTATAATTACTGCTCGCCTGCGCACTTGATTTCTCGAGTTCCGTCACCTTTTCTTTTGCATATTTGCCGATCTGGCCTGACAGATTCGACACCTTTTTGGCAAATCCATCTTCACCTGTAAACAGTTTCTTTACCTGGCTGATATCGGCTGCCTTTAATTTGTTTTCGTCCAGTTCTAATGTCCCGTCACCTTTTATCGTAATTCCGATCTCACGGAGTTCCTTGTTTTCCGCATTTGCATAATTTTTCAGTTTTTTGGCATAATTTGAATCAACAATATCGCCGGACTGTGCGAGACGCTTCATCAGATAATTATAGTCATTCACAAACGACTCTATATGATCCGCCACATTTTCCTTCAGCCTTGTCTCATCTTCCTCGTCAAATACGGAAGTACCATCCGTTTTTAAAAACTTTCCCAACCGTTTTTCCACACGTTCCGCAGCCGTCTCCATACCACTGTACAAAAGCGTCTGCGTCCGGTTTGCAAGTAACTGCTCCGCAGATGATGTCTTTCCACTGTTTGCATTTAATTTTGAAAGAAGCTGACTGATCGACTGTCCGGAACTCCCGGAAGTGCTCTTTTGTGTTCTCTGCTGTTTTGTCGTAAATATCTTCGTCTTTGCAATACGTTTCATCCGCGCACGCACAATGGTGCTGTTTAGTCTGTTTCCAACTCTCATACTCATTTTCCCCATTTCACAACTCATTTTATGACAACAGTTAAGTTCTTCCCGTTATACAGCTGATTTTTCATCCATATAACAAAATGGCGCCTGTTTTTCCGGGTATTTCATTCCTTGAAAATCAGACGCCATCCTTAGCTTTCTCCTGTTATGTAATTTATATCGTCATAAAATCAGAATACTTTACAAAAAAATCTCTTGACACTTTTCTTGTATTATTGTATTATTTCGCTAGTACAAAGAAACGAGGTGATACAATGGCATGGAACCTTAATTCCGACCGTCCTATTTTTATACAGATCGTTGAACGGATCGAAATGGATATCATTTCGGGCAAATATAAACCCGGAGACAAACTGCCTTCTGTCCGTGACCTTGCCGCCGAGGCAGCGGTAAATCCAAACACGATGCAGAAAGCTTTCACAGAACTTGAACGAACCGGTCTTGTTTTCTCACAGCGGACAACCGGACGATTTATTACGGAGGACACTTCCATGATCGATGAATTAAAATCAACACTTGCAAAAGATAAAATTACAGAACTGCTCTCATTTATGCAGCAGCTCGGCTTTCAGGAAAATGAGATTCTGGCTATGATCGGTCAGACCATGAAAGGAGAAAAATGATGGGCACATTACTTGAATTCAAAGATCTCACCAAAAGTTTCAGTGGAAAAACAGCGATCGACCACATTGATCTTTCGATTGAGAGCGGACATATCATTGGTCTGCTCGGTCCAAACGGCAGCGGAAAGACAACACTGATCAAAATGATCAACGGACTTTTAACCCCGACCTCCGGCACCCTTTATTACAAAGAAAATCCGATCGGTGTCGAGAGCAAACGCCACATTTCCTATCTGCCGGATCATAGTTATCTGAATATGAACCAGCGTGTGAAAGAGATCATCGCCTTCTTTCAGGACTTTTATGAAGATTTCGACAGCGAACGCGCCTATGATATGCTGCAAAAACTAAATATCAATCCAAATGATTCTCTAAAAAGCATGTCAAAGGGAACGAAAGAAAAAGTGCAGCTTATCCTCGTCATGAGCCGCAAAGCAGAATTATATATTTTAGATGAGCCGATCGCAGGTGTCGATCCCGCTGCGAGAGATTACATTTTAGACGTGATCTTAACCAATTACGATCCGTCCGCTTCCATCCTGATTTCAACGCACCTGATTGCAGATATCGAAAACATTTTAGACCAGGTTATTTTTATTCAGAACGGACAGATCCGTCTCTCATCCTCTGTGGACGATATCCGCGCCGAGGAGGGGAAATCCGTCGATGCACTGTTCCGGGAGGTATTCAGATGTTAGGAAAATTATTTAAATACGAATTTAAAAACACATACAAGTTAATGTTCATCATCTATGGCGTTATGGCGTTTGTTACCATCCTTGGCTGTATTGCCATGTACGGTGACAGTGATCCTGCCGGCACAGAAAACCAGTTACAGGAGATCTTCTTTACAGCAGCTATGGTATTTTATGTACTCGGCGTATTCGCACTCTTTGTAGTAAGTTATGTGTATATGTGTGTACATTTTTATAAAACCATGTATTCCGATCAGGGTTATCTGACACATACACTGCCGGTGAATCAGATGTCTGTCTTTCATGTAAAATTGTTAGTCTCCCTATGCTGGCTGCTGCTCTCCCTGATCATTTTATTTCTATCAATTTTTGCATTAGGCTGTGCCGCAAACAGAGGTTTTTCCTTTGATGCAGACTTTGACATGTTTCTGGCAGATTTTCAAAATATGTTTGGTATGTCCTTTGGCACTTTCAGTGTTTATCTTGTTTTTGCCATGATCCTTTCCTGCCTGCAGTATCTTTTGATGGTATTTGCCAGCGGTTCTATCGGCCAGCTCTTTACACAACACAAAAT
>ERZ772969.2837-NODE-2837-length-10245-cov-35.318940_pt1 | contig 10245 bp, 6 predicted proteins | sample MGYA00511676_ERZ772969 | MGnify/ENA primary metagenome ERZ772969 (study PRJEB29015, sample SAMEA2737651) | human gut metagenome | biome: human gut; feature: human-associated habitat; material: faeces | place: China | collected 2012 ...
CGGAGTGATCCGTGCCGGAACGTCACTTCACAGCTGATATTGAGTGATTCAGGTGTCGCAGCAGCTACAGGTTGTGACCGGGGGGAGGTTGTAGGGACAACATCTTCGGCATCAAGTGTTATCGGGAGCAGCTCAGGCACGTTGTTTTCTGTTGTTGAAGGAGGACGTAGTTTTCCTTCGCGCCAGTACTGGCGCCACTTGAACAGCAAATTATCGTTGATCCCATGCTCACGAGCGAGTTGCGCTACGGAGATCTCTGGTCGATGCGAGAGTTCAACCATTTTGATTTTGAACTCAACGGGATAATTAGGGCTTTTTTTACGCACTGCGGTTAATGATTTCATGGATAGCGTCCACCATATTTGGTGTCCACTATTCTCTCAGGAATTTCAGGATCTGCCAGACGGTGCTGAGACGACGCTTACAGATTAGTCAACTTTCCTGAGACACCTATTTTTGGTAATTCATTTAAATATGATATTGAAGTGTCGAATAAATCACCGGATGAAGAAGTCAAACTGCGACGTCATCATTTAGCCAGATGTATGAAGAGTTTTAAGACGGATATCTATTTCGTCTCCACGTTCGAACCATCAACAAAATCGGTCGATTTGCTCACAGTTGAAACTTTTGCCGGTACGGTATGCAAACAAACCGATTCAGAGATGTCGAAAGAGTGGACAATTAACCGAGGACTGTATGCCTCTTTCCGCTATGAAGGTGAGTGGGAGCACTACCCTGAATGGGCGCGAAACCTCTATCTGATGGAATTACCTGCCAGGGGGTTAGCCAGAGTGAACGGCAGTGATATTGAGCGATTTTATTACAATGAAAACTTCGTCGAAATTGATAGCAATAACATTGTTTGCGAAATTTTTATCCCCGTTCGCCCGGTTTAGCCTGTAACTCCATCACATAAGATTTACCCTACCCTGCCACCGTCTAATCGGTGCCAGGGTAGGTATTCAGTAAATAATGGCGCTGCGCATGTCAACGCCATTATTATTTATTACATCGTCGTTTTTATTTCTCCTCAGCGCCTTCAGTATCTGCAGGAACGGCGTTAATTGTCACAGTCACTGGTTTCATTTCATACCCTCCATATGTCAAAGAGTTGAATGTGAATGTGTATGTACCTGGCTTGTTGGTACTAAATGTACGCGTGATTTTCCCGCTCGCGAAATGGTCATTTTTCGACGGCAGGAACTGATAATCCGCCTCTGTCACCCCTTCCGGAGCCTCAATGTCGACCCACATGGTTCCTCCTACCGGGTTGTTTGCCGAGAACAGGGTTACCGTCAGTGTTGCTGTCGTTACCCCATCCGCCACCAGAGAATGCACATCAGATGTTGCGGCGAGCTCCGCGTTTTTATCATCCGCGACGAATTTAGATTCGGCAGTTTTCGTCGATTCCTGACCGTCGGCCTGTTCCACTTTCGCCGTGAGTGTATATGTCGCTGCGACAGTGGTCGTGGCGGTGAAAATAGCCTGCCCTTGCTCATTCGTTGTCGCCGTCCCATTGGGAGTCAGAACTAAATTTTCCGGGCTGGCAGTCAGCGTCACTTCGCTATCTTTCAGCAGGTTGTTATTGGCATCAGTCACCGTAACTTTATACGTCTGTTTGGTTTTGCCGTCCGCCACTGCACGGTTGCCAATCACCTCAATACTGGAGATGGTCGCCGTAGTGTTATCGGCCACAAACGTTACAGACTGCGCATTCGAAGGCTGGTCATTTCCTGCTGACGCCGTGATCTCATAGGTTCCGGCAGTCACGGAAACCACTTTCAGTTCCGCTTTACCCTCCTTGTCGGCGTTCACCATGATATTACCGTCTGCAAGCGGTTTGACGCCCCGAGGCAGATTAAAGACGACCACAGCGCCAGGAAGAAGGTTGCCGTATTGATCCTTAACCGTTGCCGTCAGCGTAAAGGCATCTTTGCCGTTTGCCACTTTTTGAGCAGCGGCGTCTACCTCCAGGCTCGCCTGACCGGTACTGAAATCCGCCTTGAATTTCACCTTGACCGTCTTCTGAGAGTTTTTCACCGAGGCCTCGATCTCAAGTTCCCCTGCAACCGTTGACATAAGCTCAATGTCCACTTTCCCTGCCGCATTGGTTGTTACTGTATTCCCCGTCTTGCTGGTCACACCCTGCGGTAAAGTCAGCGTAACTTCTTGCCCCTGCAACGGGTTACCATAGCTGTCCACGACGGTCAGGGTTATCTGGTTAGCAGACTGTCCATTAGCCAGTTGGTTATTAACCTTCACTGTCATATCACGAATCTCAGCCTTAGATGCGTCACCTGCAACATTCAGCACCAGTGGCTGAGCAACGGCATTTTGGCCGTTCACTCGCGGCATCACAGACAACTGACCCGCGGCAGATCCCAGCGTTAAGGTCGACACGTAGACCCCATTACCTTTCTCTGTCCAGTTTCCTGCTGAAGGACGCTCACTCCCCGTGCTGGCGGCACCGCTAAACACTGGTGCATCTGGCTTCAGCCCGGTGACCGTGTTCCCGTACGCATCCTTCACGGTGAAGGTGAGTTCCGTCGTCGTTTTGACGGTCGGAGCCTTATTGTCCGCAACAAGCGTAGAGTTCGCTGATGACATCTCTCCGGCGATGACCGTCAACTGCGCGGCTTCGGTGGCTGCTGGCTGGCCGTTGAATAGCGGCATGACGAGAAGCTCACCCGTCTTTCCACCTGTTGTCAGCGTAGCGACATAGGAACCATCACCTTTTTCGGTCCAACAAGAAACAGTCGCCCCTTCAGACGCAGCACCCGTCAGGCTTGCCGACAACGCAAGACCACTGATAGCGTTGCCATGCGCATCTTTCGCCACCAGCGTCACGGTTGTGCTTTCGCCGGCTTTTACGTGATCTTCTGCGACAGAGACTTTCGACTGGTTTGAAGATAACGCATCAGCCACCACGGTCACTTTAGCCGCATTCGCTGCCGCATCCTGTCCATTTAGCTTCGGCATAACCTCTAATTCACCCGCCGTAGTGCCGAGAGAAATCTGCGCAGTCCAGGTCCCGTCGCCATTATCCGTCCAGCCTGATGCCGTAGAACCAGCAGCAGCTGCGCCCGATAATGACGGTGCATCCGGATTGAGACCAGTTACAGGGTTGTCATTAGCATCTTTTGCCGTCCAGATTGCCGTAACTGTACCGCCAACCACCGGTTTATCAGGATTCAGTGTGATGGACGAATGTGCTGCATCAAGCGGCCCGGCAACAAACTTCAGCGTTTGTTGTAATGTGCCCAGCTGATACTGCTCGCTGAAGGCACGCACAACAACGTTTCCGGCACGGGTCGAAGAAACCGTGGCGCTGTAAACCCCTGGTTTTATTTCCGAAATGGCACCAACGGTTACACCATTAGTGTCTTGCGGAACAAGTCGCAGGCGGCTGGCTTCTCCCGTCACCGGATTACCCTCGGAGTCCACCGCTGTCAGTGTCAGCGTGTAGGCTTGCTGACCATCAGCAACCACATCACCTGACGGCTCGTTAGCGCTCAGGGTGGAGTTTGCCACATCCATCATCGTGGCCCGCAGTTCTGCAGTGACAGTTTTGCTCATGTCATCAACGCTAACAGTAATCGTTGCCTCACCTGACTGCGTTCCGGTAGTAAAGACAGACTGATACACCCCTGCTTCAGTTTCGGTGAACTCACCCAGTGTTGGCTTTGCCTGTGATTTAGTGGCCTTCAGGGTACGAGTCACAATATTTCCAGCCGGTTTGAAGGTTAGTTCAGTCTTGATCTGATCTTTCATGCCCGTGACTGGCTGCCCCTCGGCGTCGCGCAGAGACAGCACCAACGGCTTTTGCTCATTACCGTTAGCAAGCATTTGAATACGGCTCTGACCGTCAAGCGTTAACGCCGTACGATCGGCGCTCATACCAGCTCCGCTAATAACCACTTCTGTCTGCACACGTTTCGAGGCATTGCCTTTGTTATCGTAGGCAATCGCTGAAATCGCATAATAATTGTCTTTGCCTGCCTGATAAGCCGGGAGCGTCACTTGCCACTGATTGCCCTGCCCCGTAATTTTTCCGCCTGCGGCCAGCAAAGACGGCGCTTCCCATTGCACATTTTTCAGACCGTGAGTTGCTTTGCTGACCACAAGCCCCAGGGAAACCGTCTGGCCGCCCTTGCCTTCAATACGCTCAGGCAGAGCAATACGGATCACTTCAGATTTGCGATACTCAAGAACGATATTGTTATTACGCTCAACCAGGTCATAGCGGCTGCCTGCCAGCATTCGACGCTCGCGAATGCTGTCTGTATCGAGTTGTTTTTCCAGAGGTTCGCCAATCCGATAATTAACTTCCAGGCCAAAGCGAGTGTCATTCTCACCACTCTTGCCCTGCTTATGCCCGGCACTCAGGGTCAGAAGAGGCACTGGCGTGTAATTCACTTCAGCGGTAATCGCATGTGGATCTTTCTGGCGTTTATCTTTACCAAACAGCCCGACTTCATCGCCATAATACTGTTCATACATCAGGCTTGCGCCAAGCTGCGGCCAGGCAGGTAAATAGCCCTCAGCACGAATATCCCAGCCATTCGCCGGGCGTTCCTGATAATCCTCAACATCCGGCGATGTTTTCCAGCCAGAAGCCCGGATATAACCATTGGCGCTCAGTTTCAAATAATCACGCCAGTATTCCGCACCAACACCAATGCGGGTATGACTACGGGATAAATCATGATCGATAAAAGTATTCACCCCCGCCATCCAGTCATTTTCTGAAAAATGACGCCAGCCAAAACCAATATTTGACTGAGTACGATCGTCGGTACGATGTATTGCCCCCTGAGTGAACAACATATTTGTCGGTGTATCATAAATCGGATAAAGCATTTCCAGCGAAGAGTCCTTCAGCGAGAAATTTTTATCGACATTCAGTTTGACGCGCGCAGTACCGTATTTCCCGAGCCACTCCTGAATTTCCTGGTTAGCTTTAGCGGTGGCCATTCCGGTAATAAAGTTACGTGTCGCATCGCTATCTGGCTGACTGCTTAAAAATGTCCCGGCATTTGCGGCAAACGACGCGACATTTTTCTCCACGTTATTATCAGCAGTTACCGTAGTATTTCCCATGCTCAACCGTGGCTGAACCGCATGCTGCGCACGTGCCGCCATTACTGGGGTAAAGGTGACAGCGAGTGGAAAAAGAACCTGAACAGAGATATTTGTCCACGCCACGCAGCGGGCCAGAACTGAATAACGAAATCGTGGTTGTTTATGACCTGTTTTATAACGTGACATTGAGATAATTTCCTGATGAACGAATTAACGAACATAGGCAGACACAAATAATGGCGTCTGCCTGTCAGAAAAACCGGGAAATCCCCGATTTCCTTTTCCGCAGAAAAGGAAATACCTTTATGTAAGAAAGTACACCGCCACCTAATATATCCAGTGTCTGTAGCCACTCATCAGGTGGTTGGGCGCGGGATTATATTTTTATTTATGGGTAAAAATTTAGCTTTTTGTGCAAGTTATTAAATAGATACTTAAGTTATATTTCTTACTCTGCGGGCAGTGAATAATTCATTATTAAGAGTGAATAATAATGACCTGTCTTTAATTAATCGCTATTGGGAATACGTCGAAGTAGGTATATACACCAGGATAAACCAATATATTTTTTATGGATATTCATTTTCCTTCATCAGACTGTGAATTGCAGGGATATCGAACTTGCACGACTCATCGCCACATTCAAACAGATTTATGAATTTCGTTCATAACCCCTGACAAATCCTGCCGTCTAATCGAGCTTTTCCCTTTACGTTATGCTTCTCATGAACGATAACGGAAGGATAACACCATGCAAAAAGTAAAACTGAACAACGGTATTGAAATGCCCCTGTTGGGCTTTGGTGTATTTCAGATGACCGATGCCGCTGAATGCGAAAGAGCGGTCATTGACGCTATTAACACCGGTTATCGACTGATTGACACCGCCGCCTCCTATCAAAATGAAACCCAGGTCGGGAACGCACTGAAACGAAGCGGTATCGCCCGTAACGAACTCTTTGTCACCACAAAACTCTGGTTGCAGGATACCAGTTACGAAGGGGCCAAAGCCCAGTTCGAACGCTCTCTGAATCGACTGCAACTTGATTACGTTGACCTGTATTTGATTCACCAGCCATACGGCGATGTCCACGGAGCCTGGCGTGCCATGGAAGAGCTGCAACAGGCCGGTAAAATTCGCGCTATTGGCGTCAGTAACTTCCATCCTGACCGACTGGCTGACCTTATCGCTTTTAATAACGTCGTTCCGGCGGTAAACCAGGTTGAAGTTAACCCTTTCAATCAGCAGCTACAGGCCGTTCCCTGGATGCAAAGTCGTGGCATTCAGCCAGAAGCCTGGGCACCGTTTGCGGAAGGGAAAAATGGTCTGTTCCAGCATCCTGTTCTCACGGCAATTGGCGAGAAGTATGGCAAAAGCGTGGGCCAGGTTGTTCTGCGCTGGATCTACCAACGAGGCGTTGTTTCACTGGCAAAATCAGTGCGAAAAGAACGCATGGAAGAGAACATCAACATTCTCGATTTTGAACTCAGCCCTGAAGATATGCTGCAAATTACCGCCCTGGATACCGCAACCAGCGCGTTCTTCTCTCACCGCGATCCCGCAATGGTGGAATGGCTGACTGGCCGCAAACTTGATGTTTAAGCCGCGATAAAAGAGGTATTCATTCAATGCAAAAACGTTATCTGGGTAAATCCGGACTCGAAGTCTCCGCCCTTGGGCTCGGTTGCATGGGCTTAAGCCACGGCTACGGCCCGGCGACCGATACCCATCAGGCTATCGAACTTATTCGTGCTGCGGTTGAACGTGGCGTCACCTTCTTCGATACCGCCGAAGTGTATGGTCCGTATCTGAATGAAGAAGTGGTCGGCGAAGCCTTAAAACCGTTTCGTGACCGCGTGGTAATTGCCACTAAATTCGGTTTTACCTTCGGCGATGATAATAAGCAGCAGATTTTAAACAGCCGTCCGGAACATATCCGTGAAGCCGTTGAAGGATCATTACGTCGTCTGAAAACAGATGTTATTGACCTGCTGTATCAACACCGTGTTGATCCAGATGTTCCTATTGAAGATGTTGCAGGAACGGTGAAAGACCTCATCGCAGAAGGTAAGGTCAAACATTTCGGCCTGTCTGAAGCAGGAGCACAAACCATTCGTCGTGCACATGCGGTACAACCTGTCACCGCCCTGCAAAGCGAATATTCCATGTGGTGGCGTGAGCCTGAACAGGAAATTCTGCCGTTGCTGGAGGAACTGGGAATTGGTTTTGTCCCCTTCAGCCCACTAGGTAAAGGTTTCCTGACAGGGGCGATTAAGCCGGGAACCACTTTCGGCAAAGATGATTACCGCAGCACCGTACCGCGTTTCGCAGCACAAGCCATTGAAGCCAATGAAAAACTGGTCACCTTGTTAGGTGAACTGGCTGCGGAGAAAGGGGTAACGTCTGCACAAATCGCACTGGCATGGCTATTAGCACAAAAGCCGTGGATTGTTCCCATCCCTGGCACCACTAAACTGAACCGGCTGGAAGAAAACCTGGCCGCTGCTGACATTGTTCTTTCGCAGAAAGATACGCAGCAGATAACCGAGGCGCTGGAAACAATTAAAATCGTCGGTGAACGTTACTCGCCTGAACATCAGGCACGCGTAGGCCGCTAATACCCAAACGGGTCCAGGATAAAGGACCCGTTATTCGGTGTAGCGAAGCGCATCGATCAACAGCGCAAAAGCTGGCGGATGCTGCTTGCGGCTGGGGTAGTAAAGATAATACCCAGGAAAAGTTGGACACCACTCCTGTAACACCTGAATAAGCTTGCCTGACTTTATATACTCCTGAACCATGTCTTCAGGGACACAAGCGATCCCAAACCCTGATAACGCGGCATCAATTCTTTCTGGCAATGGACTACACGTCAGTTGCCCATCAACCTTAACGCGAAGCGGTTTCCCTTCTCGCTCGAACTCCCAGTGGTAAAGCCCACCGGCAGTTGGCAAACGCATGTTGATGCAGCGATGATTTTGTAGCTCATGAGGCGTTTCAGGCGCAGGGTTTGCAGCAAAATACGCCGGAGCTCCCACCACAGCCATTCGCATATCTGGTCCAATCCTGACTGCAACCATATCTTTATCAACATTTTCACCCAGTCGTATCCCGGCATCAAAACGGCCTTCAACAATATCGACAAAACCGTTATCCACCACCAGTTCGACATTGATTTCGGGATACTCTCTGAGAAAAGGTTTTAGCTTCGGCCAGACCAGACTTCGCGCGGCATGTTCCCCGGCAGATAACCGAATATTCCCGGAGGGCGTGCCGTTCAATTGAATAAGTGATTCCAGTTCCTGTTCAAGCTCGTCAATACGCGGTTCAAGGCAGGCAATGATTCTCTCCCCCGCTTCTGTGGGAGCCACACTGCGGGTAGTCCGTGTCAGGAGGCGGATATTGAGCCTTTCCTCCAGAGCCTTTATTGCATGGCTAAGTGCAGACTGAGAGACGCCGAGTTTGCCCGCTGCTTTGGTAAAACTTCGCTCTCTTGCCACCACAAGAAAGATTTGCAGTTCGTTGAAGTTTTCTTTGAGCATTGGCGATTTCCTTGTAGAAGCATCCTCTTCACACACACTCATGAAGGGGGCATAGATGCTATTATTTTAACCACATTATTAGTAACAATGATAATCTGGCTGTATCGAAAATAATTCTAAACTTTCAGGAGATTTATTATGAATAAACGTACCCTCACGATTGTGCCATTCTTCTTACCGATATTCTGACACACATCATTAACTTTCTATTTTTACTCTTTTCTCCACCATAAAATCAATAAAAGCACTAACAGTAATTATAAATAAAAACAAAGCCAAAAATCTTGGTTCCAAAGCTGGTAACAACTAACCAGTTTAAATATACACATCAAAATCAGATAAACATTTGAGGTATTGTCATGACAAATAAACACCTATCACTGTTTTCTCCTTTTATGCTGACAGAAAAAATAAAGCCATGTAATCGTATCGTTATGGCTCCTATGACGACCTGGTCAGCTAATCCTGATGGAACCATCTCTGAGCAAGAACTCGAATATTATAAACGTCGCTCACAAAATGTTGGTTTAGTAATAACAGGATGTACCTATGTCACGCCAAGCGGCATTGGGTTTACTCATGAATTTGCCGCGTATGACGACCGTTTCATTAACAGCCTTGAAAAGTTAGCAGCTGCAGCCAAAAGTGGCGGTGCTCCGGCTATTTTGCAGATTTTCCACGCCGGTAATAAAGCCATCCCGGAGCTTGTGCCAAATAACGATGTTATTAGTGCCAGCGCATCAAGCGTAAAATCTGGTGACTTTATGAAGAGAGTGGTACAAAGCAGGGAAATGACTGAAAACGAAATTCAGGAAACCATTAGAGCATTCGGAGATGTCACAAAAAGGGCGATTAAAGCAGGTTTTGATGGCGTTGAACTTCATGGTGCGCACGGATTCCTTCTGCAGAATTTCTTCTCTCCTCTATTTAACCAGCGTAATGACCGATGGGGAGGAGATCTTGAAGGACGTATGCGCTTCCCGCTGGCCGTATTACAGGAAGTAAAAAATGTAGTCTATGAATATGCGACAAAGCCCTTTGCTATCGGTTACAGAATATCTCCTGAAGAATCTGTAACAGGGGGGCTGCGGATAGAGGATACTTATAAACTCCTTGATCGACTCATTTCATCCGGTATTTCGTATATACATACCTCGCTGGTCAGTATTAACGATAGCTACCCTGTTGAGTCGCCAAATGGCCCCCGAACTATTGAATTGATTTTAAATCATATTGCAGGCAGAGTGCCGGTAATCGCCGCAGGTAAAATACGCACACCGTCTCAGGCTCAAGAAGCAATTTCCGCTGGCCTGCCACTTGTTGCGATCGGTAAAGGGCTGGTGATAAATCCAGAATGGGTGACTTTAGCTGAATCAGGTAGAAGTCATGAAATTCAAACAGCCCTTAATCCACAACGCGTTCCTGAATTAACCATTCCGGATAAACTATGGGATCAAATTCAGGCATCGAAAGGAACTGGCTGGTTTCCGTTAATGGATTAAATATCTATTATTCTCCCGAGAGTAAAACTATCAAATCAATGAGTAACCGATACAGCCTCACAAATTCTTTCAGATAATTAACCCGTCACTGCGGCACGTTCTCTCGTAAGGCGTG
>ERZ772969.2854-NODE-2854-length-10186-cov-18.367091_pt1 | contig 10186 bp, 9 predicted proteins | sample MGYA00511676_ERZ772969 | MGnify/ENA primary metagenome ERZ772969 (study PRJEB29015, sample SAMEA2737651) | human gut metagenome | biome: human gut; feature: human-associated habitat; material: faeces | place: China | collected 2012 ...
GAACTCCCACAAGTAGAGTCAGAGTCTACCGCACTACCACTATGCAAATCCCCATTATTCGGTTTGTCAGGAGCGGTTCGGCGCTGCTGACAAGGGATATTATACCCGAAGAGTGTGTCCTTGTCAACTACTTTTTTGCTTTTCCCGCAAACTTTTTTGCCAGGCGCTTTTGCAGCACGGCAGCATGTAAAATTTTGTCCAGATGGCTTGACACCCACCCGCATTCGGAATACTCTTATACTATAAATAGTGTGCTCAGGGTCAGCGGCCCTGAAGCTCAGAGGAAAGAGGGCTTTTGAATGAAAAAACGTGTTGGTATCCTGACCTCCGGCGGCGACTGTCCGGGCCTGAACGCCACCATCCGCGGTGTAGCAAAAGCACTGTACGCCCGCATGGGTGACAACGTGGAGATCGTCGGCATCCTGAACGGCTACAGCGGCCTGATCAACGGGGACTACAAGGAGATGTCCGAGGACGATTTCCGCGGCATTCTGACCCTGGGCGGCACCATCCTGGGCACCAAGCGCACGCCTTTTAAAATGATGCGCGTTGTGGAGGATGACAACGTCGATAAAGTGGCCGCCATGAAAAAGACCTACAAGGACGCCAAGCTGGACTGCCTGCTTTGCCTGGGCGGCAATGGCACCCACAAAACAGCCAACCTGCTCTCGCAGGAAGGGCTCAACATCATCGGCCTGCCCAAGACCATCGACAATGACATCTTTGGCACCGATGTGACCTTTGGCTTCCACACTGCTGTGGACATTGCCACGGAGGTCATTGACCGCATCCACACCACCGCCGGCAGCCACAGCCGCGTGATGTGCATTGAGATCATGGGCAACAAGGCCGGCTGGCTGACGCTGTACTCCGGCATTGCAGGTGGTGCAGATATTATTCTGCTGCCGGAACAGCCCTATGATATCGACCGTGTGTGCTCTGCCGTGGAACGCCGCGCAAAGAAGGGTTCCAACTTCTCCATCATCGCTGTGGCCGAGGGTGCCATCAACTGCGAGGAAGCCGGCATGAAGCGCAAGGAATGGATGGCAAAGCGCGCCGAGGCAGGCTTTGGCACCACCGCCACCAACCGCATTGCACAGGCCGTGCAGAAAAAAACCGGCATGGAGACCCGTGTGTGCATCCCGGGCCACATGCAGCGCGGCGGCAGCCCCAGCGCCTACGACCGTGTACTGGCCACCCAGTTCGGCAGCTATGCGGCAAAGCTGGTGGAGATCGAGCGCTACGGCGTGACCGTTGCCATGGTGAACCGCCATGTCACCGAGAACCGTCTGGCCGACATTGCAGGCAAGACCCGCAACGTGCCGGAGAACTGCGACCTGCTCACCGTCGCCCGCCGCATGGGCATCAGTCTGGGTTGATTACCATTTGAATGCTCTCCGCTTTGCTCTGAGCATTTTTAGCGGAATAATTATTTTTTATTGGGGATTCCTGAAAATCTGCGGATTTTCAGGAATCCCTTTTTCACCGGAAGGGTCCCAACCGGCAGATGCTTCAAACAAGCTGAATGCCGTTTTCCGCTGCACCCCCTCCGGTGAAAATGTAGATCCCGGCAGACCGCAGTCTGCCGGGATCTGCTCTATTCAGAAATACTGTTTCCGTTGAAGATGGCCAGAGTGCAACGGTGGCCATTCAAAATCATCTGCCGGACAAATCAAAGGTCCGTCACATCATGCCGGGTGGGCTGGCCTTTTTCAAAGGCAACCGCGCTTTCCAGCACACCGCGCACCATGCTCTCCACATCCTCGTGGGTGTAGAAAGCCGTGTGGTCGGTCAGGATCACATTGGGCATGCTGCGCAGAGCCGCCAGCTCCGGGTTCGGGATCACATCGCCCATGCGATTATAATAGTACAGGCCGTTCTCATTTTCCAGCACGTCCAGGCCCGCCGCGCCGATCTTGCCGCTTTCCAGCCCGGCGATCAGTGCATCGCTGTCGATCAGCTTGCCGCGGGCGGTGTTGATGATGGTCACGCCCGGCTTCATGCTCTCAATTGCTTTGGTGTCGATGAGATGGTGATTCTCCTCCGTAGCGTTGGTGTGCAGAGTGATGACATCGCTTTCCGCCAGCAAGGTCTCCAGCGGCACATACTCGGCGATCTTCTTTACCTCGTCGTTGGGGTACAGGTCGTAGGCCAGCAGGCGGCAGCCAAAGCCGGACAGATGCTGCAGCACCGTGCGGCCAATGCGGCCCGTACCGATCACACCCACAGTGCAGGTGGAAATATCGCGGCCGATTTTTCCCTGCAGGGAGTAGTCCTGCGCTTCGCCGCGCTTGAGGATGTGCCCTGCCTTGCGCAGGCTCATCAGCATCAGCATAATGGCAAAGTTTGCAACGCCGTTTGGCGGGTAGTCCACATTAGCCACCTTCATGCCCAGTTCCCGGGCCGTCTCGCGGTCTACGTGGTCGTAGCCGATGGAACGGCAGCAGATGGACTTTACGCCCAGCTCGTGAAACCGCTTGACCATAGGCGCGCTCATATCGCAAGGCGTTACCGACACGGCATCATAGCCCTTTGCCAGTTCAGCATTTTCCAGCGTGGGATACTCCTGCGTAGAGCCAAACTCAACGTCCAGCTGCGGTGCCAGCCGCTGCGCGATGCCCAGCTCATCGTAGGGGCGCAGGGTGTAAAAAAAGACTTTTGTTGCCATAAAACTTCCCTCCCGGCTTATTTTGTACCTATTGTAGCACGTTCTGCACAGATGGATGCATTTTACTGAATGAATTTTGTTCACCTTAAAAATGAGGATTCATCTTTCCATATGAATGCGCGCAAAACAGTTGTAAATTGTCGGAAAAGAGGGTATGATAAAAGAACTGAGAAGTATACATCACTGAAATATAAAAGGAGTGTGCCTTATGCGCGCTTATGAACGGCTTTTGAATTATGTCCGGGTGCATACCACCTCGGACGAAAACTCCGGTACGCACCCTTCCGCTGAACGGGAGTTTGACCTTGCCCGCCAGCTGGTGGAGGAGATGAAGGCCCTTGGCATGGAGGATGCCCATGTGGACGAGCACTGCTACGTCTATGGCACCCTGCCTGCCACGCCCGGCTGTGAGGATCAACACGCTCTGGGCCTGATCGCCCACATGGACACTGCCGACGATGCCAGCGGTGAAAATGTGCAGCCCGTTGTGTGGGAAAACTACAACGGCGGCGATGTAACTCTGCCCGCCACCGGCATGGTGATGAAGCCCTCTGTGTTCCCCTTCCTTACTTCCATGAAGGGCGAGACCCTCATCACCTCAGACGGTACCACCCTGCTGGGTGCCGACGATAAGGCCGGTATTGCCGAAATTTTGACCGCTGTTGAGACCATTCAGGAAAAAGGCCTGCCCCACGGCAAGCTGTGTATCGCCTTTACTCCGGATGAAGAGATCGGCGAGGGTGCAGAGCTGTTCGATATTCCGGGCTTCGGTGCCGACTTTGCCTATACGGTGGACGGCGGCGATGCCGGTTCCATTGAGTACGAGAACTTCAACGCCGCTTCCGCCACCGTGACCATCCGCGGCTTCTCGGTGCACCCGGGCACCGCCAAGGACACCATGATCAACGCTTCCAACGTAGCAATGGAGTTCCACGGTGCTCTGCCCGTCACGGCCCGGCCGGAGACCACCGAGGGCCGTCAGGGCTTCTACCACCTGTGCCAGATGTACGGCGATGTGACCACCGCAAAGCTGGGCTACATCCTGCGCGACCACGATGCCGCAAAGCTGCAGTTCAAGAAGGACAACATGCTGGATATTGCCGAATTTTTGAACGGAAAGTACGGCGAAGGCACCGTGACCGTGGAGATCAAGGACAGCTACCGCAACATGCTGGAAAAAATCAAGCCGCATTTCCACTTAGTAGAGACCGCCCGCAAAGCCACCCGCATGGCCGGGCTGGAACCGGAGGAAATTCCGGTGCGCGGCGGCACCGACGGTGCCATGCTGAGCTGGAAAGGCCTGCCCTGCCCCAATCTGGGCACCGGCGGCTTCAATTTCCACGGCGTATGCGAGTGCATCACCGCTGAGCGCATGGACCGCTGCACTGAGATCTTGCTGAACATCATCGAATTGTACGCAGAGTAAATTTTATTTTTCAATATACAAAAAAGTGGGTGCTATTTTCGGATAGCACCCACTTTTGTTATACTCTGACGCTTATTTCTACGACTCCACTCGTGAAAATGCATTTGGAGCAGCCCTGCGGTTGCGTAGCAATGAAAGCCCCAGTGGGGCTTTCAAGCAGGCGAGCGATCTGCGTTAGCAGATGGAAGGGATTCGCCCTGACAAGCGTCGGGGCTGTGACAAATGCGAAAAATAAAAATCAAATTCCACCGAACATGCCCAGAGTACAACGACGACGACCGCTGCCTGCGGCAGAAGCAGGGAGGAGTTGTTGGGGCCGCGGCCAGCAAGACACGAATGCCGCTCAAGGCATGAAGTGGATGCTGGGAGCCGCAACTCTAGGAGGGCATTCAAAATCGTTTAACCAACGTTGATATGCCCCACCGGCATGATCTTCCGTTTGTTGTCATCCGGCTTTGCCGTCAGGCTCATGGCCAGCGACACCGGGCCGACACGGCCCATGAACATGACCAGCATATACAGGATCTTTGCGCCCCGGTTCAGCTGAGCGGTAACGCCCACCGAAAGGCCAACTGTGCCAAAGGCAGAGCAGGACTCGAAAATAGCGTCAATGACCGATACCGCCTCCGAAGTGTTGTAGTACACCACCACAGCCGAGCCAACCGCCGCCAGCCCGCCGAGCACGATAATGGTCAAAGCACGATAAACCGTCTTGGACTCGATGTGGTGCTCTGCGATCACACAGTCATCGCGGCCCTGAGCCACACTGCGGATCGTCAGGATGATCACAGCGAACGTAGTCACCTTCACGCCGCCGCCGGTAGAGCCGGGTGCCGCACCAATGAACTGCAGCGCGCTCATCAGCAGTTTGGTGATGGGGCCGCAGGCCGCAAGGTCGATGGTATTCATGCCCGCAGTACGAGTGGACACCGACTGGAACAGTGCCGCCATCAGCTTGCCGGGCACAGAGAGCCCGCCCATGCTGGCAGGATTGTTCCACTCCATCAGCGCGATGAGCGCCGCGCCGCCGAGCCACAGGATCACCGAGAAGCTCAGCACCACCTTGGCCTGCAGGGAAAGCCGGTGCTTTTTGCGGTATTGACCGATCTCCACCCATACCATGAAACCCAGACCGCCGGAGATGATCATGAACATCACAACGGCCTGAACATAGTAATTGTTCACATAGGGTGCCAGTGAGGAATACTGGCCGAACCGGCCAAACAGATCAAAGCCCGCGTTACAGAAAGCCGAGATGGCCGTGAACACGCTCACCCAGATGCCTTCCAGCCCGAACTGCGGCACAAAGGCGAACAGCAGCAGCACAATGCCAATGCCTTCAAACAGGCCAGCCAGTCCCACCACGATCTTCAGCACGTCCTTGGCCTGCGCATATCCGTCCGCTGAGACGCTTTCTCCCAGCAGCCGCAGATCGCGGAAGCCCATGCGCCGCCGCATAGCCAGCGCGAAGAAGCTGGTGAGGGTGACCAACCCCAGACCACCCACCTGAATGAGCAGCAGGATCACCGCCTGCCCAAAGTAGGTGAACTGGGTCCAGGTATCCCGCACGATCAGACCAGTAACGCAGGTAGCGCTTGTGGCGGTGAACATGGCATTCAGCACATCCAGCCGCCCGTGCTTGCTGGCAACCGGCAGGCTGAGCAGAAAGGTGCCCAGCGCGATCACGATGACAAAGCTCACACAGATGATCTGCGTAGGCGTATACATCCCCTTGCGCTTGCCCGCCGGGCGGTAAAACAGCTTTTTCCCTTTTGCTTTTTCCATAAGCTCCTCCGCACGCGGCAAAGCCTGCCGCGGCTATTTTCATTTCCTCTATAGCATACACCATTTTGCCCGCCGGTTCAACTTGATTTTATCCGCAAAATGCTGTATTATAATAGGGTATCCGTCTCCGTAGCTCAGATGGATAGAGCGCAAGCCTCCTAAGAATTCGGTCAACCTGATACCTTGGGGGCAGAAGTGATTGTTCTAATCAAAAGCAAGGCTGAGGATCGAGATTTTCCCAACAAATTTTGATGCAACAACTTTACCATCGTCCCGGTTGCAAAGCAGTCGGTCACTTCGGTGTGAAAATCATTCTGCATATTCGTTTCCAAGCACGTTGAATTTCGAAAAATCAACGATAATACATAATATGCCTCAGTAGCTTAGCTGGACAAAGCGCCTCCCTCCTAAGGAGGAGACCGCAGGTTCGAATCCTGTCTGGGGTATCCCTTTATGAAAATGCGAAGGTCATTTTTCCATGTGAAAGACGATCTTCGCATTTTTCATTTTGAACCTATCACCAAAATCAGCCAGCGAATGCCATTAGCAGAATTTTCGGTTCCAGCTAATGAAGCCCCATAAAGCACCTTTTGAACTCTGTTTCCCGGCTCTCTGCTAAAATTGGTAGCCGCTTTCCTGTAAATCCATGTAAATACAAGATAAACTGTGTAAATCTATTTTTCACATTCCTACCAGAAACCGTGCAAAACACTTTTCTCCATACATAGCGCGTTCACTCGCTGTTCTCTCGGAACAGAAAGAGGAACGCGCTTTTTTGTTTTCGGGCTGAACTTCCCGAATCCATCAAAGGAGGGTTTACCAATGAAAAAAGTTCTGACCGTCACGATGGACGGTATCCGCTACCATGCTTCCCGCCCGGCAGATTGCCGGCACTGCTTCTTCTGGAAGAATCGAAAGAAGGGCTGCGTTCTCGGTAAAGAGAACTGCTACTATCTGATCGAGCCGCCCAAAGGCCCCAGCAAGTGCGAAGGGTGCCCCTACAAGCGGGCAAAGCCCTGTGTGCTGGTTCCCTGCTACAAAGACCTGATGGCACCGCTGGAGAAACGAGGTGATGCCAAGTGAGCCACAAGCGAAACGAAGCTCTGCGCCATGTTCAGCACTCCATGCACCATGTGATCGCCGCTGGCGAAGGTTCCGACCGTGCCCCGGACAGCTGCAAGCTGTGCCCGTACTATCGACCCGATTTCAAGTTCCGCACCTGCCTGTATGCCCACTGCCCTTATAAGAAGCAGGTCAATGTATTCCGTTCCACACCTGAAAAATGGGATATTCTCTATGCCCGAAAGAAAGCCGACAAGAACCGCAGACCTTGATTACTTCTATGGGCAGTCCAGCGAGCTGTTCTCCTTCTACCGGATTCCCAAGCTGTTGTTTCAGGATAGCCGCTTCCAACCGCTTTCCACAGATGCCAAAACCCTGTACGGTATCCTGCTGGACCGCATGAGCCTTTCAGCCCGGAATGGTTGGTTGGACAAAGCTGGGCGGGTGTTCATCATCTATACTGTGCAGGAGGTGCAGGATTCACTGGGCTGTGCCGATAAAAAGGCCACCAAGCTGCTGCGAGAACTGGAAGAGTACAGCCTGATTGAACGCAAACGGAGGGGGCTGGGCAAGCCCGACCTCATCTATGTAAAGAATTTTTCGTCAGAATCGTCAAAAACGCCCTACTTGAATCGTGATAATGACGATTCTGGAGCCGTCCAGAATACGCTTCAAGACCCGGCCAAACTACGATGTAATAAGACTGAGAGAAATAATACAGAGGTAAGCGATACTGATCCTATCTATTCCGATGAAAACGACTGGATGAGCAAACGCACCCAACTGGAAGAATATTTTTCGCAGTCTTTGGAGGTAGACCTTCTGCTCCGGCTCTGCCCGGATGATGAGGACACCATCTATCAGATCGTAGATTTGCTGGTGGACACCTGTGCGACCAAGCGAAAGATACTGCGGATCGCCGGGGATGACCGCCCTGCCGAGGTAGTGCGCAGCCGGTTTATGAAGCTGAACGCCGACCACATCAAATTTGTGTTGAAGTGCCTTGCAGAGAACAGCAGCCCAATCAGGAACATGAAACAATACCTGCTCGCTTCTCTGTATAACGCACCGACCACCATGCAGCTTTACTATCAGAATCAGACCAACCACGATTTAGCGAAACGGAGGTGATAGAAATTTCTAAGAAAGCAACCACGATTGCCGTTGTCAACCAGAAAGGCGGCACCGGCAAGACCACCACCTGTGAAAATCTGGGCATCGGGCTGGCGATGGAGGGCAAAAAAGTTCTGCTGGTGGACACTGACCCACAGGGCAGCCTGACCATTAGCATGGGCTGGCAGCAGCTCGATGAACTGCCCACTACCCTTTCCACCCTGATGGCAAAAGCCATGAACGACCAGTGCATTCCGCCCGGTGAAGGTGTGCTGCACCATGCAGAGGGCGTTGACCTGATCCCTGCTAACATCGAACTGGCAGGGCTGGAAGTGTCTCTCGTCAACTGCATGAACCGGGAAAAGATGTTGAAACAGGTGCTGGACAGTGCCAAGCGGGAGTACGATTTTATTCTGCTGGACTGTATGCCCTCGCTGGGGATGCTCACCATAGTCGCGTTGCTCCTATGGCCAGAAGTACGCATTTCATGCGGATTTATAGTTATCTCCTGCGGAGATATTGCCATCAATGCACTGGCGGCGGCAGACGCTACCCTGATCCCTGTGCAGGCACAGTACCTTTCCGCAAAAGGTCTGGAACAGCTTTTGCAGACCGTGCAGAAGGTCCGGCGGCAGATCAACCCGAAATTGAAAATCGAGGGCATCCTGCTGACCATGACAGACAGCCGCACCAACTACGGACAGCAGATCGACAATTTGATTCGGGGTGCTTACGGCAGCAAGATCAAGGTGTTCGACCAGACCATTCCCCGGTCTGTCCGTGCTGCGGAGATCAGTGCAGTGGGCAAAAGCATTTTCCAGCACGACCCCAAAGGTAAGGTGGCAGAAGCCTACCAATCTCTGACGAAGGAGGTGCTGGCGAATGCCGAAAAGCAGCTTAAGCGTGTCGCTGAAAGGGGCAGATGACATTTTCTCCACGGAAGAATCCCGACAGGAACAGCAGCGGGAGCAGGTGCAGCGGATTCCCATTGGAGAACTGTTTCCCTTCAAAGACCATCCCTTTAAGGTCTTGGATGACGAGTCCATGCAGCGCACGGTGGAAAGCGTAGAGCAGTACGGCGTGTTGTCTCCACTGATCGCCCGCCCACGCCCGGAGGGTGGCTATGAAATCATCTCCGGGCACCGTCGGAAACACGCCGCAGAGCTTGCCGGGCTGGAAACCCTGCCTGTCATCGTCCGTCAAATGGATGATGATGCCGCAGTTCTGCTTATGGTGGACAGCAATCTCCAGCGTGAGAACATCCTGCCCAGTGAAAGGGCTTTCGCCTACAAAATGAAGCTGGAAGCTCTAAAAAATCAAGGTGCTAGGTCGGATTTGACTTCGACACAAGTTGTGTCGAAGTTGCGAAGCAATGAACAGCTTGGTGCCGAAAACAATCAAAGCCGTGAAACCGTCCGGCGGTTTATCCGTCTGACCAATCTCATCCCTGAACTGCTAGACATGGTAGACGAAAAGAAAATCGCCTTCAATCCCGCTGTGGAATTGTCCTATCTGGACGAAAGCCAACAGCGGGATTTTTTAGAAGCTATGAACGACACCCAGAATGCGCCGTCCCTTTCCCAAGCGCAGCGGCTCAAAAGGCTGGCGCAGGAAGGGCACTTCTCGTATGATGTTGCCTTTGCGGTCATGGGAGAAGAAAAAAAGGACGAGCTGGACAAGGTAGTCATCAAAAACGACACCCTGCGGAAGTATTTCCCGCGCAGCTACACCCCGAAACAGATGGAGGACACTATCATCAAGCTGCTGGAACAGTGGCAGCGCAAACAGCAGCGGCAGAACGAACGCTGACTTATACCGTAACGCAAGACCTGATGGGGTCTTTTTCTTTTGCAAACAAAGGAGAAAACGCCTATGAAAAACAACGCTACCCGTACCATCCGCTCCGAGGAGATTACCATTGATGTGCGCATCTGCGCTGCACTGGCGGCAAACCGGGGCGGCGAGGTCTACCTTGCAGCTATCGCCCCGGATATGGAGCTGACCGTCATCACGCTGGACGAGACTCCCGACATCCTGCCCTGCTTTGACGAGGATGATGCCTGCCTGAACCTTCCTGACACCTCGCTGCTGCTCTGCTACAACCCGGCGCAGGTGCTGAAGATGGGCGGCAA
>ERZ772969.2855-NODE-2855-length-10182-cov-6.757184_pt1 | contig 10182 bp, 7 predicted proteins | sample MGYA00511676_ERZ772969 | MGnify/ENA primary metagenome ERZ772969 (study PRJEB29015, sample SAMEA2737651) | human gut metagenome | biome: human gut; feature: human-associated habitat; material: faeces | place: China | collected 2012 ...
ACATGCGCGCCGACGTGAACGTGTCGCTGCGCAACAGCCCGTCCGATCCGTTCGGCACCCGTTCCGAAACCAAGAACGTGAACTCGTTCCGTGGCATCGAGAAGACCATCCAGTACGAGATCCGCCGCCAGGCCGCCATCCTTTCCGAAGGCGGCGAGATTCTGCAGGAGACCCGTCACTGGGACGAGGCCTCGCAGACCACCGCCGGCGGCCGCGTCAAGTCCGACGCCGACGACTACCGCTACTTCCCGGATCCGGATCTGGTGATGCTGCACATCACCAAGGAGCACATCGAGGAAATGAAGGCCCAGATGCCGGAAATGCCTCGTGAGCGCCGCAACCGCCTGAAGGGCGAGTGGGGCTTCAACGATCTGGAGATGCGCGACGTGCTCAACGCCGACGCGCTGGACCTGCTCGAGGACACCGTCAAGGCCGGCGCTTCCGCCTCGGGCGCCAAGAAGTGGTGGCTGGGCGAGCTGTCCCGCGAAGCCAACAACAAGGGCGTGAGCCTTGAAGAGCTGCCGATCACCCCGGCCGACGTCGCCGAGGTCGAGAAGCTCATCGCCGACGGCAAGCTCAACGACAAGCTCGCCAAGCAGACCGTCGCAGGCGTGCTCGCCGGCGAAGGCACTCCGGACGAGGTCGTCAAGAAGCACGGCTTCCAGGTCGTTTCCGACGACGGCGCGCTCGAAAAGGCCGTCGACGAGGCACTCGCGGCCAACCCGGACATCGTCGAGAAGCTCAAGAGCGGCAACATGAAGCCGATGGGCGCGATTATCGGCGCTGTCATGCGCGCCACCCGCGGCCAGGCCGACGCGAAGGCCGTCACCAAGATCGTGATGGGCAAGATCAAGTGACGTTCCGGCGATTGCCGAACGTTGCCTGATTGATGGCATCGAAAGGCGTGCGTTTTTGCGATGAGAGGAATCGTAAAAACGCACGCCTTTCTGCATTTTGTTGCTTTTTATCTGCTTTTACATGCCTTTTCGTACGATTCACGCGTCGGCTGGGGGAGGTTTCACGGGGATTTTGCCTAACAAAACTCCCAGCTGGCGTTCAGTCGGGTACAATACCGTCGGTATGGGTGTGGTGAGGGACCGCGCCGAGAAACATAGGGAACGATAATCATGTCAGAGTACGCTGAAACCACAGCGAAGGAACAGACGACGGACCAGCGGGCGAGGGAGCTGCCGGAACGCATCGTCATTCCGCCCATCAAGGGCGAGATGGTGCACTTGCGCCCCGCCACCATCGACGACATCGCACGCATGGAGGTCATTGAGGCGTACGTCGGCGCATCCGGCATCACCGGCAAGGACCGCGTGGCCGAACGTGGCGCTGTGAACGCGTGGGTGCGTCGTTCCGTGGCATGGTCCAATGGCGAAAAATCGAACGAATCCGGCGTGGGGGATCCGGAATCTCGTCGTACCATCGCATGGTCCATCGTCACCGAAGCCGACCATGACGGCGACGGCGAGCTTGACGCGGCCTCTTCCGACAACGTGATCGGCATGATCTTCCTCATCGACATCGACGGCTGGGCACGTTCCGCCCGCATCCAAGTGGTGCTCGGCAAGGACTACCGCGGCCGCGGCTACTCGCGAGACATCATGCCCCGCGTGATGACGTACGGCTTCGCGCCGGAACCGGCGGGCCTCGGCATGCACCGCATTTGGGTGGCCGTGCCGGAACAGAACACGCGTTCCGTATCCGTCTACCAGTCGCTCGGCTTCGTGCCGTCCGGCCGTTCGCGCGATGCCCTGTGGAACGCGTCGGAGAACCGTTACCAGGACCTCATCGTCATGGACACGCTCGTCGACGAATTCGACCCGATCCGCTCGCTCGACGCGTTCGGCATGCACGTGATCGAAGACAATCCGGGCGTCAAGGAGGCGTTGAGCGCCCGCGAACACTCGATCGCCATCCAACTCAACTTCGTACATAAGGGCGATGCGGACGATGCCGCAGCGGCAGGCCAGAGTGGAGACACGGCGCAGACCTCCGCCGACGAGACGTCTGCCGCGCCATCGCAGGAATCGCAGCCGAACGAAGCATCCGGAACGGCGAAGACGGACCGGAAGGCCGGCGATGCCGACAACAACTGGCCGTACAGCTCGGATGAGCGCAAAACCTCGAAGGATGCTTGGTGGCGCACGCTTGGACGTGGCCGCAAGCGCGACACGGAAGGCAGACGATGAGCGCCGAGGACCTCGACAACTACGAAACCGACGCCGAGCTGTCCCTATACAAGGAATACCGCGACGTCATCAAACTGTTCACCTACGTTGTGGAGACCGAGCGCCGCTTCTATCTGGCCAACAAGGTCGATTTCAACGTGCGTTCCGCCGGCCAGGACGTCTACTTCGACGTGCGGCTGACCGACGCGTGGGTGTGGGACGTCTACCGTTCCAGCCGTTTCGTCAAGAACGTGCGCATCGTCACGTTCAAGGACGTGAACGTCGAGGAAGTGCAGAAAACCGATATCGACATTCCCGACAGCATGTAGCGGACCTACGGAAAACCAGTCTTCGGCGGAAGCCGTACGGCTGGTTTTCCTTCTATCAGGGCGATTGCTGTCGGACTTGGCGGTGATTTTGTGTGCATGCGCACAGGTGCGCTGTGCGTTTCCCTACCTTCGGGTAGAATATCTTCGATTTTGTTTGTAAGGAGACTTCAAAGTGACGCAAAAGCAATCCGTGGTCATCATCGGTGGCGGCCCTGCCGGCCTGACTGCCGCTTGGGAGCTCGTCAAGGACGGTGGCTCCGAACAGTACGACGTGACCGTGCTGGAAGCCACCCGCGAATTCGGCGGCATCTCCCGCACCGTCAAGCATGACGGCAATCGTATGGATATCGGCGGCCACCGCTTCTTCTCGAAGGACGACCGCATCATGGACTGGTGGAAGGACGTTCTGCCGCTGCAGGGCGCACCCAGCTATGATGACAAGAAGCTCCACCGCGAGCATGATATGGAGCCGGGCGGCCCGGATCCGGAAATCGAAGACAAGGTGATGCTCAAGCGCCACCGCGTGTCCCGCATCTACTGGAACCGCCACTTCCTCGACTACCCGATTTCCCTGAGCGCCAACACCCTGAAGGCCATGGGCTTCAAGCTCACCATGGTCGCCGGCTTCAGCTACCTGAAGTCCATGGTGCACAAGCTGCCGGAAACCAATCTGGAGAACTTCTACATCAACCGTTTCGGCCGTAAGCTCTACTCCATGTTCTTCGAGGGCTACACCGAGAAGCTGTGGGGCCGTCACCCGTCCGAAATCTCCGCCGACTGGGGCGCACAGCGCGTCAAGGGCCTGAGCATCATGGGCGTGCTGAAGAACGCCTTCCAGAAGCTCCTGCCGAAGAAGCGCGACAACTCCGAAGTCGAAACCTCCCTCATCGAGGAATTCTGGTATCCGAAGCTCGGCCCGGGCCAGCTGTGGGAAACCGTCGAATCCAACTGCGAAGCCGCCGGCGTGAAGGTCATCACCGACGCCAATGTGGTGGAAATTCGCCAGAAGGACGGCAAGATCGCATCCGTCGTGTACGAGGATTCCGAAGGCAACCGCACCGAAATGGCCGCGGACGACTTCATTTCCTCCATGCCGGTCAAGGACCTTGTCAACGCCGTGGACGCCTCCGACCAGCCGGCTCCGAAGGACATGACCGAAATCGCCAACGGCCTGCCGTACCGCGACTTCGTCACCGTCGGCCTGCTCGTCAAGCACCTGCGCCTGACCAACACCACCGACATTCCGACCCTCGGCAACCCGCCGATCGTGCCGGATTGCTGGATTTACGTGCAGGATCCGGGCTACAAGGTCGGCCGTCTGCAGATCTTCAACAACTGGAGCCCGTACCTGGTCAAGGACGTCGACAACACCGTGTGGATCGGCCTCGAATACTTCTGCGAGGAAGGCGACTCCTTCTGGAACATGACCGACGAGGAAGCCACCAAGTTCGCCATCCAGGAGCTCACCCGCATGCAGGTCATCAACGGCCCGCAGGACGTGCTCGACTCCCACCGCGAACGCGTCAAGAAGGCTTACCCGGCCTACTTCGACACCTACGACCGCATGCCCGAACTCGTCGACTACCTCGACTCCTTCGGCAACCTGTACTGCGTTGGCCGTAACGGACAGCACCGTTACAACAACATGGACCACTCCATGGCCACCGCCATCGAAGCCGTCAAGGACATCAAGAGCGGCGAAACGTCGAAAGACAACGTGTGGTCGGTCAACACTGACAAGTCCTACCACGAAGAAAAGTAGAAAAATAAATAACGCGTGCGCATACGCCCTTTCTCCGGCGCTCGACGTACCTTTGTACGCCTTCGGCCTCAGACGGGCGTTTTCGCACGCGTTATTTATTTTTCGCAGCGTAACTTTGATCAAGCCCATGCTTTTTGGCATGGGCTTTTTCATTGCGATTTTTATTGCGATTGCGCGGTGTGCGAACCGCACGGGCGGACCGCGCGTGCCCGCTTTGCGTTGGTCTGGGTTGTGTTGTATGGTTAGGACAGTTCGAAAACCGCGATGTTTCGCGGCGGACTTTTCATTCGACGGAAATTTTCCGCAATTCTTTTTTACAGCTGTCGCGGGCGCATGCCTGTGGAAGCCAAGGAAAGGCAACTACCAGTGGCAACAAGCCCTAATCTCGATGATATGAAACTGCCCGAGCTCAAGGAGCTCGCCAAGCAGATGGGACTTCGTGGTGTCTCCACCATGCGCAAGACCGAACTGATCGCAACACTTCAAGCCGCCCGTTCCGGCGGCCAGGCTCCGGCCGGCGTCACCGTGCGCGCGCCAAAGTCCGCTCCCGCCGCAGACGCTGAGGTCAAATCGGCAAAGGACAAGAAGGCCGATGAAGCCAAGCAGGAGGAACGCCCCGTCCGTGCCAAGCAGGCCAAGTCCGCGGAATCCTCCGAAGTCGCGGATGCCGTGGCAGCGGTGGACGCGTTGAAGCCGAACGATGAAGCGCCGAAGCGTCGTCGCCATCGTGACGCCGAAGCCGGCGCCGACCTGCTCGCCGAACTGGGCCTTGACGATGCCGCTCCGAAGCAGGATGACCGCCGTCGCCGTCGTGATGACGACCGTAGGGACGATTTCGAGCCGCGTCGCCGCCGTCGCGTGGCGGACGGGCCGAAGAGCGAAGACGTCGTGCGCGACCTTGATGACATCCTCGCCACGCTGCCGTCGCAGGAAGACGCCGACGATGATAAGCGTCGCGACGAGACCGAAGACAACGAATACCGTCACAGCCGTGGACGCAACGATCGCCGTGGCCGCCGTATGCGTGGCCGTGACCGCGATTACGACGAGCGTGACGAGCGTCGCGGCAGGGGCGATCGCAATGATCGCAACGACCGTAACGATCGCGCCGACCGCATGGACCGCAACGCCGACCGCGACCAGCGCAACGATCGTATGGATCGCGCCGACCGCGACCAGCATCGCGACGAGCCGAAGGAAGACCTCGTGCCGGTCGCCGGCATCGTCGACGTGCTCGACTCCTACGCGTTCGTGCGTACGTCCGGCTACCTGCCGGGACCGAACGACGTGTATGTCTCCATGGGCCAGGTCAAGAAGTACGGCCTGCGCAAGGGCGACGCCGTGCACGGCTCCATCCGCGCCCCGCGTGAAGGCGAACGTCGCAACCAGCGTCAGAAGTTCGTGCCGCTGCAGTCCATCGACTCCATCAACGGCATGAGCGTCGAGGAAGCGCAGCATCGTCCGCAGTTCAGCAAGCTCACCCCGCTGTATCCGCAGGAACGCCTGAAGCAGGAGACCACGCCGAACAAGCTCACCGGCCGCCTCATCGACATCGTGGCGCCGATCGGCAAGGGCCAGCGTGGCCTGATCGTGTCCCCGCCGAAGGCCGGCAAGACCATCACCCTGCAGAACATCGCCAACGCGATTGCCACCAACAATCCGGAAGTCCACCTGATGGTCGTCCTCGTGGACGAACGTCCGGAGGAAGTCACCGACATGGAACGCACGGTGCAGGGCGAGGTCATCTCCTCCACCTTCGACCGTCCGGCCTCCGACCACACCACCGTCGCCGAACTGGCCATCGAACGCGCCAAGCGTCTCGTGGAGCTCGGCCAGGACGTGGTGGTGCTGCTCGACTCCATGACCCGTCTGGCCCGTGCCTACAACATCGCCGCGCCGGCCTCCGGCCGCATCCTGTCCGGTGGTGTGGACGCGCAGGCGCTGTACCCGCCGAAGAAGTTCTTCGGCGCCGCCCGCAACATCGAAAACGGCGGCTCCCTGACCATCATCTCCTCCGCGCTGGTGGAAACCGGTTCCAAGATGGACGAGGTGATCTTCGAGGAATTCAAGGGCACCGGCAACATGGAACTGCGTCTGAGCCGCGAGCTTGCCGATAAGCGCCTGTTCCCGGCCATCGACGTGAATGCCTCCGGCACCCGTCGCGAGGAGCTCATCACCGATCCGCAGGAATTGCCGATCATCTACCGTCTGCGCCGTCTGCTTGGCGGTCTCGAGCCGGAGCAGGCCTACCAGACGCTTGTGCCGCGTCTGAAGAAGACCGCGACCAACCGCGACTTCATGGCTTCGCTGATTCAGCAGAGCGGTAACGTGACCAGCGGCAACTGATAGCGCCGACGTCCGTCCGCGCCAATTGCGGGCGTGGCCGAAACATTTGGCCATCGGCTGATGTGCGATATCCATCAAGGGGCATGCAACGAACGGGTTGCATGCCCCTTCGTGTTGCGTTGACGGCACCTTCGTTGCGGCGTTCCGATCCGTGGCCACTATGTAAACAGGATTTTCGTATTTTTCAAAAAGTATAAAAAATACGTTTTCTGAAACTGATATTAGTAAATATTGCAATATATAGAAGGGTGATGGTGGAAATAATCAGTGTGAAACGCTGCATCGGCAAAAAGACGGCACTCTTGTAGCGAAAATGATGCGTGGTGATGTGCACTGAAATAGGTATGGTTAGGGGTATTACGCCGATTGTCACTAGGGGTATCGGCATTGCAGATATTGGATACATGGGCTTGGTATGAGGAGGGACCGTTTATGACAAGTAGTGGCACCACTGCGGAGAGCGCGCGATCGATCGCATGCCAGATCGACGGCATCGACACGTGCATCCTGAACATGTTGGAGAAGGACGGCCGTGCGACACTGGCCCAGCTTTCGGAGGCGACCGGACTGTCGGTGTCGGCGGTGCAGTCGCGCGTACAGAAGCTGGAACGTCGCGGCGTGATCAGCGGATACAAGGCGATCATCGATGATGAGAAGCGAGGTCTGCCGGTCAGCGCCTACATCGCGGTCACCCCCACCGATTATGCGTGCGAATCCGAAATTCCGGGAAAACTGCACGATGTCGATGGCATCATGTCGTGCGATTCCGTGGCCGGCTCGCCCAGCTACATACTCACCGTGCGTGCGGAATCGCCAAGCAAGCTCGAAGAGCTGCTCAACGTCATTCACCAAACCGTTCCGGTAAGCACCGAAACCACGATCGTGCTGCAGCGTTACTTCGCAAAGTAGCGGTACTCTGGTGACCATGAGCGATAGCGAACACGACTGGCTTCGGCCAGCAGAACCGGACGAAACCGAAACCGTCATCGATGCGGATACCGCCCAAGGCGATCCCCAGGTCGCCGAAACCGTGGCGAAGATCAAGTCGTTGCGTCAGTCAATCGACAATGTCGACACGGCCATCGTGTCGCTGTTGGCGGAACGATTCAAGTACACGTCCCAGGTGGGCGTGCTCAAGGCGCGTGCCGGCTTCGCCCCGGCCGACTACAAGCGTGAGGACTACCAGATCGAACGGTTGCATCGCATTGCCGTCGATGCCGGTCTTGACCCCGATATCGCCGAAATGTACCGCGAATTCGTGGTGACCGAGGCCAAGCGCCGTCATAAGCGCATCGCCGATGCGGGAGGCGATCCGGGCGTACTCGACGTGTTCGCCTGATCTGCCCATTTTCCGGACTCTGCGGGCATACCGCGCAGTAGATTGTTTGTTTTGGAACAATTTGTTGTGGAACAATATTCTGACTGCTAAGAAGGTCCGGCATGTGCACTCGTCATCGCAACGTTCGCACGATGCGTCGCGCATGCGCCGCCGCCATCGCGATGGTCGTACTGTGCGGGTTGCCCGTGGCCGGCGTAGGCGTATCCGACATCGTAGGCCGGATACGCCAGGATGGACGCTATGCCGTCGACGTGGCCTCACATGACGTGATGAGTTCCTATACGGCGGCCGACCGGCCCGGGCGGCTGTATCTGACGGACAGCGGCTCCACGGCTTCCCAACGCATCGCCGCCGGTACGGTATCGCTGCCATGGTCCGTGAGCGCCACGTTCACGTTGAATGGCCCGGACGTGAGCGTGCAGCAGGTGAACGGCGCCACCGGCATGGTCGGTATCCGTCTGACGGTCAAGGCCGTCGACGGCGCCACCCAAACGATTACCGACGATGCACGCAATCTCGTACCTGTGGTCGCCTTCACCATTCCCAGCCGCGTCGGCAGCGACGTCGTATCCGACGATGGCGTGAGCGTGATATCCGGCAATTCCTCCACATTGATCGCCGCCATTGGCGAGCCGGGTGAGGAACTGACCTTCACCACATATGTCGACGCCAGGCATTTCACGATGAGTTCATTGGCCGTCGCTGCCGTGCGGGCCGAAGACGATGATGATTTTGCCGATAATCTCAACAATCTGACGGACCGTGCCTCCAACCTGGTGGATGGTCTGACGAATGTCGGCTCGCAAAGCAATCATCAGCTCATCGAACGGCTGAAAACACTGCGCGACCGGGAAAAGGAACTGGCCACGCAGACCATCGCCGAGCGGACGGCCACGCATCAGCAGGCCTTCGACGGCTATATCGATGCGTATGTCGGCTCATATACGGCCCATCTTTCCGGTTCGATCGGCGATTCCACGCAACTTTCCGCCATTCTAGGCACCGCCGCCGAACTCAACGGCGATACTGACGTGGCACGATCCGTGGTCGATCTCGCCAACGCGGTGAACGATGTGAGCGCCGCCTACCGGCATGCCGGTGCCGCCGATGCCGTGGACGACGTGATTCGTACCATCGAACGGCGCGGCACGTCGGGGCTGCTTGGCGAATTGGGCAGACGCGCCGGCGAGGAACAGCAACGGGGCGCCAAAGATTACAGTGCAGGGCAATCGCAGCTATCGAGCGCGATGATCCCCTATTCCATGGATTTCACCGATGCCTACACCGCACGCTTGAAAGAGCTCGGAGCCACGGCCGCAACGGCCTCGCATTACGAACGTCAGGCGATTGCGGACGTGCGCAGCGGCATTGACACGAACAGGAAACTTGCCGCGGCCGCCGGCAACGTGGCCGACGCCATGAACGCACTGGCGGATGCCAGCGAGCATACCGGTCAGGCCAGCGCCTTCCATCAGATTGCGGTGCGTTTCGCCGATCAGTTGGAAACCGATGATACCGCCGGCAATGATTCCGATACTTCCAGCACCTCGTCCCAGGATTCCGCGACGACCACGCGCGGCACGGTGCAGATTGCCTCCCTGCACAGCGGCCACACCTTGTCCGACGGCACGACGTTGCCCGCAAAAGCCGAGAAGGCCCGACAGAAGGCCAAACGCAAGGTTGAGCGTGCGCAGGCCAAGGCGATTCGTCAGCAGAGCGAGGACGGTGCCACAGACAGCTTGGTGGACGACCGGAACGCCATCAGCATGGATGATGTGATGAGCTACGCCGGCGGATTGCGTTCATCGTTCGGTGCCGCCGCCGACACTACGTCGAAGAACATGGCGAAGGTCGGGGGAGTGGACGGTTCGTCGGAAAGCGACGCAAAGGACTCCGCAACGTCAGGCGACGCTGTTTCGGGTGCTTCGGGTGCGGCATCCGCCGGTGCGGGGTCGCTGCCGATCAGCGCATACAGCATCGTCAGTTCGCGTGCGCCGATCGAGGCTGATTCCAGCGATCTGATCGATGAGACCGTCGAACTGGCCTCCGCCGCGGAAATGCTGCAGGAAGCCGTCCAACATCTCGGCAGTCGTCATATCACAGGTGGCACGGTCGGTGCGACCGGTCACGACACCCAGTATCTGCTTTCCGTTCCCGTGCTATGAATCGGGCCCTCCTCCCTCTGACGGGGAGAAGGGCCCAACGATCAGGGGCTTTCCGGCTTACTGG
>ERZ772969.2873-NODE-2873-length-10141-cov-2.819453_pt1 | contig 10141 bp, 9 predicted proteins | sample MGYA00511676_ERZ772969 | MGnify/ENA primary metagenome ERZ772969 (study PRJEB29015, sample SAMEA2737651) | human gut metagenome | biome: human gut; feature: human-associated habitat; material: faeces | place: China | collected 2012 ...
ATATGATCATCCTGCCCGGCAGTAAAAATACGATGGGCGACTTAAAATGGATGCGCCAGAACGGGCTGGAGGCTGCCATCAAAAAGCATGCGCAAAATCGGGATGCCGTGATCTTTGGCATCTGCGGCGGATATCAGATGTTGGGAGAGTGCATCACAGATCCTTATGGTGTCGAGGAGGGCGGTATGCTGCGCGGTATGGAACTTTTGCCGATGGAGACAGAGATGGAACAGGAAAAGACGAGAACGCAGGTGGACGGGACATTTGAAGAACTGACCGGAGTGCTGTCTGTGCTGTCGGGTGTGAAGCTGACGGGGTATGAGATTCATATGGGAGCGAGCCGCAGGACGGATCATGCCGAGATTGATATGGATACGGTTATGATGGATTTAGGTCGGAGTGAGAAGCCCGAAATGCTTCAGGAAAAAAGATATGAATATCTGTGCCATATCACAGATCAGGCTGAAAATCAAAAAGCAGATGGAATCTGTGCAGGTAATGTTTATGGTACTTATGTTCATGGAGTATTTGATGCAGATGGCATTGCTGCAAAGATCGTTGAGGCACTTGCCACAAAGAAAGGAATTTCCATGGAGGCAGTGACTCAGCAGAATTATCAGGAATTTAAAGAGACACAGTATGATAAATTGGCGAAGACGCTGCGGGAGTATCTGGATATGGATGCGGTGTATAGGATGATGGGGATGTAAGGCTGCTTGTTACCGCACAACAGGCGAGAACAGCAGCGACTGGACGGACCGATTTGACGGAGTAAATTTGTTTATTGCTGAACACAGGAAACTGCCCTATAATAAATGATAACGGAAATAAAAAAGAAGTATGCAGGAGGCAGCGGGATGGGAAGATACCTGAATCAGGGAAATGAAAGCTTTGAAAAGAGTGTAAATTCTGAAATTTATATCGATAAAACAGGTGTGATTAAGTATACCAACCGTGTTCTGAATACGATGCAGGGGTATGTCTGTATCAGAAGACCGGATGAGAAAATCCGAAAAAAGGTACAGGAAAACTGGGATTCCTTAGCGAAACCATTAGATGGTCTGGGAATCTTTGAAAAGATATTTACACAGATCGGTGCAGTGACAGGGGACGAGAGGGTGCCGTTACAAAAGAAGGCAGTGATCGTGATGTGTGCGGATAACGGGATCGTTGAGGAGGGCATCAGCCAGTCCGGGCAGGAAGTCACATATCAGGTTGCAGAATCCATGGGAAAACGAAAAAGCTCTGTCTGCCTTATGGCTGCACAGGCGAATGCTAAAGTCATTCCAATCGACGTCGGGATCGCAGCGGAAGAAACACCGGAAGGCGTCTGGAATAAAAAGGTGAGCAGGGGTACAAAAAACTTTTTAAAACAGCCGGCGATGACGGAGGAGGAAGCATTGGCTGCGATCGAAGCTGGCATCGACAGTGTAAAAAAGTGCAAAGAGGATGGTATGACACTGCTTGCAACCGGGGAGATGGGAATTGGAAACACGACGACAAGCAGCGCAGTGGCGGCGGCATTGTTAAACTGTGAGACGGCAGCGATTACCGGAAAAGGTGCAGGACTCAGTGACGCGGGATTATTACATAAGATTGCGGTGATCGATGAGGCGCGGAAAAAATATCAGTTTGACTCCAAAGATGTATTTCGTATTCTGTGTTCGGTCGGCGGACTGGATATTGCAGGGCTGTGCGGTGTCTGCATCGGGGGCGCAGTTTACGGTGTTCCGGTTGTGCTGGACGGTGTGATCAGTGCAGTTGCAGCACTTGTGGCAGAACGTCTTGTTCCGGGCGTAAAGGACTTTCTGATCGCTTCCCACAAAAGCAGGGAACCGGCAGCGGCACTGATCTTACAGGAACTTGGTGTACATCCGGTCATTGATGGCAGTCTGGCGCTCGGTGAGGGAACAGGTGCCGTTCTGATGTTTGGACTGCTCGATACGGTACATGCAGTCTATGGTAACCGGACAACATTTTCAGATATTAGGGTGGAAGCATACAAGAGGTTTACAGACGTATGATGGTTGTAGTGACAGGCGCAAGCGGCAGTGGTAAGTCGGAATATGCAGAAGGTGTGGCGGTAAAGCTGGCGGGAAAAGGAGACTTATATTATCTTGCGACGATGCGTGTCTATGGAGAAGAGGGAGTACGCCGTGTGGAACGGCACAGAAAACTTCGCGCCGGGAAAGGATTTCAAACGGCTGAGTGTCCTGTCAAGGTGGATGAAGCGTTTGCACAGGTATGCATGTCAGAGTCTTTGGAACAGACATGTGACATATCACATGGAAGAGTATGTACGTCAGAATTTTTAGAACAGGGATGTGCCAGGCTGCATGGGAAAATACGGATGTCCGTGGCTTTATTGGAGTGCATGTCAAACCTTGTGGCGAATGAGATGTTCCCGGAGACTGTCGGTGATGAGATAAATGCAAACTGTGTAGAAAATATCGTCCGCCAGATCAGGCACTTGAAAGACCAGACCGGACATCTGGTGATCGTGACAAACCAGATCTTTGAGGACGGAATTATCTATGAACCGGAAACGATGGAATATATTAGAAATCTGGGTCAGATCAACCAACAGTTAGCAGAAATGGCGGATTCGGTGATTGAGGTTGTGGCAGGAATCCCGATTTTTATAAAGGGGGAGAAATTATGATGACAACATTAAGAGCACTGGTCATTGCATTTTCCATGTATTCACAGATACCGATGCCGCAGTTTACCTGGCAGGATAAAGAAATGAAGTATGCATTCTGCTTTTTCCCGTGGGTTGGAGCGGCCATCGGCGGTATCACGATGTTCTGGTGGTGGTTCTGCGGAAAATTTTCGGTTGGAAATGTGGCATTTGCCATGATTGGCACAGCCATTCCACTTGCAGTTACCGGAGGATTTCATGTGGATGGATTTATGGATACGATGGATGCGTTCCATTCTTACCAGCCGAGAGAGAAAAAACTTGAGATATTGAAGGACTCGCATATAGGTGCTTTTTCTGTAATCTGTCTGGTGCTGTATGAACTGATTTATATCGGAGCATATTCAGAGATAGATGCAGTACGGCAGGCGGGGATCGTGGCAGCCGGATTTTTCTTATCACGCTGTCTTTCCGGTATTGCTGCGATGACTTTTCCGGGTGCAAAGAAAGAAGGACTTTTGTATATGTTCACGAGCAAAGCGCATGAGCGGACCGTAAAGACCGCACTGTTTTTGCAGACAGCAGCGGTGGCAGTGCTGATGCTGTATTTAGACGGAGTGACGGGAGTGGCAGTGTTAGTGGGCGCAGGTCTTACTTTTCTGTATTATTATAAGAAATGTAAAAAGGAACTTGGAGGTATTACCGGGGATACCGAAGGATATTTTGTGACGGTGTGTGAGTGTGTGATCGTTGTGGCAGCTGCGGTATGTGAAATTATACGATGATAAAGGAATAACAAAAAAAGAGGGTGTAAAATGAGACTGGTTTTAGGTGGAGTGGCACAGGGAAAACGCAATTATGTAAAAACAGCGTATCATATATCAGAGAACGACATTTTTTCGGGCGAAAACGCAGAACTTGAGCAGTTATGCGGTGCAAAAGCAGTAGATAAGTTCCATCTGTGGGTAAGAAGAAAAGTGAAAGAGCAGGCAGATGTGCCAAAACTCACAGAAACATTTATAAAGAAAAACCCGGATTGTATCGTGATCTGCAATGAAGTCGGATGCGGTGTGGTGCCGATGTTAAAAGAAGAAAGAGAGTACCGGGAGCAGGTCGGAAGGATGCAGGTCATTCTGGCAAAATCTTCGGAGAGTGTGGAGCGTGTGATATGCGGGATAGCACAGAAAATAAAATAACAATGGCATTTATCCGGCATGGAGAGACAGCGTCGAACCGCAGAAAAAGTTATCTTGGCTGGACAGATGAACCGCTTTCTGAGGACGGATGTGAAATGCTGTTGCGCAACAGGAAAAATTATCCTGCAGCAGACCTTATTTTTACGAGTCCCATGCTAAGGTGCAGACAGACAAAAGAGATTTTATATAAAGATCAGCCTTATCAGATCATAGAAAAATGGAAAGAAATGAACTTTGGCAGTTTTGAGGGAAAGACTTACTTTGATTTAAATGGAAATGAAGATTATCAGAGATGGATCAACAGTGGCGGCACACTGCCGTTTCCGGACGGAGAGAGCCGGGCAGAATTTATCACAAGGTGTAAAGCGGGACTGTTGGATTGCCTGATGGAATTAGAAAAACAGGTAACTGTACCGGAAAAGGTTGTCTGCATTGTACATGGCGGCATGATTATGGCACTTTTTGACAGTTATGGACAGGGTTCCTATTTTGACTATCAGTGCAGGTGCGGACAGGGATACGAATGTACGCTGTCCTATGCAGTAGACGCAAATGGGATGGTGAAAGAGACATCAATTTCCATGCGTGATGAAAAATTAATTTTTGGAGAGTAAAGACATGTATTATCATATGATAGCATTTCTGGCGGGATTTCTGCTGGATCTACTGATCGGGGATCCGCACTGGCTGTATCATCCGGTGCGCCTGATCGGAAATCTGATCGCAGCGTTGGATCATAGACTGCTTGATGTGACAGGCATAAGAAATGAAAAAAAAGAACGGCGCGCAGGTATTTTGCTAGTGACCGTTGTACTGCTTGCGACTGGAGCGGTGAGCGGTCTTTTGCTGTGGGGAGCTTATGCGATTGCGCCGGTGGCAGGCTGTATTTTAGAAAGTATCATGACCTATCAGATCCTTGCGACGAAATGCCTGAAAGTTGAGAGCATGAAAGTGTATGAACGTCTGCGGGCAGATGATCTTGCGGGCGCAAGAAATGCAGTGGCAATGATCGTCGGACGCGATACGCAAAATCTGGATGCGGCAGGGGTCGCGAAAGCGGCTGTGGAGACAGTAGCAGAAAATACGTCGGACGGTGTGATTGCTCCGATGATCTGTTTGGCGATCGGAGGTCCGGTGTTAGGGTTTTTATATAAGGCAGTCAACACGATGGACTCGATGGTGGGCTACAAGAATGAACGTTACCTGAATTTTGGAAGGACGGCAGCAAAACTCGATGATGTGGTGAATTATATCCCGGCGCGGATCAGTGCGGCGCTGATGATTGCAGCCGCCTATGGGCCGGGAAAACAGTTTTCCGGGAAAGATGCCCTGCGCATTTTTAAGCGTGACCGTTACAATCATGCAAGTCCGAACTCTGCCCAGACCGAGGCAGCCTGTGCGGGTGCCCTGCATCTTCGCCTGGCGGGGGATGCAAGCTATTTTGGAAAAATCGTAAAAAAGCCATTTATCGGGGATGATTTAAGACCGGTGGAAGCGGAGGATATCGTGCGGGTAAATGTGCTTTTGTACCGGAGTGCGGTGATCGGAGAAATCCTGTGTCTGCTGGCACTTTTGGTGGTAACATTATTCTGACAGTGAGGATGCCATTCAAAATGAAAAAATGGTTTATATGATTAAATGAAAGAAAGAGAGTCTATATCAATGTTTCGTAAAATGAGAAGATTTAAACAGGAATTGAGCAAGGAAGAATGTATGGAGATTTTGAAAAATGAACCGAGAGGCGTGCTTTCTGTATTAGGTGACGATGGTTATCCGTATGGTATGCCTGTCACTCATTGGTACAATGAAAAAAACGGGAAAATTTATTTTCACGGTGCAAAATCGGGACATAAAATAGATGCGATAAAAAATTGTGACAAGGTTTCTTTCTGCGTCTATGATAAAGGCTATCGGAAAGAAAATGACTGGGCGCTGAATATAAAGAGCGTTATTGTGTTCGGACGTGTCCGCTTTGTAGAAGATCAGGACACAATAAATCAGATATGCACGAATATGTGTGATAAATTTACTGACGATAAGGAATATGCGAAAGTGGAACTTTCAAAATGCGGGTCGGAGTGTGTTGTGTCTGGAATTAAATCCGGAACATATAACGGGGAAACTGGTAAATGAGTCATAGAATACGGTAAAGTGAAAACTACTTGTTCTTTTTGTTATAAATTGATATAATGACCAAAGACAGCATGTCATAGGAAAATGGAATTATTTATCCGGATGACATTATAGCAGAAAGAGGAGAGGGATTAAGGTATGAGTGAACCTGAAAATTATGTAAAAAAAGAGGAGCCGCGCGTATCCATAAAACAGCGCAGGAAAAAAAGTATAGGAGGCACACTGGGAACACTGTTTGCGGAGAATCAGAGTATGCTGATGCTGTTTGCAGCTATTGTTGCAGCACTTGCGGTGATTCTGACAGGAATCATTGCACTGCATATGCCGGTCGTTCCAGTCTGCCTGATCGTATTATTAGAGACTGGAATTGCCTGCTGCCTGCATGATGTGCCGATCTGGCTGCATGCGATCGCTGTGATCGTTCAGATCATAGCCGGGGTTCTCACCGGAGCCACTGTTTTTATGGTGCTGTGTGTGGTAGAATATTTGGTCGGGATTTTATGCCTGCGTTATGTGAGAGATTAAGGGATGAGTATGGAAACGGACTTTTGCTATGGGGAGATTTTTAGCAGGAGTCCGTTTGTATTTACAGGAGGAAAAAGATGAATTTAAATCAGTTATTTTGTGAAATGATACAGTATTACAGGAATGATCCCAAAAGAATCCAGCATTTTACAAAGGTACACAGCTATGCAAAGCTGATCGGGGAACTTTCCGGCATGCAGGGGGAAGAACTGCTGACACTCGAGGTGGCTGCTTATGTACATGATATCGGGATCAAAGTGGCGGAGGAAAAGTATGGAAGCAGTAACGGCAGGCTTCAGGAGCAGGAAGGGCCGGCAGTGGCAGAGGATATGCTTGGCAGAATGCATTTTGACGAAAAAATCATCCGGAGAGTGTCCTATCTGGTCGGACATCACCACACTTATGACCAGATTGACGGTCTGGATTACCAGATACTGGTGGAGGCAGATTTTCTGGTCAATCTCTATGAGGATGGCGTGACAAAAGAGGCTGTGATGCATGCATACAACAAAATTTTCCGCACGGAACATGGAAAACGCATCTGTGCAGAAATGTTTGGAATCGAGGAATGACCGATGGAATCGCAGGAAAAGATTTTAGTATTCTGTTCCAGAGAGATCTGCTATTTGTCCGGAAATTTTTTTGCACATCAGCTTGCGGCGGCATTTGATGATCTGGGATATGAGACTACTGTTTGTGAATTTACATCCCAGGATGATCTTGATGCCGTGCTTTCTCCGTTTTTTGGGAAAAAATATCGTGCAGTATTTGATTTTAATTCCTTGCTGCCACGGCTTGCGATGGATGACGGAACACCGGTGATCGACCTGATCGACGGGCCGTTTTATGATTATATCGTGGATCATCCGTTGTTTCATTATAATTGTCTGATGACGCGGGCAAAAAACTTTCATGCGATCGTTCTTGACGAGGGGCAGGCAGATTATGTGAAAGAATATCATCCGCAGGTAAAGAGCGTACATATGCTTCCGCTTGGCGCAACCATCGCTTTATTTGACGGCGAAAAAAATCCCGCAGATCATATCCTTTTTATGGGGACTTATGATGCGCCGGAAAAAGTATATGATATCGTAAAGGCGGCACCGGAGCCATTTTGCGGGATGATGAAGCGGATCATAGAAATGCGGATTGCGGTGCCGGAACTTCCAATGGAAGAAGCATTTGCGGCATGTTTAAAAGAAGATGACATGGAGCTTGACGAAGCGCAGTTTGCACTTTTTATGAATACGATGTATGCGTCGGATGCTTATATCAGGGATTATTTCCGGAAAGCGGCACTCGATGAACTCTTGAAAAAGAAAATACCGGTTCAGTTAGTCGGCGAGGGATGGGAAAAATACCAGACACCGTATGAGAGATACCGGACGATCGAGAAGCCGGTCACCTTTGATCTTTCCTTTGAAAAGATTGCAAGAGAACAGATCATGCTTGATGTTTCGCCGATCTTTAACCGGGGCGTCCATGACCGGGCAATCGCAGGGATGGCGAACCGTACCGTGGTGCTGACAGATTCGAATCCGTACCGGTGTGCGCATTTTAAAAACCGCAAGGATATGATGTTTTATTCGCTGGCAAAAATAGATTCGCTTTCCGAGGCTGCCGGGGAACTGATGGAAAATGAAAAACTCCGTTCAGAAATCCGGGAAAATGCATATCAGACCTTTTGTGCCGGACATACCTGGAGGGCGCGTGCAAAAGAAATATTGTCATGGGAGGCAGAAGATTGAAGCAGAATTATCAGAAAATGTTAGAGGAAACCATTGAAAAAAATCAGCGCGAAGAGCGAGTGCCTTCCCTGCTGCTGCATAGCTGCTGTGCGCCGTGCAGCTCTTATTGTCTGGAGTATCTGTCCCAGTATTTTAAAATTACGGTTTTTTATTATAATCCGAATATTTATCCGGAGGAAGAATATACAAAGCGTGTGGCGGAACAGCAGCATTTTATTGAGCGGCTTCCGGCAAAATATCCGATTTCTTTTGTGGAAGGAACCTATGACAAAGAGAGCTTTTATGAGATGGCGCGCGGTTTAGAGAATGTGAAAGAGGGCGGGGAACGCTGCTTCCGCTGTTATGAGCTGCGCCTCAGGGAATCGGCAGAGCTTGCAAAGGAACTTCACATGGATTATTTTACGACGACATTATCTATCAGCCCGCTCAAAAATGCGGAAAAATTAAATGAGATCGGGGACCGTCTGTCGGAAGAATACGGGATCGCATATTTGAATTCTGATTTTAAAAAGAAGAATGGCTATAAGCGTTCCGTGGAACTATCGGAGGAGTATGGCATGTACCGCCAGTATTACTGTGGCTGTGTTTTCTCAAAGCGGGAGCGGGATGCACAGATCGCGGCAAAAGCGGCAGCTGGGAATGCATAAATTCCTGTATAAAAATACAACAGGGACTTGCGGCGAAAAGACACTTCATGTAGAATGGAAGATAATTTATGTAAGGAAAGTGAGGATTTAGATATGGCACAGTTATGGGGAGGACGCTTTACAAAGGCAACAGATCAGCTTGTATATAATTTCAATGCGTCTATCACATTTGACCAGAAGTTTTATAAACAGGACATTGAGGGCAGCATTGCACATGTCAAAATGCTTGGAAAACAGGGCATTTTAACGGAGCAGGAGATGAACGACATCATCACAACACTGCAGGAGATCAAGGAGGATGTGGAGAGCGGAAAATTAGAGATCACATCGGAATATGAGGATATTCACAGTTTTGTGGAGGCAAATCTGATCGACCGTCTTGGAGATACCGGTAAAAAACTGCATACCGGACGCAGCCGTAACGACCAGGTGGCACTCGATATGCGTCTTTATACCAGGGACGAGGTGCTCGCGGTGGACGGACTGCTAAAAGAACTTCTGACTACAATCTTACATATTATGGAAGAAAATACAGAGACGATCATGCCGGGCTTTACCCATCTGCAGAAAGCACAGCCGATCACATTGGCACATCATATGGGTGCTTACTTTGAGATGTTTAAGCGTGACCGTCTGCGTCTGCATGATATTTATGAGCGCATGAATTACTGTCCGCTCGGTTCTGGTGCACTTGCTGGCACGACCTATCCGTTGGATCGTGAATATACTGCAGAGCTGCTCGGTTTTTACGGACCGACCTTAAACAGTATGGACGGTGTGTCGGACCGTGATTACCTGATCGAGTTCTTATCTGCATGTGCGACGATCATGATGCACCTTTCCCGTTTTTCCGAGGAAGTCATTATCTGGAACTCCAATGAATACCAGTTTGTGGAAATCGATGATGCATACAGCACAGGAAGCAGTATCATGCCGCAGAAGAAAAACCCGGATATCGCAGAGTTAGTGCGCGGTAAGACAGGACGTGTCTACGGTGCATTGATGTCACTGCTCACAACCATGAAGGGAATCCCGCTTGCATACAATAAAGATATGCAGGAGGACAAAGAGCTTTCTTTTGATGCAATGGATACGGTAAAAGGCTGTGTCGCTTTGTTCAACGGCATGCTTGCCACCATGCGCTTTAACAAAGACAGAATGCGCCAGTCCGCAAATCATGGATTTACGAATGCCACAGATGCGGCTGATTACCTGGTAAACCACGGTGTTCCATTCCGTGATGCACATGGA
>ERZ772969.2883-NODE-2883-length-10089-cov-2.840741_pt1 | contig 10089 bp, 9 predicted proteins | sample MGYA00511676_ERZ772969 | MGnify/ENA primary metagenome ERZ772969 (study PRJEB29015, sample SAMEA2737651) | human gut metagenome | biome: human gut; feature: human-associated habitat; material: faeces | place: China | collected 2012 ...
CAGCCAGATTTTAGTGCCTGCAGGAAGATTTATCATACAGTCCCTCGCATCAGTTCGCACAGGACAGTGGTGATGAGTTCAGTTGAGGGATGAGTCAGTGTTATATCTCCGCCCCGACATTTTATGTGACAGGCAGTCTGAGGTGAACAGGATGGCGGTTCGGGCGTTGGGGGAGATGGCTCTGCCCGAAATTGCACGGGTATGAGAGCAGGAAGCGACGATGCGTTTTTCCGTGGGTGGCAGACCCGCCCTTCACGTTGCCAGAGCCTTATCCATTTAAAGAGCAGGTTGTCATTGACATCATGTTGTCGGGCCAGCGCAGCAACACTTCCTTCTTTTTCAAGTGCCAGCCTGACCAGTTCCATTTTAAACTCAGGGGAATATCGTTTTCGGGGAAGTCTTTCTTTGGCGCGCATTAGGTGTCCACCTGCAAATTAAGCGGGGGCTTAAGTTACAGGATAGTGGTTTCAGAGCCAGACGTTTTTGAGACAACGCTTACTCTAAACCCAAGCGTAAATGTCTATTATTGGCAAAATACCACCAGCCAACATGAGCTGTGATGTAAAGTTGACACTGCTACAGTTACATGAGCCTGCTTATATTCTAAATAAATTCAGATAGATATTATCTCCGTGAATCCCCCGCCTCCCTGACCGGAGCGCGGGAATTTTTGTTTTTCACGCTGAGAACCCTGTATGAATAAAACTGATGGCCTTCAGGCCCTGGAAAAACCGCTGGCGTCGCTTCCCGATACGCTTCGCCAGCTTATTCTTGAACGTATTCAGAATCTGACCCACTACGAGCCGGTGATTGGCATCATGGGCAAGAGTGGTGCCGGTAAGTCGTCGCTCTGTAACGAACTCTTTCGGGGGAAAGTCTCCGCCGTCAGTGATGTGAACGCCTGCACCCGCGACATACTGCGCTTCCGGCTGCGCAGTGGTCGTCACAGTCTGGTGATTGTTGATTTACCGGGCGTGGGAGAGAACGGACAACGGGACCATGAATACCGCGCCCTGTACCGGCGTATGCTGCCAGAGCTTGACCTGGTGCTGTGGGTCATCAAAGCTGATGACCGTGCGCTGTCGGTGGACGAGCAGTTCTGGAACGGTGTGATGCAACCTTACCAGCAGCAAGTGCTGTTCGTGCTGAATCAGGCCGACAAAATCGAACCCAGCCACGAATGGGATACTCGTACCGGCACACCTTCACCACAGCAACGGGAAAACCTGAAGGCGAAACAGGCCGCCATTACCACGATGTTCACTCCCCGTCATCCGGTCTGCGTGGTGTCAGCGTTGACCGGCTGGGGCGTGGAAGCGATGGTGGCAACCATGATGCGCTGTCTTCCGGACCGCGCCACCAGCCCGCTGGCGACACAACTGCACGGGAGGTTCTGCACGGAGCCGGTAAAGTCGCAGGCCCGTGACGGCTTCGGTGAGGCGGTAGGCCGGGTGTTCGATACGGCTGAGTCATCGTCGTTCCTGCCCGCCCCGCTGAAGGCGGTGATTCGTACCGTGCGTGATGTAGTGGTGTCGGTGGCGCGGGCTGTCTGGGATTGGATTTTCTTCTGAATGAGTAAAAGGTCGTCAGGATGGTAGTGGATGACTCTGTTTATTCGCAGCCTGATAGATGATTATTTTCAGGCAGACATAACCTGTCTTAACCAGAAAAAGATACCACCAGTCACAAGCGCGTCACCACTGCCGACAGTGCATCCACACGGCCTTTTCGCGCCAGGCGCTTTGCCACGCATCACGGACACAACCTGTCAGTCTCATCCTTTACAGTAATACCTTCTTAATTAACCACTTACCCGACACGGAGATAATACATGTCTCAAGCTGAGCGTCGTTATGACCGCCTGTCTGTCCGGCTGTCGCTGATTATCAGCCGTCTGCTCGCGGGTGAAACGCTGAATATGCGCAAACTGGCGGCGGAGTTTGGCGTCTCGGAGCGTACCCTGCATCGTGATTTCCGCGAGCGTCTGATTTATCTCGATCTCGAATATCAGGATGGCTGCTGCCGTCTGCTGACCGGGGGCCGTCAGGAGATCCGGGAGGATGCAGCATTGCAGTTTGCCTTTCAGTCAGGCACTGGCGCGTTGTTTCCTGATATGGACCACCATCTGGTCAGTTCATTGCTGAGTGGTCAGCGCGCCTCACCATGCCTTATCTGGCATCAGGGGGCATCCGTACCGTCTTCCCGCCCGGGCATCTTCACGCGACTGGTCAGGGCTGTGTCAGAACAGCGGAGGGTAACCCTGCTGGCTGACGGGTGCCGTTGCGACAGCCTTGCTCCCTACCGGCTGATTTTCAGCACTGGCGAGTGGTTTCTGGTGGGAGAACACCTCGGCCGGATGACCGTTTTTGCGCTGCACACCGTTCACTCCGTGACGTTTCACGCGGAAACCTTCACACCAGACGGGCATTTCACCCGCATTCTGTCACGCCCTGATTTTTTACAGGCGTTACCTCATTTCCGGTTCATTGGTGAAGTGCTGTCCGGCTTCGTCCCTGAACCACATCAACCCGCAACAGAAGGATAACATGATGAGACGTATCACACCCGGCAACCCGACTTCCGGCAAACGCTGCCCGGACTGTGGCTCTCACGACGCCATCCCCTGGGCTGATGGCTGGATGTGCCGGGACTGCGGGTGTGAATGGGGCAAAGACAACGGCTATCTGTAGAAGGTGGGGCAATGGGATTCTGGAAGGCTGCCGGAAAACTCGCGGCTGAAGTGGCAAAAGACGCACTCAGCAGCGCACGTGAAGTAAAGGCGATACATGACCGCCTGGAAGACAAAAGCAGCGCTGAACTGAGAAAGATAACCACTGACGATGGTTTTTTCAGCAGCACTACCATCACGGAAAAGCGCCTGGCTCGCAGCATTCTGCGTAACCGGGACGACCGTTAATGACACCACAGGGCCGGGACAGGCCCTGTTTTTATTTCAGGAAATAAAAATGATGAAAAGGGTAAAACTTTCCACCTGTGCGAAATGGCTGGCGCTCGGCCTGCTTGTTGTGGTTAACAGCAGTTATGCTGCCTCCCGGGTGAAAACAGCGGCTCAGGCGATTCAGTGTCAGCCTGATACTCAGGAAAACGGCTACAACGGGACCTGTCCGTATCCTGCCGACCTTTACCGCGCCGACCCCGTCTGGAAAAAAGATATGGAATCGGCCTTACAGAAGGCGGGTATCCGTAACGTACTGGGACCGGATGGCAGTCTGAACGGGCCGGAAGAGACGCTGGAGCCCGTCACCGTCGGTGGCAGGCAATGGCTTCAGGGCTCGCTGTGTGAGCAGGGGAACTGTGGCGACCATTATCTGCGTTTTTTATATTCGCCGGGTACGCATCAGGTTCTGGGTTTCTACGTTGACGGTCAGGCACGCTGGGTCGGGAAACCACCGGCAGAAGAAGCGAAACTGCTGCGCGGCAATGCCGACGCCATCGCGGAGAAAACACCGTTACCGTCTGCCCTGCCCGCAGCACCTGCAGCGCCTGCGGACGGGGCACCGGCAGACACTATCTGGACCTTTAAGGGCGATGGCGGCAAATCGTTATGGCAGGTCTGTGGTGGTCAGAACAGCAGCTGTACCATTATCGCTAACACGAAGTATTACGTTGCTGTGCTGAACCGTAAATCCGCAACGGGTTGTGCTTTCGGTGATTTTTATGTCGCTGCCCGGGATACCGCATCATGGCAACAGTATGATACCGGCACCTGCAGCCCGGATGCGTATATCCGCAAGGGCAGCATCAACAACGGTCAGTATCTGTCCGTCGATATCGGTATCAACGGGGTGCTGGTGAAGCAGTTCCCGATTGGTTACTGGTCAATGCGCAAGGAATTTTCCGGTAGCCGACGCCCGTCGTGGTCAAAGGTTAAGGAAAAAAATCAGCAGCACTGAGAACACCAGCGATAAAACCAGTCATCAGGCCATGTTCCTTCGGGAGCATGGCCTTTCTGTTTTATACCATTCATCAGGAGTATTCCCATGCCAGATACTGGCAATCCACTGCTGCCCGATGGTTCGTTTACCCGCAGGCAGGCTGAAGCTATCGTGGCGGCGTACCAGAACGTCACCATCGAAGACGACCAGTCCACCCATTTTCGGCTGGTCCTTCGTGACCGCGAAGGACAGTTACTCTGGCGGGAGTGGAATTTTGAACCCGACACCGGATTCTGGTTTAACCGCTATCTGCTCAGCCACGGCATTCCCAAAAGATAAATCACCACGGGCACCGCCCTCATATCAGCCACAACCTCACAGGCCATGTACCCACAGGAGCATGGCTTTTTTGTTTATGCCGCAAAATCAACCAACGAAGGAAATTAAGGGTATACGGATTTAATGGTTGATGGGGCACCTTTACCCCACCAACCTGATACCATTATCAGATGGTTGATAGATCGACTCCGTAGTTGAGTTCCTCTGCGAAGTCCGGCAGTCCGTAACCGATGGTTTTCTTGTAGAAAGGAGAGACCTTCGCAGTCGGTGCCTTCTTCTTGTGCTTCGTGGTGTAGAGCATTCGTGCCCGCATCACCTCGAAGGAGTAACCGCGCCCTTCACGGTTCTTGTCCTTGGCCAGTCGGTTGATGGACTCCGTGTAAGCGTTGGTGACGGGCATGTCCGTCTCGAAGTAGGTCATGGTCTCTTCGCGCCAGTTTCCCACTGCCCTGACCAGATCGCTCCAGACTTCCTTTTGGCCCTTCGGGATGGTGGCTATCCACTCGTCCAGGGCGGCTTCTGCCTGGAGCCGTGTGGTGGCGTCCCAGATGCCGTAGAAGCGCTCCTTGTGCTCGTAGGCGGCCAGCAGTTGCGGGAACGCGCCTGTCCAGGTCTCCATGATGAGGCGCTCCCGGTCTGAGACTTCGTGAGCGCGTTTCAGCAGGATTTTCCGGTCTCCCTTGAGAGTCCGGCTCTGGGACGGTTTCAGCTCCTTTCTGAGGCCCTTGCGCACTCTCTCTAGGGCATCGTTGGCCATGCGCACCACATGGAACTTATCGACCACGATACGGGCCTGGGGCAGCACAGCCTTGACCGCTGCCCGGTAGGGGTTCCACATGTCCATGCTGACGATCTCGACCTTCTGCCGGTCTTTCAGCTTCATCAGGTAGTTGGTCACCACGTCCTGACGGCGGGTGGCCAGCAGGTCGAGCAGGGTCCTCTCCTCGATGTTGGTCAGGATGCAGCGGTAGCGCTTGTTCAGGTACAACTCGTCAATGCCGAGAATGCGGGGCGTCTCGAAGCGGTGCCAGCGCCCCAGGAATTCCGCGCGGGCGTTGAAAATGTCGCGTACCGTCTTCTCGTCCAGGCCCGTGGTATCAGCCACGTAGGCGTAGGGGTGATTGAAGGCTTCCTTCTCCACGTACTCATGCAACCGCAGCGTCATGCGGAAGCCGTCCACCATCTCCGGTAGCTGGGGCCTGAAGGTGGTCTTGCAGGCCCGGCAGGTGTACCGGCGACGAACTACCCAGAGGGTGACCCGCTTGCCGTGGATGGGCAGGTCACGATAGGGAACATCACGCTTGCCGAACCGCACGAACTCACCCTGCACGCCGCACCCCTCGCAGGCTACTGGTGTAGGTGCTTCAAGCCGAAAATGTATGCCTTCATTCTGCTCATCAGAATCCACCAACTGGTACCCAGGAAGGCTTAACGAATTAATCATCTCCCGCCTTGATCAGAAAAACAGGTAGGTGGCGTAACCGGCAATCATCGCCATAGCAAAAATGACTGCTAAAAACGCCGCTAAAAGCTTCAGCGTGAACAAAGAGCGCAACAGAATGAGCTCAGTCAGGCTGGCTCCGGCACTGCCGATGATCAACGCTAGCACCGTCCCGGCACCCACGCCTTTGGCCATCAGAGCCGCTGCCAGAGGTATGACGGCTTCAGCGCGAATATACAACGGCACGCCGATGATAGCGGCAACTGGAATGGCAAAGGGATTATCTGGGCCTGCATACTGCTCCAATAAGTCAGTGGGCATGAAACCATAGATCACGCTGCCAATCGCAATACCGATGAGCAGGTAAGGCAACACATCGATAAAGTCCGACCAAGCTTCCCGCCACACACCACTGTACTTCCCTTCTTTCTTAACCGTGACAGTGGGTTGACTGTCACAGCATTCGCTAGACGTAGAGACTGTTGTCTTCCTATCAGCCCCGCAAGAAGCCGTCTTCGGAGTGGTGTCGCAGCTGTTGGTGCCGCAACTCGATGCGGTCGATGTAGCACTGCACGGGCTTGCTGATGAACTACATCCACTGCTCTCTTGTGTCGCCGTCCGGCGCACATAACGCTCGAAGCCAAGCGTGTGAAGCAGCCATCCGGCACCTACCGCGACCACCAAAGCGGCGAGCACATAGATAGCAGTAAGTGTCCATCCAAACGTGGCAACCAGCAGGCCGACGACGATAGGATTCAGCAACGGAGATGAGAAAAGAAACACCATCATCGGCCCAAAACCGGCCCGTGCCCGAATCAACCCTTTCAACATGGGGATAGTCGAGCAACTACAGAAGGGCGTTATAGCTCCTAAACCAGCAGCAAGAAAATAGCCTCGCTTCCCACTGGAAGTCAGTAACGCTTCCACCTTGGATGGTGGGATGTGACGTTGAAGAACTCCGACCAGCAAGCTAATGCCAATGAATAAAACCGATAGCTCGATAGCGAGAAAGGCGAACATGCCTAGAGCGTCTTGGAGTTGAGGTGACATTCAATATTACTCCTATATTTCTAGTTTTATCGAAATGATGTACGCAGCCTACTTGCGTTTATCCGACCTGTCAACTATAATTCTAGAAACATAGAATTATTGGGGCGTGCTATGGATCACGAAAAGGTTGCAGCCAGCTTAGCTGAGCTAGGGAATAGTCACCGACTGTCCGTGTTCCGCTTTCTGGTCAAAGCTGGCCATGATGGGGCTTCGGTCGGAGATATCCAGAAGGGGCTGGGTATTCCTGCTTCGACGCTATCACATCACCTTGCGCGCATGGCCAAGGTAGGGCTGATCCGGCAGGAGAAACATAGCCGCACGATTGTCTGTATACCCGAGTATGGGCACCTAGAGAATTTGATCGGTTTCTTACAAGAGGAATGTTGTGCAGGTGTCCGGATTGCGCATGAACCAGAACCGCTTTGACGCTTGCCCAGCTCTCGCTGTCCTCCCTAGTCAGCATCGCTATGAAGACTCAGGCGAAGGTGGAAACAGAAAATTGGCAGTAGAGTAGGCTGAAGAGGATCAATCAGATAATCCGCTGAGAAAGATTTTCTTCTTTACATCTTTGGCATTTTATCAACCAGAAATTCCGGATACCCAAATTAAATTGGTGGCGTAATGAATAAACTCTCTAGCGAAATCACTGATCGCCACCACTTTACATTCATTGATGCTCTCTTCAAGAAAACCCGGCTTAATATCCAGATTCTCTAAATGCACATCATCCAGTGCCCAGACCGCATGCTCGGTATTATTGGGGATCCAGATTCCATAATGCGCCGGGATTATCCAGCATTTGCCGGCGACATCAATTCGCATGCTGCCTTTACGGGCGAAATGAAACTGCATAAAAGAGTGCGAATGCAGCGGAACATGATAGTTGGCTTCCAGGACATAAGAACGGAAATACACGTCCTGCGGCAGCTCCGTAATGGAGTTATCGGGAAATGAATTCCACTGTTTTTGCGCGAGAGTCTCCATAAATAAATCGTCAATGCTCCCGGTGATGTGTCCGCTATTCGATAGATCTTGTCCGCAGATAATAATACATGCATTCAGTTTTCCATAATAATCTTGCGTAACGATTTTTAGCCCACTTTGGTAAATACCATGAACACGCTTTGTTCAGATGCTGTCATCGTCAATGAAACAAATGATAACTGGACCCGAATGGGGAAAGAGCTGCTTTCGCAAGCGGATATCCAGATTAATGGCTCTCGTGCCTGGGATATTCAGCTTCATCATGTCGGTTTCTTTAAGCGGGTACTGCAACAAGGCTCGTTAGGGCTGGGTGAAAGCTATATGGACGGCTGGTGGGACTGCGAGCGGCTCGATATTCTGTTCTGCAAAATTCTCAAAGCAAAACTCGACCAGCAAATGCCGGGCAACCTGAAAGATATTTTACGCATTGTCAGCGCCCGCCTGTTTAATTTGCAGTCGCGGAGCCGCGCGTGGATTGTCGGCAAAGAACATTATGATATTGGGAACGATCTTTTTGCGCTGATACTGGATCCGCACATGCAATATTCCTGTGGTTACTGGAAAGACGCCACCACATTAGACGAAGCGCAAAATGCCAAATTGAAAATGATTTGTGAGAAGCTACAACTCAAACCGGGTATGCGTTTACTCGATATCGGTTGTGGCTGGGGCGGACTGGCGGAATATGCAGCGCGTCATTATGGCGTGGCGGTCGAAGGCGTCACTATCTCAAAAGAGCAGCAGAAAATGGCGCAACAGCGCTGTGAAGGGCTGGACGTTAACATTCTGCTGCAGGATTATCGTGACCTCGATAAACACTACGATCGCATTGTCTCCGTGGGGATGTTCGAACACGTCGGGCCGAAAAACTACGACACCTATTTCAGCATCGCCGACCGTTGTTTAAAACCGGACGGGCTGTTCCTGCTGCATACCATTGGCAGCAACAAAAAGGGGATGAGCGTCGATCCGTGGATCAATAAATACATTTTCCCGAACGGTTGCATACCGGCGATTTCGCATATTGCCGAGGCCAGCGAATCGCGCTTTGTAATGGAAGACTGGCATAACTTTGGCAGCGATTACGATAAAACGCTGATGGCCTGGCATGAGCGTTTTAATCAGGCATGGCCGGAGCTGTCTTCACGTTACTCCGCCACCTTCAGAAGAATGTTTAATTACTATTTATGCGCCTGCGCCGGGGCTTTCCGCGCCAGAGATATTGAGCTTTGGCAGGTACTGTTTAGTCGCGGCGTCGAGGGTGGCCTCCGCGTTTATCGTTAACGTTCTGCCTGATGCGCGAAGCGCATCAGGCATTTATGACTTAACCCAACTCACTCTCCGCCAGCGCTTTAAATACCATTGCGACGGCATGCGCGCCGGGGTCCATATTACCCAACAAGCTTTCGCTGTTCAGATAGGATGCGCGACCTGCATTGGCTTTGCTCGACAGGCAGGTTCGTTCGGCTCCGGCTTGCGCGGCGTCAAAAGCAGCATGCAGGTTGTGCGGCTGCGCCAGCAGTGAGGTCAGTGCGGGTTGCAGGGCATCTATCATGGTGCGATCGCCTTCGTCTGCGCCGCCGTAGAACTTCATCTGCGCCAGACCTGTATTCAGCGCTTCGGCAACGCTAGCTCCCTGTTCCAGTTTCTGCCCGGCGGCGGTAAAGAAAATAGACATCAGCACGCCGCTGGACCCCCCCATCACCACGGTCAGACGTTCGCCAATCAACGCGAACAGCGTGGCAAGGTCATCCAGCGGAAGCTGCTGACGCTGTAGCAGGCTGGCAATTTCACGCGCGCCGGCGGCAAAGGTTGAACCCGTATCGCCATCGCCGACTTTGGCATCCAGCGCGTTGAGATGTGCTTCCAGACCGGAAAGCGTTCCGGTGATAAGCTCCACAATCCCGGCGACCAGCGCGTTGGCAGAGGGCTGGAATTCCACGCGCGCGCTGCGCTGGGATGATGGCGCGTAGCTGATTTCACGCGGTGGGACGGGAGTCGGCCAGTTGCTGGTTTCCACTGCGGTCAGCAGCGCTTTTTCGATGCTCTCTTCGAGCACGATGGCCGTCAGTGAGAATCCTTTCATATCCAGCGCGGTGACCAGCGAGGCCGGACCAATCAGCCAGTCGATACGCGGGTACAGCGTACTGCTTGCCAGTTCGCGGGTGATAATAGCCATTTCGGCTACGGATACACCGCCAAGATTGTTAATCATCACCGCCACTCTGCCGGTTTCAGGCAGGACCGTCAGCAGTTTATCCACCATCAGGTTGACCACCTGCGCGCTGTTTTGGGTATCGATAACCGAGGCTCCCGGTTCGCCATGAATACCCATGCCCAGCTCTGCATGACCCGGATGATGGCGCGGCGCGGCGTCGG
>ERZ772969.2884-NODE-2884-length-10083-cov-2.617272_pt1 | contig 10083 bp, 9 predicted proteins | sample MGYA00511676_ERZ772969 | MGnify/ENA primary metagenome ERZ772969 (study PRJEB29015, sample SAMEA2737651) | human gut metagenome | biome: human gut; feature: human-associated habitat; material: faeces | place: China | collected 2012 ...
TATTTCTTGATGCCACCATAGTAATGGGTATCCAGAAGTGCCATCTCTCCATCCTCATATAATGGATTCTGTTTCAGATCCAGACGTGGGGAATCAATATGCGCACCAAGTATATTCATACCTTTCTCCAGCGGTTCTGTACCGATCTGGAATAATACCGCCAGCTTCTTTTTATGAATGGCATAGACTTTGTCTCCTGGCTTCAGGGTATCCCCGGAGGTCAGTGCTTCCTCCAGAGAAATATAGCCAGCTTCTCTTGCCATTTTCTCAGTCAGTCTGACACACTCTCGCTCCGTCTTTCCTGCAGAAATAAACTGGCGATACTGCTCTGCCAGCTTCATGACTTTCTTTTCCTGAGATTTATCATAGGTTTCCCATGCATTTTTCCGTTCCATATCTGTCACTCCTTCTATCTGTTTTCTATTCTTTTCTCCACACTGGATTTCATTCCTTATGTAGCAGATTTTAGCACAATTCAAAACGGTCTGTCCACATTTCTGCGAACAGACCGCCAGTCTTTTTAACCAAGAATCGCTTTGTCGTTAGTGAACTCCTCGCCGCTGACCTCTTCAAACTTATGAAGCAGATCTTCCACGGTAAGATGTTTCTTCTCCTCGCCACGAATATCCAGAATAATATTTCCATCCATCATCATAATCAGACGGTTACCATGGACAATGGCATCCTTCATATTATGGGTAATCATCAAGGTCGTAAGCTTGTCACGGTTGACGATCATCTCTGTGGTCTCCAGAACTTTTGCTGCAGTCTTCGGATCAAGTGCAGCAGTATGCTCATCCAGAAGCAACAGCTTTGGCTTCTTCAACGTTGCCATCAGAAGAGTCAGCGCCTGTCTTTGTCCACCAGAAAGCAGACCTACTTTGGAAGTCAGTCTGTCTTCCAGTCCAAGACCAAGAGTTGCCAGCAGCCTCTTGTATACTTCCCGCTCGCTTCCTTTGATACCAGCGCGAAGCGTTCTTGTCTGACCACGTCTCAGTGCCAGTGCCAAGTTTTCTTCAATTCCCATAGTCGCTGCAGTTCCGTTCATAGGATCCTGGAACACACGGCCAAGATAAGCAGCACGCTTGTGCTCAGGAAGTTTGGTTACATTTTTTCCATCAATGATGATCTCTCCCTCATCCACCAGCCATACACCTGCAATAGCATTCAGAAGAGTTGATTTTCCAGCACCGTTTCCACCGATAACTGTGACAAAATCTCCATCCTCCAGGGTCAGATTCACGCCTTTGAGCGCACGTTTTTCATTGACAGTTCCTGCATTAAATGTTTTATAAATATTCTTGATCTCCAGCATTATCTGTCACCTCCCCTTTTTACCGGTCTGGAAAAATATTTGCTCTGCCAGTACGGAATTGCCAGGAATACAGCAACAACAGCTGCGGACAGGAGCTTCAATAGATCGGTGTCAATACCAAGCCAGATCACGATCTGCAGTACAAAATAATATACGATAGAACCAAGTGCCACGCCTAACAGCCGGAAGCCAAAATTGTGGAATATTTTTCCAAAAAGTGCCTCGCCAATGATCACTGCGGCCAGACCGATAACGATCGCGCCACGACCCATGTTAATATCAGCAAAGCCCTGATACTGGCTTAACAGCGCTCCTGAAAATGCGACCAGTCCATTGGAGATCATAAGACCAAGTACCCGGTTAAAGTCTGTATTGATACCCTGTGCGCGGGACATCTGCCGGTTACATCCGGTTGCGCGGATGGCATGTCCCTGCTCGGTTCCGAAATACCAGTATAAAAGGGCAACGACCGCCACGCAGAAAAGAACACATGTTACAAACAGCCGGACTTTGGTAGCGGAAGAATCCGAGATGTAACGCAGGGAAACAACTAACGGATACTTGTCAACACTGACAGCCTGATTCGAACTTCCCATAATATTTAAGTTGATGGAATAGAGTGAAATCTGTGTCAGGATACTTGCAAGGATTCCGGGAATACCAAGTGCAGTATGCAGAATTCCGGTGATAAAACCGGCTGCCATACCTGCTAAAAATGCAAAAATAAGTGCTGCCCATGGATGCATGCCGGAACGGATCAGTATAACGGCAACTGCACCGCCGGTTGCAAGAGAACCGTCAACGGTAAGATCAGCAAAATCTAAAAGTCTGTATGTAATATATACACCCAGTGCCATCAGCCCCCAGACCAGCCCCTGCGCAAAGGCGCCGGGCATGGAGCGGAAGAGAGCCATCGGGTCTAAGGACATAAGTATTGTCATAGAAAAACCCCTTATCAAAAATATTTTTTATTCGGCAGCGATGGCAGTATAGTCATCAGGAACTGTGATGCCAAGCTGTGAACAGATATCAGCATTGTATTCTTTGGTAACATTCTCTGCATACTGTACATCCATGGTCGAGATGTCAGCACCGTTTACTAAAACGTCGTATGCCATTTTGCCTGCTGTATAACCGATATCATAGTAGCTGATGGAAAGTGTGGCTACACCACAGCCGGAACAGATACCTTCCTCACCGGCGATGATCGGAACACCTGCCGGAAGAGCAATATTGTTGATGGATTCAGTATTGCCTGCCATGGTATTGTCAGTCGGAATATAGAGGACATCACATTCACTGACGGCACTCTGTACAACAGAAGCGATGTCGTTGGAATCTGATACGGTATATTCTTTATAGGAAATACTGTCTTCATCGAGAGCTTTTTCAAATTCGGATGCCTGGTATGCAGAGTTTGGTTCTGCGGAGCAGTAGAGAATGCCGACATTTTTTGCATCCGGGAACAATTCGACAAGCATGTCTTCCTGCTGGTCAATCGGAGCAAGATCTGCAGTTCCGGATACGTTTGTACCGGTAGAGCCGGTCCAGTTGTCAATGTCAAGTGCTGTTGCATAGTCGGTAACGGAAGTACCGATCACCGGGATCGTGCTGGTTGCTGCAGCTGCACACTGCAGAGCAGTCGTTGCATTTGCTAAGATCAGGTCATAATTGTTAGCAACGAAACCGTTGCTGATGGTTGCGCAGTTTGCCTGCTCGCCCTGGGCATTCTGAAGATCAAAGGTAACATTGCCAGAACCAAGTAATTCAGTCAGTGCATCTTCAAATCCCTGGGTTGCCTGATCAAGAGCAGGATGCTCTAACTGCTGGCAAATACCGATCGTATATTTTTTGCCATCGGAAGAGGTGCCTGCACCACTTTCAGTGGCCGCTGCATCCGAAGCCTGTGCTGCATCGGAAGCTGCTGCATCCGTGGTACTGCTGGTGTTTGCTGTACTGTTTCCACATGCTGCAAGTGATGCAGCCATGGCTGCTGTCATTACGACAGATAAGATTTTTTTGTAGTTTTTCATAGAATTCTCCATTCCTGCCCGTTTTTCAGGGCATCATAAGTTTGTGCCGGGGCACACATCTTGTGTGTGAAAAATTTTATTTTTCACATTGCTGTCCTTTAGGACTTTAAAGTGCTATCGCTTTTAATAAACAAATTATAAAGACCTAAATGGGATTCGTCAACATTATAGTAAGAAAAAATTAAGAAAAACTTTATGGTATGTATTTGGCAAAAATGATATTCTTTGCAGGGAGAGATCCGGAAAGGATCTTATGAAAATCAGAAAAAATGACATTTTCCTATATGGAAGAAAAATGTTATTTCAGATGCTTGAAATCCTTTATCCACGAAGATGTGCAGTCTGTGATGAAATTGAAGTGACAGGAAAGGGTATTTGTCCGCTATGTAAAGACAAGGTGCATGTGGCAGGAGAACCGGCATGTAAAAAATGCGGGAAACCGCTTGTGGATGAGAGAAAGGAATTTTGCACCGACTGTGGAAAAAAGCATCATGTATACACACAGGGAAAGGCAGTGTTTGTTTATGAGGGTGGTATAAGAAATTCAATGTACCGCTTTAAATATGGAAATAAAAGAGAATATGCAGAGTTTTATGCGAATGCAGCATTGGAAAAATATGGAGTGTGGCTGAACAAAATAAAAGCAGAAGTGCTGATTCCCATTCCAATGTATTCCCGGAAGAAGCGACTGCGCGGATACAATCAGGCCGAAGTATTTGCGCGGGAACTTGGAAGAAAAGCAGGGATTTTAGTGGATGAGCACCTGGTCAGAAGAGTGAGAAATACAATTCCTCAAAAAGAGTTAAATGAATCACAACGACACAGAAATTTAAAAAATGCTTTCCAATTGACAGCAGATATAGTAGAATATAAGAGAGTCGTGCTTGTGGATGATATCTATACGACAGGGAGTACGATGGATGAAGTATCAAAAGTCCTGAAAGCGTCAGGAGTGGAAAACATATATTATATCTGTATCAGTATCGGAGAAGGGTATTGACAGAATGACAGGAGGTCATGCCAATATGGAAGTGAAGAATTGCAAGGAATGTGGACGTTTATTTAATTATATGGGTGGTGCACCATTGTGTGATGGATGCAGAAAAAAACTTGAACAAAAGTTTCAGGAAGTAAAACAATATCTGGACGAGAACCCGAATGCATCTGTTAATCAGGTATCCGAGGACAATGATGTATCAGTAAAACAGATCAAGCAGTGGATCCGTGAAGAGAGACTTTCACTTTCAGAAGCTTCACTTGACGGTGTTACCTGCGAGCATTGCGGCAGACCGATCCGGACGGGGCGCTTTTGCGAAAAGTGTAAAGCGGCAATGGCAAATTCATTCGCAAACTCGATTGAAAAACCAAAGCCTTTAGAACCACAGAAAAAAGAACGCGACGGAAACAAGATGCGTTTCTTATAAGAGAAGAGCAGGGCCTGACAGGTGGTCCTGCTTTTTTATTCATAAGGAATTACGTCCTATGAATAAAAAAGCCCTCCGGGTGGGATCGCACTGCGTCAGAGATGAATTATGTCGCGGGGGCGACCCGCCGCAGGCGGTGAATCCTGTGGAACAGGATTCTTTTTTTCCTTTGAAAAAGAAGGGCACTGTGATATAATGAAAAATAAGAATGCGTAACTGCGAGCAAAAATGCAGTTTGCTAAGAGAAAGGAAACGCAGCATGGTCAATGAACAACGACTGCACAGCATGATAAAAATAGCAAAATTTGATGCAAACGATGGAAAACGCTGCAAACCGATGATCCAGTATGCGCGAAAGGATTATGTGGCATTACAGCTTCTGAAAAGTTTCGTGGTCGGCACGATCGCATTTTTTATGATGTTAGGGCTTTGGGTACTCTATTCTATGGATGCTTTGATGGAACAGATCAACAAAATGGATTTTGTAAAGGCTGCTACTACACTGGGGCTGCTCTATGGAATTTTTATGGTAATTTATCTTCTTGCCACATATATTATTTTTAATATGAAGTACACTTATGGCAGAAAAAAGGTAAAAAAATACTATGCGGGTCTAAAAAAGATCAGTGCGATGTATCTGCGGGAAGAACGGTTGAAAGGGAACGGAAACAAAGACTGGGACTGACAACGGAAGCAATGCGGAAAATGAGATTTTTCACATGTGGAAATGGAGATTAGTATGACGACCTTATTGGAATTAAAAGAGAAATTAACACGTTTTTATGGAAAATATGATATATACATTACGCCGGTGATAAAGTTTACTGTTGCACTCACAGCATTTTTGCTGATAAATCACAACATTGGTTATATGGAAAAAATCAGCAGTACACCAATTGCCCTGATCCTTGCCCTGATCTGTTCGATTCTTCCAGTCGGGGGGGCCGTTTTTATTGGCTCTGTGCTGATCCTTTTGGACATGTATGCACTTTCCTTAGAAGTATGTATTGTGGCCCTGATCCTGTTTATTCTGATGTATATCCTGTATTTTCGGTTTTCTCCAAAAAACGAGTATGGGGTGCTTTTGACACCGATTTGTTTTGGACTGAACATTCCGTTTGTGATGCCGGTCGGCATGGGACTTTTGCGGGAATTATATTCCATGTTTTCTCTGGTCTGCGGTATCGTTCTTTATTTCTTCTTAAACGGTGTAAAGCAGAATGAAACAACACTTGGCGGAGTGGATGAGAAAGATGCGGCAACATCAAAGATTGTTGTTGCGTTGAACCAGCTTTTGGGCAACAGGGAAATGTATCTGGTGCTTGCGATCATGGTGGTAACACTGGTCATCGTTTATATCATACGAAAAATGTCCATTGAGCATGCATGGGCGGTCGCAATTATATTTGGTATTTTATTCGAGGCAGTTGGTATGATCGCAGGGGATATGGTACTTGGAATCAGCGGAAAGACCATCACAATTCTGGTGGGAAGCATTATTTCCTGCGTGATTGCATTTGTGATTCAGTTCCTGTTTTTCAATCTGGATTATTCAAGGACGGAAAGACTCCAGTTTGAAGATGATGAGTATTATTATTATGTAAAAGCCGTACCGAAAGCAATCGTTGCAGGGACAGATAAAAAAGTGACCAGATTCAGTGGAAAAGAAGAACAGGATCGTATGACGAAAAAACGTTTCGCAGAAGAAATGGAGATTGACGAAGATCTGCTGGATTAGTTACTTTAAATACAGATAGCGGAAAGGAAAGTGAAGCAGGTGCAGAATGCGATGGCAACCATGGGCGCGTTTTGGGAAAAAGCGTCTATTTATTTGAATTTACCAAAGATTACAATGACAGATGTTGTGGAAATTCTCATCATAACATTTCTGTTTTATTATATGCTTGTGTGGATTAAGAACACAAGGGCATGGGTACTGTTAAAAGGTATTATGGTAATATTGCTTTTTGTTCTGGTTGCAGCTGTATTTCAGATGAATACGATCATCTGGATCGCAAAGAATACATTGAGCGTCGCAATTACTGCCATAGTTATTATATTCCAGCCGGAAATCCGGAAAGCACTGGAAAATCTTGGACAGAAGAATTTCCTTACTTCTTTTTTTACGTTTGATTTTTCAAAGGGAGAAATCGCAAAGTTTACGGATAAAACGATCAATGAACTGGTAAAGGCATGTTATGAGATGGGAAAAGTCAAAACAGGTGCACTTATCGTCATTGAGGATGAAATTGTTCTTTCGGAGTATGAAAGAACCGGTATTGCAGTAGATGGAATACTGACAAGCCAGCTTTTGATCAATATTTTTGAAAAAAACACACCGCTTCATGACGGAGCCGTGATTGTCCGCGGGGACAGAGTGGTGTCTGCCACCTGCTATCTGCCACTGACGGATTCTTTAAGTATCAGCAAAGATCTTGGTACAAGACATCGTGCGGCGGTCGGAATCAGTGAAGTCAGTGATTCACTTACCATTGTTGTATCTGAGGAAACGGGAAAAGTTTCCATCGCCATGGGTGGGGAATTGTACCGCAATGTGGACGCTGAGTTTTTAAAGAACAAACTTTCATTTATACAGCATCGCGAGAAGAAAGTTTCAAAAATTGAATTATGGAGAAGGAGGCTTAAGGATGTTAAAGAATCTGGCAAAAAAACTAACGAATAATCTTGGCCTCAAGGTACTGGCTGTGTTATTTGCGATCGCTCTGTGGATCGTAGTGGTCAATATTGATGATCCGGTCAAACCGGCACAGTATACGATCAGTGTAACACAGGACAATATGGATTATCTTACCTCAAATGGAAAGTATTCCGAGACACTTGGCGGGAAAAATACAGTTACGTTTACGGCATCGGCAAAACGAAGTATTCTGGAAAAATTATCCAACACGGATTTTACTGCAGTTGCGGATATGGAAAAGATTGAATATGTGGAAGGTGATGGCGTATGCCGTGTCCCGATTACGATCACATGCAGTAAATATAACAGCAATACAGTTACCATTTCATCCAAACAGCAGTATCTGGATGTGACAGTGGAAGATCTTGGAAATGTACAGAAAAAGATCACTGCAAGCACGGAAGGTACGGTCATGGATGGCTGTGCACTTGGAGATGTTTCCATCGTGACATCGAATCTTTTGAAAATTTCGGGACCGTCTTCTGTTACGAGTCAGATCAGCACGGTAGTCGCAACGATCAATGTTGACGGAATGTCATCGGATGTGACCGATACAGTAGTGCCGGTTTTATATGATGCGGATGGTAATGAGATCGATGCTTCAAAGTTAAAAATGAATATTAATACTGTTACGATCACGGCGCAGATATTAAATACAAAAGATGTGGATCTTTCCTTCCAGACAAAAGGAACTGTGGCATCCGGCTATACATTAAAAGAAATTACCTACAGTCCGAAAAAAGTCCGGATCAAGGGAGAAACGGATGTGCTTAATAAGGTGGCTAAGATCGCAATACCGGATGATGTGTTAGATATGAGCGGTGCAACGGAAGATGTTGAGACAACTGTAGATATTACATCTTATCTTCCGGATGGAACTTCGCTGGTACTTGCAGCAGACGCAAAAGTGGAGGTCAAAGTAAAAGTAGAGCCGATCACAACAAAAACCTTCGAGGTGGATGCATCTGCGTTTACGCTTGAAAATATTCCGGATGCGACAAAGGCGAAGATTACGGAAGATACGATTCAGGTTGAGGTCACCGGAGCAGAAAGCGATATTAAGAAGCTGTCAGCAGATGACATTACAGGTACTGTTAATCTGCAGGGATATGGAAATGGTGAACATAATATCGCTGCAGATATTGATGTGGATAATGAACTTTATCAGGTAAAAACCGTGCGGATCCCGGTTAAAATGACTGCGGAAGATACGGAAATAAAATCAACGGAAAGCAGCAAAAAGAGTGCTTCTAAAACAAAATAAAAGAAATTAATAATTTGGAGGAAATACAATGGCAAGAATGTTTGGTACAGATGGTGTCCGCGGAGTGGCTGGATCAGAACTTACGATCGAGCTTGCGACAAAACTTGGACAGGCGGGAGCTTATGTGCTTACGAAAGAGCAGGAACATCAGGCAACGATTATCGTTGGCTGTGATACGAGAATTTCAGGAGGAATGCTTGCAAGTGCACTGATGGCAGGAATCTGTTCTGTCGGTGCAAATGCGATTTTTGTCGGAGTAATGCCGACACCTGCAATTGCGTATCTGACGAGAAAACATAAGGTAGATGCCGGGGTTGTCATTTCCGCATCCCATAACCCGATGGAATTTAACGGAATTAAATTTTTTAACGGCGAGGGATATAAGCTTTCTGATGAGCTTGAAGACGAGATCGAGGCACTGATCCGTAATAATATGAAGGATGTCAACCTGCCGATCGGTTCCGGAGTCGGTAAAATTGATTATCGTTTCGATTTAAGAGACGAATATGTTGAATTTATGAAAAAATGTGTTCCGGTTGATCTGACAGGCATGAAGATCGTGGTTGACTGTGCAGAGGGAGCCGCTCATTATACGTCAGTGAAGACATTGAAAGATCTGGGGGCTGATCTGGTGGCAATCCATACCGAACCGGATGGAACGAATATCAATGCAAACTGTGGTTCGACGCATATGGATGAATTAAAAGCCAGAGTAGTTTATGAAAATGCTGCCATTGGTATTGCATTTGACGGGGATGCAGACCGTATGCTTGCTGTGGATGAAAAAGGAGAACTGGTCGATGGAGACCAGATCATGGCAATCTGTGGTACTTATATGAAACAGAAAGGTACCTTAAAAAAGAATACGATCGTTGTTACTGTTATGACAAACCTTGGATTTTCACTGATGGGAGAACGCGAAGGCATCCATGTGGAAAAGACAAAAGTTGGCGACAGATATGTTCTTGAAAATATGAGAGAACATGGCTATAATATCGGAGGCGAGCAGTCAGGACACGTTATTTTCCTGGATGACAACACCACAGGTGATGGTCTGCTTTCTGCACTTCATCTGCTTGAGGTTATGGTGAAAACGAAAAAAACTTTATCAGAGCTTGCATCTGTTATGGAAGTATTACCGCAGGCACTTGTAAATGCAAAAGTGCCAAACCATAAAAAAGACAACTTTATGGATTATCAGGAGATTGCGGATGCAGTTGCAAAATTAGAGCAGAAGTTTAACGGAGAGGGAAGAGTTTTGATCCGTCCATCCGGTACAGAGCCGCTTGTCCGTGTCATGATTGAAGGAAAAGATCAAAAGGTGATCGATGAGGAAGCTAAAAAGTTAG
>ERZ772969.2887-NODE-2887-length-10077-cov-2.301137_pt1 | contig 10077 bp, 10 predicted proteins | sample MGYA00511676_ERZ772969 | MGnify/ENA primary metagenome ERZ772969 (study PRJEB29015, sample SAMEA2737651) | human gut metagenome | biome: human gut; feature: human-associated habitat; material: faeces | place: China | collected 2012 ...
AACAAAGTTGTAGGGCGTTATAAAGCTACATTTGACATTAATGTACAAAAAGAGTGGCCAATAGACGAGATCGAAATAGCAACACAAAAGCGTAATCATTTAGTTCATCGTGGCGGGAAAGATAAAGAAGGCAATCCGGTAGTGATTACTGAACAAGATTTAGATATGTTGCTGGATCACGCTCAAATTCTTGGAGAAAAATTATTTGATAGTCTTGGGGTAGCATTACAGAAAAAAGATGAGAGCGAATTTTGAGTCTCGGGTTTGGTTGGTAGTGCTACCGATAACAAGCAAGAAATTGATACGCGGCAGGCAGTGCCTGCCGGAGGATTACTTTTTACTTCCAAACTGAATACTGAGAAGTTTATTCTCTGCTTTATCACCACGAAGAGTAAGAACTATTTTTGATTTCAGCTCTAACATTTCGATTTCAGATAAAGTTGTTTCCATAGCATTAAAGTTTTCAGTGTTTAAAGATGCTATATATTGCTTTCCGCTTCGTTTTAATGATTGCTTGACAAAAGAGAACCTTCCGATCTACCTTGCGCGAATGTAAGCGCACCAGAAGAAGCACCAGAGTCGATTTAGACGACCGATTGCCGGTCAATGTGACCCGAGGGCATAAATCGGATTGAATGGATCAACTAGGCCGATGTCAGGTGATTACTAGAACTGTACAAACGGGCAGTTTAAAACAGGTTTACGTAACAACTATCTTGAAAAACGCCGCTACAAAGATTTTAAGCTGCTGAGAAGATGTGATATTATATCTTCATCACTTTAAGAATACAGCTTAGACCCCTTTTGTAATTAATCTTCATCTTCTTCTACAAGTGCTTCTTCTACGCTTTTGAACTCTTCTAGTGCTGCTGTGAGCAATTCAACAATCTCACTTGCGATGACTGCTGGTGGCTGAAGATTTTCTATATCTTCCAATGATTGGTCTTTCAACCAGGTGATATCGAGATTTGTCTTATCTCTTGCGATGATCTCGTCATAGCGGTACTCACGCCAACGACCATTTGGTCCCGCTCCAGTCTCTTCGTTTTGTACTTCAGCCCATGTCGCGACACGCGCTTTGAGGTTACCAGGTTTATAGAGCTCAACAAATTCGTCAAAGTCACTACGAACAAGTTTATTCGTCCTTAACGTTTTGTGTACATTAGTTCGATAGTCATAAACCCATACGCTTTCAGTCAAAGGTTTTTTGGCGGCAGGTTTCGCATCAAAAAATATCACGTTTGCTTTAACTCCTTGTGCGTAAAAAATGCCCGTCGGTAGGCGCAAGATAGTGTGCAGTTTAAAGCGAGCCAGCAGTGCTTTGCGAATTGTTTCACCGGCCCCCCCCTCAAACAACACGTTATCAGGTAAAACAACCGCAGCTTTGCCTGAGTTGCTACCATCAACTTTCAGCATGTTACCGATATGCTGAACGAAGTTAAGCTGTTTATTCGAAGTTTCTGCCCAAAAGTCCGCACGGGTGTAGGTCAGCTTTTCTTTCTCTAATTTTCCGGTAGAGTCGTAATGATAGTGATTGAGCTTTTTTTACCAAAAGGGGGATTCGCGAGAACCATATCTACTTTGTTTAAACCGACCTCTTTTGCGAGCGCATCAGATGTAGATATCGGGCACTCTTCAGTTCCAATACCATGAAGGTAAAGGTTCATAGCACATAGACGTGCGACTGAGTCTGATATATCGTTCCCACTTATTGCTTCATTTTTTAAGAAACGTTTTTCTTTTTTCGACAACGACTTAGGCATTCTTTTTCCGGTCACTCGATCTATGTCGAAAAGCACATAGTCGTGCGCTGCCGTCAAAAAGCCTCCTGTACCGCAAGCAGGATCAGCAATTGTCTGCATTGGTTGAGGCTGCATTACATCTACAATAGCCTCAATGATTGGTCTTGGCGTAAAGTACTGGCCCGCACCCTTCTTCTCACTTTCAGCCCCTTTTTGGAGTAGGCCTTCGTAAATCTCGCCTTTGACATCAATACTCAATGATGACCATGATTCTTTATTAATCATGGATATCAGGCGCTCAAGCTTTTCTGGATCTTGAATTTTGTTCTGCGCCTTACGGAAAATCATACCCAGAGTGCCTTTTTGGCTACCCAGACTCTCCAATGTATAGCGATATTCCACCTCCAAATCTGAACCATCTAACTCTATCAGCTTGGCCCAACAATCCGCCGCAAGACTTTCTCCGCCCTGTCCACTTTCAGCGCGCTCAGATGACATTTTCAGAAAAATCAGATAGGTTAGCTGCTCAACATAATCACCGTAGCCAACGCCTTCATCACGTAATACATGGGCATAGTTCCAAACACGGTTTAAAATTTCTTCTGCACTAATATTATTCATTTTAGAACTCTAATTTACTGCCTCAAGCAACCCTTTTTCTTTAATTACTTGAGTACATGCTGAGGTGAACGGTTGATGCTCATTAATATAACCAACCAATTCATCAGCTAACTGATCACATTGTGCTTGATCTCTATTGGGTGAGCTTTCGGCTTCAATTAACCTGTCACAAAGAATACCAACCTCATCCATCAAGTCTTTCCGTTGATAATTCCATGTTCCTTCATCCAGATGATAAAACGCTATTGATTGAATAGCTCTTTTGTTCTTCCACGGATCTTGCTGTACAGAAAAAGTAGCAAGTGGCCTACCATCATTAGTATCGAAACAAATTAATTTACAATCACCAATCACTGTTGGATCGAGAAGAACAGGATTCTCATTCCGCTCACCTGCCTCGTCGATAGCTCTAGCATCACCATCTTTAAGAGGAAAATACGCGCCTTTTCCAACAATTTGACCTGTCAGATAATCAGTAATTCGAACGTTACATGTAGGGTGTGATAGTCGGAAATTAGTCCAATCAAAAGCTCGCCACCAGTAACCAGAGTGTGCAACTCCATTAAGACCGTGAGGCTTCTTCTTTGGTCTGAAGTGTTCAACGTGCCCTTGTTGAACTTGTAGTTCCGACTCAGAATACCAACATTTTAAGTTGCCCAACTGCCACAGAGCTGGCTTTAACTTTGACCAACGATCACCGTTGGCATCAATAAAATCACTACGTTGATCTGCTGGTAATGCAGCAATTTGTGCTTTTGCCAAATCAATGTCTGTTAAATCGACCAATCTACGCAGCTGGCGTTTATCTATGTATCTCAAACGTCCTCCTTTTTTCTCGATAACCGTTTAGCAATATCAAGAGAAATCCGTTTCCTAACCTGCCAAGAAACATGATCAGGAGTTGCGTTTGCAATTTCTGGAAACTCTTTTTGTGCTTCGGTAATTGCGCGGATATATTCTAGATATAGAGGATCACGTGCTGCATGTGAAAAATCTAATTTTCCAAGAATTGTGTTGAGCTCATCAAGTCGCTGTCTGTCTTCGTCGGTTTTTTCTTCTTTTAAACCCAGCTCACGTTTTTCATCAAGCAAATTCAGAGTATCCCTATCCAGGGTCGAGCGTAACTTAAAGAAATCACTGGTTAGAATAGCCTGGAAACCCATCCCCTTTGGAGCGGTGGTAGGGTGATAGCTATAAATCTGACCATCCGAGTTTTTGTCCACAATCACAACTTCGTGCTTGTCTAAACCTGCAAAAGTAAGTGGGCTGTGTGTGGTAATTAAAATTTGGCTGTTTTTAGGGTCGACACCATATGTTCTGAGGTTTTTTAACAAATCCAAGCACCACGCTGGATTAAGGTGTGTGTCCGGCTCATCTAACAAAAAGAGACTTTCATCTCGCTGAGTGAAACGCATAAGCCCAATAATAGTGAGCAGCTGTTGCTCACCTTCACTCATTTCCTTGAAAGTAATCGCATCCTTAACACCTTTAAGCCTCACACGGATCTTTAATCCGCTGCCGTCTAGGCTCAAAATATCACTGAAAATAGAACTTTCTAAGCGAGTGAAAAATTCTTTTGGCTCTAACCCGTCAGCTAATTTATTAATAGAGTCCTGAGAGTTTAGAAAACAATATCTTGTTTCTAAGTTAGTCGTTCGATTTATTGATATTTCTTTTCTTTCGGTCCCAGCCATTGGTGCATAGGCAAGACTAAATAATTTATTTAAGAATGGCTCAACATTTCCGCCAGCCCCCCAAAAACGCCTATCTTTATTCTGCTTTTCTAGTTCGCTCTTTTTAGTCGAACTACTCCAATAGGGTTCTTGAAGTGTAAACAAGACTGAAGACAAGCTTTCTATGTCGAACTCATCCAACAAAAACTTTGCAGTAGCCTCATCCTGCTTAGCAAAAAAAGATAATAATGAAAACTGACTATGGTGAGGCTTAGCTAAAAACATAGTTCTAAGCGACATTTCCTCCCCATCCTTCTGGTCAGAATAGTAATCGCGCTCGTGAGTTTCGAACGCTTCATTAAAGCGTGCCGATATTCCCGAGTAGTAACCAAAAACATAATCAGGAAGCAGTCTTTCATCTCTAAATTGATAAACGCCGCTTTCGTTTTTAATAGCTTGGTTGCGGCGGTTAAATTCAGTCTCTTTTAACTCTACAAATAATTTTTCAATTTCTTCGCTACTTTTATCTTCAATATCTGCAGCGTTTTCAATTACCCAATAAGAACGTTTGAAGCGCTGAATATTTTCTCGCCGAGTACCTTTGCGCCTAGGCTTTTTACTCGATTTCCCTTTAGATATTACTTTTACATAGTGATCACGGCATCGATATTTAATCTCATACTCAAAGTCAGATTCTTCACAAAGATCTAAGTCTCTGAAAATCCATGCGATGGACTCCAATATATTGGATTTGCCGACACCATTGCGACCAATAATAACTTGGCGTTCAGACTTTAAGGAAAAATCCACCTCAAAACTTGTGAGATTTTTGAAGTTTTCTAATCGTAACCAATCAATTTTCACAACTAATCCTTTAGCTTCAATTTAATCTCTGACTCTTTTTCATAAGGCCAGTTTTTAATCAGTTTTTCGTCAGGTGAGAGCTGTGCTACTTTCTCTGAGATTTCGGCCAACTCAATATAAAATTCTTCAACTTCATTAGATGAAAAACCAGCTAACTGCATAAGCTCATCAGGTTTTATAGGTTCGCTTTGTTCGTTCAACACTGTCAGTAATGGTTTACGCCCTGAAGTCACTTTTTTCCCCCTCTTAATTGAACGTTTTGGCTTTGTTTCTGCTAAAGCTTCTTTTTCTGTCTTAATTTGATCTAGAAGATCTTTGGTATTTTCTTTGCTGTTATGTTGTACCAACTCACCAGAAAATGCTTTCGCTAATATTGAAGACTTTAGGGAAACTGAATGTTTTATCTTTCCATCTATAGTGGTTTCTGCTCTACTTGCGCTTGCCAACTTTTCGGTCACTTGTAGCACTAACTCTCGTTGTTCTTCAACTGACATTAATGGAACAGAAACTGTTTCTAATATTGCTAAGTTGATATTTTTTTGGGCTGTGGCTGGAGCATAGCGATCAAGGTCTTCTCTGACTGTCCTAAAGAAGAACTCTATATATTCAACTGAAATATTTTCATTTTGAGGGATAAAGCCTACTACACTGTCAGGGAAACATGCATCAATACCAAGTATTGCTGTTTCAGCAATATTTGCGGCAATAGTGATACACAATGTACCTTTTGGCCATAAACGACTTTGAGCAAGCCCTTTTTTTGAATATGTCTGCTTATAATTTGTTAAAAGGCCATCAGCTGCTCGTACGTCACCAGTTTGAACAAACGGATAATCTCCACCATATAAACTCGGGTCATTACGTGGTCTATGCTTTGATTTTCCTCTATTTAACTCACCAAGCTGAGTTATAGTAGCCCAAGTCCAACTATCGGGTATTTCAGGTAAGGAAGACACATCAGCCTGAGGGGGCTCTTTATAATTCTCCTTCCACCTATCGTTCTTCGGCGTAATCCCTTTCTCTTCAAAGGACTTTAGCTGCTCAGCTTCCCAGTTAGCTCGGCGCTCATCGAGAATACGATTTAGCAACGAACTCGCTGGCTCTAACTTGTCTACATTTTGCTCACGCCATTGCTCTGTTAGCTTACCGGTGACGGCATCTTTAAGTACTGACTGACGATATTGTTGAAGCTTAGCCTTTGCTTGCTTTAACCCTTCAACACCAGCATCAATATGGGAATAAAGTTCTTCTATTTTATCGACTATTGCGTGCTGAGTGCTTAACGACGGTAAAGATACAGGGATTTTCTTCATACTCGCTTGATTAAGCTTCAAGCGAGTAGACCCACCAACAAACCCTTTATAATCAAATTGATTCAAGTAATGACTTAAATATCTATTGGATGTAACAGAATCAAATGCCTTTAAAATATGGGCATGATTATTAACCCAAAATTTTTCTTTAACAACAAATGCCACATTTTTAGTTTTATCAAAAAATGGGGCTCCATCCTCTCCAATTAAAAGGTGTTCACCTTCAAAAATGAAGTCATCAATAAGCCCTACTTCTCCAGTTGCTCCATAATAAGGATAGAGCTCGCTTCTACTTTTACCTTTAATTCTTTTAGCTCTCTCTCCTGCATTAACAGGTATTCTCTTGGAGTCCAAAATTGCGACACAGTCTTCCAAAAGAACTTCAATCCAGCCTTCTTTTTTACCATTTTTACTTGTCATGCGATTAGGTAGCCATTCAATTCATTTACAACATTATCTAGCCTATCACCAAATAATTGCTTGGCTCAAAAAACACCACCTTGCTGATTAAAAGGCGCATATTCAAAGACTTCAATCATCATTTCTGCATTTTCAGCAATTTGCTTTTTAATCATTTTCAGCCACTCAAGCTGACTTTCATCAAACTCAACACCCGCTTGTCGTTGCTGAACTAACCAAGCACTGAAACGCAGCTCAACGACTTTAGGGAAAAGGTCAAGTATATCCTTTATCCCTGTTGCGTAGCTCACCAAACTAACGATATTTGTCAGTAAAGCAGCGGGTGGAACACCTTTTACCTTTGCGGCTACAAGCTGCTCATAGGCTTACCATACTTGTATAGGGGCGGGATTATACGGCGGCGCTTTGATGCTTTCAGCAAATTCCTCGATTTGCTCATAACTTAGATGGCGTTGATGATACTGTTTTCTGTAAATGAGTTCGATAGCTGTGGGCTCATCTTTGTTTTCTTCCATAAATTGTCTGAAGCTCTTGATGATGTGGTTCGCTTTTTCAGCATCAAATCCAGCATCAAGCCACTCATCGGTACTTGTTATGACCCAGCTGTTCCTGCACAACTAAGCGGCTTGAGCATAGGCCTGCGCCGGGGTTTTCATCTTTAGCGCCTGATGCGGGTGCTTCTGGTTGTAAAACTGGAGCCAGTCGCCAATCACTCGGCTGGCATGTTGTAACGTCTCGAACCGCTACCGGTGTACGCATTGCTCTTTCAGGGTTCGGATCACTCGCTCAACCATGCCGTTTTGCTTTGGCGTATACGGTGTGATGAACTCCTGTTGTAACCCATAGCTTTTGACCCGCGCGGTTGTAGTTGCGTCTGGTAAACACCAAGCCATTGTCGCTACGTAACAAGGACGGCGTGGTTACCCGTCCCACGCATCCGAACCGGGTTATCAGCGCTTGCTCCTGCGCCGCCTCAGCCGTCTTTGATTTACCACTGCGCGATAGATGCCCCCCAGCAACTCTCGGGTATGGCAATCAATCACCAAGGCCAACGAATACCAGCCATTCTGTCCAGCCCAGATCCGACATAGGTCGGTCGCCCAACGCTGGTTAGGGGCCGATGCCACCGAGGACAAGGCCCGGAGTCTCGGGCGAAACCCAACCGGACGTTTACGCACTTGCCACCCCTTGAGCTGGAAGATGCGCTGGACCGTGTTCTTGTTAAAACCCAGCAGTGCCGCCACGGTTCGATAGCTTAACGATGGATTCTCGTCGATCATGACCTTGATCGACGAGACCAGATGCTGCTGAACCTTGGGAACTGCCTTGACGCTGCGGTAATACCAAGTGCGCCGAGGCAAACCAACGGCATATTTTACTGACGGAGACCTCGGTACCCTCGGCCAGCGCGCAATCCCTGCTGAACATCGGCGACTATCTGTCGCCCTCGCCCGGCAGAGAAGCCAACTTTTTTCTGGCACGGAGCTCCAGCATGGCTTCGTCATAGGCCTTCTGGAGCTCTTTGAGCTGTTTTTCGTACTGTTCGCGGATATCCAAGTCTGTTTAACCGGCTGGTTGCAATCGGTGTTGAATAAAGAGCGGCTGCGTATAGCCAGACCAGTGTTTAAACTTTTGTTGTGTCGTCGATAAAACTAGCAACACCAGACTTCAATCGGGCGAACACAGTTCTTTCCACCCTATCCAGCACAGAGCTCTACTCGAAACAGAAATGCTACCGCCCCTGGCTGTCGCTACCAGATTGCTTAAACAGGATTCTAGTGGTTAGTCGCTTGATTATGCATAAAAACCTTACCATACCAGCATATTGCGACATTTAACATTTTCAATCATCACAGAATGAGCGATTACTCGACGAAACTTGATTTGCTTTGCACAAAACGCACTCGTTGTGCCAGACTCTTTGAGTATAACATACTGATATTTCACTTAATTCAGGTGGGGTGTAATACGTCCATGGGGATACACACATACCTGTGTTTCTCCCTCCTCGCCGAGGATAAAAAAACAAGCCTCCCAGCCACAGGCTGGGGGATACTTGTTTTTTTTGGGGGGAGAGAGGGACACCTGGAACAGACGAGGGATGGACTAACCGGAAATTGCGATCTCCAAATCATCGGTAGATGGGTCATAGATAAAGGGTCATAGAAAACCCGATTGGGTGACAGGACCGACTCAATCACTGTCACGGTGATCTCATTCGGTCTTTCGCGGATTGGCGGTGGTGTGACTTAACCGGCAGTGCGGCTAATGCCGAGGTGATGATCGATAAATCATCCAGATAACCGGCAAATGAAATGGGATCGGGTACCACGTCGAACGGGCTTACCAGATAAGCCAGCGCACCGATGATGAGCGCATAGCACCAGACCAGCAGATCGCCATCCGTGAGCAGGACATACAAGAGCACGGCCTTCTCCAGCAGCTCCTTAATCCCCTTGATCTCTTTTAACTTGCGCATGATGTCGCTATGACTGGGATTACTCATGGTGCATCGCCTCCAAGGTGGGAATCCGCGCTGTATCTGAATGGTGAAGTGGTCAACTAAAACTGGCCACCGCTAGAGTTTTTCGAATATCGGTTTTCCGATTCATTTGGGGGTAATCCACGGTTATATTCATGCGGCCTGAGAGCGCTGTAATACCTGACGATATAGTCCGTTATTGCCTAGGCTGCATTGCTGAAGCTTGTGTCACCCGTCACCGGTACCCATTCGTTCTTCAGACTCTTGAAGAAGCGTTCCATTGGACTGTTAGGTGGAGGAGCTCTGCTTTTTTCCTAGGAGTAAAGCGGTTCAGCACAGTTCGGAACTGATATCAGTGGCCGGTAAATAGCAGATATTCATCCATTATTTGCATGAGGGATATGTTTTCCTCCTGCCGTCCAATCAGCCACAAGCCTAGATCTTCAGGTGCCTTACGTTTCAGGTTATCCAGCCAGTCTTCCAGCGTTGCACCTATCATCAAATCGTACCAACATAGCCAGACCAGTTTGTGGCGATGCTCCGGTGAGCTGAATTGTTGTAACAGGCTAATCAGCCTATTTGCCAGTGGGCGTTGTTTCAGGCGGATACATTCACTCAGCAATATCCCTTCCAGCATTGGGTGGTGCAGTAAAGTTTTTTGGTTTGTCTCAAGACTGATTTGCATATCAGTCACTACCGACACAGGTTCTGTATGCTGACTTCCGTAAATCAGTCGGTAAAGGCATTGTGGTACCACTGCAGTCATCTGTCCCGCGCCGGGAAAGTACAGACTGCCCACCATCAGATGGTGGCTGGCCTGGATATTGGGGTGACACATGCCATTTATGATGGCCAGTTTTGTAAACCCGTTTAGCCAACGTTGATAGCTATCCAGCAAACTGTCATATCGCGTCTTTGTCTCTTTCATGGTGAATTATCCCTGAATACTGAATGACAGGCAG
>ERZ772969.2890-NODE-2890-length-10062-cov-5.670830_pt1 | contig 10062 bp, 10 predicted proteins | sample MGYA00511676_ERZ772969 | MGnify/ENA primary metagenome ERZ772969 (study PRJEB29015, sample SAMEA2737651) | human gut metagenome | biome: human gut; feature: human-associated habitat; material: faeces | place: China | collected 2012 ...
AAAATGAGGAAAAAGTCAGTAAAATCAAGTGTTCTAGATTAATCAGCAGACACTACTTAAATTTCCGCAAAAGAAAAGACAATCAATTTCTCGTTTGAAATCAACTGTCTTTCCTATGTCTTATTCAATTTTTATGTATTAAATGAGTGCTTTTTAGTTAACACCCTATTAAAAGCGATTTTACCTTGTAAATACAGCGTTTTCCGCTTAGTAGTGTATATTGTTTCTTGTTTTTTGTGCCCCCCTTGTTAGATAACGGGGGCTTACTGTTCGCTCGCAAGCTCGCTCAACTGCCGGAGTGAACCAGCCACTAAAAACGGTGGAAAAATCTAAGAGATTTTCCCACCGCCGTGTCTGGATCACTCCGCCTATTATGCTTTTTCGCTTTACCTTTTAATCCCCAATCATATTATACCTCTAATGCACGAATTAGATTTACCATTTCAATAGCTCCCTGTGCACATTCAGAGCCTTTATTTCCTGCTTTGCTACCAGCTCGTTCTATCGCCTGTTCAATCGTATCTGTCGTAAGAACACCAAACATAACTGGTGTTTCGGTATTTAAACTGATTTGAGCAATTCCTTTTGATACCTCACTACACACATAATCATAATGGCTTGTACTACCTCGAATAACTGCTCCCAAACAAATAATCGCATCATATTTTTTACTTTTTGCCATTTTAGACGCTATCAAAGGTATTTCAAATGCTCCCGGAACCCAAGCTACCTCTATGTCCTTTTCACCAACATTTTCTCTTTTCAAATTATCTAATGCACCTGCTAATAGCTTAGAAGTTATAAACTCATTAAATCTTGCTACAACAATACCGATTTTTATATTTTCTGCTACTAAATTTCCTTCAAAAGTGTTCATTTATTTTTCCTCCATATTCAAAATGTGTCCCATTCGGTCTTTCTTTGTCTTTAGATAAAAACTATCATAAGGATTTGCTTCTATTTCAATCGGTACTCTGCTTGAAATTTTCATTCCATAATCTTCTAACTGATAAACTTTATCAGGATTATTTGTAAGTAAATGCAATGATTTTATTCCCAAATCTCTTAAAATCTGTGCACCGATATAATATTCTCTTAAATCGCCTTGAAATCCTAATGCAAGGTTGGCGTCAAGTGTATCCATACCGTTATCCTGTAAATGATAGGCTTTTAGTTTATTGACAAGCCCGATACCTCGTCCCTCTTGTCGCATATAAAGCAATACACCAGAACCATTTTCTGCAATCATTTTCATTGCTTTATCTAACTGCTGTCCACAATCACAGCGTAAAGAGCCAAAGGCATCTCCTGTTAAGCACTCTGAGTGGACACGACATAGCACATCGTTTCCATTATTCAAATCTCCCATAACCAATGCAACATGATGTTCTCCATTCAATTTATTGATATAACAATGTGCTTTGAAATTCCCATATTTTGTAGGCATTTCTACAACCGAAACACATTCTACAAGCAAATCATATACTTTTCTGTATTCCTGTAATTCTTTAATTGTGAGGGTAGGTATATGGTGTGTTTGAGAAAACTGAATTAAATCAGGTGTTCTCATCATTTTCCCGTTTTCATTCATAATTTCGCAACATAAGCCACATTCTTTTAAGCCAGCCAACCTCAATAGGTCAACCGTTGCTTCTGTATGTCCATTTCTTTCCAAAGCACCTCCGTTCTTTGCAATCAGAGGAAACATGTGCCCCGGTCTACGAAAGTCAAAGGGATTTACATTCTCAGTCACACACATACGAGCCGTTAATCCTCTTTCTTCGGCAGAAATACCTGTTGTAGTATCCTTATAATCAATAGAAACTGTAAAGGCAGTTTCATGGTTATCTGTATTATCTTCAACCATAGGGGAAAGCATGAGCCTGTTAGCCAGACTTTCACTCATAGGCATACAGATTAAGCCTTTTGCATAAGTCGCCATAAAATTAACATTTTCTGTTGTCGCAAATTGTGCCGAACAAATTAAATCCCCCTCATTTTCTCTCTCTTTATCGTCCATAACCAAAACAAGTTTTCCCTCTTGTAACGCCTGCAATGCCTCTTTTATTTTTTGATATTTCATAATTCCTTTATCCTTTCTGCTAAAATCCGTATCGGCATAACAACTCTTTCGACAACTCTGTTTCATTGCTGTTGTCTATGAGTTTCTGCACATATTTCCCTAATATATCATTTTCAAGGTTTACCATATCCCCGACTTGTTTATTCTTGAGAATTGTTTGCTCCAAAGTATGAGGGATAACGGATACCGAAAAATCTGCTTTCGATACTTTTGCGACAGTAAGACTAATACCGTCAATAGCAATCGAACCTTTTTCAACAATTAGATTTAAGATTTCTCTTTGCGTATTGATTTGATACCACACCGCATTTTTGTCTCTACGCACAGACGATATTCTGCCTGTCCCATCAATATGCCCCGTAACAATGTGACCGCCCAACCTGCCATTCATAGGCATAGCTCTTTCTAAATTCACAAGGCTTCCATGTCTTAACAGGCTAAGAGCCGTTCTGTTCCATGTTTCATTCATCACATCAACTGTAAAAGATTGTCGAGTGAAACAAGTAACTGTAAGGCAGATACCATTGACTGCTATGCTGTCGCCTAAATGTATATCCTCTAATATTTTTGAAGCTTTAATGGATAGTTTACAGTTACAAGTATCTTTCTGTATTCTTTCTACTTTACCGATTTCTTCTATTATTCCTGTAAACATGGATAAATCACTTCGCTTTCTATGAAATAATCATTTCCCACTTGAGAAAAAGCATATGGTTTAAGCATAATGGCGTCATTAGGAAAAGCAACACCTTGACCACTTACAGGGCTTTTTGCAGTCCCACCAAATATTTTAGGTGCTATATAAATTTGCACCTCATCAACAATCTGTTGCTCAAGAGCACTCCAATTCATTGCACTTCCACCCTCTAAAAGTAGACTGTCTATCTGCATATTTCCTAAACATTGCATTAAATTCATTAAGTCAATATGATTACCTTTTTTCTTCGTATAAATAATTTCACAACCACATTTTCTGTAAAGAGCAATCTTACTTTCATCAATAGAAGAAGTAGCGATATATGTTTTAATGTCATTCGCTGTTTTGATAATTTTTGATGTAATGGGTGTTCTTAAATCTGTATCACATACGATACGAATAGGATTTTCCCCGTTTTCTAATCGGCATGTCAGTAAAGGGTCATCTTGAATAACGGTATTCACTCCTACCATGATCGCAGTAACCTTATGCCTGAATTGATGTACTTGTTTTCTCGCTTTTTCGCCACTTATCCATTTTGATTGATTTGTATAAGTTGCTATTTTCCCGTCCATTGTCATTGCATATTTCATAAAAACATAAGGAATATGCCTTGTAACATATTTTCTAAAAACTTTGATTAACTGTTGACACTCCATTTCTAAAATTCCTATCACAACTTGAATGTTGTTTTCCTCAAGTACCTTTACACCTTTTCCAGACACAATAGGATTACAGTCTAAAGTTCCGACGACTACTCTTGTAATGCCACTTTTAATAATTGCTTCTGTGCAAGGTGGTGTCTTACCATAGTGACAGCATGGTTCAAGTGTTACATAAAGTGTTGCTCCTACAGGTGACTCCCTACAATTTTTTAATGCATTTCTCTCTGCATGCAATCCACCAAAGATTTCATGGTATCCCTGTCCTATAATTCGATTATCTTTTACAATTACTGCCCCAACCATAGGATTAGGATTGACATAGCCAGCACCTTTTTTTGCCAGTTTTATTGCTAATTTCATGTATTCTGTATCGCTCATTTTTACACCTCCAAAAAAATACATGCCTTGAATAAAATCTATCCAAGACATGCAAAAGAGGATTTATGCGATTAAAGAAAATGCTCTGAAACAATATAAAATCATTCCAGAGCACGCAAAAAAAGCATAAACTTACTTTCATCTTCTTTCATCCAGACTATACTGTCGGCTTTGGAATTTCACCAAATCATGCCTTTCGGCTCGTGGGCTATACCACCGGTAGGGAATTACACCCTGCCCTGAAGATAGTTATTCAATTACGGACAATTATAATATCTGATATTATATCTGTCAATAAAAAGTTTTTTTCTCGTTTATCCAAATACAATAATTTGCAAGCAGGTAAACACAGGTTATTTCTTAATATCCTTTTGTTTGGGAAACTCCTTGTTCCCATTTTGAAATCGTTTGGCGCACCACATTCAGCTTGACCGCCAGATCTTGCTGCGAAAGCCCTTTTGATTTTCTGATTACTTTCATGTTTTCATTCAGCATGGAAACCACCTCCTTTGTTGCTACCATTGTATGATAAATGGCCCGTTGCTGCAAGCAACGCAAATGAACATTGCCCTAACTGCCGAGGATGTTCGCATATATTGGGGCAGACTTTGAAACGTGTTGCGTATTTCATAGCAAAAGCGCCGGACGCAGGGGCCATGTAGCCCCCCGCGCCCGGCGCTTTTGCCTGCTTGGGTTATTCGTCTGTGAAATGGAACTGCTGGTCCTCAAAGTCGGCGTCGTTCATAGCGTCCAGCTTATCAAGGGTCTGGCGGGCCAATGCCCGCATATCTTCCGCCATATCCGGCAAGGCGGCCCGTAGCCGGGCCATTGTCCTGCGTCTATCGCTCTTGTGATACAGACAAATCAGGTTTTCTTCCTCTATGGTGAAATACATGCCTCATACCTCCAATTCGTTTTTCTTGGTGTGGGCTAGGGCCTTTTTCGGGGCCTTGGCCTGTTTCTTTTCGGAAAGCTGCCTGCGGATGGAAACACGGGACCTCCTTACCTCCTTGTCCCGGCTCTCGTCCTTGTTTATCACCGCATACAGCCCATGCCGCTCTCTTATGCCGGTAAAACACAGGGATTTATAAGGCAGCATGGAAAAGAGGCGGTCAGTGTCCTTGCTGGACGCGATCTGCACGAAGTACGGGGACAGCTCCACCATGAAATGTGTCTTGTTGGGGCTGTTTGGGGCGGACAGGTCTTTCAGCCCGGCTACTATGCGCCGGGCTTCCGTCAAAATCAGCCTGTCCCGCAGGGCGGCGACGTGGTTTTTGAAATCACCGGGGACAAGCGGCTCCCGGCTTCTCTGCTCCTGCCGCAGCACTTCCCGCAGGTTTTCCGGCTCATTGGGCTTGGCCTCATACCGCAGGAACGCCCCCAGCTTGGGGTCAGGGCTGCTGTTAAAATACTGCGTGGCGGGCTGTTCCTTGTCTCCCTTTTCATAGTGCAAAATGAGATTGTCCGCTTTTACCGCCTCGGCTATGACGTGCCGGAAATGCTGCTGATAGTCCAGCTCATAGAGATTCCCACGGATTTTCCCGCCCACTTTTCCGGTCAGCTCCACGGCATAGGCAAGAACATAGTCGCGGGTCTGCTCCCCATAAAATTTCCATGTGTTGTATTGCCGGGTGTCCTGCAAGAATACGTCACGTTCCCGGAAACAGTACGTCCCTGAGGGGCGCGACATCCACAGCAGAGTTTTATCTTCGGCCTTATCACTGGCGGCGGCCTGCCGGAGCATTTCTTTGTCAATCTCAAAATCATCCTGATAAAAGGCGGTATTCTGTCGCATGATCTGTTCCAGCGCGGCCAGAACATCCACATTCTCAAACTTATTCACGGCCTCCCACCTCCATATCCTTTGACTTCTCCCACGCCGGGGGCTTCTTTTTCTGTGCCTCCTTGGCGGCGGCAAGCTGCGCCCGGATGGAGGGCTTTTTCTTGCTATGGTTGGCCTTAGCATTCTTGTGGGCCTGTTTTTGCGTTTGTCCCTCTGCTTTCACTGCCGCAGCGACATCCGAAAGGGAAACCTGTTCTCCGGCCTTTACTCTCGCTTCCAGTTCTCCCATGGACGGAGCGTTGTTCAGTATACCGTCAATCATGTTGTAGTTCTGCTCGGTGGACATTTCCGCCGTCTTGATATGACTTTCCTGCCGGGCAGGGATGGCAAAGGCCCTTGTGCCGTTTGCCATAATGAGATACCTGCAGTCCTCCGACTGGTGGTGGAATCCATACCCGGCAGCCTCCATCTGTTCCCGGCTCATGGCGGTTACATAGAAAGTCCCCCTCGGCGTTTGAATGGTTTCACCCGTTTCCAGTTTGTCGGGGGTAAGCTGCTGTCCCTGCTCCTTGAAAAATTCCGGCACCTCCCGATAACCGATGCTATCCACATAGTAGGCAGTCTGTTTCCCGTTCTGCCGGAACACAACAATATCTCCCAGAGAGAGGGAACGTCCCGTGTAATCAGCGGGATGTTCCATATTGAAGCGATGGTAAATCTCGTCCAGAGAGGTATTCTTATCCAACGGGGCTGTGTAGACAAGCTGGTAATTTTTCCTGTCTACTGAAAGCCCGTCCACCTGCAAGCCCTCATAGGAACGGTAGCGGAAGTCGCGCCCTTCCGGGCCGCGCGGTACCTGATAAATGGAAAAGTTGGGCTGCGCTGGGGCATCGGAACCAGAGGCAAGATATTCCTCCACCGTCAATCCGGCATCCTCGGCTTCCTGTGCGACCTCGGCCTGTACCTGTACCTTATAGTCTTGCAAGCTCTTATCAAAGTCGAAAAGCTGCGGTGGCTCCGGCAACTGATACTGGCCGTGATTGAGAAGCGGGCGGCACTCCTTTACATAGTCCACAAGGGCGGTCAAATAGGCGGTCTGCTCTGGCGGGAGGGAATCGCTGGATTGCAAAAGGCGCTGGGCCTCCTGTTCCATACGGGAAAGGGTACAGTGCTGCTTCATGTAAGGGACAAACTCATGGAGAAGCATTTCCCGCTGGGCCTTGTCCGCCTCCCATGCCTCCGGCCCCTCGTGGTGCAGCACATGGTTTTTCCAGCTTTCATCCTGCGCGTAGTATTCGTGATACCCTTGGATATGCTCGATCAGGGAACCGTCGCCGTCGCCAAAATCCTGCCGTCCCTCGTAGTTGTCTGGCTGGCCCTGCATCGTAAAATCAATGCGGAACTTGGTTTTATCGTACCAGCTCCCCGCGTGGTCTGGCTGTTCCCGTTCCAAGCGTTTGGAACTGTCCAGCGCCCCGAAAACGGCCTCGGCCTCGTGCAACGGCATTTGCTGGCCGTCTTTTAAATGGGGGCTTTCACTCCAAAGAATCGTGACAATCGGCTCCGCTGCCGGGTCATGGGCGATGGTCTGTTCTGCCCTTGCAACGGCAATCTCGCTTTCAATCTGGCTTTTCATAAAATCATCCATGTGGCCGTGCTGCATTTCGTAGCCCTGTTCACACAGGCGGTTGATAAGCCCAATCACCTTTTCGGTATCATCCACGGCCTTGGCATATGTCATAATCAACTGCCGTTCCTCGCCGCCCAAACGCGGGGCGTTTTGCTCGGCCAGCGCAATCAGGGCGGAGGCCCGGTCAGCCGGGGATGCCTCCGGCATGAACGGTTTCCCATTCAAAAGGCCGTCAATCCCGTTCCATGCCTGCGGCTGGGGAATGGTGTTAGCCGGTTCGGTTGCTTCCAAAAAAGCGTCCAGCCTGTCGCCTGTCAAGGGTTCCATCGTCCCAGCCGGTAGCTCATGGATGGCAAGGATTTCTTTTCCGACTTCCATAACGGACAGGTCAGAATTGTCAAGCTGGCCTCCGTTCATTTCCTTGTAGTCGGGGCCGTACAGCGTGTAATCCTTTCCGAGTTTTTGGTAGTTCAGTCCGTGGGAGGTCTGCGCGCCCCGGTTCTCGCTTTGGTTATAGCTGTCAATGGTTTCTTTCCCCAGCACATCCGCGATCTCCTTGGCGTTCTTGCCTCTGCCACTCAGGAAAAGCGTACAGTCGCAGTTGTCGGAAATGATTTCCGCGGCATCCTTGTAGATGGCCTTTAGCTGTGACTGGCTCTGCAAAATGATAGAAGCCGAGATTTCCCGGCTTCGGATAGTGGCGATCAGCTTGTCAAAGTTGGGAATCTGGCCGATGTTGGCAAACTCGTCCAGAATCATCCGCACATGGACGGGCAGCCGCCCGCCGTATTTGTCATCGGCCCGGTCGCATAAGAGGTTGATAAGCTGGCTCTGCACCATGGCAAGAATGAAGTTAAAGGTCGTGTCCGTGTCGCTCATAATAAGGAACAGGGCCGTTTTTTCATCCCCGATGGTGTCAAGCTCCAGCTCGTCGTCCTCCATCAGCTCCCGCATTTCCCGGATGTCAAATGGCGCTAATCTGGCCCCGCAGCTAATCAAAATGGAACTGCGGGTCTTGCCTGCCGACAACAGGAATTTTTTGTACTGGCGCACCGCAAAGTGTTCCGGGTCTTTTTCTTCCAGCCGTTCAAACATCTGGTCTACCGGGGATTGAAATTCCGGGTCGTCCTCGCGGGCTTCGCTGGCGTTGATCATTTCAAGCAGCGTCGTGAAATTCATTTCATCGTCCGGCGCCTCGTACCAGATGTAGCCAATGAGGGCCGAATACAACAGACGTTCCGACTTCACCCAAAAATCTTCGGCGCTTTTTTCGCCCTCTCCCTTGGTGTTGCAGATCAGGGTGTTGACCAGTTTTAAGATGTCTTTTTCCGAATGAATGTAGCGGAATGGGTTGTACCGCATACTCTTGGAAAAATTGATGGTATTCAGCACTTTGACCCGGTAGCCGCTGCGCACAAGGAGCTGGCCCACCTCACCGATCAGGCCCCCTTTCGGATCGGTGACAATGAAGCTAACCGGATAGAGCTTAGAGGTACACTGCATCAGGTTCGGCTTCACAAAAAATCTCGTCTTGCCGCTGCCGGAACCTCCGATGACCAGTACGTTTTTGTTCCGGGCGGTTTTGGGGTCTTTGGGGCGGTTGTTCATGGTGAGGCGTTCCGTCTGGGTCAGGAGAATGTTGTTATCAAACACCGGGTCGATGTACGGGGCGATATCTTTGGGGCCGCCCCAACGGGCACTGCCGTATTCTACGCCTTTGCGGTATTTCTTGGCGTTCTTGCTCTTGCAGTACACCATCAGGCGCAATGCCACCGCACCGACCATGCCCACCGCTAGATCGAACAGGTGGAAGCTGGGGGCGGCGTTTGCAAAGGCAAAAGAAAAGCCGTCCGCAAGGTGCAGCAGCTTTTCCGACAAGTCCGCCCCAGCCGCCAGCCGGTAGGTCTGTCCCAGCTTGCCGAACAGGTAAACAAACAGCAGGTAGGGCAGGTTGGCGATTATCAGCTTTTTCACTTCCGGCCTCATAGAGACAGCCCCCTTTCCTTGATTTTCTCCTTGGCCTGCTGGCGGTTTCTGGCCGCCGTCTTTTGCTTCATAGCCGACAGGGCCTTTCGGATGGAGGGGCGTTCCTGTTGTTTGAGCTTCTTGGCCGTAAACTCCTTAAACGCCTGTTCCAGATTGTCCGCCTGCTTGGATTTGAAAATCACGATATACCGGGGAGGATGGGTGGATCGGTCTTTCCGCAGGGTGAAATCAATTCCGTATTTCTTGGCACAGGGCCGAAACAGTCCGATGTTGGCATCGGTGATTTCAATGTTGGACAGGGCGCAACCGTCCTTTTTGAGCTGCCGTAAGCTCTGCTGGCCGTGATGGGTCTTGCCCGTCCCTTTCTGCCGGGCGGCCAGATATTTTCGGATGACCGCCTGTAATACCTGGCCGGTGAGTTTGCCTGTCTTAACCGCTAATGCGATAGTTTTCTGTTCGATTTCTTCCTGCAACTGCTATCCCTCCTTTGGAAAGTCAAAGCAGGCAGGCAGCACAACTTAGATCCGCACCCGCAGGCCGGAGAGGTCGTCGGTGCGGATACCCACCAGATACCAGTTGTCAGCCATTTCTATGCGGGTGGGCCTCCATCTGCCGCCTACCAGTACATCAAAGGTTTCTCCGCAGTGCAGGCCGCCGTAGTAGTCCGAAAGGTCAAAACGGATGTCATAGCGATCTGCCTGCTCGTCAAAAATCAAAGTTCCCTGTTTCATAGGGCTGTCCTCCTTTTTCAGATTTTTCCGGTGTTCATATCGTGGGCCACCAGGGCCGTGTAATAGCCGTTGATGGTGCTTGGGGCGTTGAACAGAACCGCCAGCAGGT
>ERZ772969.2898-NODE-2898-length-10037-cov-2.965839_pt1 | contig 10037 bp, 10 predicted proteins | sample MGYA00511676_ERZ772969 | MGnify/ENA primary metagenome ERZ772969 (study PRJEB29015, sample SAMEA2737651) | human gut metagenome | biome: human gut; feature: human-associated habitat; material: faeces | place: China | collected 2012 ...
ATTCTTATCTGTCAGACATTACAGCCGCTACGACATCGGAGAAAAGGAGCAGGATATTATTGCTCTTGTCGGAGTTGGAAAAAGCAACCGTGAGATTGCAGACGAACTGTTTCTGAGTGAGGGAACCGTCCGCAATTATATCAGCAGCATTCTCGATAAGCTTTCTCTGCGTGACCGCACCCAGCTTGCAGTATTCTATTTGACGAAGGTGCGCAACTAGCAACGAAAATTTAATCGAATCAGAAAACCAGTCCTTAAAGGCAGATGGTAGCTGCTCAAAGGGCACAAGCGAAAATAGTCATATAAACAAAAGAAGGGGGAAAGACGAGTTTATGCCATTTATGGGTATAGAGCATTGGACTATTGCAATATGCGATGATGATGAAATATTTCTTTCGAGGTTGGAGAAACAAATAAGGGCAGAATTGCAGCAGCTAAATGTAGTGGGGGAAATTGTATCATACACGGATAGTGAGAAATTGTTGGAGACAAAACTGCATCAGACAGAAATTTTTTTTCTTGATATTGATATGCCGGAGCCGGACGGTTTTCAATTAGCAGCTAAGATTTCAAGTTCAAACGACTGTTACATAATTTTTGTTACCAATCATCCTGAACTGGTTTATGATAGTCTTTATTTCCGACCACTGAATTTTATAACCAAAAGCAATGATTCTTTTTTCACAGAAAAACTACATAGTGTGGTTAATCAGCTCTTCAATGAAATGAAGCAAAACACAATTATTATTTTGGAAAATAAAGAAGTCGGAAGAGTCCGCTGCAAATAAAGAGCATTTATTATATTGAGAGCAGTAAACATTATGTTATCTATCATTCAGAACATAACGAACCGATAAAGATCAGAGGTAATATTGGTGAATTGGAGATTCATTTTTCTCAATATGATTTTGCTCGGATACACAAGAGTTTTCTAGTTAATCTTCGTCACATTTTTAATATAGATAGAAATAAAGACGAGATAATTTTTAAGCAAGGCTTTAGATTAAATATGAGTAAAAACTACAAACAAACTGTTGATGAGAAATTAACACAGTATTTGAGGAAGACAAAATGAAGAACTTGCTATGGAAATGCTTTGAGCTTGTGATTAATTATTATCAGGGCTTTATTATGACATGGTTTGTGTATAGATTTCTAAATCCTAAATCTCTCAAACAGGCAAAAACATTTCTTTCGATTTTTAGTATCATATTTGGAACAACCATAACCCTGTTAAATCATATCACTTTATATGAGGGATTTACAAGTACTTTATATTTAGTTATATTGTTGGTATATGCCATTATTGCCTTTAACGACAGTATTATTAAAAAACTACTATCAACGATCATTCCCAATATTATTCTGCTGCTTATCACTTCTGTTGAACTTAATTTATTATCATCTCTAAATAGAATAAGCGTCAAGGACTTGATTACAAATGATAATAGCGTAAGATTCATGACTTTGATTGTAATCCAGATTTCTCTTTGGATCTCCTTGAAAATTATAATCAAGCTGTTCAAATTCTCTGACAGTTATACAATATCAGATTGGTCTCCGATTATCACAGTATTAATATCTTCCTTTATTCTAGTATCACTTCTCCATGTACTTTCACTCAATGCGGATGATACGCAAAGAATATACATCAATTTATCATACCTGGTTATCATTATACTGAATTTCCTAATGTTTTACGTTATTTATTCACTCTTCTTCAAGAATGCTCAGATAAAGAATATGAAGGTACTATCCGTAAAAGAACAGTATATGGAACAGTATGTTAATAATGCGGAGACTCAATACGAGCTGATCAGAAAAATAAGGCACGATATAAAGGATCAACTTACCACCGTTTATGAATTGCTCACAAGTGGCAAAACCGAAGATGCTTTGGAATTTATTGAACAATCCAACGGCATTGTTAAAGCTACAATGACATTTGTTCAAACCAATAATCCAGTTGCAAATGCAATAATCAACTCTAAATTGTCTACTGCATCAACTTTAGGAATAAAGGTGTCATGTATTACGGTAAATGACTTTGTAGGTATCAATGAGCTTGATCTATGTGACTTATTGAGCAATACTTTGGAAAATGCGATCACAGCCTGTGAAGCTATGCCGCCAGATTTAAACAAGTTTATCTATTTGGAAATCAGTAAAGAAAACAACATTTATACATTTATAGTGAAAAATTCTCTAGATAAGTCTGTTATTAGCGAAAATCCAAAATTAAAAACCACAAAGAAAGATATCATAAACCATGGACTTGGCACTTCTATTATTAGGGACATAGTAAATAAATACAGTGGAAGATATGATTACTATGAAATTGACAATGCTTTCTGCTGCTCTATAATCTTAGAAACTTAACTCATATGATAGCTCGGCTTATGCCGAGTTATTTTTTTGTGCCTGAAAACTGCACAATATGCCAAAACGCTTGACGAAAGATATTTTATATTGTAAAATTCAAAAAAAGCAAGGTGAAAATTATGAATTACTTGGTATCTCAGATTGTTAATTTTATTACGGAACAAGATGTAATCAGTGATGAATCAGATGTACAAGACTTTTATAGATATGGAATAGAAATAAGTATTTCATCGTTACTTAACATAGTTCTTGTTGTAATAGCAGGTATCCTTATTCATCATATAATCGAAAGTATTGTTTTTCTTTCACTATTTATACTTATCAGATCATTCACCGGAGGCTATCATGCCGACACATACTTTAGGTGCAATCTATTGATGTGTACTACATTCATATTAACCGCTTTAGCCAATAGTATATTTTCTAATAAATTCTCCCTATTGATTATTATTGTTTTAATCTGTGTTACTGAACTGATAGTTTCTATCTTGGGTCCTATAGAGAATAAGAATAAACCAATTGATGATTCGAAAAGAATAAAGCTTAAAATAATAGGGATAGTTATAACTTTAATAATTAATTGTACCGGATTGTTTCTTTCGAGAAGTTATCTAGGTACAATGATTATATTAACAACTTTTTTAATTGCCTTGCTCATGATTGCAGCAAAGATTAAAGAGAGAGGAAGTGATTAATGTGAAAAGTTTAAAAAAACTACTAGCTGAAATGATTCAGAAGATTGCAAAACATACAGCAATTTTGGCTTGTGGAGCAGCTTCGGCATACGGTGGATATCAGACTAAAGAGCCAAAGAACATCTACAAGAGATAAGCATCAAAAAACACAATTCAAAAGATTTGCATATGAGACTATTACGATCTACAGTAGTATAGCTTTGTACTGGCTTAAACGTTTTATGCAGGAAGGCTTGGTGATCCCAATGCAGAACTGAAATCATTTACAAAAACGCACATTCTGATTTGTGCAAGCGTACGAAAACTGTTCAGATACAGAAATGTGCATTGATATATTTGGGTATTGAAGCTATAATTTAAAGGAGGATTTTTTATGAAACTTAAGAAAAGAATTGCAGCTATGGGTGCTGCTGTTATGATAATGGCTTCTATGAGTGCTATAGGTGCTAGTGCGTATCAAGCATCATATGAGGATAGTTATCGAATTATACTTGCATATACGTCTTATACTCCAAGCGAGACAGATTCAGTGGGAACGGTAACGAATCTTTCAACTACAAAAACAAATTACTCTGTACAGTCAACCCTTTATTACAAGACTTCTGCAGCAAAAATCGGTTCTTATACTCCTTCTGGATGGAAAAATGGTACGCTGTCCAAAGGTCAGCTTTTGAAAGCAACAACAACCCATAACCGTAATACTAGTTATAAGTATTCTGCCAGAACTCTAGTCATGAAAGATAATAGAGTTTTTAAGGATATTCAGTCTGATTACTAATATATAACCCTGAGGAGCTAAAGCTCCTGCGGCAAGCTTGCTTCGTCGCAGCCGATGAAAAGCTACGCTTACATCGGGCTTTGCTCCGAATTAAATATGCATTAAAGAAATTTTAATAAAAATCAATTGAACATTTTACAAAGGCAATGCATTATCTGAATAACATCAGATAATGCATTGCCTTAATGGGTTTGAAGGAGGAAAGAATGTACACGCTGAAAAATCTTAGAAATATGATGAAAAATCATACCGGTATGCTGGTTCTACTTGTGATTTCTATGTTTGTTTCATTCGGGGTTTTGTTTTTCGGTGTTGGATTGTACTATCAGTACAGCAAAAATATTGAGGACGGCGAAATTGACAGCTATGCTGTCGGTTTTTCCATAAATGACATTATTACAAAAAAAAATTTTTGTGAGTTTGTGAAGAATATGCCGAATAAGCTTATGGGTGATGTTTCATATATTACCTGTTTTTCGTCCACGCAGGTAAGCGGAATTGATGAGGAAATACCTGTCGCATTCTATCTTCAGTATTCTGAAGGAAAATTTGAATATTCCGATAACGTATTTCAGCCAATGATTGATGACCTTGTAATTAAGGACGGCAGTTTTTTCACGCAGGAGCAATATTCAAACGGAGAAAAAAAGGCTGTTGTAATGGGCAGCGGAAATGTAAATCAGCCGACTTCAGCACCCGAATATACAAATTCGGTTACAGCATTCGGTCAGAGCTATGATGTTATCGGCACAATAAACCCTGCTAACAGCAGCTATTTTTTTTACAGTATCTATGTTCCGTTCAGCTCAGTCCCCGACGATACAATTATGAACGACGGGGTTTATCTTGCACTCAACAATAAAATCACTAAATCTGAATATGATGATTTTACCGCATATATCAGCGAATTTTTCAAAGATAAAATCACTCTTTATGAACCGGCATTCGACTTGGCATCAAACACTTCCTACTACATAACAGTTGTACTGATTTCGGTAATCATTGCCATTCTTTCGGCATTGAACATTTCCATTCTGTATAATTACATCATTATCAGCAGAACAAGACAACTGACCATTATGCGTATCTGCGGAGGGTTAACCTCAAATCTGAGCATATCAACCGCAAATGAGATTATTCTTATTATGCTTCCTGTAAGCATTATTTCAGCTTTGTGCTATGATAAATTTATTCTTACTGTACTTTCAGCTAAATTTCCGCTTATGAAAGCTGCATATAATCCATATGTTTACGCAGAAATAATTTTGATTTACTCTGCAATATCGTATCTTCTTAATCTGTTTTTGCTTCATCATAATCTCGGCAAAAAAATTAAGGAGGGATTGAAATGAGAATTAAGTTATACGGCAGGGTTATCGGTATCTTCCTGAAAAAGCACTCGTTTATCAATGTTTTAATAAGTCTCCAGCTGATTGCTGTTTTTGTTATCGGAATAATTATGACATCGATAATAGACGAAAAGGCTTCCTCATATGAGGCTGTCAAACCGCTGCTTAATGGAGAGGGATTGTATTGTGGTGGATATTTTTTGAAAGATAATGAAAATGGCGGACTTTTGGAAAACACAGATGAAATCAAAACTCAGCTGAAAGATGTTGATTTTATCTCGTCTGTAAACTTTGCGTCCCTGCAAACAGGCGTTGATACACAAACCAACGAGGTTAAGACCGCATATGCACTTGTATATGATGATTATTCTGCAAATCTTTTTCGCCCGACAATAGAAAAAGGTTCGTGGATAACTGATTCCAAGCAATCCGATGATATACCGCAGGCTGTAATTACCCGAAATTATCAAGGCTATAATGTTAATGATATTGCTGAATTTGAAACTGAAAATGGAACGTTGAAGGTCAGAATAATCGGTGTAATTGGTGATAATGAAAAATACCTTGGAGCAAACTCGGAATATGAATCAAATGAACCATCCTATCAGTTAATGCTTTCTACACATTTCAACTGTCTGAATGACCAGCTTAAAAACAAAGGCTTTACAAACGAGGAGATTGCTTTGAAACTCGAATCTCTTGGGTATTCAGCGGACAGCATTGTATATAATGAACCTGTATTGTTTTTTACAGATAAGGAGTGGAATAAAACCGATTTGGATTCAGTAATGTCAGACTCCCTTTTTATAAAGTACAACCGGAATATTTCCGATGATGAAAAGCTTTACAACAGAAAATATATCAACGAGAATCTTTCTGTATTATCATTTGCGATACAGTTTTCTCAGTTGAACAACAACAGTCAGACCATTGTTTATAGAGAGTTGTACACATTGATGCCAATAATGTGTGCAATATACCTGCTTGTACTGATTGCGTCAGTGAGCGTTAATGCGATTAACTGCAAAAATAATATAAGAAACGAAGCCATACTGTATTTGGGTGGTGCAAAAAGAAAACAGTTGCTTACAATCAATGTAATTTACAATGGGCTGATTTGCATTGTGTCTTTGATAATTTCAATAGCAGGATCGTTGATTTTCTACAAGGCAGGATTGTTCAGCAAAACAGTAATTACATTGGGCTGGAAACAGATCACCATTTGCCTGATTGTGTGTGCTGTATATATCTTGGTATCCTGTATCATTCCCTGCATTATCCTCACACCAAAGGCTTTGAAAAAAGCAATAATATTATCGGAGGAATAGTAATGGTAAAACTTAATAACATAGTAAAAATATATAATTCAAAGAAAGCCAACGAATTCAAGGCTCTCCACGGTGTTTCGGCAGAAATTCGGGACGGTGAGCTTATTGCGATTATCGGAAAATCGGGTGCAGGAAAATCAACGCTTCTGCATATTTTAGCCTGCATTGACAACTATCAGGAGGGCGAATACTACATTGATGATGTGCTTGTGAAAGACCTTTCCGAAAGTCAGTATGCAAAAATCAGAAACGAGAAAATCGGGATGGTTATGCAGGATTTTGCACTGGTTGAGGATTTCACGGCACTGGAAAACGTGATGATACCGCTGAATTTTTCCAAAAAGAAAGTCAGTGACAAGAAAGAAAAAGCCCTTGCGGCACTGAAATCGGTAGGCATTGAGGAGCTTGCCAAAAAGCTATGCAGCAAACTTTCGGGCGGACAGAAGCAGCGTGTGGCAATTGCCAGAGCGATAGTCAATGAACCGTCAATGATTTTGGCGGACGAACCGACGGGAGCACTGGACACAAAGACTTCCGCTGAGATTATGGAGCTTTTCAAGTCCCTGAACAAACAGGGCAGGACGGTTGTTATAGTTACCCACGACCCGAAGATTGCGGAGCAATGCGGCAGGGTTATTGAGATTAGTGACGGGAATATTGTTACAGCAAAATAAATTGTGGAGTGAAAACAATGATAATTACCGATTATGTAGATCTGTTCTATCCGTCGGCGGAGGCTGAGGAGTATGCAAAAAAGCGGCAGAAAAAATATGAAAATTATCCGCAGGATTTTATGGTCAATCTTGAAACGGATAACATAGCAAAACTTATTGCACCTATGAATTTTGCTGTCGCAACATCTAAAATGAAAGAGTTTACAGATGACATTGAAACCCTTGATTACAGGCTGGATTGTCTTGAGGACTTTATGAATGTCCCCGAACTTAACGGCAGATTTCGACAGCTGATAAATGAACTCGCAGGAAACAGAATTGACTTTTCAGATGTTGATTGTGTCAACTCGTTTATGCAGATTAAGACCCATATGGACAGCCTTGAAGAATTTCTCGGCTGCATTGAAAACATCAACAGGTTCTTTGCAAAGTATAATCACGCAATTAAGTCGGTAGCGGTAAAAAGGCTTGCACAGTTTTTTGAAAAACTGCCAAAAAGCGAGAACATTTTCGAAATAGCATACAGCATTTCACAGCTGAAAGATACCTTTTCAAAAACCATACGGAGCGTAAAAATCGGTGTTAATTTTGATTCGGCTATGAATCCCGACAGTGCAGGACTGCTTGAAATCGGATATGACAAAATTTATCCCAAGGGAAATATTCTTGAAAAGCTTGTGTTCAAAAGTTTTGCAGGCAGAGAGCAGTTTATTGGTGAGGAGCATTTCAACTCGGCAACAAGGCACACTCCCATTGATATAGACACTGCCCTTTTCCGTGAACTGAGCAAATACACAAAGGAGTTCGCCCTGCGGATTGCCGCAGCACTTAAAAGCTATCGTTCCTCGGTTTTTTCAGACCTTTCGGAGCTGGAATCACAGCTTGACTTCTATGGCGGAGCGGCACAGTTTATATCAAGTGTTAGGGCAAGGGGAATGAAAATGTGCCGACCGAAATTTCTCCCCTCTGAGAAGCGTGTTACAAGGCTGAAAAACGTCTTTGACCTCAACTTCTACAGGCAGCTTGTTACGCAAAATCCGCAGGAAATTCTGACCGAAAAAATTGTTGCAAACGATATTGATATGTCAGATTACGCACGGTTTTATATGGTGACGGGAGCAAACAACGGCGGAAAAACCACTTTCGCAAGAGCGGTGGGAGTATGTCATTTAATGGCACAAATGGGATTGTACATTCCTGCGGAAAGTGCAGAGATTTCCCCTGCCGATTACATATTCACCCATTTTCCAAAGGAAGAAGCTGTCGGAATAAATTCAAGCCGATTTACCACGGAAATCAAGGAGCTGAAAAAAATCTGCGAATATATGACCGACAGAAGTCTTGTTATTCTCAACGAATCCATTCAGTCAACCACGCCAGTTGAGTGCTTAAACATTGCAAAAATTCATCTTGAAATTATAGCGGCAGTGGGGGTAAGGGGATTTTATGTCACTCATCTAACAGAACTTTATAATGAAATTCAGCGGATAAACAACAAAAACTATCCCACAAAGGTGGGAAGTCTGGTATCCTGCACAGACAGTGAGGGCAAGCGTATGTACAAGATGAAAGCCGCAAAGCCGCCTATTGAAAGTCTTGCATACACGGTTTACGAAAAATTCGGAGCAAAGCTTGAAGACGTACTTGCAAAGTCGGGTGATAAGAATGGACAAGCGTGAAAACCTTTTGCAGTTTCTTGATTACGGTGGAAACGAGCTGTTTTCAAGCCTTATGGAAAGTGACAGCGACAGACCGCAGGCGTTGGACAGAATGTGCATTTTACTTCGCAAGGCTGTGATTTTCGGGAAACTGAAAGGCAGAGCTGCGGCATACCAATATATGATTTCAAAGGCAAACCAAATGGGATTTATAAAGTCAAAAAAAATACATGCCTACAGGCTGACAGCTGCCGAACGGGAGCGGATTACAGAAAAAGTCTGCAAGTCAACAGGTGCGAAATATTTTTTCAAAAAGTATGGAAAGAACGTGATAATTTATTCTGCACTGCTTGGGGCGGCTGTGATTTTGGTTGTGCTGATATATAATTATATGCACTCGGAAAAATATCTGAAAAGAATGTACCAGGCGGCTGAGGAAACTGTAATTATAGAGTCGGCATACAAAACCGATTACGGCATAAAGCTTACCATACACAACAATTCACTTGCGGACTATTACATCTGCGATTTGCCGACCTTGAAATATACTGACGAATATGATGACCGGGCAATCGGAACATATTATCATTGTAAAAATGCAAAACTTTAAGATTGTGTTATATACAAGTTTGACAAAAAATGACCTGATTCTAAATTCTGTATAGCTGCGGAATGGCATATCAAAATTAAAGAGCAAATCTATTTGATGAGATCGTCGAAACCACCGTCGGTCTTATCTGCATATTTTCATAAAAGTATTCTGTGCAAGATACAGCATTTTGAACAGTCTCTCATCGGTTGGAAATAACGACTTTGTTTTGGTGACCTTTCGCAGCTTACTGTTAATTCCCTCAATCGCATTGGTAGTGTAAGTCAGCTTTCTCAGTTCCTGCAGAAACTTGAAGTAAGTGCTTAGATTCGCCCGATTTTCATACCATGACTTTGAAATCTTTGGATACTTCTTGTCCCATATTGATGCAAATTCGTCAATGGCATCATGCGCAGAAGGCACATCAACAGCGGGATAAACACATTTTAAATCAGCCATAAGTTCTTTCTGACACGCTCAGACCTAAATATTGCGGATATGCTCTTCAATGTCAGCAGTTGACACACCTTTTGCGTAACATTGAGATGATTTTATTCTCCATGTCCGAAGAAATTTTGGGCTGA
>ERZ772969.2905-NODE-2905-length-10020-cov-2.556949_pt1 | contig 10020 bp, 8 predicted proteins | sample MGYA00511676_ERZ772969 | MGnify/ENA primary metagenome ERZ772969 (study PRJEB29015, sample SAMEA2737651) | human gut metagenome | biome: human gut; feature: human-associated habitat; material: faeces | place: China | collected 2012 ...
TGGATTTTTCAAAAAATGAAGACGGAACTTATCGTGATATGGATTTTTATGAAAATGTGGCGGTCTGCAATGAAAAAGTGTTAGAAGCGTACTTAGAAGGCGGCAGTATAGAAGAGGAATCTGTCCGTGAAATGATACAGAAAAGGGAATTATTTCCATGTTTCTTCGGTTCTGCACTGAAAATGGAAGGGATCGAGGAGCTGCTGTTGGCACTTTCCGAATATACGAAAATGCCGGAGTATCCGGGAGAGTTTGGTGCCACCGTATTTAAGATCACACGTGATGCGCAGGGCAGCCGTCTCACACACTTAAAAGTTACAGGCGGTGTGCTGAAGGCGAGGAATCTGCTGTCAGGACATAAGCAGAATAAAGCAGAGGATATCTGGGAGGAAAAGGTAAACCAGATCCGTATCTATTCCGGTGAAAAATATGAGACAAAAGATGAGGTGGAAGCGGGAACCATCTGTGCCGTGACCGGATTATCCTACACCTATCCGGGTGAGGGATTGGGAATCCAGACGGAGTCGGAACTGCCGATTTTAGAGCCGGTGCTGACTTATGAACTGATCCTGCCAGATGGCGTGCAGCCACAGGCAATGATGCCGAAACTTGCAATGTTGGAGGAAGAAGAGCCGGAACTTCATATTGTCTGGAATGAAGAACTGCAGGAGATCAAGATACAGATTATGGGGGAGGTGCAGATCGAAATCTTAAAAGCACTGATCTCAGATCGCTTTGGTGTGGAGGTGGAATTTGGCACCGGAAAAATTCTCTACCGCGAGACGATTGCAGATACCGTGGAGGGAGTGGGGCATTTTGAACCGCTGCGCCATTATGCGGAGGTTCATCTTTTATTAGAGCCGGGAGAGACCGGAAGCGGACTTACCTTTGCGGCGGATGTCAGTGAGGATATGCTCTCAAGAAACTGGCAGAGACTGGTGCTTACACATCTGGAAGAAAAGGAGCATGTCGGTGTGTTGACAGGATCGCCGGTCACAGATATGAAAGTCACATTGGTCGCCGGACGTGCACATATAAAACATACGGAAGGCGGCGATTTCAGGCAGGCGACTTACCGTGCGTTCCGACAGGGATTAAAGCAGGCACAGTCCGTGCTGTTAGAGCCGTGGTATGATTTCCGGCTGGAGATACCGAATGAATGTATTGGACGTGCCATGAATGACATCGAAGGAATGTCAGGTAAATTTGATGCTCCGGACCGGAACGGGGAGATGGCAGTACTCACAGGGATCGTTCCGGTTGCATCGATACGTGATTATGCAAAAGATGTTATGGCATATACCAAGGGACATGGAAGCCTTACCTGTACGCTGCACGGTTATCTGCCATGCCATAATACAGAGGAGGTTGTTGAGGCGCTTGGTTATGATTCAGAGCGTGATCTGGCAAATCCGACCGGGTCTGTATTCTGTGCCCATGGAGCAGGATTTGTTGTCCCATGGGATCAGGTTATGGACTATATGCATTTGGAAAGTGTGCTAAAGCCGGAAAAAGAAGCAGAGGAATGGCAGCCAAAGCAGGTTTACATGCAGCAGCAGAGCAGAGAAGAAGAATGGATCGGCACGGATGAGATTGACAGAATCTTAAATCAGACATACAATGCTAATAAACGGGAAAAATCTGCTCCGGGGCGTAATGTCTGGAAAAGGTCAGGCGGAAGCAGCACGAATATATCGCCGGTGACACGGACTTACACACCGCCATTGTCGGACAAAGAATATCTGCTCGTGGACGGTTACAATGTGATATTTGCATGGGATGAGTTAAACGAGCTTGCCCGTGACAATGTGGATGGAGCGCGTGGAAGGCTTCTCGATATTTTATGTGATTATCAGGGAATGCGTGGATGTGAACTGATCGTGGTGTTTGATGCATACCGCGTACAGGGACACAAGACGGAAATGTATGATTACCATAATATTCATGTGGTTTACACGCGGGAGGCAGAGACTGCGGATCAGTACATTGAGAAGTTTGCACATGAAAATGGCAGAAAGTACCGTGTAACGGTTGCAACATCGGATGGATTAGAGCAGATCATTATCCGGGGTGCCGGATGCGGACTGATCTCGGCGAGGGAGTTAGAAAAAGAGATCACACGCAAACGTGGGGAAATGTTAGAAACATATCAGGCAAAACGCGAACCGGAAAAGAAGGTGCATATGGCAGAGCACATTCCGGATGAGGTGGCAGAAGCAGTCAGAAAGGCGGATTTTCATGAATAAACAGGAAGAAGTAAAATTTACACAGTCCGGCTTTTTAAAAATTGATGGGAAAAAAAGAGTTTCGGTTCGATTTGAACGTGGAAGTGATATTGCAGAGGGCATGCTTCCGCCGGGAAAAATCACAAAGAATCATGGATTTTCCGATAAGGAAGTAGCAGGATTAGAAATCTATCTGGAGATGAACTGTGATGAGATCTACAAAAAAGCGAAGGAAATTGGTAAATTTACCAACTTACTATAAAAGAATATTTCCATTATTATTCGCATGGATGATCCTGCTTACGACCTGTGCTGGCAGTCAGTCGGATGTTTTACGAATGAAATCTACAGAAAAGGCATCCGGTCAGACAATGCTCTCAGGCGAGCGGCTGGCAAAAACGTATGATGCACTGTTAGAGACAGCCAGAGGACGCAGCGAAACATTAGAGAGTGGGAGGGTAAAAGAGTTTGCATCCGTAAACTGGCGCAGAATGGCAGGCGTTACAATAAGGATTCTGCTTGTCATACTCCCAGCGCTGATTTTGCAGTTTTGGAGCATCTGGTACCGCAGGGCTGATGAGATCGTGCCGCGTGGACTGCTCTTAGTGAAGTTTGTGAGGAGGGCGGACGGAAAAAAGAATGGCATTTTAGCTCTCATGAAATAAAAAATAAAAATATTATTTTATGAGAGGTAGAAAAAATGCAGATTCTTATTTGGGTTATGATGATCGTTGGTGGTGCCGCAGGACTTTTGTCCACGGCTTATCTTGTTTTGGCTATGCCGATAATTCTGGTGTGGAAGATTTTCCGCAAGGTGAAATACCATATAGCGATTTGTGACTGATGAAGTGGATTTGTAAGGTTTGTAGAAAAAAATGAACAGTTCCCGTAGGTCATTTAGCTGCGGAAAATGGAAGCAGATGATATGCAGGGAAAAGAATACTTGTAATTGGTAAAAAGGGTCTGGCTATGCTGGATCCTTTTTAAATGGCGTAAATTAGGTGTTGAAGCAGAAAAGGCAGAAGAGGCAGGTAGATTTAGAAAAGTGGTGTAAATATGGAAGGAATATGGTAAGATGAAAGCATGTGTGGAAATGGTAGTTGGTAAAGATCAGGGATAATATGAAGAAGATAGTATTATTTGAAAAATAGCAGAAAAATTGTGATAGAGTGCTAGATGACGGAAGCATAGATAATATTTTTGATACAGGTTTTACAAATAGGGCAGATATTATCTCCCGGAAAGGAGACTGGCAGATGAATGATGCATTGAAAATTGAAAATAATGATATTATGAACAAATTTCAAAAAACGGAAAATATTTTAAATGATGTTCAAAATATCATAGAAGTTTCACAGAAAGAAGCCTATCGTGCGGTTAATACAATTTTGTCACAGAGAAACTGGCTGATCGGGTATCGGATCGCAGAGGAAGAACTGCTCGGTGAGGATCGTGCGGAGTATGGAGCTAATATAATAAAAAAGCTGTCAAAAGAGCTTACAGAAAAGTACGGAAAAGGATTTACAAAAACGAACCTATATAGTTTTTATAGCTTTTATAAATACTTTCCAGACATTTTCCACACACCGTGTGGAAAATCTTCTATACGATTATCATGGTCTCATTACAGAACATTATTGCAGGTAAAGGATAGCACGGCTCGAAATTGGTATGAAAAAGAAGCATATGAGCAAACCTGGAGTGTGCGTACTTTACAGCGGAATATAGATACACAATATTATTACAGATTACTGCAGTCGAAAGATAAAGATGCTGTAGAGCATGAGATGCAGGAAAAGACGTTTGAGTATCAGCAGGACAAGTTAGAATTTATAAAAAATCCAGTTGTGGTAGAATTCTTAGGATTGACATTGGACGCTTCTTTTAATGAGACAAAATTAGAATCGAGCATTATCTCAAATTTGCAGAAATTTCTTATGGAAATGGGAAAAGGCTATGCGTTTGTTGCAAGACAACAGCATATTCACACTGAGAAACAGGATTATTTTATAGATTTGGTGTTCTATAATTATATTTTAAAATGTTTTGTATTGATTGATCTGAAAACAACCAGAATTACCCATCAGGATGTAGGGCAGATGGATATGTACATTCGCATGTATGATGAATTAAAAAAGTCACCGGATGACAACCCTACGTTAGGCATTGTTTTGTGTTCGGAAACAGATGAGGATATTGCAAGGTATTCTATATTGCATGGAAATGAACAGCTATTTGCCAGCAAATATAAATTATATCTGCCTACGGAAGAAGAACTGCGTGAAGAAATAGAAGCACAAAAGGCGGTTTTTTATTTACAGCAGAAAGAAACGGAAAAGCAAAACAAGGAGGAAAATCCTCTGCTCCTGCAAGAGGCACATGCTATGCAAAAGTAGCATAGCAGACATTTTGCTCCGCAAAACAAGGAGGGAAATCCTCTGCTCCTGCATGGGCAGTCGCATTTTGCTCCGCAAAACAAGGAGGATTAAAATGCTTCCACAAGTGTTTTTAAACAGAATGGAATCAATGCTCGGAGAAGAATATCCGGCATTTTTAGAAAGTTATGACAAGGATAAATATCAGGCATTACGGTTAAATAGTATCAAGGGAGATACTGCGCAGATGAAGGAAAAAGTACCTTTTTCCCTGCAACCGGTAGCCTGGGCGAAAGATGGATTTTACTATGAAAAAGATGACACTCCGGGCAGGCATCCGCTTCATGAGGCGGGCGTGTATTATATCCAGGAGCCGAGTGCCATGGCGCCGGTTTCCTATCTGATGGAAGATTATGATGTGGTGCAAAAAGAAGCGGCAGACTGTCAGGAACGGATCTTAGATTTGTGCGCGGCTCCTGGCGGAAAAAGCACACAGATCGCGGCAAGAATGCATGAAATGTACACATCCGGGAAGTGGAAGGAGCAGGGACTTCTCATCTGCAATGAAATCCATCCGGCACGCGCGAAGATTTTATCGGAGAACGTGGAGCGGATGGGGATTGCAAATGCAATGGTCACGAACGAGTCGCCGCAGCGTTTAGCGGAGGTGTTCGAGGATTATTTTACCCGTATTCTGGTGGATGCGCCGTGTTCTGGGGAAGGCATGTTCCGCAAAAATGAGGCGGCATGTGAAGAGTGGAACCCTGAGAATGTCCGCCTTTGTGCCGAAAGGCAGGATGGAATTTTAGACTGTGCGGCTTCAATGCTTGCACCGGGCGGCAGGATCGTGTATTCGACCTGTACCTTTGCGCCTGCGGAGAATGAGGGCAGTATGACACGCTTTTTGCTGCGTCACCCGGAGTTTCATATTGTGGAAGTGAAAAAGGCAGAGGGTATGTCGGCAGGAGTACCGGAATGGGCTTATTTCGGGGAAAAAATGGGACAGGTATTGCCTGAGATTGCACAGACGATCCGTCTCTGGCCACAGCATCTGAAAGGAGAGGGCCACTATCTGGCTGTCCTTGAAAAAGAGGGAACACTAAGACAGGGTTATTGCCGGAATGGGGAAGAAAAAGGAATCCCTGCAAAAGATCTGAAAGTACCGGGCAAAGGAATCGTGGAATTTCTGGATTTTGCGAAAGATACATTCGATCCACAGACATTAGCCGGACTGGAGAAAAATGGTACATATCTGAAATTTGGAGATCAGCTTTACCTTGCACCGAAAGGTATGCCTTCTGTAAAAGGTCTTAAAGTCCTGCGACCGGGACTGCATCTTGGAACGGTAAAAAAGAACCGCATGGAGCCGTCACATGCGCTTGCACTGGCACTAAAAAAAGAACAGGTACGCTATACGGCAGATCTGGCTTCGGACGGAGAGGTGATCCGTGGTTATTTAAATGGCGGAACTTTTTCTTATGAGGGAGAAAAGGGATGGTATCTGATCATGGCAGACGGATTTAGCACCGGCTGGGGAAAACTGGCGGGTGGAATCATGAAAAACCACTATCCGAAAGGACTTCGAAAAATGTGGTAGTGTGAAAATGAGATTTTTGTCGGGGCAGAATGCCATTGTGCAGGGTGGAACGCTGATCGTACTGCTTATGGATCAAAAATCAATGAAATGGCATTATGGCGAGAAATATTAAATGTAATCATTACAATTACATCGGCTTTCTGATATGATTACTGCCAGAGAGAGGCGTTTAAGCAGTTTCAATAAAGAAAAAATAATGCAGAGATGTATATTCATTTACGGATACACATCTCTGCATTTTGTTTACGATTATAGCTATGCCTGCGCAGGATACAATCTATGATTCTGAACTTTGACTTGCAATTCTAAAAAGAATCCACTATCAGATTTTACCCATCAGGCACGTTCCTTCGCACCTGATTTTACTGTGAAAAATCCAAACTGAGCCGCAATCTTTTTCGCATAAGTCAGTGCAAAGAACAGGATAAAGCTGTCAATTGGCAGCATGATCACGTTTTTGATGACACGCGGGCCAAGCAGTGCGATAAAGCCTTTTCCGTAGAGCATGGAGATCCAGAGCGTATTCAGACCGCAGTTGATGACCAGCTTTACAAAAAACTCGGCGATCACGATACGCTTGATTGAGACCGGACGGCGATAGAGCAGGGTGCCGTAAATCAGACCGGAAAGCATGGCATTAAAGGTAAATCCAAAGAAAAATGGACCATCCGGCTTTAAGACATACTTTAAAAGATCGAGCGCACCGCCGAACAGGCATCCGACCGCCGGACCGAATAAAAATTCAACGATGCGGTTTGGCAGCCCGGAAAAGCCGATCTTAATGTAAGGACCGAGCTGGATGCTTGCGACCATACTTAAGACGATGGCGAGTGCAGCTAAGAGTCCGCAGAGCACGACCGTCTTTGTGTGGCACAGTTCCTGAAGTGATTGTTGATACAGTTCCTTTAATTTTTTCATAAAAAAAGCCTCCTTCCTTAGCAGTTTCCTAAAACCACATAGAGGAGACATAAATACCTTTATGCAGCAGCGGGATGCGAATTCTGTACCGCAAACAAAAGCAGCGCCTTTGTTTTTCGTCCGTGTGACAACTCCCTGTTCACATGGCACTTAACGCACAGAGTTCTACTCTGCTAATATGAAATATTAGTTTTGACAAGTTTTGTTATAGCATACTGATAAGGCTTTGTAAAGAAGAACTTATATTTTGTGATGTATTTTTAAATATTTCTGATAAAACAGATTCCTGTAAAGGCTGATGACGGATCAGGATTTCAGTGTTAGAATAAAAGGTATCATGAGCGTAAGCAAACGGCGAATTGGATCATGTGACGATTTTGCACATGATATGAATGAAAATAATGTGGGAGGAAGCATATGAAGCTGACCGGTATCCATATAAAAAATTTTAAAGCGATCCACGAGATGAAAATCGACAGCATCGAAAATGCATTGATTCTGGTAGGACAGAATAATACCGGAAAGACAACGATCTTAGAGGCAATCCGTGCGTCTTTTGGAGATTATCATATTTCTGCGGAAGATTTTGACGGTGACTGTGCCAACATTGAGATGGATCTGTCATTAGAATTTTCCATTGAAGATTTAAAATGGCTGCATCAGAACGGGGTGGTCAGCCAGTATAAAAGATATGAGACGTGGCTTGAGGATTTCTGTAAAAAGCTGCCATCATTTTCCGTGAACGAAGGAGGGTCAGGCGGTGTACTGCAGTTTACCTTTATCGCACACCGGGATGGCTGGGTGCGCTATCAGGATGGGGAGCACAAAAATAATTCCTGTATCCCGCAGGTGTTTCCGAAGATCTACTATCTGGATGCGGAGCGTGATCTAAACCAGTTGCAGGGCGACCTTTTAATGCTGCAGGAGGATGAACTGTTAAAACGGATGCGTGCGGACACCTGTATGTTCAATCAGGCAAAAAAATGCGGGCACTGCTTTTCGTGTATCGGTCTGATCGAGAAGAAAACACCGGCAGAGCTGGATGCATTTGAGACAGCGAAACTTTTGGACTACAAGTTATACCAGTTAAATCTGGACGAGTTTGCGAGAAAAGTAAATCAGAATTATAAAAAGAACGGCGGACAGGATGAGATCTTATACTCGATGAACCGGGATGTGGAGCGGATGTTAAAAGTTACGACCGAGATCCACAATCCGGCGCAGAACCTGACCAGACCGGTGGCAAAGATGGGAAAAGGCATGCGCAGTATTTACATGTTGTCGCTGCTTGAAACATATACGGGAACGGAAAGTCGGATCCCGAGCATTCTTATGATTGAGGATCCGGAGATATTTCTGCATCCGAAATTACAGAAAGTTTCCGGGGAGATTTTATACCGCCTGTCCAGAAAGAACCAGGTGATCTTTTCCACGCACTCGCCAAATCTATTGGCGAACTTTAACAGCAGGCAGATCAGACAGATTGTTTTAGACGGCGAAGGATATTCGAAGATGTGTGAAAAGACGGATGTGAGTGCGATCCTCGAAGATCTCGGTTACACGGCAAGTGATCTGATGAATGTGAACTTTGTATTTATTGTGGAGGGGAAACAGGACAAGAGCCGCCTGCCGCTTCTGATCCGGAAATATTATTCGGAGACTTACGATGAGAGTGGAAAACTCTCAAGAATTGCGATCATCACGACAAACAGCTGTACCAACATCAAGACTTACGCAAACCTGAAATATATGAACCAGATCTACCTTCGGGATCAGTTTCTGATGATACGCGACGGGGATGGAAAAGACCGTATGGAATTAGGGCGGCAGCTCTGTCGTTACTATGAGCAGCGGAATTTGGAGGATGTTGACACTCTGCCAAAGGTCCGGCCGGAAAATGTCCTGATTTTAAAATACTACTCATTTGAAAACTATTTTTTCAACCCCAAAGTGATGACCGAACTTGGTGTGGTCGAATCTGAGGAGGCATTTTATGAGACGCTGTTTGAAAAATGGAAGGAGTATTTACACCGTCTTAGCAGCGGGAAACATCTGACGGAGGTGCTTGGATTTGAGATGCAGAGCATTTCTGATATCAAAGCACATATGGAAGAAATAAAAATCTATTTGCGCGGACACAATCTGTATGATATTTTTTATGGAAGATACAAAGATCAGGAAGAGGAACTCTTAAAACGCTATATCGATCTTGCACCGCGGGAAGATTTTTCCGATATTTTAGATGCAATCGATCATTTTATTTATTTTGAGAGCAGAAAACGAGAAAGGGATACAAAGTGAAATGAAACGAAATGGTGCAAATCTGACAGAAGGAAAGCCGGTCAAACTGATCCTGCAGTTTGCAATCCCGGTATTTTTGGGAAATCTGTTCCAGCTTTTTTATGGGCTGATTGACACAAAGATTGTAGGCAGTACCCTTGGTGAGGGAGCGCTTGCGGCAGTCGGTTCCTTGATTCCGGTCAGGACACCGTAGTTGCGGCAGTCGGTTCCGTCTCGATCCTTTATAATCTGCTGACGGGATTTTTTAACGGTTTAACGCTTGGTTTTTCGGTCGTGACGGCAAGATATTTTGGGGCAGGGGACACGGAAAAATTAAAAAAGAGTGTTGCGGGAACGATTCTTTTAGGATTTGTGACGGCGGCGATACTGGTGACCGGCGTATTTGTATTTTTACGTCCACTCCTTAGCATCATGCATGTGCCGGCAGAACAGAAAGAGATGGCATATACCTATATCAGCATCCTGGTGCTTGGGATGTTTGTGACACTTGCCTATAATATGTGTGCAAATGTATTGCGTGCGATCGGAGATTCCATGACACCGCTTATTTTTCTGATCCTTGCGGCGGTGTTAAATGTCATTCTGGACTATGTCTGTATTCTGG
>ERZ772969.2908-NODE-2908-length-10014-cov-3.702982_pt1 | contig 10014 bp, 7 predicted proteins | sample MGYA00511676_ERZ772969 | MGnify/ENA primary metagenome ERZ772969 (study PRJEB29015, sample SAMEA2737651) | human gut metagenome | biome: human gut; feature: human-associated habitat; material: faeces | place: China | collected 2012 ...
GGATCGAGGACGCTCTGGCAGCTACAAAGGCAGCTGTTGAAGAGGGTATCGTAGCAGGCGGTGGAACAGCTCTTATCAACGCTATGCCAGCAGTTAAGAAGCTCGTTGACAAGCTCAGCGGTGACGAAAAGACAGGCGCTCAGATCGTTTACAAGGCTCTTGAAGAACCAGTTAGACAGATCGCAGTGAACGCAGGTCTTGAGGGCAGCGTTATCATAGACAAGATAATCCGTTCAAGAAAGGTCGGCTATGGCTTCAACGCTTATACTTCTGAGTATGTTGACATGATACCTGCAGGTATCGTTGACCCTACTAAGGTTACACGTTCAGCTCTCCAGAACGCAGCTTCTGTTGCTTCAATGGTGCTCACTACAGAGAGCCTTGTTGCAGACAAGAAGGACCCACAGGCTGACGCTGCTATGGCAGCCGCAGCAGCAGGTGCAGGCGGAATGGGCGGTATGTACTAATAAGCTCCCATGACTAATATCTGATATAATTTACAGCCTCCGTAGTTATCCTGCGGAGGCTGTTTATATGGAATGGGTAATATTTTATGACATGGTTTACAAAAATCAAATAATATCCTCGACGTTTTTGTAAGTAAAATCCAAAAGTATTGATTAATTAAATTAAATATATACATATTGTTGCAGACGTCCGCTTAAAATTGAAGCAAATTATGATATTTAATAAAAAGTTAAATAAATATTCACACAATGGGTTTGTGAATTTGTTATAATACTTATATCAATTTGAATAATTATTGTCTTTTGTTCAAATTTTCAGAAGTGTGAAAATTTGAAATAATGGGCATGAAAAGAAGTAAATAAACGAAAGGAAGATGAAATATGTCGCTTGGACGAGTATTGGTAGTAGACGATGATAAGAACATCTGCGAGCTGCTCAGGCTTTACCTTGAAAAGGAGGGCTATGGAGTAATACTTGCACATGACGGTGAGGAAGCAGTGGTAAAATTCAACGCTCTTAAGCCTGACATCATACTGCTTGACATTATGCTGCCTGGTATAGACGGCTGGCAGGTATGCCGTGAGATAAGAAAGAAGTCCAACGTGCCTATCATCATGATAACCGCAAAGGTAGAAACATTTGATAAGGTGCTTGGTCTGGAGCTTGGAGCTGACGACTATATCGTAAAGCCTTTCGATACAAAGGAAGTTATCGCAAGAATAAAGGCTGTTTACAGAAGAGTAGGTCAGTCATCAGGCGAAGCTGAGATAAAGGAAGTCAAGTATGACAAGCTTTCAGTCAATATGACAAGATATGAGCTGAGAGTAAACGGTCAGGTGCTTGACACACCGCCGAAGGAGCTTGAGCTTCTGTTCCACCTTGCTTCAAATCCGAACAGAGTCTATACAAGAGATCAGCTTCTCGACGAGGTATGGGGCTTTGAATATTACGGCGATTCGAGAACTATCGACGTTCACGTTAAGCGTCTGCGTGAGAAGCTTGAGGGCGTTTCTGACAAGTGGGCACTTAAAACTGTATGGGGCGTAGGATACAAGTTTGAAGTCGCTGAAACACCGCATGAGTAATCGTAAAAGCATATTCTTTAAATACTTTGTAATTTGTTCAGCAGTAATACTTATAAGCTTTGTGTGCTTAGGAACGGTATTACTGCTGGTTTCTTCAAGGTATTTTATTGACGAAAAAAAGAGCCTGTTGGAGAAAAACACCAAGGCTCTTGCTTTATATACGCAGGAAGAAATGCTGGCTCAGCCTGCCGACTGGAAAAAGTCGGTGACAGATGAGATGACGCAGTATTCAATGGCGTGCAACGCTGATTTTATCTTGTGCGACTCTACGGGAGCAGTGCTTGTGAACTCCAGTAAGGATCCTGTGTGCAGCCCTCATAATATATCTGTCCATGAGCTTGAAGCTTTTTCTGACAATTGCGAGTATGTTTATTCGGATCTCGGAGGAGCTTTCGATGCTATATATCATGTGATAGGTAAGTCGTTCAAAGCGAATGGACCTGAATATTATGTGCTTGCATTCAGTTCAAAGGCGGCTCAGGACGACTATACCTACAACATAATGGAAATATTTATAGTTTCCGCTATAATAGTTCTGGTCATAGTAATGTTTCTGGTATATTTCATGACGCTGAAGCTTACAGAGCCTATAAAAGAGATAGCGGAGGTATCAAAGAAGATAGGAGCAGGAGATTTTTCTGTCACCCTGCCTGATTATTCTACCTCGGAGCTTGAACAGCTCAGCAACGCTTTCAACGATATGGCTGCCAGCCTGAAAAGCTATGACACCATGCGAAATAGCTTCCTTGCGAACGTTTCTCATGAGCTTAGAACGCCTATGACGTCTATAGGCGGTTTTGTGGACGGTCTGCTTGACGGCACCATACCAAAGGAGCAGGAGAGATATTATCTTAAGATAATTTCCTCTGAGGTACACAGACTTGCAAGGCTCGTAAGAAGTATGCTCAATCTTGCAAAGATAGAGGCAGGCGAGCTTAAACCTAATTTGCAGTATTTCTCTGTGCTTGAGCCGATAGTCGATACCCTTGTGACTTTCGAGCCAAGGCTTGAGGAGAAACAGATAGAGGTAAGAGGTCTTGACGTTGACAGAGTGACCCTTTATGCCGATAACGACCTTGTTCATCAGGTCATGTATAACTTGATAGAGAACGCCATAAAGTTTGTTGACAAGGGCGGTTATATAGAGTTTCACTTTGAGCCTGAGGGCAATATGACAAGCATTTCTATCAGAAACAGCGGTGAGGGTCTGTCTGAGGACGAGCTTCCGCTGGTGTTTGACAGATTTTATAAGACCGATAAGTCAAGAGGACTTGACAAGACAGGCGTTGGATTGGGACTTAATATCGTGCGTTCTATCATAAAGCTCCACGGGGGCAAGATAATGGTACGAAGCGTTAAGAACGAGTATACGGAATTTGTGTTCACGCTGCCTAACAAGGCGGAGGGTGACTAGGAGGCTCATATGGAGCAGTTTGAAGAGCAGCCTTGTCTGCATGATGAAAATGAAGATACAGCCCAAGAAACCGGGCATTACAAGCTGCCTGAGGGAGCGGTAGCCGCTCACAAGGTGGACGAAGATTTTTGGTCGGCTGTTGATTCGGCAAAAAAAAGAAGCCGCCACAGAGAGCGTATGCGCCATGCAGTTGCAAGGCTGTGCTTTATGGTGCTTTTTGTAGGCATCGGAATAGCCATATCGATAACCTCCATAAGGGGAAGCGGCTGGGTGAGAAATCTTGTTACAGGGGACGAGAAGATAAGCTTTACGCTTCCTGTGGCTGACAAGCCGAAGCTTGACGATGAATTTTATCAGGCTGACGGAAGATACACTGCCGAGGGTATCGCAAAGGGGTTTTCTCCTGCTGTGGTATCTATAGAGGTTTACAAAAATTCGGGTGGATATGTTGCGGCAGGTCAGGGCAGCGGTGTTATAATGTCTGCTGACGGATATATCGTCACAAACGCTCATGTTGTAAATGCGGCGGAGTCGGGCATAAAAGTTGTTCTAAGCGACAATTCGGAGTATGAAGCCAAGGTGGTGGGGCAGGACCCTGCCACGGATATAGCGGTGATAAAGATACAGGCGCAGGGCTTGCAGGCGGCTGAGTTCGGTGATTCAACTCAGGTGAATGCAGGGGAAGAGGTAGTCGCTATCGGCTCACCGGCTGGCTATTACGGCACTGTGACAAAGGGTATCGTGTCAGGTGTGAACCGCAGGATAAGGCTTGAAAACTCGTCAATAATAATGAACTGCATACAGATAGACGCAGCCATAAACCCCGGTAACTCAGGTGGAGCGCTGTTCAATATGTGGGGGCAAGTCATAGGGATAACCTCATCGAAGCTTGCTTCAAGCGACTATGAGGGCATAGGCTTTGCGGTATCCATAGACGAGGCGAAGCCTGTTATTGAGGAGCTTATGGAAAAGGGCTATGTGGCAGGCAGAGTAAAGATAGGTGTGACTTATTATGCTGTCAGCGACACCACTGCTGAGATATACGGTATAAAGCCGGGCATTTGTATTGTGTCCATAAACCCTGATTGTGACGTTGCCAACACAGACCTTGTGGAGGGCGATATCATCACGGAAATAGACGGAAAGTCCACCGCAGGAGAGGTGGATATAGCGTCGCTGTTTTCAGGAAAGCAGGCAGGAGATGAAGTCGTCTGCAAGGTATATCGCAAGACGGACAGCGGTGATGAGAAAAAGTTTGAGATAAAATTCAAGCTTATGGCGGATAACGGCGGTCTGGTGGCAGACAGTCAGGCGGAATAGATAACAAAAGTGGACAAAAAAAGAAAAAAGCTGTGGTAAGAAAGGGTACCACGGCTTTTTTCTTAGGGGATTAATAAAATATGTGATGATATTATAGAATTACTATAATACTATAATTATATATTCCTCTTAGTTTCATGTCAACATAAAAGTGTGACAGCTATTTCAAAAAAATCTGTCACACTTTTTGTCACTGGGAAAATGTATAAAAATACAAAAGAGCAGACCATATTGCGGTCTGCTCTTAGTTTTCATGAAAAATTATTCAGAAAGACCCTCGATAGAGAATGTAATCTCAAGGCTGTCCTCAAATGCAAGATTGTCCTTGTCGATAGGAGAATCCTTAGCTGTATCGCCGTAATCGTTGTAGATCTCGATTCTGTAGCAGTTGTTGTTGTCCTCGATGTTGCCATACTTGATCTTAGCTTTATCGAATGCAACTTCCTGACCGTCAGCCTTGATAGACTTAAGCTCTACCTTGAGATCGTCAGCGTTGTACTTACCTGGAGTTTCCTTATCAGTCTTAGGATCGCCTGTGCCCTTGAGTTTTTCGCCGTTAAGAAGACCGATGATATCAACGCACATTACTACGCAACCCTGAGCGCCAACAGCATAGTCGCCGTCAAGAGCGATCTGTGGGTTGATGCCCTCGTCTGGATCGTCATAAGCTATAGAAGCGTTTGTGATAGAAACTGTGTACTCACCGTCGCCTGTTATGTCAGCGTCAACGCCGAAAGCCTGAGTTGCGTCAGGTTCGCCCTGACCCTGCCAGTTACCCCAGAGCCACTCTCCGTCACCGAACATAAGGAATGCGTCATAGCCCTTGAATGTCTTTACAGGTGTGTAATCAGAGTCGCTGCCTTTTGTAGAGCCAGCAGAACTGTCTGTTGCAGCTGAATCAGCAGCAGACTCGGCAGCGGCTGTTGTAGTTGTTGCAGCAGTTGTAGTTGTAGCTGCTGTTGTTGTTGTAGTTGTTACGGCAGCAGTAGAGCTTGAAGAATCAGCTGAATCGCCGCATGATGCGAATACTACTGTTGTCAGAGAAAGAGCTGTGACAGCAGCAAGAATTTTTTTAGCTTTCATTATAATAACCTCCTGAAAAATAATGGCAGTTACACTGCCCCTAAGATAGAATATCTCTAATGAATATGATACAAAATTTTCGCATTTTTTTCAAGATACTATTTAAACAAATTTCCTTATAATAAATCGTTTACATTATACAAAACTTGTTGAAACTATATAAAAATATTAACCTTACAGCAACATATTGACCAAATTGTGCGAAAATCGTGTACTTAAAATATGAATAACCTAAGCTTTATGTGGCACAATACTGGCAGTCAGAAACAAAAAGGAGCGAGAACAAAATGGATATAAATTTAAGCAAGGCACAATACAGCGAGATGTACAAAGAGGCGTCAAAGGGGACTAAGTGGTGGGTGACCATACCGAAGGCGTTTTTATTTGGCGGACTTATATGCGTTATTGGGCAATCGCTTATGGATATGTATTTATATTTAGGTTTATCCAAGGATAACGCCTCAATGTCGGTATCAATAACTTTGATATTTTTATCGGCTCTTCTCACAGGTCTTGGCTGGTATGACCGCATAGCGAAGCACGCAGGTGCAGGTACGCTTGTACCCATAACAGGTTTTGCGAACTCTGTGGCAGCACCTGCTCTTGAGTTCAAGACGGAGGGATATATTCTTGGGCTTGGGGCGAAGATATTCATTATCAGCGGTCCTGTTATTCTTTACGGCACTTTGGCTAGTGTGCTTTACGGGCTTATTTATTATTTGTTTTTGCGATAAGCTGCTTGCAATTCATGATAACCGCACAAACTCACTGTAGGGGAGCGGCGCAATTTCTGCTTTGCAAAAATACGACGTCCGTGTTGGAAAATATTGTGCAGTTCATTGTGCATATACCGCATGGTTGAGCAGCAACCAGGTGAGGGCTGTCGGGGGCGCCAGCCCCTACACATTTGTGTCGATTTTTTTCGTCGCAAAATCGCTGGCGTTCTTTGCGGATCTTACTTTATGCTATGGGATAGAAAAAGCGGTGCAGAGTTTTTCACTCCGACACCGCTTTGTTTTTGGGTTTTTTACTTTTTATACGAGGGTATCCTTATACTTCTTGCCCTCTACCACCAATATTGGATAGCCGTCAAGATACGGTTTCACGGCTTCCGGATTTTCGTCTGCATACTCAAATATCTGATCTGCCAACTCGTTAGCTGTTTTCGTCAGCTCCTTTATGGACTTTTCATTCATAGTAGGACAGACCGGCGACAATGTTATTACTTTAGTTTCATTCAGTGCCATTACTCTCAGCGGCCATATCCTGCAATCGAACGGTTTGTCGTCGCCTAATATACAGCCCTTCTCGTTATCCAGCATTGGACAATAATACAGGTCTGCATTCTGTTCCTTATCCATTTTAAACAAGAAATGGTTTTCCTTCTTTATAAATTCCTGCTTAGGGGCATATTCCTGCAATATCTTGCTTGCAAGCGTTTGTGAGATATATGGTGTTTCCCATATATCATAGCTGTCAAAGCAGCAGCATATCCTGCACTTTGCACATTCCTCTTTTGACAATATTTTTGAAAGCATTTTTTCTGTGATGCCTGCCGTTTGCAGGCATTTCCCCCTTTCACGTCTATGGTATGTTAGCCACACTTTTGCGGATTGTATGTTTTTACTAATTATAACACGTTTCTTTGATAAAATCAATAGTGGCTTATTTTTTTCTACATAGGAAGCTATCTGTTTTATGTGAATTAACAAACTATTTACATTTGCTCTGCCGTATTGGGGATATTCTCTTTACGGAAGGTCTTATTTGCGGCAAAGCCTATGCCGAGCATTACAGCCATGCCTGCCCACACAAGGGGTTCGCTTATCATGATGCCGAAATATCCCATGCGTGGGGCGAGTATCATTGCCACTGCGAACTTGCCCAAAAGCTCTATTATGCTTGAAGCTATAGGTGTTATCTTATCTCCTACGCCCTGAAGTGCGTTTCTGAAAACTATTACTATGCCGAGGATAAAGTAAAATGCTGTGTTTATTTTCATGTATTTTTCCACTGTACCCACTATCTCAGGGTCGCTGATACCTGTGATAAGGTGTGCGAAAAATGGTGTGAAAAGCCATGTTGCGGCTATTACGATAACAGACCAGCCCCATGTTATAAGGGTCGCTTTTTTCACGCCCTCTTTTACTCTGTCTATCCTGCCTGCACCGTAGTTCTGGCTTGAAAAGGTTGCTGAAGCTGCACCGAAAACTGATATAGGGAGCATAAAGATCTCAGATATTTTTCTTGCGGTGGTGTGGGCGACTATTATGTCAGTGCCGAAGATATTTATTGCGCCCTGCATTATAACAGTGCCGATACCAACGAGAGATATCATAAGTCCCATTGAAACGCCTGTTGCATACATATCTCCTGCGAGCTTGAAGTTAAAGCGGAAGTCGCTTTTTGATGGGATAAGAAATTTGTGTTTTTTAATGATGTATATTACACAAAGCACAACTGAGATACCCTGTGCGATAAGGGTGGCATATGCTGCACCCTCAACGCCCATTTTAAAGCCTAGGATAAAGAGAAGGTCAAGCCCGATATTAGCGATAGTTGATATTATAAGGAAGATAAGTGGCGAAACAGTGTCGCCGACTGCACGGAGGATACCTGCGCAGATGTTATAGAACATTGATATTATCATTCCTGCAAGGATTATGACTATGTAGGTTTTTGCCTGCTTAAAGATGTTGTCAGGCGTGTTCAACGCTTTCAGCAGTGGGTCAATAAAGGCAAGGCTGAGGGCAGTGAGGGCTATTGCCGTTGCGATACCGAGGGTAAGGGCGTGGGCGACGGACTTTTTCAGGCGGTCAAACTCTTTTGCACCGAAAAAGCGTGCTGTCACAAGGGCAAAGCCGTTTGTAAGACCGTTCAGAAAGCCTATTATGACGGTGTTCACTGATGAAGTTGCGCCAAGGGCGGCTATGGCGTTTTTGCCTAAGGTCTGTCCCACGATACGGGTGTCGGCAAGATTATAAAAAAGCTGAAAAACGTTGCCAAGCAGAAGGGGCAGGGCGAACATCAAAATAAGCTTTGTGATATTTCCTTTCGTTAGGTCTTTCATAATTCTTTCTCCTGTTTATGTCTGATATTTATTCCTAAAACCATATTATTTTAGCACAAACAGAAATTCAATTGGTTATATTACTGTGAACATTTATTGTACATACTATACAATTTGCGGTGACTTTATTTGTGTGCAATAACGAAAACGTTTTAGCAAAAAAACGCCCGACAGAAATTTATCCGTCGGGTGCTAAAGGGGAAGTTTGGTGTAATGCTATTTAACTATGTCTACACTGTCAGTGGGTTTTGAGAGATCGTCATAGCTGTATGAGCGTATCTGTCTGTCGGAGAAGATATAAATATATCCGTCCTGAACGAATGCGCTTTGGTAATAATCTCTTTGGTCATTGTCATTGACCATAGCTGTGATCTCGTCCTCGTTAGCATGATCGAAATAATCGTCATAATAATCCGTGTATTCGTCAAGCTTTATAGTTCCACACTCGCTGAAAGTTTTTGTTTCTCTGTCATATTTCATTACCAGCATTTTTTCCACAGTTTTATTATAATAGGTACAGTCCAAATTGTAGCCGTCGGTGGTCTTGCCTACTGTGGTAATGTCATTGAATGGTATGGCTATATATCCGTTTTCGTTGTCTGTTATTATTGAATTTGAAAAAACAGTGCTTGCGGATCTTTGGGTCATATCCTTTCCGTCAACTGTTGTTCCCATTTCTTTCTCGTGATATTTGTATTCCTGTATAGTCTTGAAGAAGTTGAATTTCTTTACTACCTTTGTGTCATAAACCTGCACCTGATCCACTGTGCCGTTAGCATTCGCTATGCCCTTGCCGCTTGAGCCGTATAAAAGCGTTTCTTGCTTTTCTGTTTTGCTCTTGTCGAGTATCTTTACGCTGAAAGAGTCAAATGACGTGCTGTCGGTGCGCACTGCAATGTCGTCATTATAGTTCGTCAGGCTGTATTGAAAAGATACTCTTGACGCTGAGTCTGACACTGCTATAATTTGATCGTCAGTTTTCACCTGAGTTATCTTGTTAGGGTCTGAGAAATCGTATGTTTCTTCAAGCTGGATATCGTTCGCTGCCTGATAAGTGTCATCCATGCTGTATGCAAATGAATATTCTCTGTAAACATACAGCATGGAATGATAGAATGTGCTATACCTTGCACTCTCGAAATCAGTGTCCTCGTATGTGAGGGTATTTTTCACAGGGACGCCAAGGTCATTGTCAAAAAGCCACAGCGTGCAGATATTAATGCTGCTATAATAGATATTGTGTGTGCTGATATCGTAAATGTTTGCAGAGTCGTTTGAGAATAGCGACAATCTGCCGTTATACTCATCTCCTGATATGGCGTGGCTTATATGCTCGGCGTCTGCGCCTGTGACGGTCTGGGTTTTGTTAAGCTCCATGTCGCCGCCACCGTAGTTTATTCTTGTAATAAGCGCTCTTGTTGGCACTGTGCTGTAATCATCGTCTGTTTTTTCAAAGCCATATGCTCTTAAAATATAAATGTTGTCTGTTCCCATTAAGATGCTGCTTTCACCGCAGGCGATAAGCTTTGAAGCCATGTATGAGCCTTGATTTTTTCCGTCAAAGGACGAAAGCA
>ERZ772969.2918-NODE-2918-length-9966-cov-39.796993_pt1 | contig 9966 bp, 9 predicted proteins | sample MGYA00511676_ERZ772969 | MGnify/ENA primary metagenome ERZ772969 (study PRJEB29015, sample SAMEA2737651) | human gut metagenome | biome: human gut; feature: human-associated habitat; material: faeces | place: China | collected 2012 ...
GCCGTATCCAGATCAGCGGCTGAATAAGGTAGAGAAGGGCGGTGTAAAGCAATTCGAGCATAGTAAATAGCTGACTTATGGATGTGCTGGGGATTCTATGTATTTAGCTGTGGCTTTACCATTACTTTTCCCGTTTTTGACTTAAATAGCAATTTACCCGCCAATTCTTGCTGAACATCTATACTTTTTTTGTATTTTTATGCGATTCATTGATTTCTGCAGTACGTGCAGGAAGGAATCGCAGAGCAACAGTAAAAGAATATGGTTGCTAATGATTTTATTTGATTGATTTCTTTATTGAAAATCAACAATGTGCTTAAAAATCATTCGAGTCGGATTGCCGCGAAAGAAGTGATACACTAGCGCGTCAATATCAGTGCGGTATCAGTATTCAGGTAGCTGTTGAGCCTGGGGCGGTAGCGTGCTTTTTCTGCTTCACCTTAATCGGATAATCTCAACAAAAAGAGTTACTTGTGGATAAGCCATTTCGAAGAATTTTGCTCATTAAGATGCGTTTTCATGGGGATATGTTATTAACTACTCCCGTCATTAGTTCGCTGAAAAAAAATTACCCTGACGCAAAAATCGATGTGCTGCTTTATCAGGACACCATCCCGATCCTGTCTGAAAATCCAGAGATTAACGCGCTCTACGGCATAAAAAATAAAAAAGCAAAAGCCTCAGAAAAAATTGCCAACTTTTTTCATCTCATCAAGGTATTACGTGCCAATAAGTATGACCTTATCGTTAATCTTACCGATCAATGGATGGTTGCTATACTGGTTCGCTTATTAAATGCCCGTGTGAAAATTTCCCAGGATTATCATCATCGGCAGTCTGCTTTTTGGCGTAATAGTTTCACTCATTTGGTGCCGTTGCAGGGTGGAAATGTGGTGGAAAGTAACTTATCCGTGCTGACGCCATTGGGACTTGAATCGTTGGTGAAGCAGACAACCATGAGTTACCCGCCTGCAAGCTGGAAACGTATGCGTCGCGAACTTGATCACGCTGGTGTTGGACAAAATTATGTGGTTATCCAACCTACGGCGCGGCAAATCTTCAAATGCTGGGACAACGCCAAGTTTTCCGCTGTGATTGATGCCTTACATGCTCGTGGTTATGAAGTCGTTCTGACGTCCGGCCCAGATAAAGACGATCTGGCCTGCGTCAATGAAATTGCGCAGGGATGCCAGACGCCACCAGTAACGGCGCTGGCCGGAAAGGTGACCTTCCCGGAACTTGGTGCGTTAATCGATCATGCGCAGCTGTTTATTGGCGTTGATTCCGCACCGGCGCATATTGCCGCTGCAGTTAATACGCCGCTGATATCGCTGTTTGGTGCGACAGACCATATTTTCTGGCGTCCCTGGTCAAATAACATGATTCAATTCTGGGCGGGAGATTACCGGGAAATGCCAACGCGCGATCAGCGTGACCGAAATGAGATGTATCTTTCGGTTATTCCGGCGGCAGATGTCATTGCTGCTGTCGATAAATTACTGCCCTCCTCCACGACAGGTACGTCGTTATGATCGTTGCTTTTTGTTTATATAAATATTTTCCCTTTGGCGGTTTGCAGCGCGATTTTATGCGTATTGCTCAGACAGTCGCCGCCCGAGGTCATCATGTTCGGGTTTATACCCAGTCGTGGGAAGGCGAATGCCCTGATGTATTTGAACTGATCAAAGTGCCGGTTAAATCGCATACCAATCACGGGCGCAATGCGGAGTATTTTGCCTGGGTGCAAAAACATTTACGCGAACATCCCGTCGATAAAGTCGTTGGATTCAACAAAATGCCGGGGCTGGACGTTTATTATGCCGCTGATGTTTGTTATGCCGAGAAAGTAGCGCAGGAAAAAGGCTTTTTCTATCGCCTGACGTCACGTTATCGCCATTATGCCGCCTTTGAGCGGGCAACCTTCGAACAGGGCAAGCCGACACAGCTGCTGATGCTGACAGATAAGCAAATCGCCGATTTCCAGAAACATTATCAGACTGAAGCGGAGCGTTTTCATATTCTGCCACCGGGGATTTATCCTGATCGTAAATATAGCCAGCAGCCAGCTAATAGCCGTGAAATCTTCCGTAAGAAGAATGGAATAACCGAACAACAATATTTATTGTTGCAGGTCGGTTCAGACTTCACGCGTAAAGGTGTCGATCGTTCCATTGAAGCACTTGCTTCGTTACCGGATTCGCTGCGCCACAACACATTGCTATATGTTGTTGGGCAGGATAAACCGCGAAAATTTGAGGCGCTGGCAGAAAAACGCGGCGTGCGCAGTAATGTTCACTTCTTCTCGGGGCGCAACGATGTCTCGGAATTAATGGCGGCGGCGGATTTATTACTGCATCCTGCCTACCAGGAAGCGGCGGGAATTGTGCTGCTGGAAGCGATTACTGCAGGATTACCGGTACTAACAACTGCCGTTTGTGGCTATGCGCATTATATTGTCGACGCCAATTGCGGCGAGGCTATTGCTGAGCCATTCCGCCAGGAAACATTGAATGAGATTTTACGCAAAGCGTTAACGCAATTTTCATTGCGCCAGGCCTGGGCGGAAAATGCGCGACATTATGCTGATACACAAGATTTATACAGTCTGCCAGAGAAAGCGGCGGATATCATAACGGGTGGTCTGGATGGTTGAACTTAAAGAGCCGTTTGCCACGTTATGGCGCGGAAAAGATCCTTTTGAGGAAGTTAAAACTTTGCAGGGTGAGGTATTTCGTGAACTGGAAACTCGCCGTACTCTGCGCTTTGAAATGGCGGGCAAAAGCTATTTTCTCAAATGGCATCGCGGCACGACCCTGAAAGAGATAATCAAAAATTTACTCTCATTGCGGATGCCAGTATTAGGCGCAGACCGCGAATGGAATGCGATTCATCGACTGCGGGATGTCGGCGTTGATACTATGTATGGGGTGGCATTCGGCGAAAAAGGCATTAATCCGCTCACCAGAACCTCGTTTATTATAACCGAAGATCTGACACCAACCATCAGTCTGGAAGATTACTGTGCTGACTGGGCGACTAACCCTCCAGATGTTCGCGTAAAGCGTATGCTTATTAAGCGTGTCGCGACGATGGTGCGCGATATGCATGCTGCGGGCATTAACCACCGTGACTGTTATATCTGTCATTTCCTGCTGCACTTGCCTTTTTCCGGTAAGAAAGAGGAGTTAAAAATTTCGGTAATTGATCTGCACCGGGCGCAGCTTCGCACGCGCGTTCCACGTCGTTGGCGCGATAAAGATCTTATAGGGCTTTATTTTTCTTCGATGAATATTGGCCTGACTCAGCGGGATATCTGGCGGTTTATGAAAGTGTATTTTGTCGCCTCGCTTAAAGACATTCTCAAGCAGGAACAAGGACTGCTGTCGCAAGCAGAAGCAAAAGCCACAAAAATCAGGGAAAGAACGATTCGAAAATCGTTGTAATTTCCGGAGAGAAATATGAGTGCCCACTATTTTAATCCACAAGAGATGATCAATAAGACAATCATCTTCGATGAAAGGCCAGCGGCGTCAGTGGCATCATCATTCCATGTTGCTTATGGCATTGATAAAAACTTTCTTTTTGGTTGTGGTGTTTCAATCACGTCAGTTTTGTTACATAACAACGACGTAAGTTTTGTTTTCCACGTTTTTATTGATGATATCCCTGAAGCCGATATCCAGCGTTTAGCCCAATTGGCGAAAAGCTATCGTACCTGTATCCAGATCCATCTAGTAAATTGTGAACGGCTTAAGGCATTACCGACGACCAAAAATTGGTCTATTGCCATGTATTTCCGTTTTGTAATTGCAGATTACTTTATTGATCAACAAGATAAGATCCTTTACCTGGATGCTGATATCGCCTGTCAGGGAAACTTAAAGCCGCTGATAACAATGGATCTTGCCAATAACGTTGCTGCTGTTGTTACTGAACGCGATGCTAACTGGTGGTCGTTACGGGGTCAAAGTCTGCAGTGTAATGAACTTGAAAAGGGTTACTTTAATTCAGGTGTCCTGTTAATTAATACACTAGCGTGGGCGCAGGAGTCCGTTTCTGCTAAAGCGATGTCGATGCTTGCTGATAAAGCCATCGTTTCCCGTTTAACCTATATGGATCAAGATATCCTTAATCTTATCCTGTTAGGGAAAGTTAAACTCATTGAAGCTAAATACAATACGCAATTTAGTTTAAATTATGAATTAAAAAAATCATTTGTTTGTCCAATTAATGATGAAACCGTATTAATTCATTATGTCGGCCCGACAAAACCCTGGCATTACTGGGCCGGTTATCCAAGTGCGCAACCTTTTATCAAAGCCAAAGAAGCATCGCCCTGGAAAAATGAACCGTTAATGCGGCCAGTTAACTCAAACTATGCTCGTTATTGCGCTAAGCATAATTTTAAACAAAACAAACCAATTAACGGGATAATGAATTATATTTATTATTTTTATTTAAAGATAATAAAATGATATTGAGAAAAGTTAAATGAATGAATTTATAAAAGAACGGTTTTCATATTTAGCAGATAATAAAAAAGAAAACGCCCCAGAGCTAAATGTTTCCTACGGTATCGATAAGAATTTTTTGTATGGTGCTGGCGTTTCAATTTCTTCCGTTTTGATTAATAATTCAGATATTAATTTTGTCTTTCATGTTTTCACTGATTATGTAGATGACGATTATTTAAAGTCATTTAATGAAACGGCAAAACAATTTAATACCTCAATTATTGTATATTTAATTGACCCCAAATACTTTGCTGATCTGCCGACGTCACAGTTTTGGTCGTACGCAACATACTTCAGGGTATTGTCTTTTGAATATCTGAGTGAAAGTATTTCTACACTGCTGTATCTGGATGCCGATGTTGTTTGTAAAGGAAGCCTGAAACCTCTCACAGAAATTATATTTAAAGATGAGTTTGCTGCGGTCATTCCTGACAATGATAGTACTCAGGCGGCATGTGCAAAACGCCTCAACATTCCCGAAATGAATGGACGTTATTTCAATGCAGGCGTTATCTATGTCAATCTTAAAAAATGGCATGAAGCAAATTTGACACCGTATTTACTCACGCTTTTACGAGGGGAAACTAAATATGGCTCTCTTAAATATTTAGATCAGGATGCGTTGAATATCGCATTTAATATGAATAATATCTACCTCGCGAAGGATTTTGATACTATTTATACCCTGAAAAACGAACTTCATGATCGTAGTCATCGAAAGTATCAGCAAACCATTACCGATAAAACAGTATTGATTCACTATACAGGGATAACTAAACCATGGCATAGCTGGGCTGGATATCCATCTGCATCATACTTTAATATCGCGCGTGAACAATCTCCCTGGAAGAAATATCCTCTTAAAGAGGCGCGGACTGTTGCAGAAATGCAGAAACAATATAAGCATCTGTTTGCCCATGGTGAGTATATTAAAGGTATAACTTCATTAATTAAGTACAAGCTTAAGAAATAAATTACTCTTATGATTACAAGTATACGCTATCGCGGCTTCTCATTTTATTACAAAGATAACGATAATAAATATAAAGAAATCTTTGATGAAATACTGGCCTATAATTTTAAAACAGTAAAAGTATTACGTAATATTGATGATACCAAAGTATCGTTGATTGATACGAAATATGGTCGCTATGTTTTTAAAGTCTTTGCTCCCAAAACGAAAAGGAATGAACGTTTTTTTAAATCTTTTGTAAAAGGTGACTACTATCAGAATTTGATCGTTGAAACCGATCGTGTCAGAAGTGCAGGTCTTACTTTTCCTAATGATTTTTATTTTCTGGCTGAGCGTAAAATTTTCAACTATGCCAGTGTTTTTATCATGCTTATCGAGTATGTCGAGGGCGTAGAACTCAATGATATGCCGATTATTCCAGAAAATGTTAAAGCAGAAATTAAGGCTTCAATGGAAAAATTGCATGCCTTAAATATGCTATCGGGCGACCCTCACCGGGGTAACTTTATCGTTAGTAAAGATGGTGTCAGGATAATTGACCTATCCGGTAAAAGCTGTACGGCAGAGCGTAAAGCTCGTGATCGTCTGGCCATGGAACGTCACCTGGGTATTGCCAACGAAATAAAAGATTATGGCTACTATTCAGTAATCTACAGAACCAAACTACGCAAATTTATTAAAAAATTAAAAGGCAAAGCGTAAACCACACAGTCAAAACGGAACCAACATGGATTTATTAGCTGAGAGTATTACTGAAGTCGCTGTCTCTGGGGAAATTGCTAATACCGATCGTGTGTTAAATATCGCTTACGGTATTGACCGCAACTTTTTATTTGGTGCGGCAGTATCTATGCAATCAGTTGTTATGCATAACCCGTACCTTGCGGTTAAGTTTCATCTCTTTACTGACTACATTGATGAAGATTATCTACAACGTGTTAATGCTTTTACCAACAAAAATGCTAACGTTGAAGTAAGAATTTATAAAGTCTCCAATGCCTTTATTGATATCTTCCCCAGCCTGAAACAGTGGTCTTATGCAACATTCTTCCGTTTAGTTGCGTTCCAGTATTTGAGTGAAACTATTGAAAATCTGTTATATATCGATGCTGATGTCATCTGTAAAGGCTCATTAGCTGGATTGCTTGATATTAATTTTGATGGCGATAAGTTCGCGGCTGTTATTAAAGATGTGCCTTTTATGCAGGAAAAACCAGCGAAGCGTCTGGCTATAGAGGGACTTCCAGGGAATTATTTCAACGCCGGTGTAGTATATCTGCAGCTTGAAGCATGGGCGAAAAATGATTTTATGAATAAAGCCATTGCTATGCTGGCAAGTGACCCGCAGCACACGAAATATAAATGCCTTGATCAGGATATTTTAAATATTCTGTTCTTTGGTCATTGTATTTTTATTAGCGGCGATTATGATTGCTTTTATGGCATTGACTATGAGTTAAAAAATAAAAGCGATGAAGATTATAAAAAGACCATTACCGATGATACTAAGCTGATTCATTATGTTGGCGTAACGAAGCCCTGGAACGACTGGACGAATTATCCCTGCCAGAAGTATTTTAATGAGGCTTATCAGGCTTCTTGCTGGAATGATGTGGCGTTTATTCCAGCCACGAATGAAAAGCAGTATCAAGTGAAATATCAACATGCAAAGAAAAATGGTGATACGTTTAACGCTTTTATTTACTTCATTAAATTTAAATTAAATAAGTATAAAAGAAAACTATTTGGGTAATAATAAAAATCATGGATGTCTGAGTTACAATAATAATTAAGGATGAGTACTATCATATTTTATTAGTTCAGGCAAGAGAACACGATGAGCAATGATTACCCTTTAGTATCCATAATAATACCGACGTATAATTCATCTGATTACATTACTGAAACTCTAACGAAATTAGAAAAACAAACTTACCCAAATTTTGAAATTGTTATTGTTAATGATGGTTCTAAAGACAACACATCAAACGTTTTGAGAGAGTATGGGTTAACCCACTCTCGATTAATTATTATCAATAAAGAAAATGGCGGTGTTTCGTCTGCCAGGAATACAGGTATCCGCAAGGCGCAAGGACAGTTTATATGTTTTATGGATGATGATGATGAGATAGATCCTAACTATCTGCTGAAGATGTATTCCAGACAACATGAGACGGGAGGAGATGCCATTTATTGTGGGCTTTATGGCCATCATATAAAAAATGGTGTTACTTACTCACCTATAAATACAGAGTTTAATGAAGGATCTTTACTTTTCGACTTTTTTTATAAAAAGGTTAGATTCCATATAGGGTGCTTGTTTATAAGAAAACAACTTCTGGAAGAGAATAATCTTTTTTTTGATGAAGATTTACGACTAGGAGAAGATCTGGATTTTATCTATCGACTGCTAATTACATGCGATATGTATGCGGTTCCATATTATATGTATAAGCATAACTATAGAGAAAATTCCTTAATGAACTCATGTAGAACCATCACTCATTATCGACATGAGTCATTTGCGCACGAAAAAATCTACTCTTCTGTGATGCAGTTATACAAAGGTAACCGGAAAGAAGAAATTCATACATTATTGAGTCAAAATAGAGCTTATCATAAAACTCGTTATTTGTGGAATGTTCTACTTAATGGTGATTTTAAACAATTGAATCAATTAGTTGAAAGCAATGAAAAAGAATTAAAAGATTGTAATCTTCCTGGCAAGAGAGATAAGAGACGAGCAAAAATATTAGCATCAAAAAATTATATTATCTGGAGGATGGTAAGACTGGTAAATAGAAAAAAGAATAAACGTTAGATCTTGCATTAAATAACCCATCCTCGTAGCATAGGTTGAAACTATATGTCGTTTTGTTGGAATGAAATTAATTCTGGTATAAAGTCTTTAATTCTCATATTATGTATTTTTTCTTTAATGACTTTGTCTTTATGGGATGATGTTGCAACAAAGTTTCTTCATGCAGCTGGAATTATATCTGCATTGTATTTTCTTGTGACACCAAAAAAAACAATAACTAATAATCCTACTTTGTTAATTTTCATCTCATTATGTCTTTTGGGTATCGTAAATATCATCTGGTATTCACATTATAAAATTTCAGGCTCTGTTTATACCAATGCATATCGTGGCCCAATGGAAACTGGAAAAATTGCCTTGTGTAGCGCTTTTATTTTCTTAGTTCTTTTTGCTAAAAATGAGATGAGAACAAAAATAAAATTTGGGAAACTAATTCTGTTCGCATCCCTGGCAACGCAGTTACTTTTTTTTGCGCATGCCATGTGGCAACATTTCTATTTAAACGTCGACCGTGTTGCATTATCAGCTTCCCACGCTACAACAGCAGGCTACATCATCCTTTTTCCTTCTTTACTGGCATCAATTCTCATTTTAAAATCCGACTTTAGACATAAAACAACATTATATACAATTAACTTCATGCTTAGCTTATGTGCTGTCATAGTAACTGAGACGCGTGCAGCCATATTAGTGTTTCCATTCTTTGCGTTAATATTAATCGTAATGGATAGTTATATTAATAAGCGAATTAATTATAAGTTATATTGTTTTATTACGATTGCATTATTAGCAGGTGTATTTTCTTTTAAAGATACATTGCTTATGAGAATGAATGACTTAAATAACGATTTAGTTAATTATTCGCATGATAACACCAGAACTTCAGTCGGTGCCCGTCTGGCAATGTATGAAGTTGGCTTAAAAACATATTCTCCAATAGGACAATCACTGGAAAAACGTGCGGAAAAAATACATGAACTAGAAGAAAAAGAGCCTAGATTGAGTGGCGCTTTACCCTATGTAGATTCTCATTTGCATAACGATCTCATAGATACGTTATCAACGCGTGGTATTCCTGGAGTTGTATTAACAATTTTAGCATTTTCAGCAATACTCATATATGCCTTAAGAACTGCTAAAGAACCTTATATTTTAATCTTGCTTTTTTCACTACTGGTAGTAGGACTAAGTGATGTAATACTCTTTTCTAAACCGGTTCCGACTGCTGTGTTTATCACCATAATATTGCTTTGTGCTTATTTTAAAGCACAATCGGACCAATGTTTATTAGAGAAGTAATGAATATGTGAAATAAAATCAGCAAGGAAGCTGATTTTATTTCAAAATTATCTATTAAAGAGTTGTAATTTAAATCATGGCAGCGTTTTCTTCAATGAACCGCTTAACAGCATTTGCTGTCAATTGAGACAACTCATTCCCCGGAGCCCTACAAACCATCTGATTCTTCCCATACCCACCAATTAATCCCGGATCGGTTGGTCCATAAACCGTGATATTGGGTCTATCCAGTGCCGCCGTTAAATGGCTTAACCCCGTATCCACCGACACTACAAATTTAGCCCCGGCCAGCACGCGGGCAACGCCTTCCAGACTCATCTTCGGCAATACTTCAACATAAGCAAATCCTTCCGCCAGTC
>ERZ772969.2927-NODE-2927-length-9949-cov-3.050232_pt1 | contig 9949 bp, 10 predicted proteins | sample MGYA00511676_ERZ772969 | MGnify/ENA primary metagenome ERZ772969 (study PRJEB29015, sample SAMEA2737651) | human gut metagenome | biome: human gut; feature: human-associated habitat; material: faeces | place: China | collected 2012 ...
AAGGAGTATAGCGAGCTATACGACTGAACGAACAAGCAAATTGAACCAAAAAGAGTCCACAAGATGACAAAACGTAAAAAAGCTGACATAAAAAACTTTACGGCGGTAATTTATAGAACCGCCCTTAAACAAGTAGCCCGAGAGACACCAGAACACCATAAATAAAGATGTTCCGCCCTGTTTCACCAAGGATTTGATTCAATGCCTTACCTTGTTTGATTCGCATGCGACGGTAAGTACGCGTATGCAAAACCAAATAAATTATTGGGAATACAAAAGCCCAAGGATGCCCATTGAACAAAAACACAATACCCAACAAGCATCCCAACCATCCCAACATGAGATAAACTTTGCGTGATAAGGATTCACCCATCCTTACTACCAAGGTCATCTTGTGCGCCCGTCGATCGTTTTCCAAGTCACGATAGTTGTTGACAATCAACAAGGTATCAATGATAATTCCACAGGCCAGCGAACTCAACACTACTTCCCAAGTGACATGATTCATCGTTGACGGCATCGCCAAATAGTAGGTTACACAAACAGGAATAAGGCCAAAGAAGAGAAGAACTAGGAGATCACCCAATCCGAGGTAAGACAGATGCGTGGTGTAGAGAAAGCAAAACAATACACAGAGAAGTCCCACCCCAATCATTTCAATACCACCATAGCAAACCAAAGGCAGTCCAACCACGCAAGCCAGCAAGGTTGTTACGACAATACCCATGCGCATGGCTTGCGGAGAAATCCACCCTTGCGCACAAGCACGGCGTGGTCCCAGTCGGGTTTCATCGTCATTTCCCCGCTTGAAATCAAGATAGTCGTTGATGAAATTAGCATCTATCTGCATAATGAAAGCAAAGAGGAAACACAACACTACCGGCATAATACGAACGTTCCAATTGGTCATCGCCGTTGCCAACGCTGTGGCAATCATCACGGGAACAGCCGAACCCGACAAAGTTTTGGGACGCATGGCCAAGAGCCAAGCTTGAAGAGAGTTGCGTTGAACACGAGGTGCATGCATACAAATAGTTTTTCGTTGAATCTTCTTGAGATTGTTTTGCAAAAATAAACAATTATTCTTACATTTGCAATAAACTCCCATAAGCATGATAGAAAACAATGTAAACCTTGATTTAATGGCTTTCATCGAGCAAAACATCCTCCCGAAATACAATGAATTTGACCTTTCGCATGGATTGGGGCATGTGCAGCATGTCATCAAAGGAAGCCTCGAGCTGGCTAAAAGGATGGGGGCAGACGTAAACATGGCATACACCGTGGCGGCCTATCACGACATCGGCATGTCTGGACCGAGAGCCATTCATCACCTCACTGGAGGAAAAATACTTGCCACTGACGCACGATTGAAGCGATGGTTCTCACCAGAACAGATACGCATCATGCGCGAAGCCGTTGAAGATCACCGTGCCAGCGCATCCCATTCGCCACGCAGCATCTATGGAAAGATTGTGGCCGAGGCTGACAGAGACCTCGACCCAGAGCATGTTTTTCGCCGCGCGGTACAGTTTGGGTTGGAAAACGAGCCGGGAAAGAATCGCGAAGAACAGTGGCGTCGCTTTCTGGCTCACCTGCAAGAAAAATATTCCAACACAGGCTACATCAAACTATGGATACCCAACTCGCCTAACGAAAAGCACCTGAAAGCCATCCGCAGCATCATAGAGGACCCGGATAAACTAAGACAACAATTCGACAATCTCTATGATGAGGAAACGGGCAACCAGCACACCTGCTGACTTGTCTATTCCAAAAAATCACAACCTATTTTCACTTACAACAGGCCAGCCTTCTTCAAGAGCGGCATGACGGTCTCGGCATGGAGTCGCTTCTTCTTTTCTACAGAACGGTATTCGTCGAGCAGGGGCTGATGATCGTTGAGCAAAACCGCCATGAGCTTCTCGTCAACTATCAAGGCTTTCTTGTTGCCAGGCGTGATGACGTAGCACACATTCTGGCTGGCTACTTTCTTGGAGGCGGCAGCCGTGGCCAACGCACCAATGAGGCCGAACATTCCACCAATGGTAGCGCGATTGGTCATTTCTTGCACATTGAGGTAGGTGAGCAGCAGATGACCGTCGCTCATCTTGAAGGCTCGGGCATATCCATTGCCGAAAGCACATCCACGATCCTTGTACGGACGGGTGTTCAGCAAGAGGGTGTCGCCATACATGATAGCAAAGGCATCCTTCTTGAGCAGCTTCTTAACCTGCTTGTCGTGCGAGTCGAACCTGAAATCGTTTCCGCCCCACCACATCTGTTGGTTGCGCGTCTTGGTGATTATGGTCACACTGTCGGCAGTTTTCCATTCGCCTGCGGCCAATTCCTCGTTACTGTTGCAGTATTTAATGCTCACACACTTGTGCGTATGCTCTTTTTCAACCTGTTCCGTCTCATTTTGAGCATAGCCTGGAACGAAAGAGGCCGTGGCCAGCAACAGGCTCATAGCTACGGCGGCAGTGCTTGTTTGAATCTTTTTCATTTCTATTTGAGATTGATAGTGTTTGTCCTTGTTTCCGTCAGAATGTGACAACAGTGCAAGCGGTTAAAACAAATAAGCCAGGCCGATGCCTAACTGATAGTGGTTGAATCCAAACTGACCCTCCCATCCGGCGGGCTTGCGATAGATGGAAGTGAGCTGTCTAAGGTCGGCACCGATACCCCAATGGCGTGACAGCTTATAAGTGCAACCAAGAATAGTTAGAAGTCCAAGTCCGTTTTCCTGGCCACGCTGATTCAGGTCATTGCGGGCAAAGCCCATGCCTACTGCACCTTCCCATCGCCAGCCTCTGTCGGTTGTCCATGTGGCGACGAAGCTGCCTCCCACGAAAAGCACATTGCAGTTGGGCTTACTAAAGTGGTTTTGGCTGGCATGAATGCCAAAGCCCAGCCCATTGTCCCACAAATGCTCATAGTCAAGGCTCAGCGTTAGGACTGAGCTTGAATTGTAAGTTTCTCTCACATCCTCGAACTTGGATGTCATGATGCCAAGCCCGTAATTCAGTCGAATCATGTTTGGCAGCGCCTCTGTGCGGTCTGGTTTCACAATAGTATCAACAGGCTGCTGGGCACTCACGAAGATCGCAAAGAGACTGCAGAAGGCCCATAAAAGTGTTCGCTTCATATTGGTTAGCTTTAAATTGATATACAAAGATAACAAAAATCCAAATTTTACAAAAATAAATATCTTTTTTGTTCTATTTGTTTATCGAAAAAAGTTGCTTTTCTTCACAGACCTTACTGTCATTTTTTGCAGAGTGCTAAGCCGAATCACGGGTCAACTCGCCCTTATTGTCTACCATGTCGTGACGCGACCTTGACTTGGTGACCATCCATACGCCCACAAACACCATGAGAACAGCAAGGCCATGCGTCCATTTGAAGATGCCCATTCCCGTGAGTACCGTCACGACAACGGCCACAATGGGCTGCACATAGTTATAGGAACTGACCACCGTGGGGCGCAACACGCGTTGGGCTGAGATGACAAGGATGTATCCGACAAACGTACCAAAGAAAACAACATAGGCGGTTTCCAACCAGGTTTTAGTAGAAACAGCCGCCCAAGGAATATCCATGACTTCACGGAAAGAAAACGGCCAGATGAGACAGGTGGCCCATAGAAACATCCATTTGTTGACGGTAAAGACCGAATACCGCTTCACCAACTTGTTGAATGTGGATAAATAAAACGCATAAGACAGCTGCGCTCCCATGACCATCAGGTCGCCGCGAATGTCGCCAACCTTGGCATCGCCTGCGGTCATGCTGGTTAATATCAAAATCAGCGCGCCGCAACATCCTATCAACACGCCCATTGCCTTTTTACCCGTGATGGGTTCTTTCAAAATGAGTGCTGCCAACACCATGGCAAATATAGGCATAGAGGTTGTGACAATGCTGGCATTGATGGGAGAAGTGTAGCTTAAGCCGATGGTAAAACAACATTGGTTGCAGACCAATCCGAAAACGGCGGCACCAATAAACCACAACACATCCCGTAGGGGTACATGCTCGTGCTTGACAAAGAGCGAACTCACCCAAAACAAGATGGCACCGCCCAGCACTCTAAACGAAACCATACTCACGCCATTCACCCCATGCAGCATGGCATCTTTGCCAATAGGAGCCATGAGTCCCCAGATGGCACAGGCTGAAAACATGCTCAGGTGAGCCAGCAAAGGGGCACGATTAAAATGTTTGGGAGAAACATGTTCGTGATCTAAAGAAGCCATATTTTGTTCCATCACAATGAAAATGAGTTTTAAAAGAAGTGGGGAGAAATGAAAAAGAAACCCTATGGAATGATTTTGAACCGAACTCTAAAGGTTTTTTTATGTTCGTCCCAGTTGGTTCCCAATAGTTCGAACCGTCCTATTTGAGAGGTTGAACGGACATGTTTTCCGATACATGGACAAACGTCGTAATCGCCAATGCGGCAAATACGAATTACTTCGGAAGCATCGGCAGGCAAGCGTTCTAAGCTGATTCCTTCGGGAAGATGCTGCCTGTCAACCACTTCAAACGTCACGGGCAAATCTTGTTGTATCAACTCGTTCATACGAGTTTCAATCTCTTTCTCGTCACGTTTGTCCGGTTTACGCTCGAGAACAAACGTCATCTTACTTTTCTTTCGCCCAATGTGCGCATTGTTTGAACGCTCACATCCAAACATTCTATGCATCAATTGATTGAGTAAATGCTCTGCAGTATGGGCTGGTGGGAATGACACTTCCCGCTCTTGAATTTCCAACACAATCTTGTTATATAGTCGACCTTACTTTATCTTTTTTTTACAAATGGTTGATTTAGGTTTGTGGCTGCTTACTTTCATAAATTAGCCCACTGGAATTGTTGTAATTCTTGTGAGAAACGCAATGTTGGGTAGTCACCTCACCTCGGAAAGTAGAAGCTGGAAGCCCGTCACCATTGACAAGATTGGCGCGAGTGTACGGCTGCCAACCGTAACGTACAAAGCGAGGTTCCCTTACCTTGTCGGATTGAAGAATCACCAGCTGCCCCTTGATCTCTGCATGGGCAGGATAAAACAAACCGTCGTAATGAGCGATCTCAAAACCATAGACAGGCTTACCGTCAGCAGTAGATAGTTTGTCAGCATTAAACGAGACAGCGACCTTGTTTCCCATCTCACGCCAAGCACACTTAAACAGCGGACCACACGGCATGAGTGGGCGATGATAGGTGTCTGCCAATGCCCACCGAGCCAGTCGCTCGCCTATCTTTTGTTTATGGATTGGATGCACATTGAGCGAATCACCAAGGTCGGAAGATACTGCCATACCGGTGTTGGGAATTTGCTGCATCAACCGTCGCTGACTGTCACGGAACCAAGTCCACGAAGGTCGGTCAAGACTTGATAGCTGCACAAAATAAAATGGCATGCTGGCATTGTTCCAATACTTTCGCCAAGAATCGACCAACAGCTTGAACAGCGTTTCGTGTGCCTCAATGTTATGGGCGTTCGACTCGCCTTGATACCATGCCACCCCCTTAACAGCATATCGCTGCAAGGGCAAGATACCGCTCTCAAACAAGTAACAAGGCTCGTACGGATGCCTTACGCCTGCTCCCTTTGCTTGTGCGATATTCTTGGCAGCCCGCTGTCGCACCCACGGTTGAATGAAGTCGTTGTGCAACCAATTGTTGAGAATAGCAGGGAAACGTGACTCCAGTGTATGTCGATCAATCCAAGACTCGGTAGGCGAACCGCCCACTGCATTGCAGATAATCCCCACAGGTACTTGCAAACTGTCGCGCAACATACTACCGAAATAATAAGCCACAGCCGAAAATTTTCGCACCACATCGGGTGTTGCAACCGTCCATGACGAGGGGCGATAATACTGCAAATGGTTCAACGAATCAAGTACCGACTTGTTCCATTCTACATCATACGTCTCCCAGTTGGGCTTCATGTCGTAGAGATGCAAATCCTCATCACCAGAAAGGGGAATATCCCGTTGGGCTGTAGCGGCTTGGTGCATCATGAAAGCCATGTTCGACTGTCCCGAACAAAGCCACACCTCACCTATTGCCACATGCTGGAAGATACGCTTTTGCTTACCCGCACTTACGGTGAGTGTCTTGCTTCGCACGGCTTTCTGAGGCGCAAAGGTAACCTGCCAGTTGCCCTGCCGGTTGGCACGAGTTGATTGGTACAGACTTCCCAACTTTACCTTAACCGTCTCGCCTGCATTGGCCATGCCATGAATCGTTATGGGTACATCTCGCTGCAAAACCATATTGTCGGTATAGATGGCTGGTAAGTGCAACCCTCCATAATTGCCCGTAATGCTGCCATAAACCACTTTTGCCATGATACCAGCACCTTCCGCATTAGGATGTAAGGCATCGGGCAACAAAAAAGGATAAGGATATAAAGGCGCATGAAAATCAATAAGCTCACTTTCACTGATCTCTGCCACTGTTTCAATGCTTGCCTGTATCTGCTCGTGCCATTGTTGCGTTCCTGAGATAAAACGCGGATGCCTGTGCGCTATAGGTGACAATCTTGCCAAAATGATGCGCACCTTTGGGTTGGCTTGACGAAGAGAGTCGATAAGAGCCAAGTAATCGGTCACAAATTCGTCACGATAGTTGGGCCAGTTTCGTGGGTCGGTGTCATTGATACCTAAATGAATAACGGCAATATCGGCGTGAAATGCCATGGCATCGTGAAACTCTTGCTGCTTGAAATAAGGGCGATGACCATGTCGAAGCAAGGTAGCTCCGGGTTTTCCAAAATTCCCAACGAGATATTTATTGCCCAACATCGCCTGTAGCTGTGCGGGATAAGAGTCTTTATCACGATTGGCGATGCCCGTTCCGTATGTAATGCTATTGCCAACGCATGCCACACGAACTGGTGGTATTGTTGGTTTTGCATCTGTGTGAAGGACAACGAAGCATGAAAATAAAAGCAAACATGCCAAAAGTAGTTTTGACCGATAATTTTGAAGAAGCATTGTGATAAATAGTTGTGTACGCATTTTGTTAGATTGATGAAGATAGTAGGAATGCCATAAAACGACAGTAGGTGCACAAAATGAAATATTTAGTTTTCATTTTGAACACCTACACACTCGAATGATTGATGGCAAGAGCCTATATTATTCTTGTTTAATTTCATAGATTCGTCCACCATAACCCGGTATTTGTGCAACAAACGGCACCGAAGTCGACCACTCTGCACGCTGTTCTTGGTGTGTCAACAGGTCGGCCGCTCTGCATGTACCCTGCCGCATGTGCAGGAAGTCGAAAGCATGTTGTGGTATGTTGACATGCACCCTCTGCTGGTTGGGCGAGAAATTCACGACAATCAACAAGATTTGCTCTGCCGATCTACGCAAGAAGACATACTGCTCATCGGGGTTGAACAATGCCGAATGCTGACTGTTGGCATACATCAAGTCGAAGAACTGCCCCTGCGCAATGGCTGGCTGATGACACAATTGCAGTATTTTCTGATACATTTCGGAAAGTCGTTGGCTGCGCTTGTCCATTTTTTCTCTTTGATAATATCCTTCGACGACGGACTTCACCGCCCAGTAGTCGAATATGGTTGTTCTGCCGTCAAGTCCACTGAATCCCTCCGCATCCATGCCTCGCTCGCCAAACTCCTGTCCGGCATACACCATGACAGGATTGGTATGAAGCCATGCGCATACCATGAAAGCCGGCAAGGCACGATCGGCACTGCCACAAAAAAAGTCGCTGGCAATGCGTTGCTCGTCGTGGTTTTCCAAGAAATAGAGCATCTTTGGCAAGATATCATCCACGGATTGCCATTGGCGCGTAATGTGATGGGCTGGACGCTTGCCACACACGATGTCGCGCAAACAGTCGTACATGCCCACCTTATCGTACAGATAGTCAAATCCCGAAGTGATATACGCCCGATAAAGCGAAGGATTGTACACCTCGCCAATGATGATGACGTGAGGATAGGTTGCCTTGAGCTTATCAATAGCGTAATGCCAAAATGCCGTTGGCACCATCTCTGCCATGTCACAACGGAAGCCGTCCACTCCCTTGGAAGCCCAAAACAGCAGAACGTCCGTCATCTGTCGCCACGTGTCGGGCATGGGGTCGAAATGATCGCTGCGTCCACCAGCATCGGTGTAATCAATGCCATAGTTCAGTTTGACGGTCTCGTACCAATCATTAGCTGAGGGCGAAGCATTAAAACAATCGTTACCCGTGCATTTGGCAGGATATTCATGATAAGGTTCGCTGGCATCCTTGCACAAATCAATGGCAGGTTCAAAGGGATAGTCTGGGCAATAATAAAAATTGTTGTGAATGTCAAAGTGTCTGTTTACATCATCGTCCTCCCCCAAGTCTCTCACACCCTGAGGTTTACAAATGGAGTGGTATTGCCGTGCCACATGATTGGGGACGAAATCGATAATCACTTTCATGCCAGCCTTGTGCGTACGCTTCACCAAAGCCTCGAACTCATCCATGCGCTTCGGCACCTGCACGGCAAGGTCGGGGTCGACATCATAATAATCGGTAATAGCGTATGGCGACCCAGCCTTTCCCTTCACAATGGCTGGATGTTGGCGAGGGATGCCGTAGGTAGAATAATCGGTTGTCGTTGCATGACGAACAATGCCCGTGAACCACACATGCGTGAACCCCATGCCGTGAATACGATTGAGCACGGTCGTGGTGATGTCGTTCATCTTCCCCACTCCATTCTCTTCCATCGTTCCATGGGGCGTGCGAGTCATGTTTTGATTGCCAAAAAGGCGAGTAAAGATTTGATAGATGGTCATTTTATAAGGAGTTAATAGGGAGTTAGATAGGAGTTAATAGGGAGTTAACGGACAATAGCAGTTCTTTTTATGGAAGTTAAAATGTAAATCATGCGAAATAAAAATAGGAGTTAACAGACAACACCTAATTTAATACTTGCGATTAAATGGCATTTGTCCGTTAACTCCCACATCACTCCTATTTACTCCTATTTACTCCCAATAGGAATTTAGATGCCGTGGACTGTCACTTCCTTGCTGATGCGTCCAATCATGCCCTGCAAAGCCTTGCCAGGTCCACACTCGGTAAAGTCGGTGGCACCATCGGCAATCATGTTCTGCACCGTTGTTGTCCAACGAACGCTACTGGTCAATTGGGCGATGAGGTTTGCCTTAATCTTGGCTGCATCGGTATAAGGTTTCCCATCTACATTCTGGTACACAGGACATTGAGGCGTATTTACAGTGGTAGCCTCTATCGCCTTTTGCAACTCGTCCTTGGCAGGCTGCATCAATGGCGAGTGGAATGCACCTCCCACCTTCAAAGGCAACGCACGCTTGGCTCCCGCAGCCTTTAGTTTTTCGCAAGCCTCCTCAATGCCTTCCTTATCTCCAGAGATAACCAATTGTCCAGGACAGTTATAATTAGCTGGAATGACAACTTTGCCTTCTTTGCTCACCTCTTGACATATCTCTTCTACTTTTTCATCTGGCAAACCAATGATTGCTGCCATGGTACCCGGTGCCACCTCACAAGCCTTCTGCATCGCCATGGCACGAGCATAAACTAATTTGAGACCGTCTTCAAAACTCAACGCACCAGCTGCCACCAATGCAGAAAACTCGCCCAAAGAGTGTCCTGCCACCATATCGGGCTTGAACGCATTACCCATACAGAGTGCTGATATGACACTGTGCAAGAATACAGCAGGTTGTGTCACCTTGGTTTCCTTGAGTTGTTCATCGGTACCATCGAACATGATGTCGGTAATGCGATAACCCAACACCTCATTGGCTTTATCGAACAACTCCTTTGCTGTTTGATTATTATCATAAAGTTCTTTTCCCATTCCTACAAACTGGGATCCCTGACCGGGAAATACAAATGCTTTCATAAATTTTCTGTTATATTTTATATAAATACA
>ERZ772969.2941-NODE-2941-length-9915-cov-4.270284_pt1 | contig 9915 bp, 6 predicted proteins | sample MGYA00511676_ERZ772969 | MGnify/ENA primary metagenome ERZ772969 (study PRJEB29015, sample SAMEA2737651) | human gut metagenome | biome: human gut; feature: human-associated habitat; material: faeces | place: China | collected 2012 ...
GCTGCGCTCAAAACGCTTCATCAACAAATGTTTCCGAATTGTTAAGACGCAAAAAATAAGTAGCGGGGCTCTGCTCATGTATGTGGGTCACCGTTTGCTCCGAACGAAGTTCCTGCCCCTGTTTGTGCAGCGGCGTTGACGAAAAGTCGGTATCACGTCCGGTCGGCTTATGAAATTTTCAAGGTACGTTTCCCATAAAGAAAAATACCGCCCAAGCAGCGCAGCGATGGATTTTGTCGGGGTGAATCGACGGCAAAATGAATCGGGTGTGTTGCGGGGCGGTTAATCTTTCAGGGATGATCCACGGCGAGGCAGTGTTCAAAATGAACACGACCACATCTTGTGGATGGTTTCAAACCAATCCACAAAATCGGTTGGATTTGTGACAGAGAATATCATGGTTTGCAGGGTGCGTCAAGATGGTTTTGTGAAATTTATTGCGATAAAGTTGTGATAGTAGGACTTATCTGCCGGAAATTGAACCATCTTACAAAGAATTTGTGCGCACAAATTGGAAAATCAGCACATCTGTGCTATACTCAAAGCAGAATTTGTTGAGCTAAAACGGAGGTATTGAACCATGGCAGAGAAAAACACCGCCGACATTGGATTTGAAAAACAGATTTGGAATGCGGCCTGTGTACTTCGGGGCAACATGGATGCTTCGGAGTATAAGGGCGTTGTTCTTGGTCTGATTTTCTTGAAATATATTTCGGATCGTTTTGAAGAAAAGTACAATGAGTTAGTTGCAGATGGTGATGGTTTTGAGGAAGATCGTGACGAGTACACATCGGAAGGCATTTTCTTTGTGCCTGCTGGTGCGCGTTGGAGCGATGTTTCTGCAAAGGCACATGATCCCGAAATCGGTCAGGTAATCGATGATGCAATGCGTGCTATCGAAAAAGAAAACGCGCGCCTAAAAGATATTCTGCCAAAGAATTTTGCACGTCCGGAACTGGATAAACGTCGGTTGGGCGAAGTCGTTGACCTGTTCACGAACATCAAAATGATTGAACACGGCAGCGAAAAGGACATTCTGGGGCGCACTTATGAATACTGCCTGTCGATGTTTGCAGAGCAGGAAGGAAAGCGCGGAGGCGAGTTCTTTACACCGTCCTGCGTTGTGCGGACACTGGTGGAAGTGTTGCAACCATTTAAGGGACGAGTGTATGACCCTTGCTGCGGCAGTGGTGGTATGTTTGTTCAGTCTGCAAAATTTGTAGAGAACCATAGCGGAAATATCAACGATATCTCGATTTATGGACAGGATTCCAACCCGACCACATGGAAACTGGCGCAGATGAACCTTGCCATTCGTGGCATTGAACCCGACCTTGGAAAGTATGCGGCGGATACATTCCTTGACGACCAGCACCCGACCATGCGAGCAGACTATATCATGGCGAATCCACCTTTCAACCTGTCGAACTGGGGCGCAGAGCAGCTCAAAGATGATGTACGCTGGCAGTATGGTATGCCGCCTGCAAGCAACGCAAACTTTGCATGGCTTCAGCACATGATTTATCATCTTGCGCCGGGTGGCCGCATGGGTATGGTGCTTGCAAATGGTTCTCTTTCCTCTCAGTCTGGCGGTGAAGGTGACATCCGCAAAAATATTGTGAATGCTGACCTTGTGGATTGTATCATCGCTATGCCGACACAGCTTTTCTATACGACCCAGATTCCGGTTTCGCTCTGGTTTATCACCAAACGCAAGAAACAAGCCGGTAAAACGCTGTTTATTGATGCCCGGAAGATGGGCGTTATGGTGAGCCGTAAGTTGCGGGAACTAGCCGATGAGGATATTAAAAAGATTGCCGATACCTACAATGCTTATGTTAATGGTACACTGGAAGATGTAAAAGGTTTCTGCGCAGTTGTTGATACGGAGAAAATTGCAGAGCAGGATTATATTTTAACGCCGGGTCGTTATGTTGGTGTTGAGGAACAGGAAGATGATGGTGAACCGTTTGAAGAAAAAATGGCTCGGCTGACTTCTGAACTTTCGGATTTGTTCAAGCAGTCACATAAGCTGGAAGCAGAAATTAAGGAGAAGTTGGGGGCGATTGGGTATGAAATCTGAATGGACATATCGCCCACTTGGTGAGCTTGTATCTTTTGCATCAGGAGGAACACCGAGTAAAAAAAGAGATGATTATTGGGGTGGAACTATTCCTTGGATTAGTGCAAAGACATTGAAAACGGAGAATATCGACACATCTGATTTGTTTATAACAGAAGAAGGGCTAAAAGCTGGAAGCAAGATTGCGCCGAAGGGAAGCATCTTACTTCTTACACGAGGAAGCGGTCTTTTTAATGGAATACCAATTGCTAGAGTTGAAAAAGATGTGGCTTTCAATCAAGATATAAAGTGTCTGGATTCATATGGAGAAGTGGAAAACGAGTTTATATTTTATTGGTTGTTGTCGCAAAAAGATTATTTGATGGCAAAGGTTGGAGTTACAGGAATTGGAGCGGGAAAATTTGATTTAGATTTTTTACAAAAGCTAATGATTCCGATTCCGAGTGAGCGAGAAAGAAAAAGTATCGTTGGATTCGCAAGTAGCATCAGCGAAAAAATTAGATGTAATGCAAAGGTAAACGATAATTTAGAGCAGCAAGCAGTTGCTCTTTTCAAGTCTTGGTTTGTGGATTTTAGCTTGTTCGGGGGTACTGTTCCTGAAAATTGGGAAGATACCACACTGGAAAATATCACGACACTGATAACGCGTGGAATCGCACCTAAATATTCTGATAATTCTGATCAAACAGTTGTCAATCAAAAATGTATTCGTAATCATACAATCGATCTTTCGCTTGCTCGAACCCATACACCGAAAGCTATCAATGAAAAATGGCTCAAGTTTGGTGATCTATTGATTAATTCTACTGGTGATGGCACTTTAGGGCGAGTTGCACAAGTCTGGTTTGCCCCTAAAGCTCTTACTGTTGATTCTCATGTGACTATTGTCCGGCCAGCGCGAGAAGAACTGATTTTCTATATCGGACTTTGGGGAATTTTACACGAGAAAGAGATCGAATCGCTTCACACAGGCAGTACAGGGCAGACAGAATTGCCAAGAGATCGAGTAAAAAAGCTAAAATTGCTTCTACCTGACAATATCAGCTTGAGTCGATTTAATTCCATAATCGCTCCGATGGCTTCTACTATTATTTCAAATCAAGAAGAAAATCAAAAACTTGCAAGTCTCAGAGATACGCTTCTGCCAAAGCTCATGTCCGGTGAGATCGATGTTTCTAGCATTCAGCTCTAAGCCGCTAAATTATCGTTTACTTAAATTTCAATAACTCTCACCAGTGGCGGGAGATTCTATGGAGAAACTGCCACTGCCGCCGTTCTCTGAAATCGTAATAAGGAGATACGGCGATGAAAAATCAGATTATCAACGAGATACAGCGAAAAATGCTGCCGTATCTCAATAACGAACAGTTGCTGCATTTGAAAGCAGTGCTGGAAGCATCATTTCAAGGTGTCACAATTGAAATGGGTGAAGAACAGTCAAAGGCTGAGGAACAAGATTCGGCAGCAGCGTTCATTACGGCAAAACGGATAGAGGGCTGCTCCGAGAAAACATTGACCTATTATTCAAAAACTATTGCAGCGATGCTGAATGGTGTGGGAAAATCACCGCAGCAAATTACAACGGATGATTTGCGAAAATATCTGATGGATTATCAAACACGGCGGCGGTCGAGCAAAGTTACGATTGATAATATCCGGCGTATTCTTTCCAGTTTCTTCTCGTGGCTGGAAGATGAAGATTTTATTGTGAAAAGCCCTGTTCGTAGGATTCACAAAGTGAAAACCGCCAAAATCATCAAGGAAACGTATACGGATGAAGCGTTGGAACTGATGCGTGACAACTGTTCAACAGTACGAGATTTGGCGATTATTGATTTGCTTGCATCTTCTGGAATGCGTGTTGGCGAGTTGGTAACGCTTAATCGGGAGGATATCAACTTTAATGAGCGTGAATGCGTGGTATTTGGTAAAGGCAACAAGGAACGATTGGTATACTTTGACGCACGGACGAAGATCCACCTTCAAAATTATCTGGATGAACGGTCAGACAGCAATCCAGCACTCTTTGTGACATTGAAAGAGCCGCACGAGCGATTGATGATCGGTGGCGTGGAAACGATGCTCCGTGAATTAGGACGACGATTAAAGCTGAATAAAGTGCATCCGCATAAGTTCAGACGGACGTTAGCAACGTCAGCGATTGACAAGGGAATGCCAATTGAACAAGTACAACAACTTTTAGGGCACCAGAAAATTGACACAACTATGCACTATGCAATGGTAAAACAACAAAATGTAAAATTGGCACATAGGAAATATATAGGATAAAGGTGATAATATTATGGGTGAGTGGAAAAATGTTCGGGTAGGCGAACTTGGAAAAATTATAACGGGAAAAACGCCAAAAACCTCGATAAGCGATAACTATGGAGGTCGTATACCATTTCTTACCCCCTCAGATAATATGTCTGTGAAATATGTTGGAAAGACATCAAAAACTCTAACGGAAAAAGGACTGTTAGAAGTAAAAAATGCGATTCTTCCGGAAAATTCTGTTTGTGTTAGTTGCATTGGCTCTGATTTGGGAAAAGCAGTCATTACTACATGTCCAACTGTGACGAATCAACAAATCAATTCTATTATAGTTGACGAAAAAAGCTTTGATGTTTCCTTTGTTTACTACGCTATGCAAATTTTGGGAAAGAAAATGAATTTCATTAGTAAAACATCAACAGCGGTTCCTATTGTAAATAAGTCTTCGTTTTCGTCCTATGAAATAAAGTGTCCTCCGCGTGAAGATCAAAAACGAATTGCAGCAGTTCTTTCTGCATTGGATTCGAAAATTGAGTGCAATAAAAAGATAAACGATAATTTAGCGGCTTAGAGTTGAATATTGGCAGCATCAATTTCGCCGGACATTAGCCGAGGTAGCAGGATATCACGAGTGGAGGTAAGTCTATCGCTTTCAGCACGAAGATTGCGAATCTGTGAAAAAATTGGTTGTACGATTGAGTTGAAGGTACTCAATTCCACTTTCGATGGTATGACAACGGACACGTTGTTCAGATTGGCTTGGCTAATTTTGGGCTGAACGGCTCCAGTAACAATTGACCGGACATTGGTTAAGCTGAACAGCAAATAAAGCGTTTCGACAGTAAAGCCATTCTTACCCGTGATAATGTGGGCATGATTGTTCACCCAGAACTTTCCTTCTACATACTGCAAAATCGGAAAGCCCTTGTCGTCTACAACAGTACCGTCTTCACCAAGGAGTAGATAGATTCCGTCAAAAAGATACCTATCCACATAGTCCATTACTGAGGTGGCACCGTAGTACGGATAAATCTTTGTGAGATTGGCACGTTCACGGCTTGAAAGGGGTATGCGTTTGGAATCGTGTAGTTCTATGATTTCCGAAACCGTGCCAAGTTGCCAATCTGGAGGCATCTTGCCATTGAAGGGTTTCAAATCAATGAAACGATTCTTATAAAGAGCCTGTGCCTGCCGAAGTAAATTATCGTTTATAAAAGAAATGAAGGGATAATATGGAAGATTTTGATAATGCTAAGACAAGAAATCCGAAGGAATGCGTTGTTACAAACCTTAATAGCTACCTGACCTACATTTCTGATATAAAGGAAACAATAAAGAAAGAAGAAGGCGCGGAGATAAGCACAAAGCACTATTTCTTCCGTGGACAGGCCAGCAACGAATGGAATGTCATGCCGGGAGTGTTCCGTGGTGGGATGCTGCCACATGAAGCAGAATTGATAAACGCAGCTTACACACGGAATCCTGATGACTTTCGAAAATTGACAACAGATTTTGAAAAACTCGCAAAATTGCAGCACTACGGGTTGCCAACAAGACTGTTGGACGTGACGGAAAATCCGCTAGTGGCACTGTATTTTGCCTGCCAAAACAATCAAGAGAAAAAGATAACTGACGGGAAGACTACGTTATTGCCGCCGACCGATGGGAAAATCTATTATAAGCGCGATTACGGAAAAAGCTATAGCGACATAGAGATCAAAGTGCTGGCATATTTAGCGAGTCATGAAATTTCGGGCGATTATACATTAGAAAAGCTGCTCTCGGATTTGAACAAGTATGGAATTTATACAGATAAAGAGGTAAAAGAGTGCGAGGCAAGCGAGTACAAAAGCTTGCTTTCGACTATTCAAAGAAATTATTTTGTGATTTCCAACTTGAATAATGAAAGATTGGTACGGCAAAGTGGCTCTTTTTTGATCTGCGGAAAATATAATGTTCAGATGAAAGAAAAACTCGGACATAGCATTGTTAAACGGGCATATAGTGATGTCCAAGATGAATTTGAACTTCAAAGTTTTAGAATACCAGCGGGAAGAAAAGATGCGATTTTAGAGGAACTGAGTTTTTACAACATCAACGAAGGGACGCTGTTCCCGGAACTTGAGCACCAGATGGCATATATTAAAAGCAATTATGTGAACACACAAAAGCCTATGGTTGATCGGTTTGTGAAAACAGAAGTTCCGATAACAAGTATTAGAGAAGTGCGCGATTCAGATGCTTCAGACGATAAAGTGGACGAGATTATTCGAGAAGTATTGCATAATGCTGTGCATCCAGAAATTTTTGATGATTGTTACGTTGCAATTCAAAAGAATCTGATGCCGGATTGGTATCGTAAGGAAATTGGACTCAGTAAAGTTCGATTGGCACTGACGGACACATTGGATAATGGTACGCCGATAGGACGTGCGATGGCAAAAAGAGCAGCACAGTCTATCGTTGAAAAGATTGTGAATGCCATTGCGCAAGAATCGAATACAGCAACTTCGGATAATAGTTGAGGAGAAAAATCATGCTTTCATTTACCGAAGATACCTTTGAACAAGCGGTCATAGAGCTATTTGAAAATATGGGTTACACCCACATTTATGCTCCCGATATGAACCGGACGGATTACAGCCGCCCGCTGCTGGACGATGTTTTGCGGGATTGTCTGGTGCGGCTGAATCGCAGCCTTCCAGCTATGGCGATTGATGAGGCAATCCTGAAATTGAATGATTTTGATGCAGGAAGCCTATTGCAGAAGAATATTATTTTTATGGACTATCTGCAAAACGGTATCACGGTCAAATACGCAGTTAAGGGTGAAGAACGGTCTTCGGTAGTAAAGCTGATTGATTATGCAGATGCAGACAATAATGATTTCTATGTGGTAAACCAGTATACCTTCGTGGAAAATGGAAACAACCGCCGCCCGGATATTATTTTGTTTATCAATGGTTTGCCGTTGGTTTTGATGGAACTGAAAAGTCCTTCCAAGGACGAAGTGGGTGCAGAAAACGCATACAACCAGATTCGAAACTATATGAAGGATATTCCTTCAATGTTCTACTATAATGCTGTCTGCGTAATCAGTGACCTTTCGACGAATAAGGCGGGAACAATTACTTCTGGACTTGACCGTTTTATGGAATGGAAAACAAAAGACGGTGATTATGAAAACACCGCGTATGCGCAGTTTGATACCTTCTATGAGGGGATGTTCCAGAAAGCCCGGTTGCTAGATATTCTGAAAAATTTTATCCTGTTTTCCGGCGATGGGCAGAAGCCGATTAAAATTTTGGCTGGATACCACCAGTATTTTGCAGTGCGAAAAGCTATCGAAAAGGCCAAGATTGCCACTAAAACGGATGGCAAGGGTGGTGTGTTCTGGCATACGCAGGGCAGCGGGAAATCGCTGTCGATGGTATTCTACGCCCATTTACTGCAAGAAGCTTTGGATAGCCCCACCATCGTTGTGATGACGGACCGCATTGACCTTGACGATCAGCTCTACACGCAGTTCGCCAAGTGTGCGCCGTTTTTGCGCCAGATACCTGTACAGGCAACCAGCAAGGAAAATCTAAGCAAGCTGCTGGATGGTCGAAAAGCAAACGGCATTATCTTCACCACGATGTTCAAGTTTGAGCGTGGCGAGAAGCCACTGTCCGAACGTAGAAATATTGTGGTAATGGCGGATGAAGCCCACCGTGGACAGTATGGTTTTGATGAAAAAATTGTCATCAAAGAAAATGAGCAGGGTGAAAAAGAAGCACATACGGTCATTGGCAATGCCCGTATCATTCATGATGCCCTGCCGAATGCAACTTACATAGGCTTTACAGGAACACCTATTTCGGCAAAAGATAGAAATACGCGTGAAGTTTTTGGTGATTATATCGATATTTATGATATGACACAGGCGGTGGAAGATGGCGCAACGCGTCCGGTTTACTATGAGAGCCGTGTTATCAAACTCCACCTTGACCAAAATACGCTGGCCTTGATTGATGCGACCTACGATGCGCTGGAACAGCAATCGGACGCTGCAACGATTGAAAAAAGCAAAAAGATGTTGGGGCAGATGGAGAGTGTGTTGGGAGCAGAGTCTACCATTCAATCCCTGTGCGAAGATATTGTCAACCATTACGAAAAGTACCGCGCTAATCTTTTGACGGGCAAGGCGATGATCGTGGCGTATTCGCGCCCGATTGCGATGAAGATTTATCGAAAACTTCTGGAGCTGCGCCCGACATGGAACGAAAAAATCGGCGTAGTTATGACGGGTGGCAACAATGACCCGGAGGATTGGAAAGAAATCATCGGTACAAAATCTCACAAAGAAGAACTTGCCCGGAAATTCAAAGACAACGATGACCCGATGAAGATTGCCATTGTTGTGGATATGTGGTTGACAGGTTTTGATGTGCCTTCACTGGCTACGATGTATGTTTACAAGCCAATGCACGGATACAATCTGATGCAGGCCATCGCGCGTGTCAACCGCGTGTTTAAGGACAAAGAGGGCGGCTTGATTGTAGATTACGTTGGCATTGCATCTGCCCTCAAAGCCGCTATGAAGGAGTATACCAAGCGTGACCAGTCCCGATATGGCGATATGGACATTGCCAAAGTTGCTTATCCAAAGTTTCAGGAAAAGCTTCAGGTGTGCAAAGATTTGTTGCACGGTTTTGATTTCAGCGGATTTATTGGCGGTTCTCCGTTGATGATGGCAAAGCTGGTCACTGGCGGCGTAAACTTTGTTCTGGACGCAAAAGCACCCAAGCGCAAAGATCTGTTCCTGCGAGAAGCTCTGTTGCTGAAACAGTCGCATTCGCTGTGTTCCAGCATGACCACGGAGCAGGAGCGACATGAAGCGGCCTATATGGAAGCAGTCCGTTCTACAGTGGTGAAGATCACCTATGGTGGGAGTGGCGGCAAGACACTTTCTTTGAAAGAAATCAATGCTCAAATCAATGAACTGCTGAAAGCAAGTATCCAGAGTCAAGGTGTTATCAGTTTGTTTGACAGTAAGAAGGCAGATGAAAATATCAGTCTGTTTGACCCGGCGGTGTTGGATGAAATTTCAAAAATGAAAGAAAAGAACATTGCCGTAGAAATTTTGAAAAAACTTATGGCAGAGCAAGTTTCACTGTATAAACGGACAAATGTTGTGCAGTCTCAGAAGTTTTCAGAAAAGATTACACAGTTGATGAACTCTTACTACAATGGCTTGATTACAAACGAGGAGGTCATCAAGGAACTTCTGAAAACGGCACAGGAGATTACGGAACTGTATAACAACGGTAAAAAGCTGGGTTTGACGCAGGAGGAACTGGCTTTTTACGATGCTCTGACAAAGCCGGAAAACATCAAGGATTTCTACCAAAACAATGAACTGATCGACTTAACCAGAGAGCTTACGGAAATGCTGCGCAAAAATCGGACAATAGACTGGCAGAAAAAAGAAACTGCCCGTGCGAGTATGCGTAAGATGGTGAAGCACTTGCTGAAAAAATATAAGTATCCACCGGAAGATTATGATACGGCAATCA